>OBLU010003447.1_pt1 | contig 14322 bp, 10 predicted proteins | sample 1518681 | NCBI WGS metagenome assembly OBLU01 (sample SAMEA3539304, study PRJEB22396) | soil metagenome | biome: tundra; feature: field; material: soil | place: USA | collected 2010-05 | depth 0.15 m
GTCTCTCCCGTCGCCGGGTTGGGTGTCTCGAACGTCCTGCCCGACGCCGCGTCCGTCCACTGCCCGTTGATGAACAGCTGACGCGGGGAGCCGATGAAGGATTCGACATTCCGGTCCAGAGTCACGGTCATGAAGTGATTCATCTCCCTTGGCGGCACAGTGGAGGCAGCCACCGATTGCGGCCAGCCAGCACTCGATATGTGCACGTCTACATTGTAGATATACATTTTCACTCTACAGTGTAGAAGAAGGAATGCAAACGTTGCCGGCCTATATTTATGAAAGCGAGCTTCGCTCGCTGACGGCCGGCAGCCGGGGGCGCCACAGGTCAGTACCAGCCGATTGCCGTGCCGGTGGCGGGCGATGGCTGGTCAGGTCAGCAGCCGCCCGGGGGTCCTGTCACGCCGGCTCCAGTGGATGGCTGGTCGACCACGCCGGCGGCGGAGCCGCGCAGGACCGCTCCGAAATGAACGACGTACCAGCGGCCCCGCCATGAGATCAGGGACGCTATCCCAATGGACCGCAGCTGGTGGCGCACGCGGTAGACGATCCGGGCGCCAGCGACGTGCCAGTAGCCGACGTCGTTGTAGCAGACACCGGGATTGATCCAGCTGGCCTCTGATCCGGGCACGATCACCCGTACCAGCCTGGCCGAGCGGGCAGCGCGGCCAACGAAGCCGTGTGCGGCGTAGACATCAAGCCTGAAGTCAGCCACCAGCCGGTACTGCCAGTCTGACGTCGGGTCGGCGATGGCCTTGACCTGGCGATAGGCGCCCAGGGGGAAGAACGACCGCATGCCAGGCGTCGGCTTCCCGCTGACCACCGCGGCCCACAGATCGATCATTTCGGCGCGGAACGCAGCGGTCTGAGCGCTCGGAAGTGCTCTGGTCTGCGGCCAGCTCGCGTGCGACGGCGGCACGGCGGCCAGCGCCGGGAAGCTGGCTGGCCGTGGGCTCGGCGAAGTGCTGGTGGCAGGCGAGGTGCTCGCCGGCGAGCCGCTGGCCCGCGCGGTGCTGCCCGCGGCTGCGGTAGCGGACGGCTGGCTATGACTGGCGGGGTGCTGCGGCTGCGCTGCTGTCCCGGTGGCGGCGCAGCCTCCCGTCAGTGCGGCGATTGCGGCGACTACGGCTGCCGCGGGCAGGAGTGACGGGCCCCGCTGGCGGGGCGGCGCGCTGCCGCGGGCCCGGCGACGCCATGGTGATGATCGCGCTGCACTCACTGGGCACTCCAGCGATACCGGGCCAGCAGGCCCGGCACCTGATCGGGATATTGGTCTTCGGGATATGAGTCTTGATGTAGCAGGCTAGCCGCGCGCGGGCAGTCACCCGCTACGGGCGATGAACGGCGCGCGGTGCCCTGTCAGCGTTGAGCAGCGCTGAGCAGCGTGGCGGTAGCGCTCTGCCGCGTGCGGGCTCGCCTGCGTGTTCGTGGTGCTTGAGGGGGACAGGTGTGAACCGACTGCTCGAGCGGCTCGGCGGTTTCGCGGCCCGGCGGCACTGGGCCGTCATCATCGCCTGGCTGATCATCCTGGGTGGCCTGCTCGGCGCGCGACATGCGTTCGGCGGTCAATATGTCAATAATTACACGGTGCCCGGCAGCCAGTCGGACACTGGCTTGTCGGTGCTGAACAGCCAATTCCCGCAGCAGGGCGGGTATGCGGGCCAGATCGTCTTTCATGCCCGCACCGGTACGGTCAGCCAGCAGCAGGCCGCCGTGAACCAGGCGACCGGCAACGTGTCCAAGCTGCCGGACGTGACCAGGGCAACCAGCCCGTTCGCCGCGGGCAGCACCGGGCAGGTGTCGAAGGACGGTGCCATCGCGTATTCCGGTGTCGCGTGGAGCGTGAATCCGTCCTCGCTGGATCCGTCCTACGCCAGCAGGCTCGGCACGGCGGTCGCGCCTGCCCGGAAGGCCGGCCTTCAAGTGGAGTACGGCGGCGGCGCCGGGCAGATCGGCCAGGCCACCAACGACCGGAACTCCGAGATCATCGGCCTGTGCTGTGCGCTGGTATTGCTGCTGGCCATGTTCGGCTCGGTTGTCACCGCGGCCATCCCGCTGCTGTCGGCGATCTTCAGCGTCGGAGCCGGCTTGTCGCTGGTCGGGCTGCTCGCCGCCGCGATCACCTTTCCGGCCACGGCTCCGACGGTCGCCACGCTCCTTGGCCTGGGGGTGGCGATTGACTACGGGCTCTTCCTGACGGCCCGCCACCGCGAGCAGGTGGACAGCGGGATGGACGTCATCAGGTCGGCGGCGTTCGCGGAGAGCACGTCGGGCGCCGCGGTCGTGGTGGCGGGCAGTACCGTCGTCATCTCGATTCTTGGCCTCTATCTCTCCGGCGTGCCGTTCGTCGGCTCGCTCGGCCTCGCATCGGCAGTCGTCGTCGCGGTGACCATGGTCGCGGCGCTGACCCTGGTGCCCGCTTTCCTTGGCGTTGTCCAGGGGAAGATCCGCGCGCTGTCCGCGCGCCGCCGTGCCCGCCGCGAAGGTGTCTCGGCGCAGCGGGAGGCCAAGCGGACCGCTGCGGCCACCCGTGAACAGCACGAGCGCAGTGCCTTCGCCCGCTGGGGGCGCCGGGTCAGCGGGCAGCCGTGGCCGTGGGCGATCGCCAGCGTCATTGTCCTGATCGTGCTCGCGATCCCGTTGTTCTCGATCCAGCTGGGCCAGCCCGACGCCGGGACTAATCCGGCCACGGACTCCAGCCGCCGTGCCTTCGACCTCATCACGACGGGCTTCGGCCCGGGCGCCAACGGCCCGCTCAGCGTTGTGGTGAAGCTGCCGAAGCAATCGAGTTCGGCCAGCAACTCGCTGCTCAGCTCCATCCGGACGGATGTCGCCGGGACACCAGGGGTTGCGTCGGTCACGCCGGCCTCGGTGAATCCCGCGGGTACCGTGGCGGTATTCAACGCCGTCCCCACCACGCGGCCGCAGGACTCCGCGACGACCGCCCTGGTCCGCCAGTTGCGCGACAAGGTGCTGCCGAAACAGCATGCGACCACCTATGTCACCGGCACCACCGCGGGCAACACCGACTTCACCCAGCGGATCAGCCAGCGGATGATCTTCCTGATCCTCGCGGTGGTGCTGATCTCGTTCGTGCTGCTGACCATTGCTTTCCGTTCGGTGGTCATCGCGATCAAGGCGGCAGCGCTGAACCTGCTCTCGATCGGCGCGGCCTATGGCGTGATCGTCGCGGTCTTCCAGTGGGGGTGGGGGGCAAGCCTGATCGGCGTCCGCACCGCGCTGCCCATCCCCGCGTACGTGCCGATGCTCGTGTTCGCCATCGTGTTCGGCCTGTCCATGGACTACGAGGTCTTCCTGCTCACCCGGGTGCACGAGAACTGGCTCTCGACCCGTAGCCCGCAGCGCAGCGTGGCGATCGGCATCGGCGCGACGGCCCGGGTCATCACGACTGCGGCGGCGATCATGGTCGTGGTGTTCTCCAGCTTCGTGCTCGACCCGGACCCGACCGTGAAGATGCTGGCCATCGGGATGGCCGTGGCGGTTCTTATCGATGCGTCCATCGTCCGGATGATCCTGGTGCCGTCGGTGATGGCGCTGCTCGGCGCGCGCGCCTGGTGGCTGCCGCGCTGGCTGGAGGCCGTCGTGCCCCGGTTGCAGCTCGAGGCAGATCAGCCGCCTGCCGCGGCCGCGGCAGGCGGCGCGCCCAGCTCTGCGCAGCGCCGGCGCTAACCCGCCTGACGCGAACCGCAGGTGATCCGGGATACCGGGCAGCCGGGGGAGCACGGATGTGCGCCCCGGCGATTCCCGCCCGGGCGGCGGGCGGCGATCAGTCGCTGGCCCGCCCGGCGGGATCCGGCAGTGGTGTGTGCGAGTTGGCTGTATATCCGGGGGCGGAGCGGGCAATCATGGGGCATGATCGATCCCGACCTGACACGCCTGGCGGAAGCAGCCGGGATCGCACCGGTGTACCGAAACTGGCGCGGAGAGACCGTCGAGGTGAGTGCGGAGACGCTTACTGCGATCCTCGCCGCGCTCGATGAGGTCCCGGAGGCTCCCGGCCAAGATCACCCGGCAGTGCCGGAGCAGGTGACCGGCCAGGCCGTCGCTGCCGGCGACATCCCCGCTCTTGCTGACCGCCTCAGCACCGATATCCCGCGTGTCCCCCCCGGCCAATGCTGGGGTTTCACGGTCCAGCTCTACTCGCTCCGGTCGCGCGCCTCCTGGGGTCACGGTGACTTGCGGGATCTCGCGGATCTGGCGTCCTGGAGCGCACGTGACCTCGGGGCAGAATTCGTGCTGGTCAACCCGTTGCACGCGGCCGAGCCGCTGCCCCCCATCAGCCCGTCTCCGTACCTGCCGATGTCCAGGAGGTTCGTCAGTCCGCTCTACCTGCGGATCGAGGACATCGCCGAGTACGGCCAGCTGTCCGCGCGCGACCGGGGACGGATCGAGCAGCTGGCGGCTCCGTTGCGCGCGCGCAACGCCAGCAGCGACCTCATCGACAGGGATGCAGTATGGACCGCCAAACGGGCCGCCCTGGAGATCATCAGCCAGGTACCGCTGACCGGCCGGCGGCTGGCCGCATACCAGCGGTACTGCCAGCGCGAGGGCAGTGCGCTAGAGGACTGGGCCACCTGGTGCGCACTCGCGCAGCTGCACGGGCCCGGCTGGCGCAGCTGGCCGCCATCGGCGCGCGATCCGAGGTCCGCGGCTGAGGCGAGGACAGCAGGCCGGCTCGGCACCCAGCCGGCCTTCCACGCATGGCTGCAGTGGCTCCTCGACGAGCAGCTCGCGACGGCGCAGCAGGCGGCGCAGGGCGCCGGCATGGACATCGGAATCATTCACGACCTCGCGGTGGGAGCGCACCCGTCCGGTGCGGACGCCTGGGCGCACCAGGATCTCCTGGTGTCCGGGCTGAGCGTGGGCGCGCCGCCGGATGAGTTCAACCAGCAAGGCCAGGACTGGACCCAGCCGCCCTGGCATCCGCAGCGGCTGGCGGCGGCCGGCTACCGTCCGCTGGCCAGCTTGTTCGCCGTGGCGCTGCGCAATGCGGGCGGTCTTCGGGCGGATCACGTAATGGGGCTGATGCGGCTATGGTGCGTGCCGGCCGGAATGCCGCCGGATCGCGGCGCCTACGTGCGGTACGATCACCGGGCGAGCGTGGCGGCATTGGCCGGTGAGGCCGCCCGGGCCGGCGCGGTGGCCATCGGCGAGGACCTCGGCACCGTGGAGCCGTGGTTCCACCGCTACCTGGCTGAGAGCGGCATCATGGGTACCTCGCTGCTCTGGTTTGCCCGCGAGGCCGACGGCACGCCGCTGCGGCCGCAGCACTGGCGCCGGGCCTGCATGGCCACCGTGGGCACCCACGATCTGCCGCCGGTGTCCGGCTTCCTCACCGGCGAGCAGGTGACCGTCCGGGCCCGGCTGGGGCTGCTGGAAGTGCCGGAAGACGCAGAACGGGCCAGCGCGGAGCTGACGTTGTCCAGATGGCAAGATGCGCTCGAGCGAGAGGGACTGCTCGCCGCGCGCTCCCGCACAGCAGCCGGCCCGGCCGGCGCGGACACCGCCAGCCCGCGCGCAGATCCAGCGGAATTCACCGTGGCCCTCTATGCCTACCTGGCCAGGACGCCCGCCGCGCTGGTTGGCCTGTCGCTGGCCGATGCGGTGGGCGACTGCCGCACCCAGAACATCCCGGGTACCAGCGATGAGTACCCGAACTGGCGGATACCGCTATGTGACGGTGAGCGCCGGGCGGTACTGCTCGAGGACCTGCCCGCGCTGCCGCTAGTCCGGGCGGTCGCCCAGGCCGCCGCCGGACACTGAGCCAGCCGGAAGCCCGGTCAGCTGGCCGCACGATCGCGCTGCTGACAGCGCAGCGCGCGGGCTACATCGTCGCGGCCCTCGGTCAGCAGGCGCCGTAGCGGTGCGGGCGGCTCGGTCCTTGCGAGGTAGTCATCGGTCGCGTTGATCGCCTCCTGGCTGACGATCCAGCCGGGATAGGCGTACTTGGCGAAGAACTGCGCCATGTCCGAGCTCCAGTCCCGCCACAGCTCAGCAACGACGTCGAAGTACCGCTGCCCGTATGGCACGAGCAGCTCTTCCTGGTCGGCACTGGCGAAGCCGGCCAGCACCGCACGGAAGGTCGCGTTCGTCAGGCTGCCGCTGCTGATCTGTGCCCAGGCCGCCTCCTTAGCGGCCGCCGTGGGTATCGCCGCCCGGCAGGACGCGGCATGCCGCGCGCCCGCGTCGGTGGCGTCCCTGGCGAGCTCAGCATCGATGTCAGCGCCTTCGGCTGCGCCGCGGCTGACCAGCCGGCGCAACAGCCGCCAGCGGAGCTCGGTGTCGACCGCGAGGCCGTCGATGGCGGTCGACCCGGCCAGCAGCCCGGCCAGCAGGCTCAGGTCGTCAGCGGAGGCGGCCACGCCAGCGAACGCCTGGACGTAACCGAGCTGGCGGTCAGAGCCCGGCTCGGCGCGCTGGACCAGTTCGCGCAGCACAGCGGCGATTTCTCGGAGCCCGGTGCCGCGCCAGGCTGGGTCGGCGTACCGGCGGGCGGTGATGGCGGCCTGGACCAGCACCGTCTGGGTCATGTTGATATCCGTGACGGAGTCCACGCCGGTCAGCACCAGGCTGACATACCCGCGCGCGGCCAGCTCGGCGTCCCGGCACATGTCCCAGGCAGCTGACCAGCACAAGGCGGATGGCAGCGGGCTGGTGAACTCGCCGATGCCGCCGATCAGGGTCTGCAGCGAGCGGTCATCGAGCCGGATCTTGGCGTAGCTCAGGTCGTCGTCGTTGACGAGCACCAGGTCCGGACGCGGGACGCCGGCGAGACCCGGTATCTCGGTGCGCTCGCCGGCGATGTCCGCCTCGACGCGGTGCGCTCTGGCCAGGCCGGCATCGGTGCGGTCATACAGGCCGATGGCGATCCGGTGCGGCCGCAGGACCGGCTGGCTGGCCGTCGCGGACTGGAGCACAGCGAAGGTCGTGAAGCGGCCGGCGGAGTCGGTGCCGAACTCCGGCCGCAGGGTGTTCACCCCGGCAGCCTCCAGCCACTCCTTCGACCAGCTCGACAGGTCGCGGCCAGATGACTCCTCGAGCGCGGTGAGCAGGTCACCGAGGGTCGCGTTACCCCACGCGTGCCGGGCGAAGTAGCGGCGCAGGCCGTCAAGGAACTTGTCCCTTCCGACGTAGGCGACCAGCTGCTTCAGTACCGCCGCGCCCTTCTCGTAGGTGATGCCGTCAAAGTTCACCTCGACCGTCTCGATGTCAGGAACGTCGGCAGCGATCGGATGCGTCGTGGTCAGCTGGTCCTGCCGGTAGGCGAAGGCCTTCATGGCCTGGGCGAAGGTGGTCCAGGCGTTGGTCCAGCGGGTCCCCTCGGCGAGCGCGACCGTGCTGGCCCAGGTGGCGAAGGACTCGTTCAGCCACAGGTCGTCCCACCAGCGCATGGTGACCAGGTCACCGAACCACATGTGCGCCATCTCGTGCAGGATGGTCTCGGCGCGGCGTTCCCTGGCGGAGTCGGTCACCCGCGAGCGGAAGATGTAGTCCTCGAGAAAGGTGACGCAGCCCGCGTTCTCCATCGCGCCGGCCTTGTACTCGGGCACGAACAGCTGGTCGTACTTGCCGAACGGGTAACGGACGCCGAACGCGGCATGGAAGAAGTCGAAGCCCTGCCTGGTCACCTCGAAGATCTCGTCCGCGTCGAGGAAGCTGGCCAGTGACTGGCGGCAGAAGATGCCGAGCGGGATCCCGTCGTGCTCGTCGCGGATCACGCGGTACGGGCCGGCCGCGACCGCGGTGATGTAGGTGGACAGCACCGCGGCCGGCGGGAAGTGCCAGCGCTCCCGGCCGTCGCCGGCGGGCTCGGCGACCTGGTCTGGCGCCGCGTTCGAGATCACCTGCCAGCCCGGCCTGGCGATCACGGTGAACTCGAAGGTGGCCTTCAGGTCAGGCTGGTCGAAGCAGGCGTAGACCCGGTTCGCGTCGAAGGTCTCCAGGTCAGAGTACAGGTAGACGCTGTTGTCGGCCGGATCGGTGAACCGGTGCAAGCCCTCGCCGCTGCGTGAGTAGGCGCAGGCGGCGGCGATGCGCAGCTCGTTGGCAGCCGCCAGGTCAGTCAGGGCGATCCGGTTACCGTCGAAATTGCTGACCGGCACCGGCGTCCCGTTAAGGGTGATCTCCGCCACGGCCGGTGCGGTCAGGTCGATGAATGTCGAAGCGCCCGGGTTCGCGCAGCGGAATCTGACAGTCGTGACCGTCCCGAACGTGGTCTCGCCGCCCGCAAGGTCGAGCTCTACCTGGTAGGACTCGACGTCGAGCAGGCGTGCGCGGACCCGCGCTTCGTCGCGCGTGAGGTTCCGAGCCACAGTGCTTATCCCTTCCCTGGGCTGGCCATTCCTGGATGATCCCATGCTGCCGTATGGAATGCGCTGGCCCGTACGCCGGTTAACCAGCAACATCGATCCCAAGCCCCCAGGAGGAGCAGGCATGGCCGACCGCGATCTAGTGGACGTTGACTTCTGGTTCGATCCGCTGTGTCCGTGGGCGTGGATCACTTCGCGGTGGATGCTCGAGGTGCAGCGGGTCCGCCCGGTGAACCCGCGCTGGCACGTGATGAGCCTGGCCGTGCTCAACGAGGGCAAGGACGATATGCCCGAGCGCTATCAGGAACTCATGCAGCAGGCGTGGGGCCCGGTGCGGGTCTGCATCGCCGCCGAGCAGAAGTTCGGCGGCGAGGTGCTCGGCCCGCTCTACACCGCGCTGGGAACCCGGTTCCACCACGAGAAGGCACCGAAGGACCACGCCACCATCGAGGCCGCGCTGGCTGAGGCCGGGCTGCCGGCCGAGCTAGCCGGCGCCATGGACTCCGCCGACTACGACGAGGCACTGCGCACATCGCATCACGACGGCATGGACCGGGTCGGCTACGAGGTGGGCACACCGGTGATCTCGGTGCACGGCTTCTCCTGTTTCGGGCCGGTGCTATCCCCGATTCCGCGCGGCGAGGCTGCCGCGAAGCTCTGGGACGGCTTCCTGCTGGTCGCCGGAACCGACGGCTTCTTTGAGCTCAAGCGGAGCCGCACCAGGGATCCGATCTTCGACTAGCTGCTGGCCGCCGCCCGCGGCCTCCAGCCGCAGCCGGGATGGGCTGAGAGGTGGCCGGCGCGGGCGCCGGGAATGGCCGCGGACACGCACTGGCGGGGGCGCAGCGGAGCGTGACGGGTGCCCGCGGCCGGCGGCTTGCGGGGTCTTGCCTGCCTCGACGGCACTTGCCGCCCGCTGATGAGCCGCAGTGGCGTGCTGCCTGGCCGCCGGCAGCTCCGTGATCTCGGCTACCAGCGCCACCGAGCCGACGATGAGACATATGCCGGCCGCAGCGGATACCGCGGCGACAAGGAGCCGGACATTGCGGCGGGCGCGCTGCCGCAATTGCGTGGACGGCCGGGCGGCCGCGGCGTGCCGGGAGCGGCGGCGCGGCGGCCGGTTCGGGATCTGGTGCGTCATGCTGACCCTCAATAATCCGAGCTGATAATGATGACAGAAAGTAGTCGTAATCCCCCGTCACTCATAGGAATGGTTGTATCACGAACTGCATTCGCGTCCAGGTGTTACATGCATTTTGCCTGGCAAATGGAAGGCTTACTTACCCTTGCCCGATGCGAGCACTGCTCGGTTCACTCCACCGTGAACCCCGGTTTGTACCGAGAGTAGATTTAGATTAACGATTGGTCACAGTTGGCATATACGTTCTGTAATCAGACGCAGTGTCCGGCCCCGGCCGGCCGCTATGCGGGAGGATGAGAGCATGCGCAGCAACTACATCGGCGGGAGCTGGCGGCCGTCAGCCGGGGAACTCGCCATCGACGTGCTGAACCCGGCGACCGAGCAGCTCATCGACCAGGTGCCCGCAGGTGACGCGGCGGATGCTGACGAGGCGGTGACCGCCGCCCGGGCAGCGTTTGGCAGCTGGTCGGCCACCAGCCCGGCGGAGCGGGCTGCCCATCTGGAGGCGGCCCGGGCGCTGCTCGAGCAGCGGGCCGACTCGGTGGCGGCGATCATCTCGGCCGACATGGGAGCGCCGCTGAACTTCGCCAGGAAGGTCCAGGTAGGAACGCCGCTGGCGGTGCTGGCCAGTTACGTCGACCTGCTGGCCAGCTACAACTTCGGCGGCGACCGGGTCGGCAACTCGCTGATCGTCCGGGAGCCTGCCGGGGTCGTCGGCGCGATCACGCCGTGGAACTACCCGCTGCACCAGATCGTCGCCAAGGTGGCCGCGGCGCTCGCGGCCGGCTGCACCGTGGTGCTGAAGCCGAGCGAGGTCGCGCCGCTGGCCGCCTACGAGCTCGCCGGGATCTTCCACGAGACCGGCCTGCCTGCCGGGGTGTTCAACCTGGTCAGCGGGACCGGTCCGGTCACCGGCACGGCAATCGCGGCGCACCCGGGCATCGACGCGGTGTCCTTCACCGGCTCGGTGGCCGCGGGTCAGCGGGTGGCCGAGGCGGCGGCGGCCACCGTCAAGCGGGTCACGCTGGAGCTCGGCGGGAAGTCGGCGAACGTGATCCTGCCGGACGCGGACCTGGCCACCGCGGTCAAGGTCGGTGTCGCCAGGGCATTCGCCAATTCCGGCCAGACGTGCAACGCGCTGACCCGGATGCTGGTGCACCGCGATGTCTACGACGAGGCTGTCGGTCACGCGGCGAAGAACGCCGAACGCTACCTGACCGGTGACCCGCTCGCTGCGGGCACCCGGCTGGGCCCGCTGGTGTCGGGTGCTCAGCGTGACCGGGTGCGCAGCTACATCGAGCAGGGACTGGCCGAAGGTGCGCGGCTCGCCACCGGCGGCCCGAAGGCCCCGGCCGACCTCGACCGCGGCTACTTCGTGCTGCCGACGGTCTTCGCCGACGTGCTGCCGGACATGACGATCGCGCAGGAGGAGATCTTCGGGCCGGTGCTGTCGGTGCTCAGCTACTCCTGCGAGGAGGAGGCGGTGGAAATCGCCAACGGCACCAGGTACGGCCTCGCCGCCGGGGTGTGGTCGGCTGATCAGGACCATGCCGTGTCCGTCGCCAGGAAGCTTCGTGCCGGGCAGGTCGAGGTGAACGGCGGCGCCTTCAACGTGGCGGCCCCGTTCGGCGGGTTCGGCCAGTCAGGCTACGGCCGCGAGCTCGGTGTGCCCGGCTTGGAAGAGTTCCTTGAGGTCAAGGCGCTGCAGTTCTGATCGTCGGCGGCCCGATGGCGGCGCGCTGGTCAGCTGTCGGCTGGTGCTGCTGCCGCGTGGCGGCTCCGACCAGCGGTGCACGGTGAAATAGCGCTCGGCAAGCTCACGGGGCGGGCGGCCAGCCGGGAGCGGCGCGCCGTGCCGCCGGCCATCGGCGCGATCGTGGCCATCGTGGCGCACTCAGCAGCCACCGCCCTCGGCACGCCAATGACGTCAGCGGTGCCGTGGCTGGGAAATCGGGGCCACCATTGCGTTCGCGGCCCGGACCAGGTCCCGGGGGGCCAGCTCGATCTCGAGGCCGCGGCGCCCGCCGCTGCAGAAGATCGTGGCGTGAGCCAGGGCTGAGGCGTCGATGATCACGGGCAGCCGCTTGCGCTGGCCCAGCGGCGAAATGCCGCCGGCCACGTAACCGGTGGCGCGCTCGGCCGCTATCACAGCTGCCAGCGCCGCCCTCTTGCCGCCCGCCGCCGCAGCCAGCGCCTTGAGGTCGAGGTTGGCAGCGACTGGCAGGACTGCGACCGTCAGGGTGCCGTCCACGTCGGTAATCAGGGTCTTGAACACGCGCTCAGGCGGTATGCCGAGCGCCTCGCTGGCCTCCGCGCCATAAGCGGCGTGCCGCGGGTCATGCTGGTAGGCGTGCATGGTGTGGGCGATGCCATGGCGGTCCAGCAGCGTCGTTGCGGGGGTAGCGTGTCCTGCCACGCTGGGCAAGCTTACGAGGCTGCGGCATGTGGATCTTGAAGCACGTCAGACGTAGGGTCGGTCAGACGGACGGTGTCCGCGCCCGCACGCAGGCGGCCACCCGGATGAAAAGGGCGGCCACCCGGTGATGCTGTTCCTCAACCATTCCTGCGAGCCGAACGTGGGCTTCTCAGGGAACATCGTCCTGGTAGCGATGCGTGACATCAGCGCGGCGAGGAGCTCACCACGGACTATGCGCTCTTCGACGACTACGACGGTGAGATGGAATGCCACTGCCGGACCGGGTCATGCCGCGGCGTGATCAGCGGCCGGGACTGGCAGCGGCCGGAACTGCAGCGCAAGTACGGGGATTACTTCTCCGCCTATCTGCTGCGCCGGATAGGCGCCCCGCGCGGCGGCAGCTGAGTTAAGGCTGGTGCGCGCGACCTGCCTGCGCGATCCGGGGAGATGAGCGTGCCAGCAGGCCGGCGATCAGGACCTCGAACACCTCGCGCAGGGTCGTGGTGAAGTCGAGTCGCATCGACGCCAGGGCCGGATCGGCCTGGTAAGCAGCCAGCATCGCGGCCGAGGGCTGCGCGTAGGTCCACACCGCGCCGGTCACCATGATGGCGGCGGCGGCGAACCGGCCCGCGTCGTGCTCACCGAGTTCGGCTACGCACTGGAGCACCAGGCCGCCCAGCATGGCCACGCTCGCGAGGGCCGCCCGTTTGTATTCCGCGGCGACCTGCGGCGAGACGTTGCGCTCCAGCACCGCGGCCTGGGCGCTGATCAGGTCGCACAGCACCGGCCGCGACGCCAGTGACGTGGCGAGTTCGGCGGCTAGCTGGTCGCCGCGCCCGGCAGGCGGCGCGCCGGGATCGACCGCGGCGGCCAGATTCTCATCCAGCGCCGCGAGCCACTCCCGGCATGCCGAGTTGAGCAGCTCGAGCAGCACGGCTTCGCGGGATTCGAAGTAACGCAGCACGTTCGACTTCGCCAGGCCGACTCGCCGGCTGAGCTCGTTGAGGCTGACCTGCGCCAGCGGCATCTCGGCCAGCATCGCAGCGGCGGCGTCGAGGATCGCCCGCCGGCGCAGCTCGCGCTGCTCTTCGTTGCGCGCTCGCTGGAACGTCGTCATGCCCCCTACATTACAGACCGACGGTCCCTTGCGTATAGACCGACGGTCTGCTAACTTGAACATAACAGACCGACGGTCTGTCAGAGAGCGAAGGGGAGACATCGCATGTACCCGGTACCCGATCAGACAGGGAAGCTCATTGTCGTCACGGGCGCCAACAGCGGCACGGGCAAGGAGGCCACCCGGCGCCTCGCCGCGGCCGGAGCACGCGTCGTCATGGCGGTCCGCACGATCGCCAAGGGCGAGCAGGCCCGCGCCGAGATCCTGGCGCAGCACCCCGGTGCCCAGCTTGAAGTCCGCCGCGTCGATCTGGCCGACCTGGCGTCCGTCAAGGAGCTTGCCGACGGCCTCGTCGCGGACGGTGCGCCCATCGACGTGTTGATCAACAACGCTGGCGTCATGGCGCCGCCGGCCCGGATGGCGACGGCCGATGGCTTCGAGCTGCAGTTCGGCAGCAACTTTCTCGGACCGTTCGCGCTGACCGTGCGGCTCTTGCCGCTGGTACTCGCCGCTGCCTCGCCGCGGGTAGTCACGATGAGCAGCGGCGTCGCGAATTACGGCCAGATCCGCTTCGATGACCTGCAATGGGAGCGCCGCTACAGCCCCAACTTCGCCTACGCTCAGTCGAAGCTCGCCGACCTGATGCTGACCCGGCACCTCGCCGCCATCGCTGCCCAGCGCGGCTGGCACCTGATGAGCAACGCGGCGCACCCCGGGTTTACCCGCACGAACCTGCAGACGGCGGGTGCGAGCCTCGGGCGCGACAAGCCGAAGCGCTCTCACTCCCTGCTCAGCAGCTTCAGCTTCATCCTGCCCTCGCAGCAGGTCGAGCAGGGCACCGAGCCGCTGCTGTACGCCGCGACCAGCCCCGAGGCAGTCGCCGGTGGCTACTACGGCCCAGGCGGGCGCTTCGGGCTGGTCGGACCCACGACCATCGCCCGGCCGCCCCGCCGTGCCCGCGATGCCGCCACCGCCGCCCGGCTCTGGACCGAAGCCGAGCGCCTCACTGGCGTCGCCCTGCCGGTCCAGGTCGCACAACCGTAAGGCGCCGCTCGGGGCCGTCCCGCGAGACGGCGGACCCAGTCGCGCTCAGCGGGCCGAGATCACCGCCGCCGCCGCCGCCGGCGCCTGGCGGAAGTCCTGTCCGAGGTTTGCGCAGGCGGATTCGCCCCTGCGCGTTCATTCTCGTCCTGGCCGCCTGCCGGCACCGGCGCCGTTGGCTGGCCTGGCCGGCCTGGCTGGCCTGCGCGGCCTTGCTGGCTTGCCCGGCGCTGCTGGGCCGCCTGGCCTTGCGGCCTCGCGCCGTGCTGCGGTGGCT
>OBLU010003448.1_pt1 | contig 14321 bp, 17 predicted proteins | sample 1518681 | NCBI WGS metagenome assembly OBLU01 (sample SAMEA3539304, study PRJEB22396) | soil metagenome | biome: tundra; feature: field; material: soil | place: USA | collected 2010-05 | depth 0.15 m
GGTGTGGTCGGAACAATTATTGTGATTCTGGTGATTGTGTGGCTCGTGCGTCGCGTGTGAAGCGAGGCCTATCTTCTTTGCCTAGCAGGATTGTTGACAGTAGTATCAGCCATAACGCTCAACACCCCCTTTCAAAGGTCAATGAGTACTATGGCGACATTTCAACGATTGGCACGGTGGGCGATTGACAGGGCGTTGTAGCAGAAGGATAATGGCCGTCGCTTAGAAGGAAGAATCGTCCAATGCCACCAGCCGCAGAGATCCGCAAAACTGTTAAGCTTCGTCAGTCTGTGCACCACGACCTGACCGTCTATGCCCTCGTTGCAGGCGCGGCTGGTGTCAGCGTGCTCGCTCTTGCCCGACCCGCCGACGCGGAAGTGGTCGTGACCACCGTAAATCAGATCGTCGGTCGTGATGGTCACTATGCGATTCAGCTGAACCACGATGGCGCCGTCGATTTCGTCATCGCAAACAGCTTCCGCGGCGGGACATCGCACTTTTTCTTCAAGGATCGGATGGCGATTGCGGCCCTGGCCGGTGCTAAAGTGGCGACCTCTGAGGGCGATGCGGCCTGCCTCACCCTCGGTCAGGGGATCGGCTCAGGCAATGCATGGAAGGACAAATCCATTCTGCTGGAGTCGACCTACACGCTTTCCACAGGCGTGTATTCGGCAGGGCACTGGTTCCGAAAGGACAATCGCTACCTCGGTCTTCAATTCCAGATCAACGGCCAAACCCACTATGGCTGGGCGCGCCTGAGTGTGCGGAATTTCAACGCCGGCGAGATGCAGGTAGGCATCAGCAGCTTCGCCTACGAGACCGAGCCAAATACGGCGATCCGAGCAGGGCAAACGAAAGACAATACCGCGACAAGCAGCTTATCCCGTGCTCCCGGAGCCGCTTTTTCAAGCTCAGGCAGTGGCGCACTTGCACGCACAAGTAGTGGCCCAACGAGTGAAGTGTTCGTCACTTCTCAGCCCGAACCGGAACCGGCAACTCTGGGCGCACTTTCCCTCGGCTCAAGCGGCCTCGCAATGTGGCGTCGTCCATAAAAATCCGATCGACACAAGTTCGAGCATCGTGAGTTGCTAATGTTTTCGGTCCTATCGATCGAATCGTAACTGCCGAGAACAGGCGTTTACGCTCAAGATGGTTCGTCCATTGTGCGGCTACGCAATCCGGTGATGGCAACGATGAATTGTCTGCGTTTCCCTTCCCATCCGAAATGCGCTATCAATCTTTCAGTTCGGAGAGGAACGGCTATGCCCCAGCCAGATAAACAGCCATGGCGAAAACTGCGTTCGCGCGGCGTCCGAGCGACTGACCTCGACAGACTCCTCAACGCACTCCGCGCATTGGATCGGACCGTGGTCGAGATTTCTATGAACGTTTACAAAGTCCCTCGGCGCGACCGGGCAGCCATGCTCGAACAGCAACGCCGCCTGCACGACATGGTTCGAGAACGCCTGCCCCGATTCCTGTACCAGTCTAAGAAAGACACCTAACTGTTGTAATCAGGCGGCGATTACACTCAGCATCCGGCCAATGAATGTAGCGCGTCGCGATCAGCTCAGGTCCCAACCGGCTCCTCCGTAGTCACAGGAAGTTTGGCTTCCTGCCAGGCGTCGAACCCTCCCACCACGTTCACCACATTCTGAAAACCAGCCCGCTGCAGCAGACTGCACGCAATCATGCTGCGGTATCCGCCCTTGCAGTGCACCGCGATCGGAACATTGCGATCAATCTCCGGAGGCGCAACTTTGAAGTTGTCCAGCGGCCACCAGGAAGCCCCCTCGATGTGCCCATCCTCCCACTCCCGCTCCCGGCGCACGTCCAGCACCTGCATGCCCGCGCCTCGCAGTCGTTGGCTCAGAGCTTCCACGGTAATCTGGGGCAGTTCGTCTAGCGGCAATCCAGCCTTCTTCCAAGCGGCGACGCCTCCCTTTAAAAATCCCCGCGCATCCTCGAGACCAATCCGCGCCAGCCTCATTCGTGCTTCGGCCACTGCTTCTTCTGATTCCGCAATCAACACCGGACGCGCCTCCAAGCCCAATAGAGCTCCCGCCCACGACGCAAACTGGCCAGACAATGCAATGTTCACGGAGCCGGGAACGTGCCTCGCCGCGAACTCCTCGCCCGGACGAACATCCAGCGCCATTCCTCCTTCCGCCAGCAGACTTTTCAGTTCCGCCGGTTCGAGCGGAGACAAGTTAGGAAGTTCCGACAGCGCTCCCGCTCCGGTGCGATTGATTTCCGCGTCCTGCAAGAAATATTCCGGACGAGCTGGCAGGTTGCTGGTCAACTGCTCGATGAACTCTTCCCTGCTCTTGATCTGCAGCGCATAATTTGTAAGCCGTTCCGTGCCGATGGTGGAAACCTTTTCGGCCCGCATGTTCCGTCCACACAAAGAACCCGCACCGTGCGCAGGGTAGACCAGTACGTTATCCTCAAGTTTCAGAACTTTGTTGTGCAGGCTGTCATAGAGCATGCCCGCCAGTTGTACCGGGCTATAACGCCGGGAAAGATCTGGACGGCCCACATCTCCCAGGAAAAGCGTATCGCCCGTCAGCACGGCCCAGGCATCAGCCGATTTCTCTTCATCCGTGATCACCAGGCAAATGCTCTCCGGAGTATGTCCCGGAGTTTCCAGCGCGGTGATTCGCATTTTCCCGACGCGCAATTGGAATCCGTCTTGCACGGCTACATGGGGAAATGCCGCACCGGCTTGCGCCCCAATGTAGATCTTCGCGCCAGTCCTCGACGCCAGTTCCCTGTGCCCGGAAACGAAGTCAGCGTGCAGGTGAGTCTCAAGGATGTGCCGAATAGAAACCTGATTCGCCTCGGCAGCCTTAAGGTAAATCTCCACGTCACGCTGAGGGTCCACCACGACCGCCTCACCCTCGGACGCCATCATGTAGGACGCGTGCGCTAAACAGCCCAGGTAAAACTGTTCGAAATACATCGCTCTCCTTCGCGGTCGATGCAAGCCTCATTGGATCTGCAGCGCTTGTTTCAACGTGAACGTATACGCCGACTGGGCGGCCAGATCGACTTCTTTCTCGTCCCCTTCCGCGCGTTTCGCCAGCCCGCCCAGGAATTTCTTGACTTTGCCTTTGGCTTTTATTGTTGGACCAAAGCTGCGCGCCGAAGTCACAATTGTTTGATCGATATTGTTGATATTCACCGACGTCAACCGCAAAACCAAATTAGCCTCTCCCGCTATATGGCCCGCAGGTTTTGCGCTCACCACACTGCCCGTGACATTCGCACCCGCGGAAATCGCTGTCTGGCCATCCACAATCACATCCTTATCCACGGTAGCGGAGAATGTCTGCCCAGATTGACTCGTCTTGGAGCCAAGCTCCTCCGTCAGCCTCACCGCCAGAGCCGTTCCTGCCGGAACAACAATTGGTTGTGGCGGCGCTGGTTCCGGCTGGGCCGGCGCAGACGTCTGGGGCGGATTCGGATTCGCGGCGGGCGCAGCCGGATTGCTGGCGGGAGGACTAACTGGTACTCCAGCGCTGCTCTCATTGGAGGGCGATGGGGAGGGCGAAGGTTCTTTGTGCTTGGTGCAAGCCGGCAGCACCAAAAGCACGGAGATGGCCAGAACTGTGGAAGCGACGCCCCACGCGATGCGTAGCCTCGCCTGCAATCGCGCATCGCCCTTCAACCTGTTCTTTCTTTTGTGGATGTTTGCCAGCCAATTCATGCCGACCCCCCGGTTATGTCAACCGAAAGCCGCCTGAAAGTCAACTGGCACAGGTCTGAAAACGGCGGGTGAGAAGAAGGTAAGTGCTCCGGCAGAGTTAAAGGCTTAGGAGTAAAAAGCAGCGGCTTCAGCGCAACTGGGGGGAGTCGGCAGTTCCTCCAGCCGCTCTTAGTGGCAAAAATGGCGGCAATGCCGTGGCCATTAAATGCGCCCGAGCACCAGAAGAACGATCACGATGAAGAGAATGAGTCCCACTCCTCCGGTCGGATAATATCCCCAATCTCGACTATGCGGCCACCTGGGTAACGCGCCTAAGAGCGCTAAGATCAGGATCACGATTAATACAGTTCCAAGCATGTTTTGCTCCTTCCCTGCATTGACGTGTAAGTCATTAAGCTGACGCTCGCGAACAGACCGCAGTCCCCTTTCGATTGGCCGATGCGGTCAAGAAGACGCGAGTCCATGGGTGGACTCGCGTCTATCTAAGACAGTGTGCTCAGCGTAGCTCGTTATAGGTTGACGTCCAGCGCAATGTTCACGCCGGGATACATCGGGTTGCACAGGTAATACACGCCGTCAATATCGATCACATAAACGTTTTGCGAGTAGAGCCAGTTGCTTGGCCACGCGCCAACGAATGCGAACGAATAGCCGCCGTATTGGAAGCGGTGGTTATTGTAATCGCCTTGGCTGACACGAAACGTGTGTTGCTGTCCAAAGTTGGCCTTGTAACGATCGTCGGGAATGCGGCCGGCACCGTTGCCCCCGGCGTGCTGATCCTGCGGCTTGGCTTGCTGCTGCTGCGCATTTCTTTCTTCCGGCTTGTTGTTCTTATCTTGTTGCTGCGCGTTTCTCTCTTCCGGCTTCGCGTTCTTGTCCTGTTGCTGCGCGTTTCTCTCTTCCGGCTTCGCAGTCTTGTCCTGCTGCTGCGCCTTTTTCTCGTCCGGCTTCGCAGTCTTGTCCGGTTGCTGCTGCGCGTTTTTCTCTTCCGGCTTTGCGGTCTTGTCCTGCTGCTGCGCCTTTTTCTCGTCCGGCTTTGCGGTCTTCTCTGGTTGGGCTTTCTTTTCGTTTTCCTGGGCAGGCTTATCTTTCTGTTCCTCCTGCTGGTCGTGCTGCTCCTGCTGTGCATAGGCCGGAGCCGCGATGGCCAAAGACAATACTGCTGTGCTGACTATTCCGATTAGTCTCATTAGGTGTTGCCTCCGTTATTGCTTGTAAGGGCGCGGGCGACTCGCCCGCGCCCTTAGACTTCTACTGCAAATTTCCTGTGGTTGGGTTCACCGGGCTGCCGATTGCGTCGCCGGATACGAGAAGCTCCACTCTCCGGTTCTGCTGCCGGCCGGCGGAATTGTCGTTAGAGGAGACCGGCGAAGTGTTGCCGAATCCTCTGGCCGAAACCGAATTTCTTGCCACGCCTTCCTGTACCAGGTAATCGCGTACCGAGTCGGCTCGATTCTCAGACAACGTCTGGTTCATCCCATCTCCGCCAACATTGTCGGTATAGCCGCCGACTTCAATGTTGAGGCCAGGATAAGCCAGCAGAATGCCAGCGACTTTCGCCAACTTCTCCCTTGCTCCCGGCTTCAACGAATACCTCCCCGTGTCAAACAGAACATCGGACATGCTGACGATCAGCCCGCGCGCACTGTCGCGAGTCTGCAAAATGGAATTCAGCTGCTCCGACAATTTCGCGCGCATGGCCGCTTTGTCGGTCTCGGCTTGTTGGGCGCTTAACTGGGCCTGCTGCGCCGCCAGGCGGGATTGCTCCGCATCGGCCTGCGCTGCAGAAAGTGCGCTGGCGGATGCAGCCTGGCTGTTCGCCAAGTCTGCGTTCGCCTGCGCGGTTGCAGCTTGAGCATCCGTCGCTTGGTTCCGGGCTCTTGCCGCGTCAGACTCGGCCTGAGTCTTGGCGGCTTGCGCATTCAAAGTGTCGGATTCTGCCTGCACTCTTGCCGCCTGGGCTCGCGCTGTGTCGGATTCTGCCTGCTGTCTCAGCCGAATTGCGTCATCCGTCTGCCCTTGCGCCCTCGCCTGCGCGTCGGCTGAGTCCTGCCGTTCGTTTGCCAGACGCATCTCGTCCATTTTCTTGACTGCAATGGCGCGCGCATCTTCGGCGGTCTGCACTGCCTCGCGAGACACTGCGATCAACGGCTTTTTGTCGATGTGTCTGTTCGTGGCATAGCCATCGGCGTTGTTCATCAACTGGACAGCGTGTTGATAGCTGCCACTTGCATACTGCTCGGCGCCCTCGGATTGAGCGATGCGCAGCGCATTCCGCGCCTCGAAGAATTCCAACGGCAACTTGGCATTCAAGACTACTGGATCGAACTTGTAGCCGGTGGGAATGTATCCGCCGCGCTCCATCAGTTCGTACCTGGCATTCACCGCTTCGGTGGTTCCCTTGGTGTCTTCGCGGACTACGTTCTCCAGAATCACAGCATTGCTGGGCTGCCGAACCGCGTAGTAAGGTTCCGCGGTGACAATCAGAGCGAATGCCTGAAGGTCCGTGGTCACTTGAAGCTTGCTGCGATGGTTGTCGCCGACCAGCACTTCGCCTAGGTTCACGGCGCGGCCTTCGGGCGAAATCGCCCACAAAACATAGGTTAGATACTCATTGCCGAATGTCGTCGGTTTCTGCAGATCGCCAAATTCAGCCTCGATTACGATGGATCCGCGCCGGCTGTTCACCTGGGCTACACCGTTCGCTGAGGGCATCAGGTCCGTCCCGGCGAAATCCAGCTTGGAAGATCCGCTGCGATGTTTGTAGTTGACCGCTTGCACACTGCGGCTGATGACGGTTACCCGGAACGTGGGCGTCGTGCTCATATGCTCGACGTCACCGGTTCTTTCGTAATTGCTCTGAGCCACCGCGGGCAAACTCAGTGCAATGGCCGCGACGAACAACAGCTTGGTTTTCATAAAATCTCCTTGCGGCAGAATGTCTGCCGTGTTTCTTCATGTTGCCAGGTAGCGCATTTCGCGATCTGGTCTGTTTCTAAAGGGGCTTCGCCACACCTCATCCCTTGCCGACGTGGATGTTGGAGAGGTTGTGAAACAGCCCAAAAACATTCAACAGCCACAGAACCACGGCGATTACCACGACCCCGTTCAGAATTGACTTGATGGTTCCCTGCATCGGAATGAACCGATTCACCAGCCACAGCAGGACACCCACCACGATAAGAACTTCCAGGAGTTGAATTAAAGGCATTGGCTTTACACCTTTCTTTTTCGCGGGCGCTTGCCTCTCACCCGTATGGAGGCTTTGCCCTAATTTCACGTGCAAGAGCTTTTAGGGTTGAATGGTGTTAGCCGAAGCTTTCGCGGCATACACGCGGATGAATATCGCTGATTGGCTGGGTGTGGCCGCTTCGCGTGACTTGATCAGAGCCAACCCGCAACGATGTAAGGAGGAGAGTTACGATTCAGCAATCGTTACTCTTCGACACACTCAGCAGATTAGAGAATGACAGAGGCAGGCTTTCGCGTCTGAGCAAGATAGCTCACATACTCAGTAACACCTTGTTAATGACACGCACCGAACAAAATTCTGCGGAATAGTCTTCACAAATCCTGAGGTCGCTGCCGGCGCTCGTAACTGGCGTTGGCATCCAGCCAACCTAAGAGTGATCGCACGCTCGCGTGGGCCAGGGCAATCGCACAGTCCGCGGCCCCATAGTAAATATTGAGCGTGTCGCCGTCGGCGCCCATCGTATATCCGCAGGGGAACACAACGTCGTCCACGTCGCCGTGGCGCTCGTACTCAGCTTCCGGCCCAAAGATCCACGAGTCGCCTCGCAGCAGACATTTTTCCGGATTTTCCAGATCGAACAGGGCCACGCCCAATCGATACAGACAGCCCGAAGGCGTGTGCCGCACTCCGTGATAAAGCACCAGCCATCCCCGGGAAGTCTCGATGGGCGGCGGCGACATCCCAATTTTGTTGGCGTCCCACCAGGCGCCGCGCCGCGCCTCTAACATAAGCCGGTGTCTGCCCCAATGCCGCAGATCAGGCGAGTAGGAAATCCACATGTGCGATCCCAGGGTCGTCATGGGCCGGTGAATCAGCGCCCAATATCCATTGATCCTGCGAGGCAAAAGCGCGGAGTCCTTGTCGTCCGGCACCATAACCACGCCGTAGCGCTCGAAGGTTCGAAAATCTTTGGTCAGAGCCAGAGATACTCCGGGGCCGCCGCGCGAATAGGATGTATAAGTCACGACGTACTGCTGTAACTCCGGCACGAAGGTGATGCGAGGATCTTCGATGCCCCAGATTTCTTCGGGAAATTCCTTCGGGCTAGGCATCAATGTCGGTTCGCTATCAATTTGCCATCCATCGACGCCGTTGGCGGAGCGCGCGGCACACAGATGCGACAATCCGCGCCGATCCTCCACGCGGCAAAGCAGCAGCGTGGTGCCGTCCGCCAGCAGCGTCGCACCCGCATTGAATACGCTATTGATGGAGTAAGGCCAATCCTTACTCGTCAGGATTGGGTTGGCAGGATGCCGGAGCAGTAATGGTTCGTAGAGAGTGTTCGCGGAACTCATAGGTTTTTCGGTGGAGACGGTCATGATTGATTTTTCATTCCTTCAGACTTTTGCAGCGAGCGCATTTCCAGACTTGCCATCAAGAACGATAGCGTAGATTCTGCACCCTGATTTTCATTGGCGCGATCGGGATGAAGCCCGTCGCGGCAACCACCGCTGACGGAATCATAGAGAGGGACCTGCAGATCGTTGTCGCCCAGGAACCAGTTAAAAGCCGACCATGTTTCCCTGCGCCAGCGGTCGTCACCAGTTATGCGGTAGGCTTGCAGACACGCGGAAACCGCGCCTGCGGCTTCAAGAGGCTGTTGATCGAAGCGGGCCTTTTCACCACCCTGGCGATAGAAACCTTGCGATCCGATCGGTACAAAGTAGCCGTTGGTTTCGCAACATTGAATTTCGGTAAGCCACTCCAGGGCTTCGAGGCCGGCGGAAACCATGCGATGATCCGCGCAAGCTGAACCGACGAGCAGCAGGGCCTGCGGCAATCTCGCATTGCCGTAAGCCAGAATATTCTCAAACCACTTCCAATCCGGACGGCCGATCGACTCATACATGCTAAGCAATCTCCCAGCCAGCGCAGATCTGACTTTCTGTGCATCGCGGTCGCCGGGATACGAATCGAGATATTCCTGAATGCCGAGCAGGGTGTAGGCCCAGGCACGAGGACTTTTGAATTCCATAACTGCGGGAAAGGAAAACTCGAATAGACGGCCCGCGGCACACCGCAGTCCCTGATTGCTGGACCGCCCTAGAACCGTGCCCAGCGCCCAAACTGCACGCCCGTGACAATCTTCAGAGCCCTCGGTTTCGTTCCATCGGCGGTCATAGCCGAGGAAGTTTCTGAATCTCCCCTGTGCTGAGTTGAACGCATGCTCTAGAAACGACAAATACCGTATGGACGAATCCGTTACGTCCAGAGTAGCTCCGCCAGTGGTCTCAAGCTGTTCTTTCTCCGGTTGCTCTTTCTCCATCTGCTCTTTATCCAGTTGCTCCAGCCACACTGCGAAAATGAGCGCGCGCGCGTTGTCGTCGCTGGTGTAGCCTTCCGCGCGGTTCGCGACCGTAAAGATCGCGTGCTGCAGCATTCCAGTGTCATCGGTCATACGGTTCAGATGGCCCAGATTCAGTGCAGGCAGTTGATTCAGGGATTTGGGAGTGGTCCGGGCTGAGAACTGAACTCGCGGACTTGCCATGCGGTCGCTGCGCACCCGGGAGAAACTCTCCATGTACCCTTGCGCTACTCTTTTCCAGATCATCTCCCGCGCGAACAGATAGGCGCGCTTCCGCATGGCGTGACGGATCGCGGGCGTATCCAGGAGTTCAACTGTCTTTTGCGCAATAGCGTCGGGATTTTGGAATGGGACCAGCGCACCCCTCCGGTCATCCAGCAGTTCGATCGCATGCCAATACGGAGTCGAGATGATCGCCTTGCCCGCTCCTAGTGCATAGGCGAGGGTTCCGGAAACTACCTGCGCTTCATGCCGGTAAGGCGTGATGTAAATGTCTGCGGCGCCAATGAACTCGACCATCTCTTCCGGGCTCACAAAGCGGTTGTGGAACTTCACCTGGGATTCCACCCCGACTTCCTTCGCCAAGCCCTGTAGGTATTCTCGATAGTGATCGCCCTCGCGGCGAAGAATGTGAGGATGCGTGGCGCCCGCCACCATATAAACGACATTCTTGTGTCTGGCCAGAATCTGCGGCAAAGCTTGAATCACGTTCTCGATTCCTTTATTCGGCGAGAGCAGCCCGAAGGTGAGCAGAACCGCCTTCCCTTCCACCCCGAAGCGCTCCTTGAAGAAATTAGGATCCAGGAACGGCAGGTCTGGCACACCATGCGGAACCATATCAATTTTGCTGCCGGGCACCTTAAAGATTTCCTGCAGGAACTGGGATGAGAGCTGGCTCATTACAATGAGACGATCCGACAATTCTGCGATCTCTTCCATCACCGCCAGTTGGTCGGGACCTGGTTCGCGCAACACAGTGTGCAGCGTGGTCACCACCGGCATCTTCAGGGCGCGTAGCAGATGCAAGATATGGCTTCCGGCCTTGCCGCCGAAGATTCCATACTCGTGTTGCAGGCACACCATGTCGATATTGTTGAAGTTCAGGAAGTCAGCCGCGTCCTGATAGGACTTCAAGTCATCTTGAGAGAGCGCCCACCGCACACGTGCCGCATAGTCGTACCCTTCCTCGGTATCGTTGACTGGCAGGGCTAACAGTCGGGCCGTCCCATACTCTGCTGAAATGGCTGTGCATAAGTCTGTAGTGAACGTTGCGATTCCACATTGTCGCGGCAGGTAATTCCCGATCACCGCAATTCGACTGGGCAGCGATGGCTTCGACTGCACCCGCGCACGCTCTACCGATATTCCGTCGAATATCCGCGGGCGGGCGCCGATCACTTCTAACATCGGTTTCGGAAACATTGCGCTTGATAGTGCCATTCGTCCCTAATTTTGATGAGAATAACATGCCGAGACAGGCCATCTTCCAGATGGTCCCCAGGTGATCGTCGAGCAGTTGCTCTGAAATTTGTCTCTCGTGCCAGTATTTAACGAAAAGGACTTGCGCACTGGTCAAAAGTGATCAGCGTGTTGCCGCAGCAGTGGTGCATCATGCGCCCATGAGACCCAAGAAAGAACCGGCCCCGGCGGTTCGTTGTCCTACCTGTGGCGCGAAGCCGGGCGAGAAGTGTGAGCTAAACACTGGCCAACCCCGCACCGCACCCCACCGGGATCGACGCTTGGCGGTTCCCGCTAAGTGACTGCTTAGCTAATATTCAGTGTTTCAACCTGGCGGGTACCCGAATTACTGCGAATACCTCTCGCACTCTCTGCGAAGTGGCACGCTGGTAGCGTCTAGCCCCTCATCGGAGTCCTGCAACCTTTCGCCTTTGGGCAAAAACAAACCCGCGCGTTGATCCGCGCGGGGTCTGGTTAAACAGCAAATTTACAGCGTTATTTTGCTATGCCTTCTTCAGTTTGCGCCGGACAATGCCCGCAACACTGATCAAACCCGTGCCCAAAAGACCGAGGGTACCGGGCTCTGGAACTGTGATGTTGGTATCGCCGCTCGAAATGTTCGTGCTTCCGTTAAAAAAGCCCTTGCCGGTGTTGACGGTTAGCTGAACGGTAGCGCCTTCCACGATACCGCCGTTGAACCACGTCCCGGTCAAAGAACCGGTCAGAGTGTAGTTGTGAGTTCCATTGGCCAGAGTCACCAAGGTCCAGGTTACCGGTCCGGTAAAGGAGCCATTGAAGATCGTGCCATTCGGAATGCCACTGGTGCCGTTGCCTGTGATGTTGAACGTGCCGCCCGCGGCAAACGTGCCGCCCATCTGCAAACTGCCGCCGCTGAGGCCGCTCGTACTAAAGCTCAACGTTCCCAAGTTATTCCCGGTAATCAACCCTCCTCCGTTGAGACCATTGACAGCGATCAGCGTCGATCCTGCAAGGGTCAGGCCGCTACTGGTACCTGCCATAGATCCGGGAGTGCTGCTGGAGAGAGTGCCACCGCTGTTGGTAAAGTCAACACCACTATCGGCAAAAGCGGTGAACGGAATAGCTATAACCAGAATGGCGAGCAAAACGATGTTCTTAATCATTTGTATTAATCTCCTGGGTGATCACGAGATCCTTGGGAAGAATTCGTGAGCAGCAACGAATCAGTCAATGGTGGAGATTTCCCGTCCGCTGCCTTCGCTATATTGGAATGGATCGGAGAGAAAAACTGCTCACTATTGATCACTGTTGCGGGATTCATGTTTCAACGCATGGCTGCGCTCCAGCAGGTTGGAGAAAAAGTCCTTTCAGGATGAACGTGTCACCTCGGCAGCTAAAACAGCTTGCGAAAAAACTCACAAATGCATGTAATACCGTGGAAGAGCGGCGCTTCACAGGCTGTTACGAAACCCAAAGCCACGCCGTGACGGTGGGACAATATCTGCTCCAGCCACGAAGCGGCGGCATTGGGAAAGCCCGGCACGGCAGTGCCGGGAGGTCGGAAGTGGGACTAACCGAGTCCGCTTCAGCGGACGACACGAGTTTCGTAACAGCCTCTTCAGAGCCGCGTAAAGCCCGCAAAACCAGTGCAGGCTTTAGCCCCGGTGGTCGGATTTCGTCTCCAAGCGAGTTTTTCCGCAACATCTAAAGCCGCTTTTGATTTTGAGGCCCTTACGGCGCGGTTCGAAGCCGCGCCCTTTCAAAACGAGGTCGCAGGCGGAGTTCTTCCTCAGCCTGCTCCAGGAAGCAGGCGCCTAGATTCGCTCATTTCCTATTGGAAATACTGTTCAAAATAGCTCACTTGCGAAAACTCCGAGCGCCGCCACTTTTTAAAGCTTTAGCTACTTTCGCGGGGCTATAATTACCTTGTATGAGTCCCCCTGCGGCGACCAAAAAGAACAGAGAGTTCGACTCCGACACTTTCCTCGCCACCATTGGCGACGGCAGAAAGATCCTGGCGGTTTCGAAAAAGCAAGTGATCTTCGCCCAAGGGGACGCGGCCGACGCCGTCTTCTATGTTCAGAAAGGCAAAGTCAGGCTCACCGTCGTATCCCAAGCGGGTAAAGAAGCGACTATCGCAATCGTCAGCGAAGGTAATTTTTTTGGCGAAGGCTCCCTGGCCGGTCAGTTGCTTCGGATGGGCTCCGCGGCAGCCATGACCGATTGCGAGATTCTACGCGTCGATAAGAAAACAATGATGGAAGCGCTGCACCGCGAGCCTGCGTTTTCCGAGATGTTTGTGGCCTATCTGCTCGCGCGCAATATCCGCTATGAAGAGGACCTGGTCGACCAACTGTTTAACTCCAGTGAAAAGCGACTAGCCCGCATCCTCCTATTGCTCGCTCATTTCGGCAAAGAGGGCGTTCCTGAAACCGTTGTCCCCAAGATCAGTCAGGAAACCCTGGCGGAGATGGTCGGAACCACTCGTTCGCGAGTCAGCTTCTTCATGAACCGGTTCAGGAAGCTGGGCTTCATTCACTACGCCGGCGGTACAGAGGGCGCTTTGCAGGTCCACAGCTCCCTCCTCAATGTAGTTCTACACGATTAGGCGTCGGCGTCTCTATCCTGCCAGCGCAAACCGCATATAGATCACCAGAGCCGCCCCTTGCCCCTGGTGAGCACTTTTGCTCAGAAATGTAGTCACCCCCGCCGATACCCTCAATGGCATGGCTGCCAACGGCACTCTCCTCTGCATTCTCCGGAACACGGCTCCGTTAAATTCATTGCAGGAAAGCGGATACGAGTTGGTAACGGCAACTACTGGTCACGATGGTCTGCGGCTTTTCGCGTCGCAGCCCGTCGATGGAATTGTGCTTGAGTACCACCTCGGACTGTTGGACGGCTCAGTGGTTGCGGATGAGATCAAGCGGATTCGGCCGACCATACCCATCGTCATGCTGGCCGATGATCTGGAATTGCCTGACGGTGCTTTGAAGTCCGTCGATGCGCTGGTAACCAGGTCCGACGGAGCTCACTTCCTGTGCGCAACCGTTCACTTTGTTACTCACTGTGAAGCCGGCCCAAGGTCGCGAACGAAAGTTGCGCGGTCAATTGCCGGCACATGTGCGTCCTTCCGGCAGGCACCGGGGCAAACCCCGCCATTTGCAGACCAATGCCTCAACCGACCAAAGGTACGCGCCTTTCTCGGCAGAACAGTGGGAAAGTATCTGGACGGGAACCGTCCAGTTCTGATCGGAAGCTGCGCCTGCAAACAGCATCGGTGCGCGAGTCCACAGCGCATATTTCACGGCCCGATTATCTTCTCCAAATTGATTCCCGATTTAGTTCCCTTGCCGCAGATAACAATTTGAGAGAGCACAATTGACCATCTCTCCCAGCCGCGATGTTGAATAATGTTGACGTGGAAACTCAAAAGCTCACGCTGCGACATATATTGTCTGTCCGTTGCCCCATGTGTCGAGCTAAACCGAAACAGCAATGCACGCTTAGCACAGGACAACCCTCTGCCAAGACGCATCTCGCCCGAGAGCAGGCCGCTGCCAAGGTTTCCCCTCCTGAGAACTCCGGCCAGGCCGCTGTGCGAATCGTGAAGAACG
>OBLU010003449.1_pt1 | contig 14319 bp, 8 predicted proteins | sample 1518681 | NCBI WGS metagenome assembly OBLU01 (sample SAMEA3539304, study PRJEB22396) | soil metagenome | biome: tundra; feature: field; material: soil | place: USA | collected 2010-05 | depth 0.15 m
CAAACGGATGAGCGCTCGTGGCACTCGGTGAGTAAGGTGGTACGCGAGGGCCGCCACTGCTGCTGGGCGCGTTCGATCCACTGCTGCTCGGCTGGGCTTCCCGGGATCCTATCGTCGGCCCGCACCGCCGGATCGTTACGATCAATGGGCTGTTCCGGCCGTTCGCGCTGGCCGGCGGCCGGGCCGTGGCGACCTGGACCATTGCACGCGGCCAGGTCGTGCTCGCACCGTTCGCCCAGCTGGACGACAAGACCCAGGCGGCCTTGGACACCGACGCCGCCGACGTGACACGGTTCCTCGGCGGATAGGACGCCCGGCCGGAATCCAGCGATTCGCCGCAGCCAGCCGGGCGCGCTGACGAACCACGCTATGCGCGCGTCGAACGAAACCAGCGATCGTCACGGTGTGTGCTCGGCCTCTCAGGTCGCGGGCATCCCCGGGCACCGATCGCGGGCGGCCCCCCATGCTTGACGACGCCTAATGCAGATCCGGGTATTGATGCGGGAACCGTTCCCATGACTCACCAGGACCATCACGCGTCGCCGCCCATCCTGGCGGCAGGGATGCCAGCTCCGAAACGGACGAGTTCCAAGCGACTACAAGCGTCATGTGCGCGACGACAGACGCACCCGGAACGTTAGGGTCGTTGACCCCGTCACCCACGCACCAGTCGTTCCCGGAGTTGTGGACGACAAGACGCGCAGGCAGATCGCCACTTAGCACGGTCCGCTGCACGACCGCGCCCAGAGTCTCCGGGAAAGCCGCCACCAGGGAAAAGCCACGGGATGTGCCGCGCAACCTCTTGATCGCCCGCATCCATGCCCTTCATTGGCGCGCAGAAGCCTCACCTGGCTGAAACGCATACAGCGACGTGAGTGAGCGTCGGCGGTCGCGCCGATCACCCTGATATGAGCGCGTCGCGGGCCATACCGTCACGCTTTCGTCGACATACCGACCGGCGGTTCTATGCGCGGGCCTCTCACAAGGGGTGGCCACACTCCGTGACCGCTGGGGCTCTCCCGCCCGGCTCGCGCAAGGTCGTCCGGGGGCAATCGACGCCGGTGACGGTACCCGCGGGGTAATGCGGGCAGCCTGCGGAGGCCTACCGGGAAGGGAGGCCGAGCGCTTCGGGATGGGCCCGGCGGTAGTGCTCGGTCAGGACCTCACTGAGGCTGCCGGGCCGGTACGCGACGGTGCGGTGGCAGATCTGGCAACGGGTGACCGGCAGCTGGGTAACGATCACAGGGAAGCGGCGGGAAGGCGACTTGCTCATTTGCCTCTATGATGCCAGCCCCGCCGGAGTGATCTTGCCCCGAGCTTGTGCCGCACGCACTCCACGCGGCATGAGCGGACACCCGGGCGCTACCCGTTGAGGATCTGCTCCCTCAGGATGTCTGCGTGCCCGCAGTGCTGGGCGAGTTCGCGCAGTACGTGGAAGTACACCCAGCGCAGCGGGAGCGGGCCGCGCCAGTAGCCGTAGACCCTGTCGTCCAGCCCCAGGGATGACGTTGCACGCCGTGATGACTCGCATGCCTCGCGGTGTGCTTGCTGGACGCTGGCGATGGTGTCGTCGTCATGAAGAATGAACGACTCGCCCGAGGTCGCGGGGATACCGATCTCAGCACGTGACCGGCATGTGACAGCTTCGTCAAACCAGACCTTCTCAAGAAAGGTCGCGTGCTTCACCAGGCCCAGCAATGTGGTCCGAGAAGGCACCAGCGACTGGCGCGCCTGCTCCTCCGTCAGCCCGTCCAGGCAGCGATTGAGTTCACCTCGGTGCTCGTCGAGGAACGCCTCGAACTGGGCACGGGCTGGCTGATTGATGACATCCTCAGCGAACGTCCCTGGAAGGGAGGGCATAAGCAAAGCATTTCAAGAGCGCCGCCCACGAGCAACTACCGCTCATCGGCAATGTCGAGCGTTTCCGGGCTCGGGTCACTGGGCTATCCAGCGTTGAGCTGCTGGATAGCCGTGCCCGCTCAGTCGAGCCGGTCTGCTGACCGTGAGGGACCGTTGGCGTTACCGTCCGGGCAGCAGCACGCTCAGGCAGGTGACGCAGCCTTCGAGTTTCTCGAACTCGCCGATGTCCACTACGACCGGGGCGAAGCCCAGGTCGTCCAGGAGCTCAGCGGTACGGGGGGCGGACGCTGCGATCAGCACCTGGTCCCCGCCCAGCGGGACGACATGGCATCCGCCCTCTTCGGCCACCGGGCGGACCGCGGGGAACAGCCCGGCCGGCACCAGCTGCGGGAGCAGCAGGAACGTGCCGTCGGGCAGCGCGGTCACCGCGGACTTCAAGTGCAGCACGTTCCCCAGCGGGACGGCGATCACGCTACGGCCCAGCGGAGCCAGCAGCGCGCGCAGCTGGCGGATCCCCGCGCCGTTGGTCCGGCCGCCGCGCCCCACGTACACGGTGTGGCCGGCCCGCAGCACATCGCCGCCGTCCAGGGTCCCTGGCTGCTGGATCCGGGCGATGCGCAGGCCCAGCGATCCCGCAATCCCCGCGACGCCGGCCACCTCGGCCCGCCGGGCCGGCGCGCCCGGACGGGCCAGCACCGCCAGGTCCTCGCAGACCACCACCGCATCTTCGACGAAGACCGAGTCCGGGCAGTCCTCAGCGGCCGGCACATGCCCGATCCTCCAGCCGCTGGCCGCCAGCGCATCGGCGTACGCGGCGTGCTGAACCCGGGCCAGGGCCACATCCACCGGGGTCCGGCTCATGTGGGTGACGATGCCCTCGGCCAGCCTGCTGCCGGGTACGCGGACCAAGACCGTGCCGTTCACAGATCGCTCCCTACCCCAGCCAGGTTCCAGACGCACAGCAACCAGCCACGCGGCATCCGGCGCAGGCGCCGGGTCTCATCCTGTCATCGGCACCCCTGGCTGCACTCGCCGAGAATGTCCCAATGCGAGGTGACGATAAGCAACACGGTGGCGAGCGCGGGCGCGATGTCCGCGACAATCGTTCTGCGGACGCCGAGCTCGACCTGCAGAACCCGCGCGGCGGCTAGCCCACGAGTGCACCCACGCCGAGGTGCTGCCTAACCGCCACACGCCCGTAGCGGCGGAAGCGGGCATCCGTTTCCGGCGCAGCAGGCCGGTTCGCAGCGCACCCGGAAACCGGCTCAGTGGGTCGGCCGCCCGAGCAGCTTCTCGATACTTCGGCGCTCGCGCTTGGTCGGACGGCCCGTGCCGCGGTCGCGGGCAGCCACCACGACCGCCTGCTCGCGGGGCGGAGGGGGAGGGCTGTTGTCGATATAGCACTCGACGGCAACAGGTGCGCCGGCACGCTTCTAGCGCCGCATCCGGTGCGCCGACCCGCACCTGCCGTCGCTTCCGACTCCCTCCACGTATCCTGCTCACCAGATGGGGTGCTTCTCCGCTGAGAAGATCATCACTTGGCAGCGATCGCAATCCCGGGACAGAGCGGCACCTATCAGCATCAACACGGCCGTGTCACCGGCTTACTCGCGGAATCGGGTCAGGCATGAGTATCGAACTGACAAAGCCACTTGTCGTGCCCGAGTACGAGACCGCGCGGGTGAAGCTGTACGTTGCTCATCCGGTCACGCATGAAACGGTTGTGTTGCCGCCCTACACGGTCGACGTGCAACGCGTGGTATCCGCGATGTTCCCGGGCAGGACGGCCAAGGCCAACTCGTGCGCGTTGCTGGGTAACGACTTGTTCATCGCGAACAGCTCGTCGAACTCGCAGTGCATCTTCAAGGTGCCGGATTATCTGGTGCAGGGCGGGCTGGCGGGGGCGGAGACGTTCGTATTCACGCTGGACGGCAGCGACTACGTTGGCATGGCCTTCGACCCGGCGGGCAATCTGTACGCAGCCGAGGGCGTTCTTCTCGACAACCGCATAGTGATGTACACCGGCACAGGCAAGCCCTACCCCGGGGCTGTCGCGGCGCAGCTCAACAACTATGCAACACGGATCGACCTGGGCAACGCGGGAGTGACCTCGTATTTCGCTAACCTGGCCTTCGACGAGGCCGGTAACCTGTGGGCGAGCGACTACAGGAACCATCGCCTCGTCGTTTTCGACGCGGCCCATCTGGGCAATGGCCTTGCGTTAAGACTTTATCTGGTATCGTTACCGTTTCGTGGCATATGATGGTTCTGAGGGGCTGTCTCCGGACGGCTGGCTGCCGGACCGGATCTCGGTCGGGGTACTGACCAGGGTTTTCACGCCGGAGCTGGTGGACGCCGCGGTGAAGGATGCCGGGGCGCGGGAGCAGCGGCGCCGGCTGCTGCCGGCGCGGCTGATGGTGTATTTCGTGCTCGCGCTGTGGCTGTTCCGGGGCCGGAACTGCGGGTACGGGCAGGTGATGACCAAGCTGGCGGACGGGCTGTACCATCAGCGGCGCGCCGCTGATCTGCTGGCCGGGCAGCAATTGGACCCGGGCGGCTGGGTCGGTGCCGGGGACGGGCGGCGGTGGCGGCAGCCGAACATCTCCTCGCTGTCGCGGGGCCGGGGCAAGCTCGGCCCGGCACCGGTCCGGTTCTTGTTCGAGCGGGTCGCGGGGCCGATCGGGGACGAGGGGACACCGGGGGTGTTCTGCTGCGGGCTGCGGGTCGTCTCGATCGACGGGTCGACCTCGGACGTGCCGGACAGCGCGGTCAACGACGAGCACTTCGGCCGTCCGTCCAACCAGACCCGGGACGGGGCGTTCGCGCAGGTCAGATGGCTGGTGGCGGCCGAGTCCGGGACCGGGAGCCTGCTGGGCGCATCCCTGGGCCCGTACCGCGACTCCGAGCAGGCCCTGGCCTGCGACCTGCTGGAAAGCGGCTGCTTCGGGCCGGGGATGCTGGTGCTGGCGGACCGCAAGTTCCTGTCCTGGGCGCTGGCCCGGGAGTTCCTGGCCACCGGGGCGCACATCGTGTGGCGCGCATCGGCTGCCTTCACCCTCAAGCCGGTGAAAGTCCTGGCCGACGGCACCTACCTCGCGGAACTCAAGCCGCCCCGCAAGAAGGACGGCCCGCCGCTGACCGTCCGGGTCCTCGAGTACACCGTGCACACCGCGCCCGAAGACGGCGGGGGTGAACAGACCTCCGAGGTGTTCTGCCTGGTCACCGACCTGCTGGACCCCGCGCAGTACCCGGCGCTGGATCTGGCGTGCTGCTACCCGCGGCGGTGGGGATGCGAGACCGTCATCGGTCACCACAAGACGGACATGGGTGACGGGCAGCCGGTCCTGCGCAGCAAGGACCCGGCCGGCGTCGAGCAGGAAATGTGGGCGCTGTTCGCCGTCTACCAGGCGGTCTGCAAGATCATCGGGATCGGGGCAGCCGCCGCGGGCGTCCCCCCGGACACGATCAGCTTCCCGCATGCCCTAGCCGCCGCGACGGACACCGTCGCGGCTTTTTCCCCCTGAGCAGGCCGATCTCGCGCTCGCCACATTCCTGCTGAAGATCCTCGCCCCCGCCACCTTCGTCCGGGACCGCCCGGACCGGGCCAGCCCCCGCAAGACCAGGAAATCCGGCGACTTCCCCGCCCGCAAGCCCGGCGAGCCCAGCGTCACCAACGTCACCCGAGGAATCGAGTTTCACCTGCTCAGCCCGCACATGATCACTTAACGCAAGGCCATTGGCCCATCTGGGCGGCGCCAATACGTACCATGTGTTCTCGAACCTGGCCGCCCAGATACCGGTCTCCAACACCGACGCCGCACTGATATCGAACATCGATCACCTGTTCTCGTCGCCGGAGGGGATAGCTTTCGATGGGGCAGGGAACCTGTGGGTCGCGAACAACAACGACGGCGCGCAGGGGATTCAGAACCAGCGCACCTCGCTGGTACAGATCACCCCCGGCCTCCAGTCGGCCGTCCTTGCCACTGCCGCGGGCGGGAGCCCGCTCGAGCCGAATGCCGGCCAGAGCGGTACCGAGTACTTCATCTATCAGGTTCCGAATGTCGCCGACAATGCGGGACCACGTCCACAATTCGGTGGCCTGCAAGTCGACCGGGCGGCCGGGCGCATCTACGTCAATGAAGAGATCGGAGGTAGCGGACGGGGGTACGACATCGGCACCATCGCCGCGATCGGCACGCAGACGGGCACAAATGATCTGGCGATCGTGTCAACGAATCCTGGAAACGGCGGCATGGCGCTGGTCGAGCGGACGTTGCTCGTAGTCATCATGTGAAAAGTCCCCGGTGCTCGGCGGCCCCGCCAGACACAAGGGTCGTCGGCGACTCTTGCCCAGCAGTCCGTCACCAAGATCACCCGGCGGCACCGGGCGGTCAACGGGGCGATCGGGCTGTTCGCGCCGAAGGCCGTCATCAGGCAGCGGTGCGCGCTCTGCCAGAGCAAAGGAAAGCCCGCGCAACGCGACATGCTGCTCCACGACGACGATTCCCACCATCGTCGCAAAGTACCAGGTCCAGTACTACCTCCTGGCCCAGGATGTATTCCGCCTGGGCCGTCTCCACTGGGTCATGGAGACCTCGCCGCTCAACAAGCTGGCAGGCAAGCACCCCTCGACGGTCAATGACCCGCGCGCGGCCCGGAGGCCAGAGCGCGGGCCGAGCGGGGCGGCGTAGCTGGCCACGCGCCGCCGGAGGCGGGGGCAACGCATCATGTTGATGCCTCTGGCTTGCTGCCCTGATCAGCGCCATAATCGGGTGCATGGAGAGCTGCCTTGCCGGGAGCGACAACGGCGCGCCGAACCGCCTGCGTGAAGGACCGGATAGCCCACGGCGGGATAGCCGACGATTTCCCGTCACCCACGGCCCGCAACTTCTTCGAGTTCTGGACTCGTCCAGGAATCTCCGAAGACGCGGAAAGCCGCGTCGTAAACGACGGTGCCTAAGCCGATGCGCGGCACCCCACGCGGCAACCCACGATGCCAGGGCCGCCTAGCAAGCGACGTCACCCGAGACACGTCGTGCAATCGGTGCCGTCACTCGCGCGGCCCACCTACCGCACCTCAAGGAGACCATCATGAACACGACAACTTGCTTGTACCGCATAAGGCCACATTGTTAGCGCGTCGGGCGCGACGCTGACCTCAGCCAGACCCCGGCCGGGCCCGACCGGGGACACCCCAAGCGTCTCCCAGGGAGCGTCCATGTCGGACCTGGAGTCCTCGCTACTCACCGCGCTGCTCGAGTTCGCGCGGACCCGTCTGGACAAGCTGCTCAATACCCTCGCTACCGACGCCGAGCAGCTACTGATCACCCTCGTCCCCGGGGCCAGCGCTGTCGACAAGGCGAATGCTGCCGCCACGAACGTTGCCAACGATCTGGCCACCGCCCGCACTCACCTGACCACATTCGCCAACGACATCGCCGCCGGTCCCTCGACGTTGAGCCAGTGCCAGGCGGCGTTCGGCGAGCTGACCCAGGCACTCACCGCATTCGACACCGCCGTCAAGGACATCGCTGCGGTCGTCCCAGCCGTCATCGACGCCGAGACCGCCATGCTCAACGTCATCAAGCAGGCCGTGTCGGCGGGCGGGGACGCTGTGACGGGGCTGCTCGACCAGCTCGGCCTGAGTGGCGGCTCGATCAGCGGCGGCATCACCAGGGTGGGGACGGTACTCAGCTACGCGCTCGCGAACGCGGCCGAACGCTCCCTCGACCCGGTGTCCGGCGCGGTGCTGAAGCTGAGCAACACCACGGCCACGGCGACCCTCGATTACGGCCCGGCCACCCCGACGTTCGGCCTCACCGTCACGACGGGCCTGGCCGTCGGCCTCTCCGCAGACGGATTCGTCGATCAGGTCCTCGGCGCGAATGCCAGCGCGACGGCGACCCTCACGGTCAGCGCGGACACCGTCCGTGGCCTGCGCTTCCAGGCCGGGGCCAGGGCGCGCGCCGATCTCGACGGCCAGCTTGACCTGCCCGGGGTCGAGCTGCGCGGGCTCGGTATCGAGATCCTGGACGGCGCCCCGGTCGGCCTGGCGTTGACGGGGACCATTGGCGGCAGCCTCGGTCCGGTCGCGGCGGTGATCCAGGGTGCCGGGGTCGCGCTGGTGTTCGACACTGGCCAGCTCGGGCACGGCAATCCGGTCAGCCTGGCCCTGCAGCCGCCGACCGGCGCCGCCCTGACCGTGGACGCGGGCGTGATCCACGGCGGCGGTTTCGTCCAGCACCAGGGCAGCGAATACGGCGGCGCGCTGGACCTGAACCTCGGGCCGATCGAGATCAAGGCGGTCGGGCTGGTCGGCACCGAACCGTTCTCGCTGGTGCTCGTGCTGTCGGTGGACTTCACCCCGGCCATCCAGCTGACGTTCGGCTTCACGCTCAACGCGGTCGGTGGCCTGCTCGCGCTCGAGCGCACGATCGCCACCGACGTGCTGCGGGCCGGTATCCACGACCACACCGCGGACACTGTGCTTTTCCCGAAGGACCCCGTGTCAGCGGCGCCGACGATCCTGAACCTGCTGCGCACGATGTTCCCGCCGCAGCAAGGGGCCTTCGTGGCCGGCCCGCTGCTCGAGCTGGGCTGGGGCGCGCCGGTGTCGTTTGTGACCGCTCGCCTGGGCGTGGTCATTGCCCTGCCAGATCCGAAGGTGATCCTCATCGGCTCCCTTCGGGTGGCCCTGCCGGTGCCGGACGCGCCGATCGTCGACATCCGGGCTGACCTCTATGGTGAGATCACGCCGGACCACCTGCTGTTCCTGGTCAGCCTGAGCGGCTCGCGGCTGGCCGGCTTCTCTCTGGCCGGTGACTTCGGGATGCTGATCGCCTGGGGCGACCACCCGGACCTGGCCATCTCGGCCGGCGGGTTCCACCCTCACTACCCCCCGCCTGGCGAGCTGGCCGGGATGCGCCGGGTCAGCATCGACCTCTCGCCGCCGTCCTTTATCACCATGCGCGCCGAGGCCTACCTTGCTCTGACGTCCAACTCCTTCCAGCTGGGCACTAGGGTCGAGCTGAAGGCCGACGTGGCCGGAGTCGGCGCCGAGGGGCATCTGCAGTTCGACGCGCTCGTGTTGTGGGAGCCGACCTTCCACTTCGAGATCGACCTCAGTGCCGGGGTGTCGCTTTACGCCTTCGGCGAGAGCTTCGCTAGCGTCGACCTCAGCCTGCACCTGGAGGGCCCCGGGCCGTGGGTGGTGTCCGGGCACGCGAGCATCTCACTGCTCTTCTTCGACGTGGATCTCGACATCCCGCGCATCACCTGGGGAGACGGCACCAACCCGCTGCCCGCCCTCGTGAGCCCGCAGTCGATGGTCCAGGAGAAGCTGTCACTGCCCGCCGCCTGGGCGGCCCAGCTGCCTGCCGACACCGACCTGCTCGCCCGGCTGGCCCCGCTGGACGACGACGGCACCACGGTCGTGCACCCGCTCGGGGCACTGGAGACGCGTCAGCACGTGCTGCCGCTCGAAACGGTGATCGACCATGTCGGAGCCAACCCGGTGGACGTCAGCCGGGTCAACCTCGGTGCCCCGCTGCTCACCGCCGCGGGAGCACCACCGGTGCCGGCCAAGGCCATCTCGAACGCCACCGACCTGTTCTCGCCGGGCAACTTCCTCACGCTGAGCGATGACCAGAAGCTGTCCCGTCCGGCGTTCGAGCCGTTCCCGGCCGGGATGGTGATCGCCGCTCAGACGTCCCTGTACGGCACGGCGTCGGGCACCGCGTACCAGTGGTGCACCGTCTGCCCGCCGGTACGGACGGCCACGCGGCACCGGTTCATCTCCATGGCCGGCCAGCACCAAGCGCTGCTGGCCGTGGGACCGGCCGGGCAGGCTCACCTGAACGCCGGCAACCCGTACGCGGTGGCCGCCGACCCGGTCAAGCTCACCGACCCAGGCGCGTCCCTCGTGCGGTCCACGGTCGATCTCGGGGCGGTGGCGGGGACCGGCGACCAGCCGATGACCACCACCGAGGCATCGCGGGTCGTGGCCGGGCTGGCCCCTGGTACTGCGCAGGTCGTCGGGGTTGGGGTGGCGTCATGAGCGACTCGCTGAAGGGTCTGCCCAACTTCGTGACGGACGCCTACCGGATCACCCCGCTGAACGCGTTCGTGCCCGAGAACATCGTCATCGGCTCGTACACCTTCCTGCCCTGGGTGCGCGGTGGCGTGGGCGCCGTGGTCAACACCCCGGCCGCCGGGCTGCGAGCCACCGTCGATGTCGCCGTGCCGGTGCAGGCCGACGGCCAGGCCGACCTGCAAGCCGGCACCACCGTGCACGTGCGCGGACCAGGGGACGTCCTGGGCCTGGATGAGCGGCAGATCATCCGCCGCTACCCCCTGCCCGAAGCCACCGACGCCGAGGACACCTTCCTGGCCCACGTCGAGTTCGACCGCCCGGTCATCCCCTGGCTGTTCAGCCCCACCGCGGCGGCCGGCGACCGACTCGTTCCGTGGATAGCACTGGTGGTGCTGGAGCAGGGCCGCTACCAGTTGCGACCCGGCAGCCAGGGACGTCCGGACCAGGTGGCGACCTTCCTCGGCGAGCTGCAACCGACCGACGACGCCTGGGCCTGGGCGCATGCCCAGCTGATCGGGACGCCCGACACCGTGCCTCATCCGGCCGATCAGGCACCCGTCGACGACCGGCTCATGGCCGAGTACGGGCAGGCCAACCTGTCCCGGTTGCTGTGCCCGCGCAAGCTCGACACGCAGCGGCAGTACCTGGCCTGCGTCGTGCCCCTGTACAACGCCGGGGTGGCCGCGGGTCTGGGCGAGCCGTCTCCCGCGAACCTCGCCATGGCCTGGACCCGGGCAGCGGACGGCGCGGACACCGACACCGCTATCACCCTGCCGCTGTACACGTCCTGGCGGTTCGCCACAGGCGCGGACGGCGACTTCGCGTCCCTGGCCGAGAAGCTGCACGGGGTGGCCGCGCCGTGGCAGATCGGCAGGCGGCTGACGGAGACGTCCACGCCCGGTGGCGGGCTGCCGCCGCTGGCCGATGGGGATCCCGGGCAGCTCCAGACGATCCACGGCCCGGTATACAGCCCCAACGCGCCCGACCCGAAGAGCACCGACCCCACCGAGGTGGCGGCGGTGACGGCCGAGACTGCCCGCTGGCCGGCCACCGAGACCGAGGCGCTGCGCGCCGAGCTGAACCGTCCGGACGAGCTGGCCCGGCGGACGGCCAGCCCGGGCGACCCGGTGCCCCGCCCGGTCGTCGGGCCGGAGATCTATGCCCGGTACCAGGCCGCCGCAGCTCGGGTCGAGCCATCGCGCGACGCCGACTGGTTCGGCCAGCTCAACCTGCGTCCGGAACACCGGGTGGCGGCCGGCCTGGGCACCAGGGTCGTGCATATGGACCAGGAGCAGCTGATGCAGTCGGCCTGGGCGCAGGTCGGCGAGATCGACGCGGCCAACCGCTCACTGCGCTGGGTCCAGCTGGCCCGCTTCGTCGGCACCGCGTCTTACGAACGGCACATCACGCCGCTGGCTTTCGGTGACCTGCTGGCGGCGACCCGGCGCGTCCAGTCCCGGGTCCTCGCCCAGCCGGCGCTGACCGTAGCGGCCGATGTGGCCGAGTCGAACCTGGCTGATGCGGCGGTGAGTTCGGCGTTCCGCCGCGCCACCCGCCCGCTCGGCGGGCTGGCCCGGTTCGTAGCAGCCGACCCGTCCGGGCATGGCCGCCTGGTGGCCGAGGACGGCACGGCGCGGGACATGCAGCGCCCGTACCAGGAGCTGGACGGAGTGGCCGGCGTCTCCTCAGCGGCCGCGGCCGCACTGGACCCGCAGCGGGTAGCACCCGCGCTAGGCGTCGACGTGTCCGGGGTGCCGGCGGCCCTCGCGGCGGCCGGCACCGCCCTGGACGCCCAGCCGGCGCTCATCGACATCGCGGCCGAGCACATCCGCCGCACCACCCCCGACCCGGGGGACTATGCGGTGTTCGCCGGCAAGCTGCTGCTGAGCCATCTACGGCAGGGACTGAAGCAGCCGCCGGGCAAGAACCCGGTCTGGGCGATCAGCGCAGCCGGCCTGGCACTGGCATTGCAGGCGATCCCCGACCTGGCCAGTGCCGCGGGTGAGACAGCCGCCGAGCTCATGAAGGGCATCGACGCGAAGCCACAGCCCCAGCAGGAGCTGGTCGGCATCCTCCAGAACGCTCGCGAAGCGACCCCGGACTCGTTGCGCCAGGGCTTCACGGCGATCGGCGACGATCTGGTCGCGCCCGGCTGGCCGGCTACCGCGCTTCGGCCCGGGCTCGGCATCACCTCGCCGTCCCTGGTCGCGCTTGTCGACCCGGCGGTGAACCTGACCGCGCGCGTCAAAGCACGCTTCGGCGCCAGCCGGCCGTCGTGGCTGCCCCCAGACTGGTTCGATGACCTGCTGCTGAACCCGGTCATGGCGGCACCCGTGTTCACCCGGCCGATGTACGAGGCACTGAACGCCTACTCACGCGACTGGCTGCTGCCCGGGCTCCGCAAGTTCGCGGAGCCGGACATCGTCACCGCCCTGCAGAGCAATGCTCGCTTCATTGAGGCGTTTCTGGGTGGCCTGTCACACGAGATGGGCCGCGAGCTGCTGTGGCGGGGCTACCCGACCGATCAGCGCGGCACCTACTTCCGCCGGTTCTGGGACCGGACGAAAGACGACCTGGCCCAGGACCTGGCCCGCTTCACGACCACCCCGCTGGGCTCGCACGTCGTCCCGACGCTGGGCGGGTCGGTCGTGCTGCTGGTGCGCGGGCAGCTGATCCGCCGGTATCCGAACGCCATCGTGCTGGCCATGTTCGCCGACCACCTGATCGACGGCGTACCCGAGTTCGGCGACCCCAGCGTGGACCCCGGAGTGCTGGCCGACGTCCAGTTCCACGGCCACCTGCCCCCGGACATCACGCTGATCGGCTTCGACCTGACCATCGACAAGATCCGTGGCGACGCCCAGGGCGACGCCGGCTGGTGGTTCGTCATCTCCGAACACCCGACGGCACCGCGCTTCGGTCTGGCCGAGAACAGCACCGGGCCGACCCGTGACGGCCTGGCCTGGGGCGACCTCAACCCGCTGCGGCTGGCCAGGTTCCTGGCCACGTCGCCGACGAAGGTAGTGCTCGACTCGAGCGATCCCGGTGCCCCGCAGGCCATCTACGGCGCGGACGCGGCCAGCACGGCGCATGTGCTGCTGCGCGACCCGTTCCGCGCCGCGTTCAGGGCCATCGACATGCTGACGCCAGAAGGAGCCCCCGCATGAGCGAGCATCGCCGCGAGCGGCAGCGAGTGAGGAGCGCAGCGAATCCCGGCGATGAGCGCTCGCGCGAAGAGCAGGCAAGCGATGACTGATCCTCTGGCCGGGCTTCGGGAGCAGGCTCGCGAGCTGGCTGCCAGGCGCGCTGACATCGCCGCACAGGCCGGCGTCCTAGCCGGGCAGGCCGACGCGCAGCGCCTCGCCGCCACGACCTCGGCTGCACTCGGCGACGCTGAAGCGTTCGCCGCTGCGCAGGCCACGGCCATGGGCCAGTTCCGCCAGCGGCGCAGCGTCCTGAACGGGGTGGCCGAGGTCGACCGCGAGCTGGCCGGCCTCATCACGGCGCTGGCCGGCGACCCGTGCGATATCGAGCCGGACGTCCCGCTGGCGTTGCTGCCTGTCCGGCTGGAGACGCGCTACAACGGGGACGGCACCGTCCTGCGGGTACGCATCTATCCCGACGACGTGCATGTCGACCGGCTCGACCGGGGCGTGTCCGACGAGGAGCGGGCCGCCGGAATCGCCTACTGGCAAGCCATCTGGGACGGCAGCGTGACGGAGGACGCCGCGTGGCAGGCATTCGTCGCGTCCGTCAAGCCGTCGCGCGCGGAGTGGGTGGCTGCTGCACTGAGCCCGGACCTGACCACCCGCCCGGTCCCGCCGGCGGCAGCGCCCGGGCCTGCGCTCGGCAATCCGCCAGCACTGCAGCAGCCGGCCCCGGTCGCCCGCGCGCTGCCCGATCGGTTCGTCGTCGTCGCTATCCAGGGCGGGCAGCTCAGCCGGGCAACCGGCGCGCCCGTGCCGCCCGAACTGGTCGTCGGCCTGCCACCCACGGCAGACCCTGACCAGCTCAGCCGGCTCGTCCAGCCCGGCGGGCAGATCACGCTCGGCCCTGGCATGCAGTGGCTGATCGACCCGGCCGAGGCCGAGCGGGTGGGCATGCTGGTCAACGTCCCGCTCGCCGTGCCGGGCGGCCCCGTCGAGCGGGTGCTGGCGTTCGGCGTGCGGGCCAGCCTCGACCCGCAGGACAGCGCGACCGAGCTCGCCGCGCTGCTCGAGGCGCACCGCTATGCCGAGGGCGCGGAGTTCGTCGCGCCGGGCACGCCCACCAACAACACCGAGACGGACCGAGCGGACTGGACGAGCCGCCGGACGCCGGCGCCTCCGCCCACGGTCGCGACCGCGATGCCGCCCGGCGCGGAC
>OBLU010003450.1_pt1 | contig 14314 bp, 10 predicted proteins | sample 1518681 | NCBI WGS metagenome assembly OBLU01 (sample SAMEA3539304, study PRJEB22396) | soil metagenome | biome: tundra; feature: field; material: soil | place: USA | collected 2010-05 | depth 0.15 m
GGCAGCCGTGATTCTGATGCACAATCACCCCTCAAATGATCCGACCCCATCGGAAGCTGACATCAAAGTGACCCGCGATCTTATTCGCGCCGGGCAGTTGCTGAAAATTGACGTGCTCGACCACGTCATCATGGGAAATCCGAACCGGTCCTCCTTACGGGAGCTTGGCTACTTCTACAGCTAAAAAATATCGAATCAATGGGGTGATTTCCTTTTCAGGGAATCACCTCTTTTTTATTTCCCGCTTCGCGGCTGGAGGAAATCGGCATGGCCGAATGCACGGTTCTTTCTCGCAGTCTGTGGCGCACTCTGTTAGACCTAGGACATGAAACGAATCTTATTCGTTACGAGCACACTGGCTCTGTTTTTCACCGCCCTGCAAGCCAATGCCAGCATCGACATTGCTCTGCAAATGCAACTGGGCAATCCCAGCAACGCCACCGCCAGCGATCAAGGCTCGCAATCGCTCCGGGCATGTTCGCTTTTTCCCTTGTGGAGTTGCACTTGACAAATGGATCGGCAGAGCGCCAAATGTACGCAACTAGAAAGGCGATATTATGAAATCAGCATCTTGCTTTGTGTTTTTTCTGATTGGGCTGCTTTTCGTGCAGCCGGTTTACTCCGGGGACGCCACAAATTCCGTGGCTGAATTGCAACAGCAGGTTCAAAATCTCAAGACTGAAAATGAAGCACTAAAGCAAGAGAACCAAGTTTTGAGAAGGTTGGTTTTTGAGAAGCAAAGCCCGGCTCAAACCACGGCCCAGCCGCAGCCGACAGCGACACCAAAAGCTCCTTCTACGTCATTGCAACAGCCTGCGTCCAGTCCAACCGCAGCGCAGGGTTATTGGATGACAACTTCAAGCGGAAAGCGTCATAACAGTTCATGCCGCTATTACGGCACAACAAAGGGCAGGCAGTGTGGCCCGAATGATGGAACCCCATGCAAAGTCTGTGGCGGTTAGTATTCATCTTCTTCATCGTCTCGGCTGCCTGCGGTGAAGAACTCAGCGTGACAACTTGGAACTTGGAATGGTTTCCAAGCGGATCGTCTCGTGGACTCGCTTCGCCAGAAGTTGAATCTAAAAAAATCGCCTCCGTTGCCGGAGTCCTCAAGGAGTTGAATTCCGATATTCTCATCTTGCAGGAGGTTCGGGACTTGAAGACTTGCGAAGCACTAGCCGAAGCTCTAAAGCCGTCCAAGTACAACGTTGCAGTTTGCTCTCAATTCAAAGAAGGCTTTGGCGGGGTAATCGGACTGCAACAGGTTGCAATTCTTTCAAAATATCCTGCTTTTGCATCATGGTCTGAGAATTGGAAAAACTTTGGCGTTGTTGACCCTCCAAGGGGATTTGCTTTTGCTGCTTTTCATGTCGGTACGAACGACGTTGGTGTTTATGGCGTTCATCTCAAGAGCAATTTGACGAGAGGGGATTTGCAGCGTGAGCGACAACTGAACATCCTAAAGCGTGAATTGGCTGCGGAGCAACTCCTAGCCCATTTCGGCAAGGTGTCCTCTGTGGTATCAAACGAAATGAATGTTTTGATAGTTGCTGGCGACTTCAATACGACGCTTGACCAATTGGAGTTCTCAAGCGAAAAGACGCTGACGATATTTCAGCGAAACGGTTTCACTTCGGGATTTGAAAACTTGCCGCTCGCACAAAGGGTAACAATTCCAAGCAAGGGGCAATTTCCCGTTGCCACTTTTGATTATATTTTCGTGAGAGCGGCGGCAATCGTTAGCACCCCTGCAATAACAGAAAGCAGCGCATCAGACCATTATCCTGTTCTCAGGAAAATCCGTCTGCCGTGAAAACTTTCTTTGCGATTGCTTGTTGCTGCATCGGATTACACTTCTCCGCATTTGGACATTCAGGAAGAACTGACTCTCAGGGGGGACACTACGACCGTCGAACTGGCGAATATCATTTTCACCACGGCATGGGGCCTCATCAGCATCCTGGCGGAGTGTGTCCGTATAGCAGAGATGCCGCAGCCTACGGCCAGAAGAATCTTTTCCAAAAACACCCCTTGCTGAGCATCGGTGGCGGGCTTTTGATTTGTTACTGGGGCTGGCTTGGTTTCAACGAATGGAAACAGAAAAGGCGTCGTTAACAATCAAATGCCGTGTAAGGCAAACTCTCAAAGCGTTGAAATGACATGCTCGCAAGCGCCGCAGCCATAGGGCCACATAAAACATTCTGACATTTATCAGGGTAAAGCGCATAATTAACATCGTGAAAACACAAATGCATCAATTGGCTTCAATTGCTACGGTTGTGTCAGCCCTGTTACTCGTGGTCCTGCGAGCTGAAGCCAGCATCGACATTGCTCTGCAAATGCAACTGGGCAATCCCAGCACCGCCAGCGCAGACACCAACAATCACGACCATTACCTCATCCAGCGCCCAGTAGAGGCCATTGATTACAGCGACAATTTAGGCGAGCCGAATTGGGCGAGTTGGGATTTGACCGCGAGCGACATGGGCACGAATTCACGCTCCCCCAGCTTCTTCACCGACACGAATTTGCCGCCGAATTTCTATTGGGTAAAGACCGGCGATTACACCGGTTCGGGCTATGATCGCGGCCACATGTGTCCATCAGCCGACCGCACCGATACCGAGGCTGACAACGACATGGTTTTCCTGATGTCGAATATCGTCCCTCAAGATTCAATTAACAACTCAGGCGTGTGGGCGCAGTTTGAAGGCTATTGCCGCACGCTCGCCCAAACCAACGAACTACTGATCATTTCCGGACCGAGCGGCTTTGGCGGTTCACGCATCAACACCAACGGGCCGGTGTATATCCCCGCATACGTTTGGAAGATTGCGGTGGTGGTTCCGCCAGGCAGCGGCACCGCCCTGAACCGGATTACGAATTCGACCCGGGTAATCACTTTGAAAATTCCCAACACGGATCAAGCGACCAACACCTGGCCAGCTTACGTCACTTCAGCCAGCCAGATTGAAGTGGACACGGGCTTCACGTTTTTCACGGCGCTTCCGGCCGATGTCGCCTCCGCCTTGCGCAACAAGGTCGATGGCCAGACCAATCCGCCGCCGATTATCTTCGCCTTCTCGCCGACGAACGGAGCGCCCTACACCAATGTCGTCATCACCGGCACGAATTTCGGGTCGGCGTTGGCAGTGACGTTTAACGGCGTAAGCGCGGCTTTCAGCGTGGACTCCGGCACGCAGATCACGGCCACCGTACCCACGAACGCCAGTTCCGGCCTGATCAGCGTCACGACCCAGAGCGGCACCGCCATCAGTTCCAACAGCTTCACGGTAATTGGCGGTGGCCCTTATACCGGTACGCTTGTGGGCTGGGATGTGAGCGGACTACCCGGTGGCCTGAATAACTACGGTGCCTCACCTTTGACGCCCACCACCAACGCTCCAAACGTGACCGTTGTCGGTTTGACGCGCGGTGCCGGCGTCGGCACTGGCGGCACGGCAGCAGCGCAAGCCTGGGGCGGCACCGGGTTTACCAATACCACGACAACGGCGGCTGTGGCATCCAACAAATTCACCACATTCAGCGTCACGGCCAATACGGGTTACAAAGTCTCCTTCTCCTCAATCAGCAGATTCGACTACCGCCGTTCCAGCACAGGCCCGCCCAATGGCGTGCTGCAATATCAGATTGGTTCGGGCACGTTTACTGACATCACCAATTTGTCATACAGCTCGACCAGCACCGGCGGCGGTTCCATCGGCGCGATAGACCTCTCCGGGTTCGCGTCTTTGCAAAACGTAGGAGCCGGCACCAATGTCAACTTCCGCATCGTCAATTACGGCGGCACCAGTTCGGGCGGCACCTGGTATGTCTTCGACACGGCCAATAGCACAGCCCTGGACTTGACCCTGCAAGGCACCGTGACATCATCCAGCGTGCCCGGCGTGCCGACTTTAAGCATTACCCTCACCAGCACGAATACACTGATTGTTTCATGGCCTTTGTCTCCGGCCGGCTTCCTGCAACAAAATTCAAATTTGACGACCACGAATTGGGTGAACGTGACCAATGCCGCCAATGTCGGTAGCGGTCAAAATCAAGTCATTCTCCCAACGTCGTCAGAAAACAATTTCTTCCGGATCATGTATCCTTGATGATTTCAATGAGACGATGAAGCCGTTAGAACCGCCAGACAGCATTCATTTAACCGCCGCTGAAGGCTGGCTTGGGCTGGGCAACCAGATCGAAGCGTTTGAGGAATTGGAACAGATTTCGCCGCAACTGCGCGTTCATCCCGACGTCTTGGAACTTCGCTGGCAGATTTACGCCAAGGAAAAGAAATGGGAAGCCTGTGTAGATATTACGCGAGCCATTGCTAAACTTGTTCCATCGCATCCTCATGGCTGGATCCATTTGGCTTACAGTCTTCACGAATTAAAGCGTACCAAAGAAGCCAGGGATGTTCTCATTCCGATCGTGGACAAGTTCCCCAAAGAATATCTCATGCGCTACAATCTCGCTTGCTACGCTTGCCAACTCGGAAATTTGAAGGAAGCGAAGACCTGGTTGGAGAAGGCAATTGATCTGGCAGGCAAGAAAGACATTCGCTTGATGGCACTAAATGACCCCGACCTTGAGCCATTATGGAAGGAGATCGGGGAGATTTGATTTCCTATACGTGAACATTTCGGGCAGATGGTCTGAATGCTCCTTTTAAAAAGGTGATGAATTGTTTCACGAGTGGTGAACCTGCCTTCTTTTTAAGACAAATCGCCGCCAGTAGGTGATAAAAATCTCCATCTTCAATTGTAAGGGCGGCGAGTGTTCGATTAGCCACTTCCTGTTGAACGGTCACTTCCGGCACAATGGCAACACCCACTCCGAGTTCCACTGCCCGCTTGATCGGCTCTATTTCACTGAATTCTCTGACATACTTTTTTCTTAACCCGCAAAGCTTCAACATTTGTTCCAGCACTTCGTACCCCAACAAACCCCGCTCAAAACTCAGGAAGGTTTCCCCCTTAAATGCCCTCAGCCTGATCTGTTTCTGTTTAGCGAATCGATGCTGCGGATGGCAAATCAGCACCAGCGGCTCTTTGTGTAGAGGAATGATTTTGATCCTCTGATTTTTAAGCGGGCGAGCCACCAACCCCAAGTCTGCTGTGCCATTGAGCACATTTGCGTAAACCTGATTTACATGAGTATATTCGACCAAGGCGCTTACTTGTGGGTGTTCCTTCTGGAAACGTTGCAGGCAACGCGGCAAACTGTATAAACCGATGTAGGGTATGGTGGTTATGTGGAAGATGTTGGAAACGGGATGCGGAATTGCTTCGAACTGTCTCTTGAATTTGGTGTAGGTCCGAACAATTTTCCGAGCATAGTCGCGGAGGATTTTCCCTTCCTCCGTCAAGCGGAATGCTCTTGTGTGTCGTTCAACGAATCGTTCATTGAAGTGGTGCTCCATGGATTGAAGTTCGTTGGTGACGGCTGCTTGAGAAATTCCGTTTTTTTGTGCCGTCAGGGTGAAGCTTTTTGTTTCAACCAAATCCAAGAAAACTTTTAGATGTCCTATCAACACAGCCATTAGAAAACCATGAAGGACAAAACCAGTCAATGGGGTTGCAAACGAGCAATCAAATCATTCATTTAATCCAGCGTGAACTCCCGCCCTTTCAGGCGGGGAGTTCACGCTGAATTAAGCTTGTCAACGGCCATTTTTTGAATCCGAAACGATGCTGGCGCGAACGGCGGTTTGTGGAGAATTGACAGGCGGAATTTCCAACACGGCAACAAACCGTTCGCCTTGATCTTTCTTTCCTTCGCGATGGTTCCATGCGTAGCAGTGTTTGGCTTTGGGGTGTCCGGTGAGGGTAAAAACCTCAACGTCTCCAACCCACACTGTTTCTCCGCGAACAGTTTCATCAACCAATTGAGTGCGAAGATAATAAGCCGAGCACTTGTGCAAGTCCTCAATTGCCAATTTCAGCCGGTCTAAATAATCCCATTTGCTTTTCATGGCGTTTAACCTACATAGGATTTATATTCGTCAAAAGCATGAACGGGTGATATTTTCATCACCGACTGAACGACGCGCCGCCTGCCGCCAAGGAATACAAGGTGGTGGCACTGCGCGAATGCCCGCTGCCGGAGTCCATGCGGGTTTGCGAGACGCCAGACCAAGCCGCCGAATACTGGCGGATGCATGTGGCCACGAATCCGTATTTCAACCCGGAATGCGAATGCCTCGTGGTGCTGCTGTTGAACACGCGCCGCCGGGTGAAAGGACACCAGCTTGTCACCATCGGAACGATAGACACGATTCTGGTGCATCCGCGTGAGGTGTTCCGGGTGGCGGTGATCAGCAGCGCGGCAGCCGTGATTCTGATGCACAATCACCCCTCAAATGATCCGACCCCATCGGAAACCGACATCAAAGTGACGCATGATTTAATTCGTGCAGGTCAACTCCTGAAAATCGAAGTTCTCGACCATGTTGTCATGGGAAATCCCAAACGATCCTCTTTGCGGGAGTTTGGTTATTTCTACAACTGACAACACCCCGGCCATTATGATTGGCCGGGCTTTTTGTTGGAAAAAGGCGTTTGAATACCTTCTGTGATTTCTGCATCTCCATTTCGCCACAACAGCAACGCAAGACCAAGTTCTAGGTAAGGACGATAATCGTGACTTCTGAGTCTTTGCGCTACGGCCTTTGGCGACAGGTCCAAAAAATCAACCTCAACCACCTGACACACGCGTGTAGAATCCCGCTTGGCGCGTTCAATATTTTTCGCCACGGCTGTCTGAATTTCTCGCTTTGACCAGGGCGATTCAAGCAAGCCAAAAAACGTGTGGCTTCCGAATTTGAATCCCGCAGCCATCGTGAGCCAGCGCACTGACGTGCCGTCAGTTTCCATGTTCAATTCTTCTTTACATCCCCGCGAAGCAGCACGGGCAAGGTCCGGCATCACGCTGCTATCACAATCTGTCTTTGGATTTACAACAGTGCTGACTGACGTGGCCCAACTGCCCGCACTTTCGGGACTATCCGGTCCTTGTCGAGAAAGCACGACACTGCCATCTTTCGTGACAATCATGAGATTCACGACCATATGCCTTGAACCCGGCAGCACCGGCTCCGAGGGATTTCCTGCTTTCCAAGATGCTGCAAGCCACTGACGCACCGTGCATTTCGTGCCCAATGAAGTTTGGACTGCGTGTTCCAATCCCTGTTGTGTAGCAGTAACCATGATGTCGCGATAATCGGCTTGTATAATTTCCAAAGCAATCGTCGAATTGTCCGTGGCAGCGATGTTCCGCACATGCCAAGCGGATTTAGGATTGGGTGGCTCCTTTTTCATCCGCGAATAATTTGACACAAGCTCTTGCCATGCTTCGTTGCGCAAATTGGCGTAATCGGAAAATCCCACCGGCGGTTGCCACTGACCGGGGATGATGCTGAATGATGGCGTGATCCCGTTCTTTGAAAGACCATAGAGCCGTGCGGCAATTTTTCGCGGCTGCGTGAATTCCGACCGCCATTCAAAGTGCGGCCAGAAATCAATTGGAAGAATCGCTTCTGTTGTGGAGACAGAAGTGTTTTCTTGCAACGCCTTTGGGATCTGTTGTTCGTAATCAGAAAACGTCATTTCAAGCACGTTTGCAGCCGCAATTTGCCAGCGGTGCGGTATTACGCGCCGTCCGTAAAGCATGTCTATTACATAATCGTCCGTCACACGCCGCGCATTCTTTTCCCCTTTCGACGCTTGTGCTTTATACGCGCATTGTTGCATCGCTTCGGCCAACTGATCAATGTTCCATTGTTTTTTCGCCGCCAGCTTCTTGTGGAAGCGGGCCATCGGTGAGTTCGCGTGTTTCTGATTTTTTCTCATGATCCGTTGTCGGAAATTCTCGGAATTTGTCTGATTGCTTTTCCCTCATGTAGAGTCCATAAAGCAATCGTGAACTCGCAAAGGAAAAATCGGTCCGGCAAATCCAAACACACGCATTCTATCAAACGGGCCGGCTACATACAACGGCGATTGTGGTTGCTTTTGCTGTTAATTTGGGCTGGCGGAACAGTTCGCAGCTTGGCACAAATCCAGCCTCAAAATCTCAGCCCCGGCACAAGTTCATCTCCCGGCACAATTGTTTCCAGTTCAAATGGCCGGAACGTGCCTTTTTCTTGGAGCCAAACAACCGGGACTGCGAGCTACCAAGTGAACGTCCGCGACGTTACAACCGATCCCGTTAATGGCCCCCTTTCTAATTTCACGAACAATGGCGCATCTTCCACAACGATCACACTGACGCTCTCCAGCCGTCACGCCTATAAATGGAATGTTTACGCGTGCAGTGGCGTAAATGCGACCGGGACGAAAACTTTATCAGCTAATGCGTGGTTTCGGTTTCTGAATCCTCCATACCTGGAAAGGCCTGGAAATACTAGTTCGACTCCACCATTGCCCAAGGTATTAAGCCTCACTCCTATCATACAATGGGATACAGTGCCCGAGGCAGACGGCTATTGGTTTTACTTGAGTAAATATCCATACGGTCCCGCAAACATCATTTACAATACAGGTTTTGGTGTGTCTATCGGTAGCTTCCAACTCCCTGCTGGCGTGATTGAACCAGGAGGATCATACGCGTGGAATATGACAAGTTTGTGGGGTAGCGAAGAATCGCCGACACTTGGTCGCGCGCTTTTCTTCTCTGTTGACACTCTGCCAACTGCACCCAATACGCTTTCGCCTTCAGGGGGGAGCAGTACAATTGGATTAGGTTGGAACGCCAGCAGCGCAAATGCGTATGGGCAAAAACTTGAACGAAAAGACGGTGAGAATGGAACATGGAATCAAATTGCTGATCTTGATTGGAATATCGGAGGATACACCGATTCCAACGTTAGCTTGGGAATCACCTACTACTATCGAATCTATGCCTATAACGGCATCGGGAATTCCGCCACGAACTATTCAGCAGGCGCGTCTCTAATTCTTTCAGTTTCCGTTTCCGTAACCAACCCCAACAGCGGTCAATCCCTTCAAGCGGGTAGCACATACACCGTTTTCTTCACTCCGTCCGGTGCCACCGGAAGCATCGCTTACTTTGACTTCGCATCGTCATTCGACGGTGGCCAGACTTATTCCATTGTCACTAGCGGCATTTCCAGCGGAGCAATCGGCTACTCTTGGACAGTGCCCAATTGCATTTCAACTTCTCAGGGCAGGGTTAGAGTGCGTGCTTTCAATAGTTCAAATTCCGTAATTGGAACGGGAGTTAACCCCAATAATTTCACGATCAACTCCCCTTCAGGCGGTTTCCCTTTTGCCATACCCGACGCCAGTACCACTAGCCCCCAGCCAGGCCAGTTAGTGCTATTTTCCGCTGACCGATCTGTTGCGGCAAATTCCTGCGCTCCGATAGTCACCTGGACGTGGAGCTTTCCCGGCGGGACGGCATCTGGTAAAAACGTAATTGAAGCGTTTAGTTCCGGCACACAAGGAACGACCACTTATTCCATTGGCCTTACAGTAACCGATTCTGCCGGGCATAGCGATACGCGATATATCCCCATTACTGTTACTGGCTGGGGCCAGGGCGCCAATGCCAATTCGGGTTTTTCACGCGACCCGGTAAATCTGGCCAACGGCAATTACGTTTTCGAGCATAGTTTTCTCAAAATTCCCGGCAAAGGATTTCCGTTTGATTTTGGAATCTTTTACAATTCCCAATTTGCCGATCAATCCGGCAAGCCTCTCGGCTACGGCTGGACGCATTCATATAACATCCGCCTTTCAGCGACATCATCGAACGCCATTATCGCGTTCGGTGACGGCCACACCGAAACCCATTATCTAAACAGCGGCCAATATCAGGCTGAGGCCGGTGTTTATGGCATCCTCACTAATAACCCGGACGGCTCTTTCACTCTAACCGGCAAGGATCAGACTCGGCGCAATTTTGATCCCCAAGGACATCTGACTTATGTAGCGGACAAAAACGCCAACACGCTCTCGTTGTCTTACAACAACGGGGTATTGACCAACATCACCGACACTGCGGGCCGGCAAATTGTGTTTCAGCCCGATGCAAATGGTTTGTTGCGGCAAGTGACTGACCCGATTGGCCGCTCGGTTCAATTTGTGTATGACAGCCAGACAACCAATCTCATCGCAATCATTGACGCCAATCTCGGCACGAATTCATTTTTGTATGACACGAACCATCAATTGACGGACGCCTATGATGCGCGCGGCGCGCACTTTGTCCACAACACTTATGATTCTTTGCAGCGCGTCGTGTCATATCAGACTGACGCCTACACCAACCAAAGCGGATTCTATTACGATTTCGTCAATCGCGTCACTTACGTCACCAATGCCCTCAATAAAATCGCTATCTACCGGCATGACGACCGCCTGCTCGTGACCAATATCGTTGACGAAGTGGCCAATCAGCAGTTCTTCGCTTACGACGACAATCGCAATCGCACTTACATCCGCGACAAGAACGGCAACGAGACCCACTATCTCTATGACGCCCGCGGTAATGTGACGAACAAAACAGATGCGCTCACGAACGTCACAACCATCGAATACAACGACCGCAACAATCCCACCCGCCGCGTGGACGCGCTCACGAACATCACAACTTTTGGTTACGATGCTGTGGGCAATTTGAAGGCGATCACCAATGCTCTGAACCATCCAAGCTATATCCAATATTACCCGAACGGCCTGCCGTTCATTCTCACAGACACGCGGGGATTCAGCACGACGAACGAGTATGACTCTCAAGGAAACTTGAAGGCAGTGATTAACGCCAAGGAATTCACGAAAAGCTTCGTGTATGATGATGTGGGAAGGAAGATTCACGAAATTGACGCGCTCAACCACACGAATTCATTTTTCTACGACAATAACGACAATCTCCTTTACACAGTAAACGCACTCGGATTCACCAACAGCTTCACCTACGATGGTAACAACAATCGCACTTCTCTTCACGATCCGCGCGACGCAACGACCACCAATTTCTTCGACCTGAAGGATCGCCTGGTGGCCGTTACCGACGCGCTCTATCACACCGTCTCAAACCGCTATGACGCCCTCGATCGCAAGATGCAATCCTTTGACGCTCGACTCAATCCCACATTCTACGGCTACGATGACCTTGGCAACTTGACCGCGGTGACCAATGCGTCGACCGCGGTGACCCAGTTCATTTACGACCCGAATGGCAACCAGACGCACGTGATTGACCCTGCCACCAACACAGTGACGAAAATCTACGATGCCCTTAATCGTCAAATCTTCACTATTGACGCGCTCAATCACACGAACGCTATTGGTTACGACGCCCTGGGGCACGTCATTGCTACCACGAACGCCATCTGCCGGGAAACCTACTTTTTCTACGACGGCATTGGCCACCTGACCAATGTTGTGGCCGCGTTGACGAATTTTGTCTTCTTCGACTACGACGAAAATGGGAACCGCATCCACACGACCGACCCCAATGGCCACACGTGGACAAATGTCTTTGATGAATTGAATCGGTTGGTCGAAGCGGATGATTCTCTCGGACACGCAACCATCTTCCATTACGACCCGGTGGGCAATCTGACGAACATGGTCACGCCTAATAACGCCACCATCATCTATCAATACGACGCCCTCAATCGGCTGACGAACATCATCTGTGCTGGTTGGCCGTCGGTCAGTTTTTCCTACGACTCCGTGGGCAACAGGACGAACATGACCGACGGAGCCGGCACGACGGTTTGGCAGTATGATTGCCTCAATCGCTTGCAAAGCGTCACCGATCCTTTTCAACAGACGGTCATCAATGATTACGATGAAAGCGGCAATCGTATCACACTCACCTATCCCGGAAATCATATTGTCCACTACAGTTACGATGCATTGAACCGGATGACGGCTCTGACCAATTGGGTGGACGGTGTCTTGACTTACGGATATGACAGCCTGGGCAATCTCTCAACCATAACCAACGCCAATCAGACAACCGTTGCTTACGGCTACGACAACGCCAGCCGTCTCCGTTCTCTCACCAATGCCCGGCTCGACGGCAGCGTGATTGCGGCCTACACGCTTGTTCTCGACGCCATCGGCAATCACCGTGAGTCAACTAATGAGCAACCGCTCTTTCCCATCCTGTCCAACCAAGCGAATTCTTACGGCTATGATTCAGACAACCGGCTCACAAACATTGACGGCCTTTTCGTGACTTCGGACGCCGGTGGCAATCTCAAGACCATCGGCACGAACACATCATTCGGCTATGATTTCGAGAATCGCCTTGTGGAGTTCGCGCTCACGAACACTTCCGGTACGTGCACCTACGATGGTCTTGGAAACCGTCTTGCGCGCACGATGAACGGACAGTCCCGGCGCTTTGTGCTCGACCGCCTGGGCGCGCTGACGCAGGTACTCGTCGAAACGGACACCAACAATTCGCCGGTTGCCTACTATGTCTATGGTCTCGGCTTGGCGCAGCGGATTTCATCCGGCGGAACAGTTGCCACCTATCATTTCAACACCCAAGGCAGCACGGTTGCGCTTACGGATTCGGGAGCAAACATAATGGACTCGTATGCCTATGACTCTTTTGGCCTCTTGGCAAACGCTGACGGGGATTCTCCGCAGCCCTTCCGCTATCTTGGCCGGTATGGTATAGTGGACGACAGCACAGGTCTTTTATACGCCCGCGCCCGCTATTTCAGTCCGCAACTAGGGCGTTTTCTCACTAAAGACCCGGTCACTGGCAACAACAGTGATGGACAGAGTTTGAATCGGTATATCTATGCCCTGAACAATCCAATTCGCTTTCTTGATCCATCCGGGTTAACGGCTCACGAAGGAAATTCTAGTCAATACAATCCGTATGCGGCGGAAGCTGCGTATTGGGAAGCGTATTACAAATCCGCAAGCTGGATGATTCCCTATCTCCGGTTTCTTGAACGAGCAGGATTTGTGGCAAGCATTGCGTTGCCTGTAGTAGCTGAGGTAAGAGTCCTTGGCGGACTCACCTACTTAGCAACCGGAGGTTCATCGGCCATCCAAACCGAGGAAGAAGTGGCAATCGGGAGTCGAACTGCTCTTTCGCGTCAACTTGGAACCGCTGGAGAAGAACTCTCAGGGATAATCGGCCCAAAGACGCGAATACCGTCTTTGACTGGCACAGCGAATTATCGCGTGCCCGACAGACTAATCCCTAATACGCTTTTACTTGACGCAAAAAACGTGTCCTACCTTCGTGTCACTCCACAACTCGTCGACTTCGGTGAATACGCCAATCAGAATAATTTACAATTCATCTTAGATGTTCGGCAGAACACCGTGATTGGGCCAACAGCGCAGCAATTCATCGAACAATACAACGTTCAGATTAACAGGATTTATCCACCACAATGAGTATGACCAAAGAGGAAGAAGATAAGCTCGTAACCGTGGCTCTTAACCGTTTGGGCATGGATGTCATGAGCGTATTCGACTTGATGAAATGGAAAGAGTCATATCCGGCTGCGATTCCAGTCTTGCTAAAACACTTGCCTCTTGTGCAGGACCAAGGAATCAAAGAGGGTATTATTCGTGCCTTGACTGTCAAAGAAGCTCGCGGCAAGGCTGACGCTGCCTTGATAACAGAGTTCTGTTCCGTTCCACCTAGCCAAACTGCTAACATCGGGCTAAAATGGGCCATCGGCAACGCACTCTCCCTTGTCGCAACAGATGCGGTGTTTAATGACCTAGTAGAATTGGTGCAAGACAAGCGACATGGCAAATCTCGCGAGATGCTGGCGGTCGCATTGGGCAACATGAAAAACCCTGCTACGGTTGACGTGCTAATTAAGTTGCTCAACGACGATGAAGTCGCTGGTCATGCCTTGATAGCCCTCGGCAAACTAAAATCGCAGAAAGCTCGCATTCACATCGAACGCTTTCTGAACCATCCAAAGCCGTGGATTCGTAAAGAGGCTATGAAAGTCTTGAAAAAACTTGAGAGGCTTCACTCTCAAAAGCCCCAAAGGACGTCATGAGAATTATCCCTCGCTGCTGGTGGTTCGCGTGTTGCGCATTGATGTTGTTCGGTGCAACTCCGTTATTCGCTACCACCTTCACCTATTCCTACGACCCCGTCAATCGTCTCACCAACGCCGCATATTCCGACGGTTCTCGCGAGTCGTATTCGTATGACCCGGCTGGCAACCGGCTTTCACGAAACACTTCCACCGCGACCGTCAAGCTGGACGTTGCGCCGCCATCCGTTCCGGCGAATCTCACCACAAATAGTTTTACCCCCAGCCAGTTGAGCATTACTT
>OBLU010003451.1_pt1 | contig 14313 bp, 18 predicted proteins | sample 1518681 | NCBI WGS metagenome assembly OBLU01 (sample SAMEA3539304, study PRJEB22396) | soil metagenome | biome: tundra; feature: field; material: soil | place: USA | collected 2010-05 | depth 0.15 m
GGCGGGGCTGAGGGCGACCTCATGGAGCTCAACGGCTGGACCTCCCCGCAGATGCCCCGCCGCTACGGCGCGAGCGCCCGCAGCGCCAGGGCACGCCGCAGCTACGACCGCGTCATGGAGGACGCACCATAACCTGAGCCCGCCAGGGCTGCCGCGGCTGCGGGACTCGGGGTAGCCCCCGGGTTCGCCGCGGCCGCCAGAGCCGCGGCGGCCTGGGCAGCCGCGGCAACGTCGTCACCTTCGTGACGGCTCTGCGGCGGTTCCGTGCTGTGCCCGCCGTGATCCATGCCCGGCGTGTTCGTGCCGCCCGGTTCGTGGCCCGGTTCGTGGCTGGCATGTGGGCCGGGGGTGATGGTGGTGACCTGACCGCCGGAGGTGCCGAGGATGATCAGCTGCGCGCCGGTGCTGTCGGCGAGCGCCTGCGCGCCGGCGAGGTCTGCTTTCTGCCAGGACCAGGCCTTGGCGTAGGCGGCGGACAGGGCAGCCGCGATGTCGTAGCGCGCCTGGTCGCGCTGGGACGCCGCCAGCCCGGTGGTCTGGCTGCGCACCGAGATCACCGCCAGCACCGCGAGCAGCGCCACCGCGCCGACCCCGACGAGGGTGAACGCGGCGAACAGCCGCCACCCCAGCGGCCCCAGCAGCCGCCCGCGAGACTTCTCCACGGTCCCAGGCAACGCTGCCGGCAGGCCCGCTGGTAGGCGTTGGCCCCTGGCAGGCAGGGACATCTGCCCCTGCAGGCAGGCACGCTCGCGTGGTCGGATCGGGTATGAGGGAGAAGGTGATGGCCGTGACGCAGTGCGTGCTGGTCGTCGAGGACGAGCGCAAAATCCGTGACCTGCTGCGCACCTATCTCGAGCATGACGGGCTCACCGTCATCACCACCGCCTCCGGAGCCGAGGCGATCACCCTGGCCGGCCGGGCGCATCCTGACTTGATCGTGCTGGACCTGCGGCTGCCCGATGTACCCGGTGAGGATGTCGCCCGCGAGGTCCGCACCCAGGCGGCCATCCCGATCCTGATGCTCACGGCCAAGACCGGGACCGCCGACCGCATCCATGGCCTGGAACTCGGCGCCGATGACTACGTCACCAAACCGTTCAGCCCCGCGAAGTCGTCCTCCGGGTCCGCGCCATCCTCCGCCACGCCGCCGGCGACGGCGGCAGTGACCAGCCGGCTTCCTACGGCGGCGGCCAGCTGCTTATCGACGAAACCCGCCACCAGGTCACCGCGCACGGCCAGCCCGCCAGCCTCACCGCCACCGAATGGAAACTGCTCATCACCCTGGCCAGCGTCCCCGGCCTGGTGTTCAGCCGCTACGAACTCGTCAACCGGGCCCGCGGCTACGAGTACGAAGGCTACGAACGCACCATCGACTCCCACATCCGCAACCTCCGCCGCAAGATCGGCGCCGATCCCCGCGCGCCGGGGCTCATCGACACCGTGACCGGTACCGGCTACCGGCTCGCAATCACCCGCGACCGCGCCCCGGCCCAGCCACCCGCAGCCGGGCAGCACCAGGTCGGGGCCGCTGCCTGCCGCCCGGGACCTCGGTCCTGCCCGGAAGTGCCCTTCGCCGGTGGGGCTCCGCGATATACCGCCCTACGGTACTGACAGCCGCGGAATGGCCGGACTGGAGGGAGAAGCAGACGGGGTTTGCGCCACGACTCGATGGCGCGATCAGATCCAGGTCCGCACCCGCTCCGGCACGCTCATCGCCTCCGGCGCGTTCCGCACGCCTCACAACTGACTAGTCCGGGCAGCTCATTGGCCCAGCCCCTTCCAGCAACGAGGAACATCATGACATCCAGGCATTACCAGGCCGCCGCTGCCGGCGCGGCAGTGATAGCCGCCCTGACCCTTGCCGCCGCGGCACCAGTGCCAGCCCCGGCGCACCAGGGTCGTCCACTCCGAGCGCAGCGGCCTCGGCGGCTGCCACGCCGACGGCTTTCAGCACTGCCGATATCACCTTCACCACCAGGATGCTGGGGCTGGAGGGGCAGGCGGCGGCTCTGGCCGCCACCGTCACCGGGCACACGGCAGCGCCGGAGCTCCAGCAGTTCGCCGCCCGCATGCGGGCGCAGGCCGGCGATGCCCAGGGGATGCGCGAGCTGATGGGCGACTGGCGCCAGCCCATGCCTGCGCCCTACTCGCCGGGCGCCAGCCTGCCCGCCGGAATGATGGGCACCGGCATGATGAACGCAGCCGACTGGGCCGAGATCAGCCACGAGCACGGGCAGTCGTTCAACAGCCACTAGCTGGACGCCATGATCAGCAGTTACAACGCCGAAATCGCGCTGTGCCGGCAAGAGCTCGGCTCGGGCGCCAGTCCGCGGGCGGGCGCACTGGCCCGCACCATGCTGGCGGAACGGCAATCCGAACTCGCCCAGCTGCAGCAATGGCACCAGGACGGGCAGATGGGCATAATGGGCTGAGCGCAACCCCTCGCAACCAGAAGCGCTGGTCCCTACACCCGGTCGCAGTGTTCCGCCGTTCTTTCTGAGCATGGGGAGGGAGACCGTAGTGGCGCAGAATCGCCGGGGAGATCCGCAGCGCGCATGCCTTCAGCGTCGGCCTCCTCGCCGCGCCGGCCTTCTCGGCAGCCTCGTGCGAGTGGGCGCAGCCGATGCCGGCGGCCCGCCGCCCGGCGAGGGGACCGAGCGCACTTAGCACGGCCCTGGTCTCGATCCGCCATGCGTGCCGCCCTCATGAGCTGCCGAACCAGGCGTCATGACGCAGCGCCGGGGTGGGTGGTTACGGCGCTGGCCGGCCCGGTCATGCGCGGGCCGGCTGGACCGCCCCGCCGGCACCGGCAGGCCGGCCAGCCGCCATTCGGGCATCCCGCCGGCGAGGCGGCGCGCGGTGCGTCCCTGGCTTCGCAGCAGGCGGACGGCGTCGTGGGCGAAGACGCAGTAGGGGCCGCGGCAGTAGGCGACGATCTCGGTGCCCGCGGGCAATTCGGCGAGCCGCTGCCCGAGCTGGCTGATCGGGATGGAGACCGCGCCGGGGATGTGCCCGGAGGCGTATTCGGCGGCGGGGCGGACATCGAGCACGGTGACCTCGCCCGGCCCGGCCCGGCGCAGCAGCTCGTCGCGGGAGACTTCTTCGACGTCATCGCCCAGGTAGGCGCGGCGGGCGGGCTCGACCTCGGCCAGCAGCGAGGCGGCCACCTGCCGCACGTCCGCATACAGGCGGGCGACGTCGTCGCTGGCCAGGGCGTAGAACACGCGGGTGCCCTGGGCGGGTGGTCACCAGCCGGGCGTAGTGGAGCACCTGCAGGTGGGCCGAGCAGGTGCTCAGGCCCAGCCCGGCCTCGCCGGCGAGGTCCTCGACGCTGCGCTCGCCCTGGGCGAGCAGGTCGAGCAGTTCCAGCCGTTTCGGGCTGGCCAGGGCCTTTCCGGCACGGGCGAACTGCTCATACAGGGCCTGGGGAATTCGGCCTACCTGGCCGACCTGGGGACGGGCGGGCGCTGACGGTCGATGTGCCGCGGGACCTGCGGGCGGTCCGGGCGGCCGGCACCGGCTGGCGGCCGCGTTCGCCGCCGACACCCATCTGCACGCCGACTTCCTGTCCGGGGCGCCGCAGCTGGCCGCGCAGGATGGCGCGCAGATCCTCGCGTCCGCCTCGGGGGGACGCGCCTTCGGCCACCGGGGGCTGGCGGACGGGGATGAGGTGGACCTGGGCGGCCTGACGTTGCGGGCCTGGGCCACGGCCCGGCCATACCGCTGAGCACCTCGCGTACCTGCTGCTCGACGGCGAGCAGGTGCTGGGGGTGTTCACCGGGGGGTCGCTGCTGGTCGGCGCGGCCGCCCGCACCGACCTGTCCGGCCCGGAGCACACGGAGCCGCTGGCCCGGTCGCAGTACGCGTCCCTGCGCAGGCTGCTCACGCTGCCGGAGGCGACGCCGGTGTATCCGACGCACGGGGCGGGGTCGTTCTGCTCGGCCCCGCCCGGCGCGGAGCGCACCACCACCATCGGGCGGGAAAGAGCCGCCAGCCCGCTGCTTGGCGCCGGCGATGAGGACGCGTTCGTCAAGGCGCTGCTGGCCGGCCTGGGCACCTTCCCGCCCTATTTCCTGCGGCTGCCCGAGGAGAACCGGCGCGGCCCCGCCGTCCTGGCGTCCGCCCCCGCGCTCGCCCCGCTGACCGCCAGCCAGGTCCGCGCGATCCGGGACGAGGGCGGGCAGGTCATTGACGTGCGCCCGGTCGCGGACTACGCGGCCGGTCACATCCCAGGCTCGCTGGCCATTCCGCTCCGGGAGGCGTTCGCGACCTGGCTGGGCTGGCTCGTGCCCGATCCCGCCACCCCGCTCGTCATCGTCGCCGGCCCCGGCCAGGACCTCGGCGAAGTCGTCTGGCAGGCGCTGAAGATCGGGTACGACAACCTCGCCGGGGCGCTCGCCGGCGGCATGCCCGCCGGGCACCCGGCCGCGGTCACCCCGCTGCTCACCCCGGGGTGGCTGTCCTGGCCGGCGGCCCGCCGGACTGGTCGGATGCGACCGGCGTGGCGCTGGAGACCAACGCGTGACCTCTCCTGACGTGACCCCGCCGCCGCCGGCGCCGGGCCCGGCCCCGTCAGCTGGTCCTGCGGCCTGCGCCGGGGTGCGGCTGGGCTTGCGCGCCAACCTGGCCCAGTTCAGCCTGCTGGTCGCGGTCAACGCGCTGGTCGGCGGCACGCTGGGCCAGGATCGGACGGTGGTGCCGCTGCTGGCCACCCGCACTTTCCACCTGGCCGCGTTCAGCAGCGCCCTCACCTTCATCCTGGCGTTCGGCGCGGTCAAGGCGATCACCAACTTCTTCGCCGGGACGCTGTCGGACCGGTTCGGCCGCAAGCCGGTGCTGGTCGCCGGCTGGCTGGCCGCGCTGCCCATCCCGCCGCTGCTGATCTGGGCGCCGGACTGGGGCTGGGTCGTCGCCGCGAACGTCCTGCTCGGCGTCAACCAGGGCCTGACCTGGTCCACTACCGTCATCATGAAGATCGACCTGACCGGCCCCGCCCGCCGCGGCCTGGCCATGGGCCTGAACGAGGCCGCCGGGTACGGCGCGGTCGCGATCACCGCCCTGGCCACCGGGTACCTGGCCGCAGCTCATGGATTGCGTCCCGCCCCGTTCCTGCTCGGCGCCGCTTACGTCGCGCTCGGCCTCGGGCTATCAGCCGCCTTCGTCAGGGAAACCCGCGGCCACGCCCGCCACGAGGCCGCCGGGCACGTTGCGGCGGCCGGTCACCTGAGCGGGCACCTGACCACCCGCCAGGTCGCGTGGCTCACCAGCTTCTCCGAACCGGCCCTGTCGGCCGCCTGCCAGGCGGGCATGGTCAACAACCTCAGCGACGGCGTCGCCTGGGGCGTCTTCCCGTTCCTGTTCGCCCGCCACGGGCTGACCGTCAGCCAGATCGGCGTCCTGGCTGCCCTTTACCCGGCCGTCTGGGGCGCCGGGCAGCTCGCCACCGGCGCACTGTCGGACCGGATCGGCCGCAAATGGCTGATCGCGGCCGGCCTGGCCGTGCAGGCCGCCGCGATCAGCCTGACCGCCCTCGGTACCACCTTCACGGTGTGGGCGGCGGCCGCTGTGCTGCTCGGCGCCGGCACCGCCATGGTCTACCCGGCCCTGCTCGCCGCCCCCACCGCCGCCTCCGGCCTGGTCGTCGCCGTGCGCATGTACGAAACCCGGCCAGCTCGCCCGGCCGCAGCGCCCGCCACGTGAGAACTGCTGCTCCGGGGCGTGCTGGCGGGCCGCGGGCCTGTAAGCGGACGCCGAGTTCGGTGTGCCTGCCATCGCATAATGGCCGGGCAGGTGGCCGGCACCTGACACGCCGGCCCAGCGTGCTGCGGCGGGCAGTTAGCAGCAGTCTTCGCCGCGCCAGGCTTCCCGGCCCTCTCGGACCGCGACGGCGGCTAGGGCAAGGGCGATGACGGGGTCGGCCTGCCACCAGCCCAGCGTGGCCGTGGCGGCAAGGCCGGCGAGCACGGCGGCGGCCTGGGCGGCGCACAGCAGGTTCTGCGTGCCTTCCCCGGCGGTGGCACGCGAGTCCAGGCGGGCACCCAGGTGCCGTTTGGCGATCCCGAGTACCGCCATGACCAGCACGCTGGCGGCGGTCACCGCGATGCCCAGCACGCTGGCGGCAGGCCGGTGGCCGGCGAGCAGGTCCTGCACGCTCTGGGCGGCCAGGTAGGGGGCGAGCAGGAAGAACGAGACCGCCACCGCCTTGCGGGCCCGGTCCTCGGCGGTGGGCGACAGCGTGCGGCTGCCGGTGAACCGCCAGATCACGATGAGGGACGCGAGTGCCTCGATCGCCGACCCGGCCGCCCAGCCGGTCAGCGAGATCGACCCGGACCGGGCGCCGGCCACCAGCCCGAGTGCGCCCTCACCGGCCATCCACGCCAGCGACACCCACGCCAGCAGCCGGGCGGTGCGGGCCCGGGCATGCCAGGCCGCGTCACGCCTGGCCGGGCCCGCCAGGGCCGGGCCGTCCCAGCCGGCCGGGCCAGTGGTGGCAGCCGGAGCGTGCGGGCTGCCTGGCCGATGCTCGCCCATGGCGGCCTCCTGGCTCAGGGGTGCGCGGCGTGTTCGTGGGCGGCGTGACTGGCCGGCTCGAACTGGAAGGTGCTGTGCTCCACGTCGAAGTGCCCGGCCAGGCACTGCTGCAGCTGGTCGAGCAGGCCCGGCAAGTGCCGGTCGTGAAAGCAGGAGTCATCCACCACCACGTGTGCGGTGAGGACCGGCAGGTTGGTGGCCACGGCGGAGGCATGCAGGTCGTGCACGCCTGGACGTGGTCGACGGCGAGGATGTGGGCGCGGACGGCGGCCAGGTCCACCCCCTTGGGGGTGGCCTCCATCAGCACACCGACCGCCTCGGGCAGCAGCTTCCAGGTGCGCGGGATGATCAGCACGCCGATCAGCAGCGAGGCGACCGGATCCGCCCGCATCCAGCCGGTCAGCGCGATCACCGCCGCTGCGGCCAGGACCGCCCCGGCACCCAGCGCATCGCTGGCGACCTCCAGCATGGCGGCCCGGGTATTGAGGTTCCCGTCCCGGACCCGGGACAGCACCAGGACCGAGACGGCGTTACCGGCCAGGGCGATGACGCCGAACACCGCCATCACCCCCGGTTCCACCGCCGGCGGCTGGACCAGCCGGCGTATCGCCTCGGCGACCACGAAACCGCCCACGGCCAGCAGCACCGCGGCCTGCGCGGCGGCGGCCAGGACCTCCGCGCGCAGATACCCCCCAGGTGCGCTCGTCAGTGGCGGGGCGGGCCGCCAGCACCGCCGCGGTCAGCGCCAGGCCCAGCTCAGCGACGTCGCTGAGCATGTGCCCCGCATCCGCCAGCAACGCCAGCGACCCAGCCAGGAACGCGCCGGCGACCTCGGCGGCCAGGATCGCCGAGGAGATCCCCAGCACTACTGTCAGCGCACGCCGCTGCCCCGCAGGCGGCACGCCGTGAGCATGACCGCCGCTCACCCGCCCGCCACCTGCTGACCGGGGTGGCCATAGACCGGGCACAACGCCACCGCGTTCCCGGTCGCCGCCAGCAGCCGCTCCGCCGCGGCCAGGACAGCCCCCAGCTCCGGGCGGGTAAGCCGGTACAGCATCTGCCGCCCCTGCGGGCGGCCCTCCACCAGGCCGCAATCACGCAGGCACGCCACATGCGCCGACACCGTCGACTGGGCCAGGCCCACCGCGCGGGTAAGGTCCACGATCCGCCGATCCCCCCGCGCCAGCTCATGCACGATCACCAGCCGGGTCACATCCCCCAGGCTTCGGAACAACGCCACCGCCGCCGACAAGTCGGCCGAACACGAAGGGTCGTGCTCCTCCGATATCATCGCCATGGCGCGATGCTACAAGCCGCGAGCACGGACCTCAGCCGGGCCAGGCCGGCGTCTGCTCAGCGGCCGCCATCGCCGCCTCCTTCTCAGGTCTCAGGCCTTATCATACCCTTGGGGGTATAGGGGGATACAGGCGTCGGTGCTTCCCGCGGCCGGGCGGCCTTAGGAGGTTGGCGAGGATGAGCGCAGGCCAATCAGGGCGATCGTCCGCCAGGCTGCATGGCAGCCCTGCCCGCGAGCCACACGGGCTGCTGCCGCCCTGGCCTGCTGTGCTGGCGGTCGTCGCCCACCCCGACGATGAGTCGTTCGGGCTCGGCGCCATCATCGACAAGATGACGTCGGCCGGAGCTGCGGTGCACGTTCTGTGCTACACCCGCGGCGAAGCGTCCACGCTGAACCAGACCGGCGCCGACCTGATCCGGCAGCGGGCACGGGAACTGCGGCGGGCCGGGGCGGCGCTCGGTGTCTCGACCGTGGCGCTGCTTGATTATCCCGACGGCCGCCTGGCCGCGGTGCCTGCCGCTGAGCTGGCCGCGCACGCCGCCGGGCTGGCCGCCCGGTATCACCCCAGCGGGCTGCTGGTCTTCGACGACACCGGCATCACCGGTCATCCTGACCACCGGGCCGCCACAGCCGCGGCCGTCCGAACCGCCGGACCGCTGAGCCTGCCTGTGCTGGCCTGGGCCCTGCCTGCCGGCATCGCCGACCGCCTGCGAGCCGAGACAGGCCAGCCGTTCGCCGGCCAGGCACCCGGGCGGCTCGACTTCGTCATCCGGGTCAGCCGGGCCCGGCAGCGGCAGGCCGCGCTGCTGCATGCCAGCCAGGTCTCGCCCGGAGCGCCGCTCTGGCGGCGGCTGGAGCTGCAAGGAGACGTCGAGCACCTACGCTGGCTCGTGCGTCCGCCTGGGGCAGCTGGAGCCGGGTGGCCTGCGCACTCCGCTTCCAGCCGGGATTGAAGCACGGCTGGCAGTACTTACCAAGGTCCTGGTCATGGGGGCCGTCCGGCCTGATGGATACCGTGCCGGGGTATGGAAAGCTGTCTGGCAGGGGTGCAGGAAGGGAGGCTGCGTCATGGCATCGGTGACGTACCTGGTCACCGGGATGACCTGCGAGCACTGCATGCGTGCGGTGTCCGGTGAACTCAGGGCCCTGGACGGCGTCAGCGACGTGACTGCGGTCCTGGTCCCCGGCGGCGCCTCCGCGGTGACGGTCACCAGCGACCGGCCGCTGGCGCGGCAGGCCGTCGCGGACGCCCTTGATGAAGCCGGCGACTACCAGCTCGCCGGGACCTGAACAGGCCGCCGGGCGGCCATGCCGGGCCACCAGGTCAAGCTTCGGGCCGGGCGTGATACCCGGTCCGTTCGGCCTGAAGATCTTTTTCCCGAACGGCCGTGGTGCACGTGACAGCGTAGGAAGGGGGCGATGTGCGGATTAGCATGGTCACGGGTGTGAGCCCGGCCGCCGCGCCGGGTGGTGCGGTGCGGGCCGTGGAGCTGGCGATCGGCGGGATGACCTGCGCCTCGTGCGCGGCCAGGGCGGAGAAGAAGCTCAACAAGCTCGACGGCGTCACCGCAACGGTCAACTTCGCCACCGAGACCGCCCGGGTGAGTTTCCCGGCCGCGATGCCCGCCACCGACCTGATCTCGGTGGTCGAGCAGGCCGGCTACACTGCGGCCCTGCCCGCGCCACCCGGCGAGTCGGCCGGGGGTGCGGCAGAAGAGGACGGCGCCGGCGAGACATCCGTGTTGCGGAAGCGGCTGCTAGTGTCACTGGCGCTGGCCATCCCGGTGGTGGCGCTGGCGATGATCTCGCCCCTGCAGTTCCGGAACTGGCAGTGGGCATCGCTGGCGCTGGCCTCCCCGGTGGCCGTGTGGGGAGCGTGGCCGTTCCACCGCGCCGCGGTCGTCAACGCCCGGCACGGCGCCGCGACCATGGACACGCTGGTGTCGGTCGGGGTCACAGTGGCGTACCTGTGGTCGCTGTACGTGCTGTTCTTCGGCGCCGCGGGCCGGGCGGGCGCGCACATGAGCGTCGCCTGGCTGGCGCGCGGCAGCGGGACGGGAGCCATCTACCTGGACGTCGCCGCCGGGGTGACGGTACTCATCTTGCTTGGCCGCTATCTGGCTTGGCCGCTATCTGGAGGCCCGGGCGAAGCGGCGCGCGGGCGCGGCGTTGCGGGCGCTGCTGTCGCTGGGCGCCAGGGACGCCGCCGTGCTGCGCGACGGCCGTGAGGTGCGGGTCCCGGTGGGGCAACTGGCGGTGGGGGAGGAGTTCGTGGTCCGGCCAGGGGAGAAGATCGCCACCGATGGGGTGGTGGTCTCGGGCGGTTCGGCGGTGGACACCTCGATGCTCACCGGTGAGCCGGTGCCGGCCGAGGTGGGCCCGGGCGACGGGGTGGCCGGCGGGTGCGTGAACGCCGGCGGCCGGCTGGTGGTCCGCGCCACCGCGGTGGGTGCCGGCACCCAGCTCGCCCAGATGACCAGGCTGGTGACCGAGGTGCAGGCCGGCAAGGCGCCGGTGCAGCGGCTGGCGGACCGCGTTTCCGCCGTGTTCGTCCCCGTCGTCATCGCCGTCGCGGTCGTGACGCTGGCCGCGTGGCTGGCGGCCGGGCAGCCCGCCGGGGCCGCGTTCACCGCCGCGGTGGCGGTGCTGATCGTCGCCTGCCCGTGCGCGATGGGCCTGGCCACACCCCGACCGCGATCCTGGTCGGCACCGGCCGCAGCTCGGCATCCTGATCTCCGGACCGGAGGTGCTGGAGTCCACCCGGGCCGCCGACACCATCGTGCTGGACAAGACCGGCACCATCACCACCGGCAAGATGAGCCTGGCAGACATGGCCGCCGTACCCGGCGTGGATGCCGGCGAGCTGCTGCGGCTGGCCGGAGCGGTGGAGGACGCCTCCGAACATCCCATCGGCGCGGCCATCGCGGCCGGCGCCAGGGAACGGCTGCGGGAAGACCCGCGCGGCCGGAAACTGCCCGCCGTGGAGAGCTTCGCCAGCACCCGGGGGCTCGGCGTCTCAGGCGTCGCCGGCGGGCACGCCGTGGCGCTGGGCCGGAAAGACTGGCTGGAATCGCAGTGGGCGCTCGCGGTCCCGGCCGGGCTCGCCGCCCGCGCGGCCGACGCGGAGGCCGCGGGCCAGACCGTGGTGTTCGCCGCCTGGGACGGGCAGGTCCGCGGCGTGCTGATGGTCGCCGACACGATCAAGCCCACCTCGGCGGAGGCGATCCGGCGGCTGCGCGGCCTGGGCCTGCGGCCCGTCCTGCTCACCGGCGACAACGACCGTGCCGCCCGGTTCGTGGCCGATGCTGTCGGCGTCCGCGAGGTGATCGCCGGGGTGCTTCCAGCGGGCAAGGTCGAGGCGGTCAGGCGACTGCAATCCGGGGGCCGGGTGGTGGCGATGGCCGGCGACGGGGTTAACGACGCCGCCGCCCTGGCCCAGGCCGACCTGGGCCTGGCCATGGGCGCCGGCACCGACGCCGCGATCCAGGCCAGCGACCTGACCCTGGTCCGCGGCGACCTGCTCGCCATCCCCGACGCGATCCTGCTGTCCCGCCGCACGCTGGCCACGATCAAGGGCAACCTGTTCTGGGCGTTCGGCTACAACAACACCGCCGCCATCCCGCTGGCCGCCCTGGGATTCCTCAACCCGCTGATCGCCGCCGCCGCGATGGCGTTCAGCTCCGTGTTCGTCGTCACCAACAGCCTGCGGCTGCGCCGGTTCCGCCCCGCCGGGCATGACACGGTCATGCCAGCCGGAACCGCGCGATGAGCGCAGGCTGGCTCGCGGCCTCGTGCACAGAGCCGACGGCGAGCAGGCGGAGGTGAGCCATGGCACGCCGGCACCGGTACGAGTCCGACGTCGCCAGCGGTCGCGGCAAGCCCGGAGGCCGCGGATTCGGCCGTCTTCGGGCCCTGGCAGGCGCCGGCGATAGTGACCCCCTCCACGGCGGTCCCGACCGGCCGCAGCTTCGGGTGGATCTCGCCGCAGAACCCGTCCCGCCCGACCGGAAGCTTCAGCGCCTGGATCAGCTCGTCGGCGAACTTCAGGTAGACCGAGCGGCGCTCGCGTGACTCGGTGAGCAACTGCTCATTCTGGCCGTGGGTGCGCATGTCCCGGTGCAAGTCGTACTGGCGGAGGCCGTCGCCGTGCCGGGCGCCCAGCAGGAAGCAGTGCACAGCGGCGGTGCAGCAACCGTTACCCGAAGGGCATTCCCTCATCCCGGCCGGCCTTTCGCCAGCCCCGCTAGTGCCGATGGTCCGTCTGGCTATCCGGTGGCGCGACGGGCGCGCTGTCCTCGGTATACGCCGGCAGCCGGGCGGAGTAGATCGAGTACCCGTCGACGTGGAAGGCGACGAGCGTAGCGATCCCGGTCGCCGCCATCATCGGGACCATCAGCCCGAAGCCGCTGTGGGTGAGCTCGAGCACTAGGGCGAGACCGGACAGCGGCGCCTGCATGGCCGCGCCGATCATGGCGGCCGCGCAGACCATGGCAACGCGCCGGACGGGGAACCGGGCCAGGCCAGGTTCCAGGCGATGCCCAGCGCGCCGCCGAGGACAGCGCCGGTGCTGAGCGTCGGGGTGAACAGGCCCCCGGACGCCCCGCTGCCCAGGTGTACCGCCGCAGCAGGAACCATGCGACGCCGCCGAATGCGCCCGCGATCAGCAAGGAGCCGACCCGCCGCGCCGCGGATGCCTGCTCCACGCCCTGCTGCAGGCTGCCAGAGTGGTAACCAAACGCCGCATACTGCACGTTAAACAACATCAGCATCATCAGCGCGCCGAGCAGGCCGGCGGCGATGCCGGTCAGCACCACCATCACCCAGAACCGCGGGGTGAGGACGCCGGCGCCGCCGCTGGTGATGTTCGGCTGCTCCATCGCCCCGCGCCCGGACGGCATGCGCTGCTTCAGCAGCGGCTGCGGGCGCCGCCGGCGCTCGCTGACCCGGCCCGGCCGCCGGGCGCGCGAAAGGCTGAGCCAGCGCGGTGGGACGGGGTGGCATGCCCGGCCGACGGGACCGGTCATGCGGGTAGCTCCCGGGCAGCCAGGTAGTCACCTACCGAGTCCGCGGCTGGCGGCCAGAGCCGGGATGCGCGCCCGGGGACGCGGGCCGTGCCCTTTCGCGCAACCGTGCACGCATGGCGCCCGGCGAACCTGCTCCGGGAGAGCAGCGTCACCCGGGGCGGGGCGGTCACGTCTGTTTCCGCCATACACCGACGGTAATGCCTGCGGCTATCAACCAGACAGGCAGGTGCTTCTCATGTCCTTCGCGGACGTCGGCCGCATCCCCACGGGGATGGCCGGGCCGACGTGGAGCCCGGCCATTCCGGCTTGGCTCAGGCCAGCTTCCGGCGCCCGCTGAGCCGCCCCAGCAGCAGGTACAGCGGGCAGAACCCGCTGCTGGCCGTGGCCGCCATGATCGCCGCGAAGACCAGGGCGACTGCCCCGCCGACGGTCCCCGCGCCTACCGCGATCGCGAGCCAGACCGCGGCCGCTGCCAGGACGGCCCGGACGATCCGGTCGGCGATCAGGTGCGTGAGGCCGCCGTCGGCTCATGGCGGCGAGGCCTGCCTGTTGCGGACGGCTGTACCAGTGATCTTTTACGCGGCGGCGGAGAGGTGGAAGGTGGTGCCGACGCTGTTCTGGAGGAACGCTCCGGGCAGGCGCCGGGCGATCGCGTGGGTGGCCTTCCAGCCGGTGCAGTGAGCGGGAACGATGACCTGGGGGGCGAGTTGCTCCAGGGCGCTGACGGTCTCCCCGATGACCGGCTCGAACAGCGGGCCAGCCAGATGGAAGCCGCCGATGACGGCGTACAGGTTTTCCACGCCGGTCAGGCGCTGGGCGTAGCGGCAGATGTTGATGATTCCGGCGTGCCCGCAGCCGGTGAGCACGACCAGCCCGCGCCCGGCGACGTGGGCGATCAGCGCCTGGTCGTCCAGGATCAGCGGGTCGGGTTCCCAGCTTTGGCCGCGCCAGGCCTGGTGGATCGGGAACCCCTTCTCGAAGCCGGTGACGCGGTCGACCTCGCCGGTGATCAGCACCGACCGGTCGTACAGGAACGACGGCTGCCGCTGCTCGATGACGTCGAAGCCGGCGTCTTCCAGCGCGCGGCGGCTGGTGGTGGGGAGCTCGAACGGCTCGCCGCCTGGAATGGCCAGGCGCCGCCGGGCCCAGGCCTCGGGGTGGATCAGCACCGGCAGGTTCGCGCGGCCGAGCTGGCCGATGAGGCCGGATAGTCCGGTGGTGTGGTCGAAGTGGCCGTGGCTGCAGACGATCGCCTCGATGTCTGCCGGGTCCTGGCCCAGGCGGCGCAGGTTGCCGGCGCACCCGTCGGGGGTGATCCCGGTGTCGAACAGCAGCCGGCGCACTCGGCCGCCCTTGCGGATCTCCACCAGCGCGGAGAACCCGTGCTGGGCCAGCGGCACGTCAGCCGCCTTGCCCCCGACTATCGTCGGGGCCTCCAGCATCGGTGCCAGCCGGGCCATC
>OBLU010003452.1_pt1 | contig 14313 bp, 11 predicted proteins | sample 1518681 | NCBI WGS metagenome assembly OBLU01 (sample SAMEA3539304, study PRJEB22396) | soil metagenome | biome: tundra; feature: field; material: soil | place: USA | collected 2010-05 | depth 0.15 m
AAAGATTTGATATATGCATCCAATTCAAACCAGCCGAAATCGAGTACCGAGGATTAAAGTTGTATCGAACTCCACTGCCCAGGTTCACGGTAAACGTAAAATCCTGTCCCTGGGACCAAATGACCCCTAAGGGCTCCTTAGCGTCAATATTCCCGAGCCCTAAACGTCCATCAAAGTACGGCGCGATCTTCCAGTTGCGCTGGACGAAGTTCCGTCGAATGCCCATGATCCACGCATAATAGCGTGTTTCCGGGCCCCTCGGAATCACAACAGCGGATGCGCTGGCGGATAAATCCCAATTGCCGCGCAGCAACGAAGGACCCGCTACGTCACCCATATGCCATCGTACCGAAGCAATAATGGGGACCAGCGTGTACCTCAGCGGCGTCATGGTATAGCCATCCCCTAAGAACACGTCGAAGACGAATGGAATATTAATGGGAAGCCATCCGACGTCCAATCCGAATTCGAGCTTGTTTTTGTAGTAAATGCTTTGATTGAAATCAGGTGGTTTAGGAGAGCGGACGGTTTCGACGGGCGCTTTTGAACCCACGTCGCGTTTATCGCCCTCAGCCGCCAGATCTGATAATGGATTGACAGAGTGGTGCGAGGGTTCTGGGTATGAGGACAGGTAGGCACAGGAAATTGCTGGTGTGCATGCTCCTGAAAGGATGTCGGAACTGCCCAGGGATACGATTTCTGGGACTGCGGTTGGCGGAACTGCGCCTTCCACTGCAGGCGCCGTCGAGGCGTCGTGGGAGTCGGAACTAGTTCCAATCTCGGGAGTCCGGAGAAAGTCATCGTCCCGCAGTTCCGTCGGGACGTTGCGCTGTTGCGTGTCGGAGGCCAGGTCATAGAGCGACTGGGCCCGCAGCGGCAACGAGAATACCAACAGAGCCATTGCCGCCACTGTTTCGGCCCCTTTCCAACAGAATCTGTTTGTGCGATTCAGGCTCTCACCACGAGTATTGGAACTTGGGAACGGGCACTCATGAATGGACGCGAGTCGGAGAGTTCTTGACTTCACCGGTATCCGAATTACGTAGTGGATGCCGAGCTGGGAGGCCCCTTTTTTCAAGATTGAGTTCATGAGCGACGCCAGCGCTCATACGCCTCCTTTCCTGTGAAGATATCAAGCCGCATTTTTTATCCAACAACAGGATGTCGAGACCGATGCGTCGCCGCGAGTAGTAGGCCTTTGGGGTAGTATCGGACCCATCGCACTCTAATTGATTGCCAAGGAACATCTGAATGGGGGCACTACGGCAACCTGTTCGTCGAACTAATCGGAGTGTCTAAGTGGTTCACTGAACGACGACGGTCAACGGCACGTTGTGGATCAGGTTGCCGGACGTCGCTGTGATCGTCGCAGTATATGTCCCTTTTGGTGTTCCGGGTGTGGTGTGGGACGACGAGCTGCCTCCGCCGCATCCCACCAAGGATGCTAGTGTCAGCACGATCAGCGGCGCAGCGAGCCTTGGGAGCCGCTTTCGGTGCCGCACAAAGAGCCATCCTGAAGTAAGCAACGTCAAAGTCCATGCCAGCGGCAGTCTGAAAAACCTCACTGCTGCCAAGTCACTCCCGGGTAGAGACTCGGTATGCGCTGACCCCGGTAGGCGTAGGAACCCGTAGTATTCATCTGCCAAACAATTTGCGGGCTGCCGGTTTGGGTCACTTCCATGATCTGCGAACCATCGGGGTTAGCGGCGCTGCTGTCGTATTCGACATCTCCATTGCTCAGAATTCCGATACTGCCTCCCCAAATAGAATAGAAGCCCGGGAGATCTTGCCAGAGCAGGCTGGCAGTATTGGTGCTCTCGTCCACTTGGAAGATCGTGGCTCGGCTATAGCAGGCTGGCGCTGACGAAGAGGTGCCGCAGGCGACATTATCGGTATCAATTCGATAGTTCCCGTCGTCATAAATCGCAAGAGTCGTTTCCGAACCGTTTGTGCTCACGATGTTTGGATCGTGTTGCCCGTAGAACCATTGGCTGGGATCACCCCCTGATAGTGCGAAGTTTCCCTCTTCCCCCAGTTTCCACAAGACATTCCCCGATCCCGTGCCGTCCGCGTAGTCCAGCTTGAGAATCCAGCTTTGGTGACGCATCGAAAGCAGCAAATTGCCATCCGCTGTGTAAACGAGGGCATTACTATGCGTCCAATCGGGCAGTCCCTGGAGATGCCGATTGACGTCAAGGTAATCGAAGGCCGACCATCCCCAAACCACGTTCCCGTTCGGATCGATATCCACGACAACATCTCCCAGCACGCTCGTGGTGCCTGGATACCCAGGCAAATCCGTGAAATCCTTGCTGACCTGACCGATGGTGATCCAATGCCCATTGGGCTGAACTAGCACGTCGTGCGAGAAATTGATGATCACATAAGAGAAGCCGTTGGTTTGCAGTGAGTGATTCACTTGTGCGACGGAGATATCGCGAATCGTGTTACCCGCCAAATCGATCTCCCGCAGGTGCGCTGCGAGGTTAAGGATGAAGTGACCGTTCTGCAGCAGTTTCACGGGAGTCCCCGACGAAGGGTAGTACCAAATGATATTGCCCTGAAGGTCAGTCGCCACAGACGCCAACGTATTGGGGTTAGTCGGAACCAGGCTCAGCAATTCGATTCCTGGTGATGGCGCCAGGCCCGGGACGATAGAAGAAGTGATCTGGACTTGCGGTGGAGGTTGCGACGTGGGCAGCGCGCCGGTTGTAAAGGTCTGGTCCTGATCGACAAACGAGCCACCGGCCCATTCCACGTGCGCCCGCATGTGGTAGGTTGCCTGCGGTATCATGCCGGCCACCAGAATGTTAAGCGCCTGGCCGCCTGGGGTCGTCACCGAATTCGTCATGACCGACGTCTGTCGGCCATAGCTCGTGTCGGTTCCAAACTCAACCCACGCGGTCAATCCTTGATGAAAATGCCGGATGCTATATCGAGCGACCAGCGGGTGCGAAGTAGCAGAAACGGCAGTTATTGGCGGCGTGAAGTTGCCGGAACCGCAGCCGACCGATGCAAGAGCAAACAGAATGCAGGCAGACAAGCACATCCCAGTTCGCGAACTCTTCAAGTATCCCCCGTCTCGAGAAGACAGAAAAAACAGAACGCATTTCTAACGTGTTTTGTTGTTTGGATCAAGAGAATTCTTAAAGAAGTGACGATAGTGAAGGATTCAGCGGCTCCCACTGCCCGAACCTTTAGCCGCGCGGTCTTCGTTACCCAGTTGGTGGTCGGATGCATCCGCGATGGTGGCCTGGGGGATGCCAAACCGCAGAAACTACGGCGTTTATTTCCTCGACCGACTCTGCACAGACACCCCACCCGAGCAGAGAACCGGCTACCCGTCTGTCGAATCTGCGGCTAGCCTGCAGTCTCGCACCGATCCACTGACGCGATCCACTGAAATCGCCTGGGCAGAGCTGAATACTTCCTCCAAATCTCTTAGCGACACGTCCACGAGGGTCGAGACGACACAGTCAGCGCCAGACAGAATCAAGGGATGGACATTCTGTCCAGTCGCAATTCCAAGACAGCGCAGGCCCGCGGATTTCGCTGAGCGAACTCCGCATACGGAGTCTTCGATCGCGAAGAGACGTTCCGGAGAGACCCCTAGACGCTGTGCGGCCAACCGGTAAATGGTGGGATCTGGCTTGCTTTGGACCACGTCATCCCCGGTAACCACTGCTTCAAAATAATTAGCGATATTGAGCTGTTGAAGGGTCCACTGAGCGCGTTGCCGACTGGCCGACGTGGCTACCGCAAGGCGAAGTCCCGCCTTTTTACCTGTCCTGATGAATTCGACGGTACCCGGCACCGGTTCGAGCTCTGAAGAGGCCTGACGAAAATATTCGTCCTTTTTATTCCCGTACTCCTGCACCTCGGTATCTGAAAGGTCGCCCAGAAAATGAATCAGAATGTCTCGCCGTCTGCGGCCCTCAAAGATGAAGTCGAGATCTTGTTCCGAGACTTGTTTGCCCACGCTGGCAAGGAACGCACGCCACGCACGCTTGTGCAGGGGATGACTATCGACAATGACGCCGTCCAAGTCGAAAATAACTCCAGCAAGAATGGAATCCATCACTCTCCGCATGATCGGCCTATAGACCGGGCCATGTGGCTTGGGCCTGTTGGTAGTTCGCCAAGGTGCCAATGTCGATCAGAAAATCCTTGATTGGAAACGCCAGCATTTGTCCTGTGAGCTTGGGTAACACGTGGAATCCGATGTCCGCCGGAACGCTGTCTGGGATGATGTCCAGTAGTTGTGGCGTGCCGATCATCAGGCCCGAGAATGCCAAATTACCGGTGGGATGAGCGGGTTTTTCGACAAAGTCCTCGATTACTCCCCGGGAGTTGGTGGTCACAATGCCGCAGCGTGACGGGTAGGGGACTTCGTAGACCCCAAGCGTAGCCGCCAGACCGTGCTCGCGATGCAAGTGTAACATTGCCGGCAGATCAGCGCGGTGGAGAACATCCGCGTAAAATATCCAGAAAAGATCCTCTCCTTCAACCCACTTACGATTCGCGCGCAACGTCCCAGCACTACCCAGCAACTGCTTCTCCTCCGCCACGTGCACGCGCAAATCAGGGTCTAAACGCTGTTGCAAGAACGTTCGCACCACATCCGCGTGGGCGTGAAGGTTGATCAGAAGTTCGGTGATTCCAAGTTCCTTGCACATGTTCATCCAGATTGCCAGCATCGGCGTACCCTGAATGGGCACAAGACATTTCGGAATCTTGTCTGTGATGGGCCGGAGTCGAGTGCCGTTGCCGGCCGCCAAGAGGAATGCTTTCATCGGGATTCCCGCGTGTCAGAGCGCGTGTTAAGCAATCGACTGGCCGGTAACGTTTGGAACGAATGTCCAACTACACCCGCTGCGCTCATCTCGGCTAATAAAAGGATCGTTCACGATCGCCTGTGCGCCCTGCATATCAAAGCCGAAGGTCATTTCCTGGATGTCGTGTTGCCGCATCGCCTCGCGGACATCGGCTTGAAGATCGGGTTCGCAGTAGAGGAGGAGAAAGCCCCCGCCGCCGGCTCCAGTAATCTTGCCTCCTAAAGCACCGTGCTTCAGCGCAAGACTGTAGAGTTCGTCGATGTGCGGTGTTGAGATCTTCGTCGAGATGCGTCGCTTCGCCTGCCAGCCTTCGTGCAGCAATGCGCCTATCTCTCTGAGGTCGCCTTGTTGAAGTGCGGTGCGCATGCGAAGTCCCAATGCTTTCACCTCGTGCAGGGCTTCCAAGGCGCCTCCAGTCTGGTTGCGGGTCGAAGATTCCTGTTCCTTCAATATGCTCCACGAGTGATGGGCTGAACCGGTAAAGAAAAGCATCAGATTCCGCTGCAGTTCGCTCAATAACGCAGGATTCAAGTCGATGGGCTCAACCAGGGTGCCGCCATCTGGATGGAATGTGATGAAGTTCAACCCTCCAAACGCAGCTGCGTATTCATCCTGTTTTCCGACGTGTTTTCCCAGAAGATGCCGTGCGATGTGGAAAGATCGTTCTGCCAGATCGTACTTCGAAATCGGCTGCTGCAAGTATGTGCTCAGAGTCTTGAGGATGTTGACACAGACGCTGGCGGAAGATCCGAGGCCCGTGCCTGGCGGAATCTCCGAAGCGAGGAACAGATCTACTGCGATATCACAATTCATCTCCTTCAACACTGCTAACGGAATTTCCAGCGAGCTTCCGCGCAAGTTTGCCTTGGCGATATCGTGCCAAGTCTCGAAGACGCGGAGATCGGAGGAAATTACTTGTATCCGGCCATCGGAGCGCGCAGTGAGTACGGTGTAGAAGTACTTATTGATCGCGACGCTCAGGACCGACCCGCCGAATTGCTCATAATATGCCGGCAAATCGGTGCCACCGCCACCGAAACTAATCCGCACTGGACTGCGAACTATCAGCATGGGCCAAATTCTCCTGGAAGCTTACATCCGTTCCCGTTGTAATGCCTGACATCGCATCCAGCTTCTGTGGACGGAGAAGCCGAACGACCAGCGTCCATGCGGTTTGGAGCAATAGGGAGACATCCTGGAATGGAGACCGACGCAGGATATATTGCAAGTCGTAGCGGGTCTTGTCCTCGGAGGAGTGCTGATCCCGCAGACCGTACACCTGAGCGAGGCCGGTAATCCCGGGTTTTGCTTTGAGGCGTTGGCGGTGCCAGTCGGTGTAGTGCCGAGCGCGATCGAGTCCTTCAGGGCGAGGACCGACCAGGCTCATCTCACCGCGCAGAACATTGAACAACTGCGGTAACTCGGTGATGCTTGTCTTTTGGAGCAGGCGTTCGTACATGGGCAGTTCGGTCGCCCTGCGGGGCGAATTCAGCCGGAATATGCCAAATTCCTCCGCATCTTTCCCGCAACGTTGTTCGCAACAAAATGCCCTCCCTTTCTGCACTTTTAAAAGTGCAGCCCCAGCAAGCATCGGGGGGATGCATACCGGGAGGAGTGCGAGCGTCATAGCTACATCGAAGCTGCGTTTCCAGAAGGGTTCGCCGTCAAGCAACGGAACAGTTTGTAGTTCCAGCAGCGGAAGACCATCGAGGTCGGTCAGTTCGGGTTTGGTGAGGTACATCTCATAGGGTTGGGGCACCATGCTGACCGCGATGCCCTGGCTGCCGCACCGTAACGTAAGGTCCAAGATCTCCGGATGCCCCGGCGCCGAAACCGTCAAAATAACCTCGTGCACACCCCGCGACTTGAGCAATTCAGCGATATCAAGAGTTCGGAGGGTGATCGCATCCTTGCGCTCTGCGGGTGAAACCGTTGGGAAGGCGTCCTCGCCAGGACCCAAGAAACCAACAACTTTGCGCAGCATTTCAGGATGGCATTCGATCTTGTTGGCCATTTCGCGAGCCAGTGGACCGTTGCCGACGATCACGACGTTGCGAACCAGCCCCCGGGCGCTGCGTGAAGCCATGATCGATCGCGCGACCACCCGGATCGCCAGGAAGCCCAAGAAGAGCAACAGGCCAAAATATCCCAAAGCGAGACGAGAAATGAATTGCCGCTCCAAGTAGGCGATCGTAAAGAGTGCACACATCAGAGCCGACACGGCGAGGAGGAGTTGAGAGATGACAGCGGGGAACCTCCAACCAGCCCGAAAGCCGTCCAATCGGACCCAGGAGGACATCACACTCCAGAAAAGGAGAGCCGCCATGAGGGGCGGGAGGAAGATCAGACCGGTACTGTCGGTTGGACCATGCCACACCCAGCCATAGCGCATCAGGTATGCAAGAGGCATAGCTAACATGCCCCACGCGAGGTCAGCAGTCAAAATCGTGTTACGCAGATGGCGAGGAGTCATCGGGTACTTCCAAGTCTGGGGGAAAGCGTCATGCCTGTTGACGGATCAAGTCCTGCGCCGCGGCTTCGAGCATCCGTGACCGCAACGATGTAAAGACTGAGTGGTTCACGGAAACATGCAGATCCTCGATGATTTGCATGTTATCAGAGGGGATGATTACGCACAGGTCGCAAAGTGGCTTCATCTTGCCGCCCTGAAAACCCGTTAGACCGATCGTGAACGCACCCGCTTCCCGAGCGACATGGAGAGCTTTCAGCACATTGGGGGAGTTACCGCTTCCGCTGATCGCGAGCGCAATGTCACCTTTGTCGATGAATGGGTTGAGTTGTTCGGCAAAGATATCGTCGTAACACGCGTCATTCGCCCAAGCGGTCATCAGGGGAACGTTGTCGGTGAGGGCCAGCACGCGGAAGCGCCGGTTCCCGTTAATCACCGTGCCCTTGCCGAGGTCGCAGGCGCAATGGGAAGCCAATCCAGCGCTGCCACCGTTACCGAACACATAGACGGTTTTGCCCTCGAGGTACGCGTTCCACAAGGCGTCCGTCACGCGATCGATCAGGGCAAAAGGAAGCCGTCGAAGAACGGAACCGACGCCCTGGAAGTACGCCTCTGAGCGGGTTACCTCATGAGGCGAAAAAGGTGAAGCAGCGACCTCAGCGCTTCGCTGATTGGGTAGGGTACTCATGTCAGGGGTGACCTCAGGTTGTGGGATTGAAATTAGAACAGTGCGACTTCGACGGTAAGGACGAACTTAGTGGCCGGCAGAGAGGACCACACCGGCCTGCTTCATATTGAGGTAAGCGTCTTGCACTTGCTCCGGAATGCCTCCATTCCGTTGAACCCAGGCTAAAAAATCATCCAGGATTTGCGACAAGCTCCGCTTTGGACTCCACCCCAAGGCCTGCAGTTTCGAAATGGATGACACGCTGTGGCGGTTATCGCCGGTCCGATATTCGCCCGGAGTAAGAAACTCGACCTGATTTCCGACCTTCTCGCGGACCAGTCGCGCATAGTCGATGACCGAGGTTGGACGTCCACTGCCGACATTAAAGGCCTGAGCATTGGCCGCGTCCTGTTCGAGAACCAGCATGTTGGCGTTCACTACGTCTTCGATATGCACAAAATCGCGCGTTTGAAGTCCGTCTTCGTAGATGACCAATGGATCGCCAATCAACGCGCGGCTCACAAAAATGCGGCAGATCCCCGAGTAGTGGTTGAAGAGCGATTGACGGGGTCCCTGCGTAATGGAATAGCGCAGGGCGACCGTGGGAATCCCGTGGATCCACCCCAACCCGAGAGCGGTTTTCTCCTGAGCGAGTTTGGAGACTGCGTACTGGTTGTAGGGATTGGTGTGCTGCTCTGTCAGCAGCGCGGGTGTAGCCTGTTCTCCGCATGCCGCGCAGGAGATCTCCCATTGTTTTCGCTGCAATTGCTGTGCGCTCCGAGGAGTCGGCAGAAACGGGCCGTGCTCCTGGCAAACATATTGTCCTTCGCCATAAACCGCTTGAGACGACGCAACGATGACTTTCCGCATCTTCATGCGATCCTCAACGATCAACTCGTAAAGGAGGGCCGTGCCGACTGCGTTCACAGCGAGGAAACGAGAAAAGTCCGGCATGTAATCCTGGTAGGCCGCTTGATGCGAGACGACGTCAACGCCCCGTAGCGCATAACGGAAAGCCTCGCGGTCGGTCACGTCGCCTCGAATGAATTCAACTCCGCGAGGGAATTGAGGGGGCTCGCCGCTGGGATGAACTTTCGGATCCAGGTTGTCCAAAACTCGAACCTCAAAGCCTTCCTTGTGAAAGCGATCGACAAGATGGCCACCAATGAACCCGGCTCCGCCGGTGACGAGAACACGCATGATCGGCTTAGCTCCTTAAAGTCAGAACTTTTTCCAGTAAGAGACTCTACTTACCCGAGCCCGAAAATACTGTTTCCACGGTGCGCATAAGAATCGCGAGATCGAGCGAGAGAGACCACCGGCTGATGTATTCGAGGTCGAGTCGTACCCACTCATCAAAGTCGCTGATCTGATTCCGACCACTCACTTGCCAAAGACAAGTAATTCCGGGCTTCACCGCCACCTTTTGTTTCTGATACTCACTGAACTGTTCGAACTCCGTAACCAATGGAGGACGCGGACCAACCAGACTCATGTCCCCTTTGAGTACGCTGTACAGTTGGGGCAATTCATCGAGGCTGTACTTTCTGAGCCAGGCGCCAACCTCCGTGATACGAGGATCGTTCGCGATTTTGAAAACCGGCCCCGTCATTTCGTTGAGAGACGTCAGTTCGTCACGAAGTGCATCAGCGTTGGCGACCATCGATCGAAATTTGTAGCCGGTGAATGGCCGTCCGCCACAACCGACGACCTTCCACCGATAAAAGATCGGTCCTGGAGAACTGAGCTTGACCGCAACGGCAATAGCCAGGAGAAAAGGGAATAGCAGCAGGAGCAGACTCAGCGAGATCACCACATCGAAAATACGCTTTGCTGCGATTTGCGTCCGACTCTGCCAGCAACGGGAATAAGCCAGAGTGGGTTGTTGCTCAATCGCTTCCATAAGGTTTCTCAAAAAGATATCTGCAGCAGTTACGCCGTCGCGCAGGTTCGCTCTGACACCAGTGTGTCGAAGAGTCCTTCCAAACATTCGAAATGGTGCTCCCATGACCAGTGGTTTTGCACGAACGACAATCCTTCCTTTGCCATGACCGCTGCCCGCGATCGATCGTTTAGCAATTCAAGAACATGGGTTGCGTGTTCCTCTGGCGTTCGGCCGATTAGAACTGCTCTCCCTTCCGGTGCGTGGATACCTTCGTTGGCCTCGGGGCTGATCACCATTGGGAGTCCGGCGGCCAGGCCTTCGATCACCTTGTTTTGCATGCCGGCTGCCATGCGAATGGGGTCGACGCCAACGGAAGCCTTCCACAGGAACGCACGCACATCTTTCACGTATCCGGTTACTGTAATGCGCGGGTCCTCCGTCAGTTTCAAGACAGGTCGCGACGGATCGCGGCCGACAATCAGGAAGCGCGTCTCCAGGCGCTTCGCCCATACGAGCGGCAGAATGTCGCGGTGAAAGTGGAGGACAGCATCCACGTTCGTATCCATGGCCATCGAACCGCAGAACACGAGTGTGGCATCATCCCGGACCGTGTCCGCGGGAGGCGCAAAATATTCGACGTCCGTCCCATGCGGATTAAGAAAGACGTTGCGCAAGCGGCCCTCGGGGTCGATGGCGTTTCGATCCTTCTCTGAGATCAGCAGGCAGGAATCGAATTTCTCGGCGACTCGCTCTTCGTATCCCACCAACCGGCGGTACTCCATCCCGTAAAGGGCGCGCAGCACCGGATTGTGAGTCAGTTTGTGCCGTCTTCCGAAGTGCAGGATCTGCGCCGGTTGCAGGGCAATGACCCTCGGGATGGAGTCCACGTCCGCGAGGTATTGACCGGAACGCAGGTGGTAGCCGTATGCCAGGTCGATCTCTTCTTCGGCGATAACCTGCTTCACCTTGGCGGCGAACGCTTCGGAACGGAAGTACCACATCTGAAGCGGCGTTGACGATATCAATCCGCGAGCGGTATTGATCGCACTCCGCCACTTGGGGCATGCGACAACCTCGATTCGATGGCAATACTGAGCGAGTTCCTGCATGCGCTCGGCAGGCACGGGGGCAGGAGCCAAACCGACGAGCGAAACCTCGTGGGAACGCGAGAAGTACTTCACCAGGTTGAACACGGTGTTGCTGGATGCATCTCCGCGATACACCGGGAGGCGATAGCTCACGAATAGCAAGCGCATAATTTAATGAGTTACGAAGGAATCGGACTTGTGCTTCGAGCGTTGGAATCGTCTGGTGATGTCGCCTTGGGGCGAACGGACGCTTATATCACTTTGGACGCTCTCGCCGAGGTCGCTGTATTGAAGGTCCCATGACGTGATCTCACGATCACCGGGAGCAATCACGTAGCCCACTTTGACGGGCAGGGTCGTGTCGCGAGAAAAACTGAGCACGGAGTTGGCTTCGCGTTTCCCGAACTCCGGGGCATACCAGCCTTGAATTGGTTCCTCCCGTCCTCGGACACAAGTCATTTTCATCGGACCTTGACTCGCGCTTGCGTAGGGATGGAAGCGTACTCTGAGCGACCTCATGGCGATCTCGGCGTAGGTTTCGCGAACATCGCAGATGGCTTCGGGATGAAGGTGGACGAAGCTCTCGATCATGTGCTGTCCCGCGCCTGTCACTTCGTCCAGCACCAGCCAGACTCCACCGGGCAGCGTTGCGATGAAACGCCTATGGAGTATGGGTGTCGCCTGCTGCGTGAAACCGTCATGAGCGCCCACAAAGAGAGCCGAAGAATCCTGCTGTATACAAGCGGTATCGAGCACCCGGCAGCGTCGTCCGACGCGAAACGAGGCCCAAATCTCCGACTGCTCGCGCCCGTCCACAGCTACGGTGTTGTGGGCGCGGGTGCTGCGCCAGAATTGGCGCCACCGGCCGGACTCGTACTCGTCCACTCCTGAATCGACTACCAATCGTTCTCCTGCAACGGAAAGTTCGTAGCTGAACAGGCTGCAATGCCCGTGTGCGGGGACGTGGTCAGGCCCCATGGGCTTGGCGTCGATAAGCATCTGATCGCCCGGGTCGGATCCTCGCAGCGCGACATAACCGGTAGCGGGCCACGAATCGCATTTTTTCGTTGAGGGCGACCTGCGTGCAGTGATTTTCTGAGCCTGCGGTGTAAGCAAACTGGAGTACGCACCCGGCTTGGCGCCTGGCCATCTTCCGGGGCTATCGAGTAGCATCTCGGCGGCGGCAAGGATATCGGTAGGGGAATGCGCGATTGCGAATGCGGAATCGCCAAAGAGCGCAATCTCTCCATCCGGATGTGAAATGCCCGATAAGAAATCACCCATGGAAAGCAGGCGCTCGCGTGCCCATGGTGGAACTTCCCGCCCATTCAACTGAAATAAAAGCACCACCTCGAGGAAATCCTGCAACACGATGGCGTGGTACATCGGACTGCGCTCATAATGGCCGCCGTCTTCGAGGACCTGCTCTCGCAATCCGCTCCAGAGGAGTCTCTCTCCGATGTCCAGCCACTGCGCCGCGGCGCGATCGCCGAAAAATATTCCGGCGAACACCAGCGCCTTGGCGTCGGCCAATAGGTGATTACCCAGGCAATCGAACTCGAGGCGGTTTCCCATGTAACGGGCTTGCTGGTATAAGCTCTTCCGCCAGGCTGCTTCAGCTTCACCGTTGCGAAACACAGCTTCCGACGATGCCAGGCTGACCGCTTGAATCCAATTGACGATCCGTCGTGCGACCGGATATGAGTGCCAGCCGACTCCTTCGCTGATAGGGTTTGCGTTGATCCAATCGCTGAACAAGCGTCCCAGCAGCGCGGCTACCTTTTCGTCCTTCCGTCGTTTCGCGAGCAACGCCAGATCGAGTGCGTAATCGAAGTAGTGCAGGTTGTAGCGCCACAGGCGCGTTGTCCCGGGTGCCTGCCAGTTGATGGGTGAGCCCAGATTCACCGTGTGGTTCAGCTGCTTAAACGAGCCCTGTTCACAAAGCCGGGCAGTCTCACTCCAGTGCCACACTTGGTTGTCGAACGCTGGGCTGTCGTAGCCCACCGATTCGAAGAAGGTGGCTCGTTCGTTAATGTGCGGAGCGACAGGAACGGCGTACCGATGGTGACGCAACCACGGCGACCTCCGAACGAGCAGGGAATCGACGCCGAGACGAAGTCGCGCCGCAATCTGCGATGGCCGGTAGTATCTCGCTGTACGTAGATACAAGCCGAGCATTTATTTGTAGCACTCCGAAAGTTCCACCACCGACTCTTCAAGTATGTTCGCGGAAACTTCCAGAGGCTGTCCGGAAGCCATCGATTCGACGGCCAGCAGAGTGCACAGCGTGGTCTGGAAATAATCGTGCGGCTTCACGGGAGAGATTCCCGCACGAACGGCCTGAATAAAAGCCTCAATTTCGGCCGTGTGGCCTTTGTCCTGCTTCAGCCAGTCTTTCCGCTTCTGTCGCTTGCCGTTGCGAATCAATTCGATCTGTCGGAAGTCGTCGATGACCGCAACGGAGCCGTCGGCAAACACCTCGATCCGCTCTTTGGAGAATGCCGGCGAGCCGTGGGTTGTGTAAACAACCACGCCAACCGAGCCATCGGTGAAGCGGACCGTCAGGGCCGCGTTCTCGGAGGGGTCGGACCCTTTGCCTTCGCCTGAAATCGAGGATGCAAACACTCCGGAGGGAACGCCGCCGGTAAGGTAGCAGAGCGTATCCAGGAAGTGCCCACATTCCCCGATAATCCTGCCTCCGCCCTGTTCAGCATCGCGCTGCCAATCGGTAGGCGGCAAATAGCCGGAGTTGATCCGGTAAGTGGCCATCAACGGGCTGCTCCGCCCCTCGAAGAATTTCTTTGCTTCGCGAACATACGGAGAGAACCGTCGATTGAAGCCCACCATCAGAACCTGCGATGGGTGAGCCGAAGCGATCCGCCGAACCTGCCGCAATTGTTCTCGACTTACAGCGAGAGGCTTCTCGACAAACACATGTTTGCCGGCCTCGAGCGCCGCACAAACTAATTGCGCGTGACTGTCAGGCCGAGTGCTGATCACGACAGCGTGGATACTCTTGTCATTCAAAACGGAATCGGAGTCGGAGGTGCAATAACCGAACTTCCAGCGATCCCCGACGCTGCGGGCGCTCAGTCCGCGCTGCGAACATACGCCGCGCAGAGAAATGTTCGGCTGCGCGCTTAAAGCTGGAAGAATCACTCCCGTGCAGAAGCTGCCCGCCCCGATTACGCCGAGCCCGATCTCTTTGTCGGTCACCCCACGCGGCGCAGCTGCAACGTCCCGATGTTGTGCCAGTGCGACGACCGGCGATTCAGCGGACGCGGATGTCTCATACGTCAGCAGCACACCCAAGTAACGCTCTTTGCCGCTGAGAATCATGTTGTAGGCGTCGAGCGCGCGGTCCAGCG
>OBLU010003453.1_pt1 | contig 14313 bp, 17 predicted proteins | sample 1518681 | NCBI WGS metagenome assembly OBLU01 (sample SAMEA3539304, study PRJEB22396) | soil metagenome | biome: tundra; feature: field; material: soil | place: USA | collected 2010-05 | depth 0.15 m
GACTGCATCACCAATATTTCCTCGCACCTGCCTGTGCGTGACTCGATTTTTGCGGACCACAGCACTCAAACCCGCGGCGATGGATCAAAAAAACATGGAATTCCGCGCGCCCGAAGTCCAACTTCTGAGCTCTGACTTCTCGCTACTACTTAGGGTACTGAAGACAGTGGCCGCATTGATAATCTGCCAAGCAGCCAGTTCACGCGAAACGCCAAATTGCTTGAGGATTTCCTCAATTGATTCCATGGCATCCGTGGCGGCGCGAAGGCGAGAAACTACAATGCTCTTTGGAAGCAGGAATTCAGCAGCAAAGGCGTTAGCGCGCTGTTCGGGTTGGCGAGGTACGTTACCGCCCAATACTTCGGAAGCCGGCAGGCTCCCGTTCCGGTCAACTAATATATGACAAAGCTCGTGGGCGAGAGTTGCTCTGCGCCCCGGGACCGATTGCGCGTGCTCGCCTTCGAGGTTCACAATAACCGCAGGTCCATGTCGACCGTCCCATGACCCTACCGCATCAATCAAATCACACCCGAGCTTGTGCTGTTTCACATCAATGCCCAATCGTTTCAACACGTCTGCCGGCTCGGCCTTAGCATCAGTGCCGAGTCCAAATTTCTTGCGTGCCCATTGAGCGAGTACCGCGCCTTGCTCGTGGGGGCGGCGAACATAGTTGGGCACTGCCGCCTCGGCCTCTTCGGAGACATTCTTCAATAGGTCCGAGGGGCCGGAAGCAGGCAGTGCTCGTACCAACTCGATAATTTTTCGCTGCGTCGCTAGCGGGAGCGCGGCGCTCATGCGCGCCGCAATCAGAAGCCCCGACCCATATTCCTCATCGTTATTGGTTTCGAAATACGAAGAAAGTGTCTCACCATTCGGGACCAATTCGGTCCACGACGGGAAGCCCAACATGATCTGGAGCGCGGCCTCGGTTGTAGGCTCACGGTTTCGCCACGCGGCATTCGCGAGCCGCGAACGCTCTTGAGGTTCGCCCAATGCGATGTGGTTTGCCAATCGATCGCCCAGCTCCTCCAACGTCTGCATCGTCTCTCGAAAGTCGAGGAGGCGTGTCACATTGAGCGAGGCAACCCACATCTTCCAACCTTCTCGGAGTAACGAGAGCGTAGGCAAATACAGTCCTTCGATGCCGGTCGCGAGGTTGTGGCGGCGAACAAAAATGTATGTTTCGCGGCTCACTTCAGGTCCAGACTCGATGTCAGAATCTGCAGCAACGACATGGCCCCTGGACATCAAGGACAACATACTATCCTTTGCTCGGAGCGGTGAAGTCTCATCGTATTTGAGGAATGCCCACGACCGTGCGAGCTGCTCCAGCAAGTCGATCCACGTCCAATCTAGGGCGCGACCTTCTTCATTGCTCCAAATCGGTGTTTCCCCAATGCGCACACGCAGCGCACCGAGGCCCAACGACTTCTGTTGCTCGCTGAACTCAAGATCGAACTGGAGCCTTTCTGGTGGACGTAAACTCACGGTCTGTAACTCACTAACTGTACTGATCTAACCAGTCCTCAAACTCCGCCTGAAACCCTGCTTTCTTCGCCAAATCGCGGAGGCGATCAACGACCTCACTCGGCAGAGGCCCACGAGCGTCCCGCCCGCGCCAAGGGTAACCATGGTAACTCTTCCCTGGTTGGGTCGGGACTGCCTCATAGATCACGCCTCTATACACGCCGTATAGTCGCTTCGGCCAGGGATCCGGGGGCCGCCCCGGTACGACGAACGGGTCTGGTTCCGCAACTGCCTGATTTAGAACGATTTCTGCGATCGAGTCTGTGATGGACTTGGGGCATTTACCAATTGGCACTCCATGCGGAGACACAAAACCCGCGTAATCGTTTTTCCAGCAATGCTTGAATCGGTGCTCGCCGCGTTCGTATCGATAAGGCACAACCCGCCCATTAAAGCCCAGAGTAAAGGATGGCACTTGCGCCGCTTCGGCGGGCATTCAACCCGCAGCGGGTATTATGACAGGTACCAATGGGAAGAGCCGCGAAGGGGCAACCGGAATCGCCGGAGCCGGAAGCGCTGGCACACATGAGAGCCGTTCTCGGCGTCGCTTTCGACCGGCGGGATCGGATGTATGTGCTGGAAACGACGGCAGCCGGTGTCACCCCTGCGTTTTCAGACCCCACGGCGCGTCGGCGCGTGCGGGTCGAGAAGGATGGCAGCCTCACACCGATTGTTGAGAACCTGACGTTCCCGATTGCATTGATCGCTGGACCGCACGGCGAGTTCTATGCGTCGAATTGCGGCTATCACTGCGATGATCGCAGCCAGTTCCCACCGACGCTGACCGCGCTCAAGTCGGGACAGATCCTGAAGATCAAAATCAAGGAGTGCGATTCGGAATACGAGGCAGACAAAGAGGATTGAGAACCCGGCAGGCGGCAGTTAGCGCTGCCGCCTGCGGAAAGTCCGCAGCCGAAATACAGGCGTGATCGACAATGCACTCGATCAGATTTTGGACAAGATTTTCGCCGCGAGAGCCAGGCCCATCGCTCGTGCCTGCGCTTCATTCGTGGTGCCCTGTTTCTTGCTCGAGGCGGCCACAACCGCGAGCGCCCCCTGGACGTCGTTCCCGCCCTTCAGACCAGCATTGAGCGGATCGGTTTTCTCGACGGCCACCAGGTCCTGCATCGCCTTTGCTTGCTCAACGGAACCCATCTTCGCATCGGTGACTTTACTGTAGGCGGCCGACGCTGCAACCAGCTGCAGATTCGGCGGCGTGATCGTAATCATGACGTTTCCCTTGCGTACGTACAGGATGGACATGGCGCCAAAAAACGCCTCCTCGCCAAGGTTCGGTACGACCTCGGGCGTACCGCCCAGCATGCCCGTGGCCTTGCGCGCGCCGCTCATTGCCTCGACCGAATCGTCCTGCGACTCGACTCCAACCGTGGTTTCTAGACCTATGACGGCTGTTTTGTAGTTCATGTCACCGGGTCGTCCCTCCACCGAGATCACCGCACTGCCGAGTATGGCGCCGACCTCCTGCTTCGTCAGCACGGGTGTTCCGCCGGTTTGAGCGGTCGAGGGTTCGCTCTCCCGATGAACATCGTCCGACTGCGCTGCGCGCATCGGCGCTTTGCCACAGGCCGCCAGGGTTACCGCGCTCAAGGTCAGAACCAACAGCAGTGTTTTCATGGATTTCCTTCGGTCAGGCGGGGTTTGCTGCGCAGCTGGGCGGCAGGGACTCGTTGATTTTCGTGATCGGCAGAGTTCCCAACTTTTTCGTGTAGGTGTTGCTGATCGGTTTCGCGCCGAGCAAACCGAGGAACGCATTCACGGCATTGGCCGACCACGAGGGAATGGCGAAGCCCATCCCATAGTCGAGAAAGACATCCAGTGTCGATGATCGGCAGGTATAGGCGACCAGTCCCGTCGCAAGATCTGAACCGCGCGTGATGCCCAGCGACGTATTGACGCTGGCATACGGCCCAACGATGAGTCCGAAGCTGCCCAGGCCGATGATCAATTTTCCACCGTAGCTGAGCACCACGCCATTGACTCCCAAGGATTCGCCACCGAGTTCCGTGGCGAGGCTGGTGTTGCTCGTCACGGTCAGCGGTGCGGTCGCGGTCGGAGCGCCATCGACAATGCCGGCGGTAATCGTGCCACTCACCGAGTAATCACCCTGGGTGTGCAACGTCCCCTGCTTTGCAGTGAACATTGTCTGCACCACGAGGCTCTGGTGAAAGGTTGCGGCGAACGGCACCGGACCCGGGACGGGATACGAGATGTCGACCGGCACGGCAAATTCCCGATTTATGTTTTTCAGTGTGTCGCTGGTACCCGCCTCGATACCCACCTCGATACCGCCGATGCCGGAGAACTCGATTGCCGCGGTCTTCAAGCCGTGCAAGATGTCCAGGCGAAACTTGAAGCCGGGATGCTCGAGCCGAATCTTCGTATGCGCATTGAAGACCATCCCGTTATGGTGGTATTTCGTGGTGGCTTGTAGTCCGCCGGCCATGCCCGGCGTGATGCTGAATCCGTCCAAGACCACGTCGGCAATGGTCGCCGCCGTGATCCCCACCGGCATGAACTGAGCGCAATCCTCAGCGCCGGACCGGAACGACGTTCGCATGGCATGAAACTGCCCCGGACTCTCGTCGTCGCAAGGGTGAGTTCGAGGGATACGCGTCGTGGAATGCAGGGGCGCCAAATCCCCCGAGCGCGAAACCGCGTAAACCCGCACCGCCGAATCGCGCGCTTGAGGGAGGCGGGCCGCCGGCGCCGCTGGCTCAGGCTCATCCCGGTCCTGCGTCGCGCCCGGATACCCCGCAGGCGCGATGTACACCAGCATTTTCTCCGGGTCCATCGTCCCTTGCGTAGCGATGTGCACTTCCTCGAAGATATCCGTGAGCTCCGCGGGGCCCAAGGTCACGTCGAGATTCTCGCCCTTCGGGCGGACGTTGAGTACGCGTCCGACGACACGGCCGGTAGCGAACAAGATCTTGCCGGGTTTGATGTCCGAGGCACCCGGCGCGGCGGCATCGAGGGTCCACGTAAATCCATCGGCGCTCTGGGAGCGGATTGCGTCGGCGCCATGCTCCATGACGATGACGTTGGGCTGATAGGTTACGGTGGGGTCCAGCCGCGGCGACACGCCGTACCGTTGCTCAGCGTCGCTCAAAATGGGTGCCGATGCAGCTGAGGTTTGACCGGTCACTGGAGCGTGAGGCGATTCTGGTGGGGCACGCTTGCATCCCACCGGGCCCAATACCACCGCCACCATCAACGCCCGAATCAACGGATTGGAACCGCGCACTTCAGCCACCGTGCTGTTGCAGGGCTTTCAGCATCGGATTCTCGACCCGGGTGAAGCCCGCGGGCACGTCCCACGTCGAGGCGGGGATCGCACTTCGACTCACCTCGGTGACCTCAGAGGTCGTCGTGGTTTTGACGACGCCAACATCGACGATACTGGATGTCGCCACCGGGAAGCCTTTGATCGCTTTCATTTTCTCGGCATAGTCAGCGCCCGACTTGGCGCTCGGACCGAAGCTCATGGATTTGCGCATCGATTCTTGGAAATCGGCGAGTGCGGCCCAACTCTGCACCGGATACTTGAAGTCATTGGTGACGCATTCAGTCATGCTCATCATGCCGCCCATGGTGATGAGCCACTCCTCACATGCGTAGCCCGCCACTTTGCGGGTGACACCCGTTTTCTTCACTTCGGTGCTGGAGGCCACGGACGAACTCATACCTTGCATCATGGCCATCGCCTGCTTCATCTTCGGGTCGTTCATGCGCGCGGCCATGGCCGCTTGCATGGTCTCCATGTCTTGCTTGGTCATGACGTAGTAGGTCTTTTTCTTGCCGTCGATGTTGGTCATCGTGGCGTTCTTGAGATCGATGATCACATCGTTCCCTTTCGATTCGGAGTGGCGAATGTGATCGCTCGAGATGTAGCTGGTCTGGGTACCTCCCGGCTGACCGTTAGTGGTGACATTGGAGACCACCGTCAGATCGTCGGCCATGCAAGCCACGCTGGCCGTGCCGGTTGCCGCGAAAGTCGTCAACGCTAAAACCATAAGTTTCATAAATGCTCCTGGAAAAAAAGATGAACAGTTCGCGAGTGGCTGGTTACTGTCGGGTGAGTTCGACCCGCCGGTTGCGGGCGCGCCCCGACAGCGTGGTATTTGTGTCGCGCGGCACCGAACTGCCGAACCCAGAGGTCACGAGGCGCGTCTCTGCGACGCCGAGGGGAATCAGAGCTGCGCGCACCGCGGCCGCACGCCGCGCGGATAAATCCTGGTTGGCCGCTGCGCCGCCGATGGTGTCGGTGTGGCCTTCGACGGTGAGCGACCACTGCGGATTTTTCTTCATGACGTCGGCGATCGTGTGCAGCACCGCGGCGGACTGCGGCTTGATCGTCGCGCTGTTGAAATCAAAATAAATGCCGTAGATCACCGCGCGATGATCTTTGGCCAGCGAGGACTCGAGCGATTGGGTGGGATTGTCGACCGGGTAGGAGATTCGCACGATGTCCATCTTGTCCGTGCCGAAGGCACTGCGCAGCGTGATGGGATTGTGCGGATCATCGAGGATGTACCACTCGACGGGCACCGCGGCGCCGTCCTGCACGAAGTCGCCTTTGACATGCCAGGCGGACAAGGACACCAGTGCATCGTTGACGATCATCGGATACGGCACTGGCTTGAGCTCGACCGCGCGGATAGTGCCGGCGGCGGTTAAATAGGACGTACTTCGCTGATTCGAATTCGCGCCGGACACCATTTGCAAAAAACCGCCCAGCATCGCCGCCAGTCCGCCCATCTGGCCATCGAGCGTGACCGCGGCGGCGGCGCCCGTCCGCAAGTCCTTGATAACGGCGGCCGACGTCCCCATGGCGGTCGTGCCGGGATATTCCTCGACGCCGGTCGAGAACATATATTTGTAGGTGCGCGCCTGGTCGCGGTCATTGGAACTCACGTCACGGTTGAACGAAACCGGCTTGGGTTTTCCGCCCGCCGGATCCGGCAAGTCAGCGGAGATGGTCAAATGCAGCATCGCCTCTTCGTCGATACGGTCAACCGTCAGAATCGATTCGTAGTCGCCCTGACGCTCGCTGACAGCTCTGACGAGCGTCAAACCGGGCACGAGCGGTACGGCGACGACCGGCGCGCCGGCGGCGGCCACGCCGACTAACGCAAGCAGAACAGCCGCCAGAACAGCGCCCGTCCATCGCGCGCCCGCATTGATCCACCTCATTGCCTTGCCCCCTGTCTTAAATCGGCTCGCGTCTGATGAAAAAGACGCGCTTATTAGTGAATACGAGATTGGGTGGGGTTTGCTGACACGCTGCGGGTCGAGTTGCGAACTTCGACGAATGGGGCCACAGTCGGCGCGCGAACAACGCGTACAGAGGACCAGGCCATCGAAACCCCCGAACGCCTTTTCGCATTGGCGTATGCGGAATTGCACCGCATTGCCAGCCAACAACGGCGCAGGGTCGGTGAGTCACTCACGTTAAACACCACGGCCTTGGTGCATGAGGTGTACCTCAAACTGTCACCGCAATCACAAACGCTTGACCGCGCACATTTTCTCTCACTCACCGCCCGTGCCATGCGGCAGGTATTGATCGACCATGCACGCAGTCGTGTCTGCCTGAAACGCGGTGGCCTCGTCGTCTTCACGGAAATCAACGAGGAGCAGAGCGACGCCTCGGGCGACATGGCCGACATGCTCGCGTTGGATCAGTGCCTGTCGGAGCTCAGCAGGCTCGACCCGCGCTCCGGCCAGGTGGTCGAGTGGCACGTATTTGGCGGCCTGCGCTTGGAGGAAATCGCCGAACTGAGCGGACTCGCGGTACGCACCACCTACCGCGACTGGCGGCGTGCGCGCGCCTTTCTGGTGCAACAACTGGGTCTGACCAACCGGTCGCTGGCGCACGACGATGGACATTGAGCGCTGGCGTCGAATCAGCGGAGTGTTCGATCAAATCATCGACAGACCCGAAACCGAACGCGACGCATTGCTCGCCAGGCACTGCGACGGCGAGCCCGAACTGCGCGCGGAGGTTGAAGCGCTGTTGGTTGCCGACGGGGACGGCAATGTGTTCGACAGACGCGCCCCGCAAATGCGAATCGCGGTCGCGGCGCACTGGGCACGCGAAAGCGAGGCTGCGCCGGCAGGCACCATCATCGGCGCCTGGCGCGTGCAACGTGAGCTCGGTCGGGGCGGCATGGGAGTCGTCATGCTGGCCGAGCGCATCGACGGGCAATTCGAACAACGGGTGGCGCTGAAGCTCATCAAACGGGGGATGGACAGCGACGCTGTCCTCGAGCGCTTTCTGCGCGAGCGGCAAATCCTGGCACTTCTTTCGCATCCGAACATCGCGCGATTGCTCGACGGCGGAATGTCGACCGACGGCCGGCCATACTTCGTCATGGAGTATGTCGATGGTGTGCCCCTCCCGGAATATTGCAGCGCGCACTCGTTGAACCTGCGGGCACGGCTCGACTGCATTCTGCAAATTTGCGCCGCGTTGCAGTTTGCTCACCGGCAACTGATCGTGCACCTCGACATCAAGCCGTCGAATGTCATCGTCACGACGGGCGGCGAGGTGAAACTGCTCGATTTCGGGATCGCCAAACTGCTGGGCGGCGGCAACACCGTGCCGTCGGAGGAGACCGGCACCCAGGTACAGCGTCCGTTGACGCCAGGATACGCCTCACCGGAGCAACTGAAGGGCGAGCCGGTGAGTACCGCAACCGACGTGTACGGCATCGGTTGCCTGCTCTATGAACTGCTGACCGGAAGTCAGGCCGGCGGATTTGAATCGCCGGCAGGCGATGGCCTGTTGGCGCCGAGCAAGGCCGCGGCTCGTATGCCTGCGCTGGCCGGCATTTCCCCCCGCAGACTGCAGGGTGACCTGGACACCATCGTCTTGAAGGCGCTCAAACGCGAACCGGATCGGCGCTACCTCAGCGTCGACGCGCTCGCGGAGGACCTGCGGCGCTGGCTTAACGGACATCCCATCTCGGCGCGGCGAGATACGTGGCTTTATCGCAGCGGCAAATTCACGCTTCGCCATCGCGTCGGTGTTTCGCTGGCGGTGTTTGCGTTGCTGGGTTTGATTGCCACCACGACCTTCGCTCTATCTCAAGCAACACGCGCCCGCGCACTTGCCTTGCGGGCCCACGCGGTCACCCAGTATCTCGTCGACGTGTTCCGAGTAGCGGATCCCAAAGGCATGCCCGGCGGACTCAAACTGAGTGCGCGGGAGGTGTTGGATGTCGGCACCAAACGCATTCAAGCGCAGCTCGCCCAGCAGCCGCAACTGGAAGCGTCATTTTCAGCTGTACTAGGCTCGATCTACCAGGGACTGGGAGAGAACGACCGTGCCGTTGCCCTGCTGAAGCGCTCTCTCGAGTTGCAATCGGCCGACGAGACGGACGTCTCCCGCGCCGACACACTCGCATTGTTGGCGAGGGCGCAATACGAAAAAGGCGACTACCCGGCCGCATCGATCGCCTCCTTCGAGGCGCTCGCCGAACATCGCGCCCACGGTGCGCTCGAGAGCCCGCCGATAGCCCGGGACCTCGCTTTGCAGGGCGAAATTGCACGCCGGCGAGGCGAATTCAGGCAAGGCGAGGAGTTGCTGCAACAGGCGCTGCGCATGTCGCGCGCGTCATTAAGAGCACCCGACCCACAAATTGCCGCGCAAGTGAACCAACTTGCCGCGCTGTACGGCGACATGAACCGCATCGAGGACGCCACGGCGCTGACGGAACAGTCATTGACGATGTTTCGCGCGTTGTACGGCGAAAACCATATCGACATCGCCGAGAACCTCGTGAATCTCGGGGTGTTTCGGATGCAGACGGATCACATCGCGCAGGCCCTGCCGGCCCTTGACGAGGCGATTGCCATCTATCGGCGCTTGCTGCCGAACGATCATCCGCTGCTGGCACTGGCACTGGCGAACGAGGCCAGGGCATACGACCGGTTGAAACGCTATCGGGAAGCCGAGCCGCTGTATCGTGAAGCGCTCGGCATGCAACAGCGGGTCCTGGGCAGCGACCATCCCGATCTGGCCACGACATTGAACAACCTTGCAGTACTGCACCTGCATCTGGATGATTTTTCCGGTAGCGCCGACTACAGCCGCCAGGCGATGGCAATCTGGGCAGCGCAAGGCAAGCCCGAACATCCGTTCGCGCTCATTTCCAAGGGACATCTCGCGGTCGCTCTGCGCGAATCGGGCGATCTGGTTCAGGCCGAACGGGTGACCCGCGAAGTCCTGGCATCGCGCCGCCGACAGCTCGGCGAAAGAAATCGTGCGGTGGCCATCACGTTGGATGATCTTGGCATCGTCCTGCGCTTGACCGGCCATGCCGATCAAGCTGTCATCCAGCAGCTACTGGCTGAAAAAATGCGGGCCGGACTTGCGGACGTACCGCCGCCTGAAGCCGCCGCCGCGCATGTCCAATACGCGCTCAGCGAATCCGCGGCGGGCAATCAAGCCGGTGCGCGCCTTGAAGTCGACGCCGGAATCGCTGCATTGACGAACATGAAAACGCTCGATACGGACCAACTCGCCTCCGCGTTCCTCGCGGGGGCACGCATTGAACTTGCGCAGCATCATGTCGCGGCCGGTTGCGCTGAGGCGCGCCAAGCGCTGGCGTTGCGGCCGCCCATCGAACCAAGCGTGGGCTGGCGTCATGCCGAAGCCCAGGGAGTGTATGGTGAATGCCTCGCCCAGCGACACCAGTACGGTCCGGCGCGCCATCAATTGCAGGCTGCGCTCGAAACCCTTCAAAATGTTCGGGGCACGAACCACTGGATGACGCTTGGCGTCCGTGCAAGCCTGCGCAGCTTGCGCAAAGCGTGAGGTCAGGCCCCGGGCGCTGCCGGTTCGCGACTCAGTAATCCCTTCAGGTAATGCAGGTCATGGGCCTTGAGCGCGCCCGAGACATACAGTCCGATGACCAACACCGGCAGGAGGGCGGCGAGCAGCACCCAAAGCGGCGCGGATTTCAGAAGCAGATAGACGGGAATCCTCAGAGAGAGGAGAAGAAACGAAACGGAATATTGCGCACACCGGGCTATCTTTGATTTTGGAACGTTCCGTGTAATCAAGCTGCGCCCCGCTTTCCGATACAAGCTCCAAAGAGCACCGCCCGCGCCCCATCCTGCTGGCGGCTAACGCCGCCGAGCCGCCCGCGGCGTCTACCCTCACGCTCCCGGCTTCTCCATACATTATGGCTCTTGGTTCGCTTGCGCGATGCAATTTGGCCTAGACCCAACAGTCGTGTGACCAGGTGCCATTTGGCGAGGCAAAGTTATTCCAGCGGTTGCAGCCGAGAGCGCAGTGGCATGAAACAGCTGGATCAGGATTCCGACGAGCGTAAGAATCGGCTGATCATGCCACACTACCCAACGGTTTCGTTTCCGATGGGCGTATCAACGGGTGAATTCAATTTCTGCGGACCACAGGGCACAACAATCGCGATCTCGCGCGGTGCCAGCGAATCAGTGTTTCTGGGCGCACCACCACCAAAGCGTCACGCCAACTGAAGAGTCGTGAAAGAACCGTCAGGCTAATCCGCGTCACGGGGTCGATCCGTCGAGGTTTGACACCGCGCTCGATATACAGTCCGAGCTGTCGACGCAAGAACAGATTCTCGGCTTTGATTGACCGGCTTGATCGAAACGAGAGCGCCCACCAGCGAAATATTTCGCCAACCAACTGGATCGGAATTGCGGAAATCTTCGGCATCGATGAATCATGCCATACCCTTAAAAGCAAGGTTCGCGATAGACTGATTGATCAGTGCGTCGAATAATTGCGGAGCACAGGCCCTACGCGCAGAAGCGCAATCCTGGCGCTCACTACCGATGATCAAGGCCTTGATGACGCTTCGCGGAATTGATTTTCTGTCGGCGACGACTATCGCTGCGGAACTCGGTGATCTGCGGCGTTTTCCCCATCCGCGAGAACTCATGGGATATTTGGGATTGGTGCCCAGCGAACATTCAAGCGGACCGACGCAATACCGCGGCGAACTCACCAGAACCGGCAATACGCATGTACGCCGGATCTTGATTGAGGCCGCGTGGAATTACCGGTTTCCCGCGCGTGTGGGCGAATCGTTGCAACCGCGACTCGAAGGTCAACCACAAAATATCGTTGCGATCGCGTGGAAAGCCCAGGTGCGTCTCTGTGGCCGGTTCCGCCGTTTGCGCTACCGCGGCGTTCATCACAACAAAGTCACCGCCGCCATCGCCCGCGAACTATGTGGGTTTATCTGGAATATCGGACGGCAAATGCCGATGAGCAGTACAGCATAGGAGGCATCCCACCCAGCAAATCCCTGATGAATCGGTAACGCGGCGACGGGCGCGATTGAGGGGAATCCTCGAGATTGTTTTGTGAGCACCGAGACAAACCGGCGATCTCCGATACAAGAGAGAGGCAGCCCCGTGACGAAATATGAAATGCCGCTAACCAACGCGCGAATATGAGCTTGATCCATCGTCGATAAACAGCCTTAGTCGCCGCGTTACTCATTCATCAGAAGATCCGGATCGTGCTCCCCGCATGAGGATTGTTCGTGGGGTACTTGACAACGGAAAGACCATATGAAAAATCCCTCTCCATCGTCAGCTCCCCGATCTTCTCGCGTAGCTGCCGAATTTGCTCCTTGCCCTCGTCGGCGACCACAGCGCCGCCGAAGATCCCCGCCATATTCTCCGGCGCCTGGGTCTTCCAGCTGTTCACCTGGTTCGGATGCACCTCGTGATGCGCGGCAATCTCCGCCACCGTCTTCTCGCCCCGAATCGCTTCCAATGCCACCCGCGCCTTAAATGCCGCTGAATGGTTCCGTCTTGGCTTCTTCATGGACTTCTTCCCTCCGGTTACGTTAGCGCCCGGCCAGAAATCCACTTATACCCGTGTCTTAAATACCGGGACCACCTCTTGGCTCGGCCCAGAAGTTGCTTGCCTAATATCAATGCTTGGTCCAGGTGATGCTTGACCTGCCGGTCGAGCTCGCGGTCTTCGCTTGTGAAGATCGCATCCACGGCCTTGATCACGGCGGCTTCGGCGTCCAGCAGTTGGCCCTGCGCCTTGGCATGTGCGCCTTCCAACGATGCCAATGCCCGGCGCTTAATGGCAAGATCCAGACGTGCGGAAGCCAATGCGGTGGCGTGGGTTTCATCCACTGCCGTCGGCAGTTCGGCGCTGGGACCGCCCGCCGCGATCTGCTCGGCGAGCTGCGCCGCCTGTGCGGACTCGGATTCCGCCGCGCTGCGCTCCAGGCCGCGAAGCTGATCGGCGGCGGTGGTCGCAATGCGCTTGGCGCGCTCGGCGGCTTGCGCGGTGAACTCACAACGGGCACGTGTTTCGGCGCGGGCTTGGTATTTCGGTTCAAGATCGTGCATTGATTTCTCCGGTTGGTTGGTAAAGGATCACGCGTGGCCTTCCGGCGCGAGGTGCAGCACGGCGGAGCGCTGCCACAGCTCCACGGCGAAGCGTGCGGCGTCCGCGCCCTCCAATTTTAGGTAGACGTCGTAGCACCGAGAACACAGCTGATACGGCAAGCCCGCGTCAAACGTGCCTCGGAAGATGAAGGGGCGTTGGAAATGGCAGCGCGTGCAGGGGGTGGTGTTCATTCGTCGCAGTCCTCGCACCAGCCGAGCAAGAGACGCAGGTCTTCCACATCCAGGGTTCAACGCCACCGCAATATCGCGGCAATTTAAACCGTCCAGCAGCAGCCGCTGAGCTTCGTCGCGAAGATGCTCAAGCTGTGGGCGGGGATGTGTAGCGGCGGCGTGCATGGGGTTATGCAGTGGCACTGCGCCGTGCGATCTCGCTGCCGGGGACATATCGGCGTCGGCCTTCTTGAATGGAAGCGATCAACCCCGCCTTGATTTGCTGATGCAGCGTTGGGCGGCTGGTGCGCAGATATAGAACAGCCTCCGCGACCGTGTAGCGTTGCAGCGGGTCCAATGGCGGAACCGGACGAGTATCGTTGTGCATTGGCGCAGACCTCTGTTAAGGACTGCGAGCCAGCGTCAACCAACCCAAAAAGCAAAAAAGATCGGTAACGTCCGGTGCTACAGCCGTGTAACTGCAACTGCTTATACGCGTTGTAACGCTCGTTACTAAGGCTTGCTGCGCAAATGGAGACCGGGGTCTCAATTTCAAATGGAAACAGGTGTTTCCATTTCAAGTATGGGACGCTTTTGAGAAGCGCCTACAGAAACACCAGCAGCACGAGGGTGAGCGGCAACACGACCATGCACACCAGCGCCCAGCGGTAGACCCAAGCGGGGATCCACAGCATCACGGCCACGATGCAGAGCGTAATGAGCCAAGCCCTATCTTTGTTCATCGCGCGGCTAGTGGTAGCGCAAATCGAGGTCGGTGCGAGTTAAGCGAAAGATATCGGTTGTCCACTGACCAGTCCATGCGAGCAGTAGCAAGTCGGTCTCGTCGACGAAGCGCCTGACGATTTCGTCCTTGCCTTTGCAACTGTGGCTGAAGTTCACCGTACCGGTCGCTTTGATCAAGATTAGCGTCATGCCACGATCCGCACGTAACGTGGTCGGCCGCATTGTCCAGAAAAAGAGAATCGACTTTCGTCAGGCTGCGACCCGATGGTAGTAGCTGAGCATTGCGCCGAGGCGCTTTCGGCGTTGAACAGGGTGATGGGGTAGGGCAGCGACGGACATTGGCTGCGGTATTCGGTTTTCCAGGCCCTGATGATTGCGCTCGGTATGATAGTGCGCCATGAACTGCCGGAGCGCGTGCTGAAGCGATGCCGGTGCGAAGAA
>OBLU010003458.1_pt1 | contig 14304 bp, 8 predicted proteins | sample 1518681 | NCBI WGS metagenome assembly OBLU01 (sample SAMEA3539304, study PRJEB22396) | soil metagenome | biome: tundra; feature: field; material: soil | place: USA | collected 2010-05 | depth 0.15 m
GGAACAGCGCGCGGTCTTTCGGCTTGATGCACCGCGACGCAACGATGTCTTCGCCGCCGGTCAGTTCAGTGGTCTCGCCAAACATCAGGGTGGCCCCGGCGGCTAGCAGACGTTCGAAGGAACGCCCTACCGTTGGGTTGGCCGCCAGGCCAGAGGTGGTGTCCGACTCGCCGCACTTGGTGCTCATGCAGAGCTGCTTGACCGGGAACGGTTGGCGCTGCAACTCGGTGGCATACTGCACGAACTCCATCGCCTTGCGCGCGGCCGCTGCGATTGTCTTCAAATCGCCCGAGCGTTCGATGGCGAACCCGGCCACTGGCTTGCCCGTCTTGGCAATCTCTTTGACAATCAGGTTGCTCCACTTGGGTTCGATGCAGATGACCACCACGGCGGCGACGTTCGGGTTGCGCCCTATGCCCGCCAGCGTGCGGAAGGTCAGATCGAGGTCCTCGCCGAATTGCAGCCGGCCATAAGGGTGCGGGAGAGCCATCGTGCCTTTGACCAGGTGGGCCACGCCTTCGGCAGCGGCGTTGGAGATGTCATCAACCGGCAGGATGATGACGTGATTGCGAATGCCGAAACGGCCATCGGGCCGCCGGTAGCCGGTGAACTTGAGTTTCTCTGGTTTAATCATATGGACCACCTCGCGGTTTTGAGATTGTGGGTGTGGACGTGCGCGCCTTTGGCGATGGCCTTGACGGCGTTGCCAACTTGGCGGCCGTATTTGATCACGGGCTTGTCTTTGGCGATGTCACGCATGGCGACTTTATGGCCGAGCGGGACGTTGTCGCGCAGCTTGACGCTGGCGCCCGCCTTGCCTTCGAGGGTGACCGTGCCGGCGGTGGCGCCTTTCTTCAAGTCGGCGACAGCCACGCCGACATCATCGTCCATTTCGTGCAATAGAATGCTATGTTTCATATTAAGATTATACCGTCAGTGCAAACGGCTTCCGTTTGCGGTTTTATACTTCCGGGGAGGGCATAAACGTTTTGTCTTCGGCTGACAATCTTTTTCTTTCGACGAAAGTCGGGATCAGGGCGGGCAGTCCTCTGCCCGCAACGGCATCGGTCGATGTGCGGCGCTCAGAGGACTCAGCGCCTTACCACAAATCTAAGCTTGATGCAGCCCTGGAGTCAGCTGAGCGACAACGTGGGTCCGATAGTGAGGTCAATGGAGGGGTGGAGCCAGCTGTCGGGATTGAACCGACGACCCGCAGTTTACAAAACTGCTGCTCTACCACTGAGCTAAGCTGGCACGGAAATGAATGTGCCAGCCGCGCCGCATTGGGTCAAGGCTTCCAAAATCCTTCAGCATCAGAACTCGTCGTAAGCGATCTGGTCCTCGGGCACACGCAACTCCTCAAGCATTTTCCGGCCAGCCGCGACCATGACCGGCGGCCCGCAAAGATAGTATTCAACGGCGGTGGGATCGCGGTGGGTGGCCAGATACTGCTCCTGCAACACCTCATGGATGTACCCGGTGTGGGATTGCCAGTGATCCGTCGGCTGCGGTTCCGAGAGCGCAAGGTGGAAGGTGAAGTTGGGGAATCTCTTGGCCAGGTCCTCGAAGTATTCCTGATAGAAGATTTCCTGCAAGGAGCGGGCGCCATACCAGAAGCTCACGCGGCGCGTGGTCTTTTGCGTTTCAAACAGGTGCGAGAGGTGGGAGCGCAGCGGCGCCATGCCGGCGCCCCCGCCGAGATAGACCATCTCACGGTCGGTGGGCTTGATGTAGAAGTCGCCGAACGGACCGATGGCGGTGATTTTGTCCCCGGGCTTGAGGCGGTGGATATAGCTTGAGCCGGCGCCCGCCAGGCAATCCTGGCCGCGCGGCGGCGTGCTGATGCGGACGTTGAAACGGAGCTGCCGGTCCACGGCAGGATTGGTGGCTGGCGAATAGTTGCGGCGGATGGGCAGCGGGTTTTCGGCCCGGAAATCGAAGACGTGCTGTGCTTTCCAGACCTCGGCATACGGCGGCTTCACCGCGATCTCGCTGAATCCAATCTCCCCGTACGCCGGGATGTCAAGCTGCAGGTATTGACCCGGCTGGTAGTCGGGCAGCGGCGATCCCGGTTCGGGTTCCAGCACCAGTTCCTTGATAAAGGTGGCAACGTTGTCGTTGCTCGCGACGCGGAACTTGTAGGCGGTAGTCGGCTGGGCGAGGCCGCAGCCGCCGGCGGAGGTGAAGTCGAGGAAGATCTTCCCTTCATGCTCACGTGCCTTGTAGGTCTTGAGTGCCACACAGACGGGGTGCCGTTTGGGCGAACCGTCCGTGATGTCGAAACGCCCGTTGTGCTTCGGGCATTCGATGAGCTTGCCTTTGACCATACCGTCCGAGAGATGGGTGTTGGCGTGCGTGCAGATGCCGTCGGTGGCATAGAGTTCGCCCCCGGCGGTGCGGTAAATGGCATAGGTCCGCTGGTCGTGATCGAAACGGATGACGTCTTCCTCTTTCAAGAACTCGCTCACGCACACCTCGACCCAGCCGTTCACTGGCCGGCCTTTCGCGGTGAAGATATGCGCGGTGGCCGGGGCATCGGAACGGAGAGTGGGCGTGGGCAGCTTGCGTTTGACGTGATACGCGGGGTCTTTGACCTGCCGCAGGACGGCGGGGAGGAGTTCGCGCCACGCCGCATAGGTGTTGGGGTAAGGCGCCGGCATGTCCGCCTTCACCAGCTCATGCAACCGCGGGAGATTGTGATAGGGCACGAGCGGGAACATGTGGTGTTCCACATGGTAGTTCATGTTCCAGTAAAGGTAGCGGTTGATCGGGTTCATGTACACCGTGCGGCAGTTGAGCCGGTGGTCGAGCACGTTCTCCGCCAGGCCGGCGTGCTGGGTGTTGCCGTAAATCTGGGTGAGCCATGCGCCGTAAACCGTCGGAAGCCCTATGAACATGAGCGGCAGGATGCTGCGATGATAAATGGCGAGCCCGATGGTGGCCACATAGATCAACAAGTAAATGCGCGCCCGCAGGTACACCTTTTCATACTCGGATTCCGGGATGTAGGTCTTCTCTTCGGCCGTCAGCCGGCCCGTGCTGTGGAGCAACACGTGCCAAAAGTACTTCGGGATGACCTTTAAGCCGAAGAAGTTAAGAATCAGTGCCGGTATGCTCGGCGGGCGTGGCACGGCGATTTCCGGGTCGCGCCCGACGATGATGGTATCGCTGTGGTGCCGGGTGTGGCTCCAGCGCCAGGGGGTCGCTTCGCGCATGACCATGAAGGAGGCGATCTCGTAGAGCACGTTGTTCATCCAATCGGTCTTGAAGGCCGTGCCGTGGCCGGACTCGTGCCAGCGGGAGTCGGAGGTGGAGCCGTAGATGGCGCCGTATATCACAAACGGGAACACTGCCCACCAGCTTCCGGCTTGCCAGAGCAGGTAGCCGGCCCAGCCCGAACCGATCATCAGGGCAAACCAGAGGATGGTGTCGCGAAGGGCGGATCGGTCCTGGCGTTGCAGGAGTTCGCGCATCTTCTCCTTTGGCACGGGCGAGGCGTACCAGGTGGCCTCGGCCAGTCCTTGTTCGACGGCGCGGGCTGTGTCTTTGCCGACCAGGCTGTAATCATTCAGTCGAATGGCGTTTGTGACAGACATAGTTATTGTTTCAACAAGGCTTCGGTTGTCGGTTAACATCGCCTCAAGTCCGCTTTTGATCAAGTGCCCGCAGCGCGAGAAATCGCGCCACCTGCCCCCCCTCCCCGAGGACCCTAAATTCGGGGCCGCCTTCGCAAGTGTGGGCACCCCTTCATCATCTGTGAGAAAGGCCCGGGCAAAGAGGTGGTCAAAAAGCTACACTTGGGGGTCGCATCCTCCGGGAGGAGCGAGCCACCCTCATGTGGCCCCCCAAGCCACGGACAGGATGTCCGCGCGACGGGGGCAGTCTCAAGATGCGCCTCCGCTCTCGCGTTCTCATCCGTGGCTATTACTTCTTCAGCCGATAGAACCAGCTCCCCGGCCCGGCGGGCACGACGATGCTCCTGACGGTCCCGTTGTCGCTGTTAGTCGGCGGCACTGGGTTCCAGGTCGCCGGGTCCAACCCCAGGTTCTCTTGCAGCCCAAAGCCGCTTGAAGGCGAAGGCCAGGAAACGATGACGCTCGTGCCGGAGGGCGTGAGGGTTTGAACGGCGGCAACCATACCCCAAAATCCCCCCTGAAGCGTGTAATTGCCACCGCTCATGCTCCCCGCATCCGGCTGCCTGATGGCGTCGGATAAGATTCATTGGTGACCGCTACGGTTTCGGACGCTCCGATCAATCGTCCACCAGTCATTCATCGCGCATTCCGCTCAACTGGCTCGACTCCCAGGCGTTGCCATAATGCTCGATGGCTTCGCTGTAATGCCGGGCTGTGGCTTCAGCGTCGCCTTTGGACACCGCGAGCCAGGCCTGCTGAAGCTTCCTGGGTTTCGCGCCGCTTCGGGCTGCATCCTCGAAGCTGACGACCGCCAGCAACCGGTCGCACTTCACCACGCGTTGGATGAACCCTCGCAGAATGTCGGCTGTCGCCGGGCTGTACCGGGAACACATTAGTTCCTCCAGTTCGTGGACGGCGAGGGCTTCTTCGCTGATGGCGAGGCCGCCACTCAAAGGGTGCACGTGGGTCTCGTCAACCCAGAACCTTGCCTCAAGCGAGGCGGCCAGAAATCGCGCCGCGAGGTCGAGCGCGTGGCGGTCGTCCTCCCCGCCGCGACCAGGTTTCCCTTGCAAGGCTCTTAGATCAGCCAGGACGTCCCGTTTGACCCCGCGCGCGCCGAACACAGTAACCTGGAAAGCGCATGAGGCCGAGTTGCCGGCAAGGTCCTTAGCGGTGCAAAGCACCGGTGTAGTCCCGATCGGGAATATGCTGCCTGAGGCCGGCACGCAAACCACCACTGGCGGGCCTGAGCAGGCGTCGCTGGCTGTGGGCGCGAAGGAGACGACAGCGCCGTTGGTGCTGGTGAACTCGACCGTGATGTTCGTCGGACAGGTAATCTGCGGCGGCGCGGTGTCCCTCACGATGACCAGCGCGGTGCCAGAGTTGGAGGCGCCGTGGCTGTCGGTGACCGTCAGCGTCACGATATTGGTGCCCAAGGGGTAAGGTCCAGCGGGGGACTGAGTGAGCGTGACTGGGTTACCCTCCGGGTCGAATGAGCCGTTGTCAATGGAGGCGTTGGCCGTGCAGTTTGCACCGGCAGAGACGGTCACGCTCCTGCATTTCGCCACCGGCGGGCGGTTGCAGGCCGTCTGGACCTCGAACGCGCCAATGTCTGTGCCGTCGCCGCCGGCGGCATTCGACACGGCGGGATCGTCGAAGATGCGGGCGAACCCAACCCCGCGCTGGTCGGTGGCCGAGCCGGTGAAGTTCCTGCCCTTGTCAATGGCCGGGCTGCCGCACAGAAGGGCATGGGCAAAGGTCGGGCCGCCGTTATCTTGCAGCGGGCCGAGCAGCGGGTCGGTGTTGATCTGGTCGCCGGTTGCCGTCAAAAAACCGCCGCCGTCATCACTGCTCAGGTTGTAACCGAGGGACGTGACCGTGCCGGCCGGGTTGGCGATGTTGGCGCCCAAGACACCCGCGTTCAGGATGGTGCTGCCGATCTCCAGCGTCCCGCTGAGCACTCCTCCGTCAGAGAAGATGAAGCCGTTTCCGATTCCACCGCTGACGCTGGCTGAGTTGCCACTCAAGGTGCTGTTGGCAAGCGTCAGCGTGCCAGCGTTCAAGATGCCCCCGCCGTTGGTGGCCGAGTTGCCGCTGAGGGTGCAGTTGCTGACGGTCAGCGTGGCCTGGTCGTTGTAGATGCCGCCGCCGATAAAGGTGGACGAGTTGGCGCTGATGGCGCTGTTGCCAATCGTTAGCGCCGCGCTGCCGAGATAGCCGTTGTTGTAGATGCCGCCTCCTTCGCCTTGCGCTGTGGGTCCGAGGCCGGTCGAGTTGCTGCTGAGGGTGCAGTTGAGGATTGTCAGCGTTTCGCTGCCGCCGCTGCCCTCATTTGCAATACCCCCCCCGCCAGCGATGGCCGAGTTATCGCTGAGTGTGCAGTTACTAACGGTCAGCGTCGCGTTGCCGCCGTCACCACCTGTGTTCGCGATACCGCCACCATAATAGGTCGCCGAGAGGCCGCTGAGGGTGCTGTTGACAATCATCGCCATCGCGCTGCCGCCTAAAGCTCCGGCGTTGAAGATTCCGCCGCCAATGTCCGCTGATGTGTCGAGCGGTCTGCCCGTGAAGAAGCCGCTGAGGGTGCAATCGCTGACTGTCAGCGTCGCCCTGCCGCCGCCGAAACCCTCGTTGGCGATAGCGCCGCCTTCGGAGGCTGTCGAGTTGCCGCTGAGTGTGCTGTTGGCAATCGTCAGCGTCCCATTTCTGTTTAGGATACCGCCGCCTCGGCTATACACTGAGTTGCCCCTGAGGGTGCAGTTGCTGACCGTCAGCGTTGCGTGGTCGTTATAGATCCCGCCGCCGCCCCCTGAGAATTTGGAGAAGTTGGTATCGAAGCCGCGGGTAATCGTCAGGCCGGAAATGGTGGCAACTATGTTCGAGCCGATGTGGAACACGCGGCTGGCGGCGTTGCCTTCCACAAGCAGGTTGGCCGGGCCGGGGCCGACGATGGCCACGCTTTTGTTGACCAGCAGTTCGCCGCTGGTCAAAATGATGAAGCCGCCGACACCGGAGGCGTCAATCGTATCCCCGTCTGACGCGTACTCGAGCGCTCCGCGCAAGGAACCAGGGCCGCTATCAGCGGTGGTTGTAACGATGGTGGTGCATGGGGTGGCCGGTTGCACCTCGAACGCACCGATGTCCGCGCCATTGCCAAACGGTGCGTTGGCGATGGCCGGGTCGTCAATCGGCCTGGGAAAACCACGCTGGTCGGTTGTTGCGGCACCACTGCAACTCGCGCCCTTGTCAATGGCCGGGCTGCCGGCCAGCAGGGCGTGCGTGAAAGTTGGCCCGCCGTTGTCCTGCAACGGGCCGACGAGCGGTTTGGTGTCGATTTGGTCGCCGGTCGTCGTGAGGAATCCGCCGCCGTTATCGCTGCTGAGGTTGAAACCGAACGAGTTGACAAAGCCCCCAAAGTTCACGATATTGCTGCCCGAAGGGTCCCCATTCAGGATGGTATTGCAGATATCCAGTTCCCCAATGCTAGTTCCAGCACCATAGTTTACGATGCCGCCGAACCCGGTCGCGCTGGCCGAATTGCCGCTCAGGGTGCTGCTGGTGACCACCAGCAATGCATAGCTCCCGAAGCCGAAAGCATCATTGACGATGGCGCCTCCGGGACCGTTGGTGACCGAGTTACCGCTCAGGGTGCTGTTGGCGATCAGCAACGTCGCGGCGCCGGTGGTGCCATCGTTGTAGATCCCGCCGCCGAAGCTGGCCGAGTTGCCGCTCAGGGTGCTGTTGGTGACGGTCACCGTGCCCCCGCCGTCGTTGTAGATGCCGCCGCCGAACCCGGTGGGGCTGGCCGAGTTGTCGCTGAAGGTGCTATTGGCGATCATTAGCATACATCCGTTGTTGTAGATAGCGCCGCCGTAGCCGCCAACAATGAGCGAGTTGCCGGTAACAGTGCTGTTCAAAATAGTCACCTTCATGCCGCCACCGGCCTCGATGCCAGCGCCAGAATTTCCTGCCGAGTTCCCGCTAACCCTGCTGTTGCAAATCATCAACTTCGCGAGGCCCGACGAACCGTCGTGGAAGATGCCCCCCCCCGGCGACAGCGGCAGAGTTGCCGTGGAGCGTGCAGTTGCTCAGCGTTAGTGTCGAGCGGTCGTTGTACAGCCCACCGCCATAGCCATCTGGAAACGAGGCCGAAATTCTACCATTGGTGACGGTCAGGTCAGCGATGGTGACGGTGTTGGAGGGCGCGATACGAAGCACACGGCTCGCGGCGTTGCCATCCAGCGCCAGATTGGCTGGCCCGGGACCGAGAATCGCCAGGCTTTTGTTGACCAGCAGTTCGCCGCTGGTCAGCGTGATGGTGCCGGTGACGGAAAAGTTGACGGTGTCCCCGTCGGCGGCACTAGCGAGTGCGGCGCGCAACGAACCGGGCCCGCTGTCGTTTAAAGTGGCCACCGTAATAGTCGCTGCCGCCACCACCTCCACTTGAAAGCCGATGCCGGCCGCGAACAAAGCCGCCAGCCATTTCCTCAACTGTTTGTGATTCTGCTTTTTTATAAACCTATCCTTGTTCTATTGTTCACCCGCTTGCCGCGTCCGCTGCACTTCCGCCCAGGCCTCCCGATACTGCTCGATGGCCTCCTCGTAATGGTCGGCGGCGGCCTTGGCATCTCCTCGCGATACCGCCAGCAGCGCTTTCTGGATCCTCCGCGGGTTCAAGCCCCCCTGCGTTGCCTCCTCGATGCTGACGACTGCCAGCAACCGATCGGACTTCACCACGCGTTGGATGAACCCTCGCAGGATGTCGGCTGGCGCTGGGCTATGCCGGGAACACATTAGTTCCTCCAGTTCGTGGACGGCGAGGGCTTCTTCGCTGATGGCGAGGCCCCCCCTCAAAGGTTGCACGTGAGTCTCGTCCACCCAGAACCTTGCCTCGAGCGAGGCCGCCAGAAACCGAACCGCCAGGTCGAGCGCGCGGCGGTCGTCATCCTTGCCGCGAGTCGGATTCCCTTGCAGGGCCTTCAAGCCCGCGAGGACGTTCTGCTTGACCCCGTGCGCACCGAGCACAGTGACTTGGAAAGCGCACGAGGCCGAGTTTCCGGAAAGGTCCGTGGCGGCGCAAAGCACCAGGGTAATCCCTAACGGGAACGTGCTGCCCGAGGCTGGCGCGCAAACCACCACCGGTGGGCCTGAGCACGTGTCGCTGGCAGTTGGGGCGAAGGAGACGACGGCGCCGATGGTGGTGGTGAACTCGGCGCTGATATCGGCGGGACAAGTTATCCGGGGCGGAGTGTTCTCCTGAACAATGACGAGGGCGGTGCAGGAGTTGGAGGCGCCGTGGCTGTCGGCAACCGTTAGCGTCACGACATTGGTCCCCACCGGATAGGGTCCGGGCGGGGACTGGGCAAGTGCAATCGGGTTGCCGTCTGGGTCAAACGAACCGTCGTCGATGGAGGCGCTGGCAGTGCAACCGGCTCCGGCTGGAACCGTTACGCTCCGGCACTTGGCGACAGGCGGCTGGTTGCAGATCGTCTGGATCTCGAACGCTCCGATGTCCGTGCCATCGCCGCCGGCGGCGTTCTGCACCGTCGGATCATCAAAGGCGCGGATGAATGCATTCCCGCGCTGGTCGAAGAAGGAGGACGCGAAGTTTCTGCCCTTGTCAATCGCCGGGCTGCCGCACAATAGGGCGTGGGTGAATGTCGGCCCGCCATTGTCCTGCAATGGGCCTAGCAGCGGATCGGTATTAATCTGGTCGGTCGTGTTAGTCAAAAAGCCACCGGCGTCATCGCTGCTGAGGTTGTAGCCGAGTGAGGAGACCGTGCCGGACGAATTGGTAATGTTGCCACCGAAAGCACCTGTGTTCAGTATGGTGCTCACGATCTCCACCTCCGCTCTGCCTGTAGGCACAGTATTCTCGTTGAAGATGCCGCCGCCAGACAGAGCCAGATTGCCGCTCAGGGTGCTGCAACGGATGTCCACTAACGCGCTGGGGCCAAACCGGCCGTCGCCACTACCACCGGCGTTGTAGATGCCGCCGCCGTAAAGACGGGCGTAATTACTGCTCATTGTACTGTTGAAAATCACCACATGCGCACTGCCAAGCTCCACGGATAGGTTGAGGATGCCACCGCCCAAAGAATCGGCCACGTTGCCGCTCAAGGTGCTTTCTTCGATGTCCAGTTCCGCGCTGGCGGGTTGCAGCATGTTACCGACAGAACCGAGGTTCACGATACTACCGCCATTTCCCCGGTGGGCCAAGTTGCCGCTTAGCGTAGAATTCCTGATGGTCAGAAAGGTGTTCGCGTTGTAAATGGCGCCGCCGTCACAGGGGTTGACGGCGTCGCCGGCAAAATTGCCGATGAGCGCGCTGTTAAGGATGAACACGCTCGTACTGCCGTCCGGCGCCCCGTCGCTGAAGATGGCGCCGCCCCCCCCATCCGCCGACCCCACGCTCGCTCCCGCTGAGTTGCCCATCAGAGTGCTGTTAAGGATTTCCACGGCAGCGCGGTTGTTATAGATGCCGCCACCGGCCAAGGCCGAATTGTTGCTGAGGCTACTGTTGACGATACGCAGGAAAGCGAGGTTTGAGATCCCATTGGTCAGGAACCCATCGTTCAAGATGCCGCCGCCGAAGTGGGCCGAGTTGCCACTGACGGTGCAGTTACTAAGTGTGAGCGTCGCACGCTCGTTTAAGATTCCGCCGCCACTGTCCGCCGGTGGCTGGCCGGCGGCATGGCCGTTGGTGATGGTCAGACCGGAAAGGCTGACAGAAGCGCGCAGCGTGGTGTGGAACACGCGGCTGGCAGCGTTGCCATCGACGGCGAGGTTGCCGGGGCCGGGGCCGAGGATGGTCAGACTCTTGGTCACCAGCAGTTCGCCGCTGGTCAGGGTGATGGTGCCGGTGACACTGAAACCGATCGTGTCCCCTGGTGGAGCATTGGCGATCGCCTCGCGCAGAGACCCAGGCCCACTGTCAGCGAGGCTGGTGACGGTGCCCGCCTCGGCTTGGCGGCCAAGTAACCAGACTGCCGCTGTCGCCAGCAGCGCCATGATTTGAATAGGTTGTTGTTTATTCATACGTACTGTTGTTTCTATTCCTTTAGCCGATAAAACCTATTCTCTGGGCTGGCGGGCATGGCGATGCTCTTGATCGGGCCGTTGTCACTGATTACTGACCGTTGGGGCTCGTGCCGCCCGCGCGGCCTATCGTGAACCAGTCGATGGCGCAGCTTTGCGCGCGGGCGGACAAGGGCACGGCAGGTATAACTGCCACTACTAACGGAGGTCTGCTTAGAGCGCTCATTCCTCCGACTTCGCCTGATGGTTGGCGGTCAGGATGGTACCGGATTTCTCAGCCAGTCGAGCGACCACTTTCTGCAGCGCCTCAAGACGCGCTTGCAGATCGGCGTTAGCCTGGCGCTCGGCGGACTGTAGTCCCACGATTTGTTTCTCCAGGTTAACGATCCTGGCCTCTTGCGCCCTCAATTCAGTCTCTTGGGCCTTCACGGCCTCGACCAGCACCGGAGTCAGGCGGCTGTAATCCACGGCATAAAATCCCTCGCGGTCTTGGGTCACCAGCTCCGGGATTGCTTGCCTGACTTCCTGGGCGATGAATCCAATTTGGAGCCCCTCGCCGAAACGGCGTTCAGGAAATTCCCGCGTTTTCCACTTGAACCGCACGCCCCGCAGCTTGCACACGGTCTCCAAAGCGCCGCTCAAGGTGTGAATCTGTTCCTTAAAGCGCTCATCCGAGCATGAGGTCACGCCGCCACTGGTCGTGCAGAGGGTGCCGTTCACCCTAACCGCCCCGTCGAACTCCGCAGCGCCGGTCGGCAGGCCGAGATAAGCCGCATTGTTGCCATCGCTTCCATAGCGTGCCAGAAGGGCAGATCCCCCACCGCTGCCGGTCTTTTGACCCACTATACCGTACCCATTAACCGTCTCCCCATAAATGCTATTTCCATTGCCGGTGGTGGTCGTGCCGTACACGCCCGTGGTGCCGCTGCCCGAGACCCCGATGCCGCTGGAACTGGACGCCTTAATGGTGCCAGCCACATCCAACGCGCTTGAAGGGTTGTTCTTGCCGATGCCAACACCACCGCCGGCACGGATGAGGAACTGGTTGTTGCCGGTGGTAACAAATGGAGTAGAACTTGAGTAATCCGACCAGACGAAACTTCCGTCGTGCATGGCATTGGCATGTTGGCCGGCAGCGAAGGTGTAGTACCCAATGGCCACATTGTAGCCGCCTCCCGGAATGGTGGAGCCTTCGCCTTCATTGGTGTTAGCAATGCCCCCACCGATGGTCGCGCCAAGTGAATTGAAGGAGTAAACATTCGGACCGCCGGGACTGTAGCTGAGCTGGTTGAAGCAGCCGCCAGCAATGGTGGAATAATGATCCGAAGAAGGTATGAAGTTACCTACCCCGCCGCCGATCGTGGAGGCGGCACCATTGGCGACATTCCCTCCCAGGTTTATTCCGTCGTACCCACCGCCCCCGACGAAGGCGCCGATCCCACCCGCGGAGTTTATGATCCCACCACAAATGGTCGCGAAGGCGGCATTGCTCTGGATCGTGTTTTCGAAACCTCCTCCAATCGTGGATTCGGGAGAATTGGTGGCAATCAGGTTCAGGATGCCGCCGCTGAGCACTGAGAAATGGGAGTTGCTTGAGATGGTATTTAGTCCCCCTCCGCCAATCATCCCGAAGTCGGAGCCGATTTGATTCCTCTCAACGTCCACATACCCCCCCAACTCCGGCACCGACTCGGCATAGCCGTTGGCGCCACCGCCGCCGATGGCCGCGCCAGCGATGCCGGACGCCACGGAGTTGGCCACTGAGCCGCCAATAAAATTCGGCGCGTCATCGGGGTTCGGCTCCAAACGCAGCCCGCGGGAGCTATTGGCCTTCAGTTCGAGCGCCTGGTTATCCGTCGTGCCCAGGAAGTTCACCCCCGGAGTCGTGCCGGCATTCCCGGTCAGTTTCCAGTAACAGGGCAGGCTGCAATAAGAGTAGCCGCCCAGCGTCGCCGCGTTCACGCCCGTCAGTCCCGCCCCGTTGCCGGTGAACACATCCGCGGCATTGTTGAAGGTGACCGCACCTGAATAGGTTCCAGCCAATTGGCCCGAGAGGAGGGTGCCGCTCAACTGCCCCGCCGGGATTTGCCCGGCGACATTCTCGGCCGTGATAGCGTAAGGTGCGGGGGTGAGTTGCTGGCGCGGGCTCAGCGTGGTGGTCGCCCCGCCGGCGTGCGGATGAACCGCGATCCCCAGCCAACGCGCAGGACCTGTAAAGGCACTGGAGCCAAAGTCCAGCGTGACCGTGAACAGCCCGGCATTGACCGAAACGGCGCTGAGCGCCTGGGGCGAGCCGATTTGCAGCGCCAATACACCCGGCCCATCATAAAGGGTAAAGGTGAGATCGTAGCTCCCGTTTAGTGGGCCGCCGTTATCCTCAAGTTCACCTTGGTAGGTGAATGCCGTCCCCTGGGCTGCGGCGCGGTTAAAGCTGCCAAGCAAGCTGAGCAGCAGGATTGCGATTAGGACTGGTCTTGTTTTCATAACTATCTTCCTTTCTTGGTTGTTGTTGTTTACGCCACGGGTTTTCTCAGCCGGTAAAACTTGGGTGTGGGCCCGACCTGAAGTGTCAGGCTCCAGGTAATGGGGTCCGTCTGGGTCGGTTGCGGAATAACGGGGGTCCAGTTGGGGTTTATGAGGCTGTCGCTTTGTATGAGAACGTAGCCGCTGGAGGGCCACGGCCAGCAGATCGTTACGGAACCGCCTGCGCCGCTGATGGTCAGCCGTGGCGGAAGAGCGGCAACTAAGCCCCAAAAGCCGCCATGCAGAGTGTAGCCTCCACCGGTCATAACGCCGGCATCCGGCTGGCCGGCGGTGCCGCCCACGGTAAGCTGGCCGCCGCCGCTCGTGCCGCCACCGCCATCCACGGTGAACCAGTTGTCCGAAGGTTGCGCTGGAGCCAGACGGGCGATGAGGAGCAGCAGCGCGGTGGCGAGCAGAGCTGGCCTGACGAGGTTTGCTATTGGTGTCTTCATGGTTTGTATTCTTTCCTTCTTGGTTGCAGCAGTGGCTTGCTCTGAAAGTCTCCAGAATCCGCAACTGCTGCGATTTTTTACCTTATTCCGTATAGGCCGAGTTTCCGCGATGGCCGGATGTCGCTTCAGCGTCAGGACTTCCTCCACCGACGACACTGGCCGCCCGCCCTTTCTCAGGCACGGTGACGCCAATGCCTGTGGAGTCGTTCTTGATACTGCTGCTGAGATCGGACCAACTCGCCGGGAGGGAGCCCAAACCCGCAAGGATGCAGTTCGCTGCGTCCCTGCCACCCAAAACCGTTTCCGGGCGCGACCGTTCTGTTCGCGCGCGTCAGTCCTTAAGGGAGAGATTGATAACACTAATGCCACAGTTCACAAACTCTGCAAATGGGGTGTTCACCCCATATGGGAAAAGCAGGGGGCAGTTCCCTCTCGCAGTGGCGTAGCGTGCCGGCAAGCCGCCACTTTGGCGGTTCAGATTGTCTATACGTCTGGGTATTTCTACTCTCAGGGCTGCCCAAGGGACATCGGCGGAGGAGGGGCGGTGGATCTGTCACGGCACGGTCCCGTCCTGAAATAGATTGGTACTTTGGAATGAGAAATTCCAAGTATCATGAGAGTAATTCGATATAGTCATGCCTTTAAAATGCAGGTGG
>OBLU010003459.1_pt1 | contig 14297 bp, 15 predicted proteins | sample 1518681 | NCBI WGS metagenome assembly OBLU01 (sample SAMEA3539304, study PRJEB22396) | soil metagenome | biome: tundra; feature: field; material: soil | place: USA | collected 2010-05 | depth 0.15 m
GCGCGACCTTGCCAAGGTCGAGGTCGCCGGTTCGAGCCCGGTCGTCCGCTCCAGAAAGTTCACTGTTTCGTGCTTAAGGGGCCGGAAAATATGTCCCCGGCGCCCTCGTCGTCGAGCGTCGTAGACTTGTATTCCCTGCCATCGAGATGATGCGTGTCGTGAAAGGCCTCTGACGGACCGAGTTACTAGACCTTTACGTGCGGAAGGCGCCACCGTGACGACGGACGGAGCAACGTGGTAGAGGAGTCCAACGCGTCGGCCGACCTGGTGATCGCCGACGTGCTCAATCAGTTTGCCCGCAACTTTCTCCTCAATGACCTCACCAATGAGCAGTCCGGGAAGTTGCTCGAAGCATCGCGCGGCGAGAGCGTCTTTCCATTGCCCCGCCGGGAGGCTCGTCGACGAGAGACCGTCATCGGTCAGGTTCATCAGGCGCGCGTGAGCGTGCGACGTCTTCGATCGGTACTTCGAACTTACTCGGGTCTTTTCGATTCCGATTGGTCGGTGCCGATGCTGGTGGAGCTTTCGTGGTACGCCGGCGTGCTCGGCGAGATTCGCGATCTCGACGTCCTGCGCTCGGGCATCGAGAAGTCACTGGGGTTGGTCGAAGACGAGCCCCTGCGCTCCCGGATCGTGCAGCGACTCGATGGACGTATCGAAGACGCCCAGGAGCGAGGTGCCCTCGAGCGCACGACGAAGCGTCACGCGCTCCTCGTCGATGAGATTTCGACGATTAGTTCCTCCGTCGCCTTCGACTCAAAAGCGAAGGGTCCGGCGCTCGAGGTCCTCAGTTCGCAACTGAAGCGGGCCTGGCGTGACGTGCGAAAAGCCGCCGAAGAGGCTCGCGCGGATTCGTCCAACGAGAACCTGCACCAGGTACGCATCGCCTTGAAGCGACTGCAATGCGCCTGTGAAGTGCTCGGATTGGTCGCCGGCAAGCCGGCCGTGAAAGTAGCTCGGGCCGCCGAGACGACGCAGACGAAACTGGGCGTGGTGCACGACGAAGCGGTCGCGAGTTCGTGGTTGAAGTCCTTGATCGTCGCGGAGCCCGACTGGAAGGACCCACTGCGAGAGATACGGGCCTTCCACAAAAAAGCGCGTCGAGCGGCCAAGCGCGGCTGGCGAGAGTCGATCGAGAAGGTCGAGACCAGTTGGGACGACCTGCGGAGCTGAATCGGTCGTGGGCCCGGCGCCCGGCGATGCGTAATCTCTAGCGGAGGAGGTTGTCATGGTCCACCCGTCGCTCGAGCCCTACCTGAATGCCGTGCGCGCCGAACCGGCAACGCATCCCTCGCTCCTGAGCGCCGACGAGCGCCGCGCGGCCTACCGAGACCTGGCGCTCGCCAATCGCGGAGACCCCCAGTCCGTGGCCTCGGTTCGTGACGTTGAACTGGTCCTGGAAGGACGCACGTTGGGGGCGCGGCTGTACGTCCCGCTCGAGGACGAGAGCAAGGCCGTGGTGGTCTATTTTCATGGCGGCGGGTTCGTGATGGGGGACCTCGATACGCACGACGCACTGTGTCGCCGCTTGTCTTCCGATACCCGAATGCGCTTTCTCTCGGTCGACTACCGCTTGGCCCCGGAACACCCCTTCCCGGCCGCCATCAACGACGCCGTCGACACCATCCGTTACGTGTTCGAGCACTTAGAGGAGTTCGAAGACGCCGGTGCGGAACTGATCGTGATGGGCGACTCGGCCGGCGCGACGCTGATGACCGTGGCGTGCGCCTTGACGAGAGGTGAGAACCTGGGCATCGCCGCGCAGGTCGTGATCTATCCGACGCTCGGTCCGGAACTGTTCACTGGCTCGGTGCATAAATATGGTGTCGGCCACGCGCTCGACATCGACCAATTGCGCTACGACTACGGGCTCTATCTCAATGGGTGGACCGATCACAGCGACCCGCGCGTCACCCCGATCATGTTCGAAGACCTCACCGGTGCGCCGCCGGCAATCGTGGTCGTGGCCGAGTGCGATCCCCTGCGCGATGAGGCGGTCGCCTACGCCGGACTGCTCGAACACTTCGGGGTTCGCGTGGAGCTACTCGAGGCCGAGGGAATGATCCATGGTTTCTTGCGCCTGACGACGATGGTCCCCGAGGCGCTCGAGATCATCGACGACCTGGCCGAGCACATGCACCGCTGCGTCGAGGCCGCGAAGTGAACGTCCTGTTCATCACGTTGGATCAGTTCCGCGGGGACTCCTACGCGGCGGCCGGTCATCCGCTGGTACAGACACCAACGCTGGACCGCATCGCGCGCGAAGGGGTTCGCCTCAGTCGCCACTACTCCCAGGCCGCGCCCTGCTCTCCGGGACGCGCCGCGATCTACACCGGCACGTACCAGATGAACAATCGGGTCGTCGCTAACGGGACACCGTTGCCCAAGGGACTCGACAATATTGCCCACGTCGCGCGTCGAGCCGGTTATGACCCGACGCTCTTCGGCTACACCGACCAGGGCGTCGATCCGGCCAACGCCGACGGCATTGACGACCCTCGACTCGACAGTTACGACGGTGTGCTACCGGGGCTTTCGGTCGGCCTGTACCTGCCCGAGAGCCAAGCCGGCTGGATCCAGCACCTGCGCGCGAAGGGCTACGACGTGCCCTACGGCTGGGAGGTGGCCGCCCGCGGTGAGCCCGATCGGCCGGCCGAGCTCTCGCTCAGTGGCTTTCTCACCACTCGCTTTTTGGACTGGCTCGGTACCCAGGGAAACGGATGGTTTGCCCACCTCAGTTACTTGCGTCCTCATCCGCCCTACGCCGCGGCGGGAGAGTTCTCGCGCATGTACGACCCCGCGGACGTCGAGCTGCCGATCGCGCCGGTGCCCATCGAACAACGACACGCGATCCACGAGGCGGCCATGGGTTTTGAAGCGAGCGCCGCGCCGCGCGATCCCGATCAGATGCGCGCGCTCAAGGCTCAGTACTACGGGATGATCAGCGAGGTCGATAGTCAGCTCGGGCGAGTGGTGCGCGCCTTGGAAGAGCGCGGTGAGTGGGACGACACTTTGGTCGTCATAACGGCCGACCACGGCGAACAACTGGGCGACCACGGGCTCAAGGAGAAGCTGGGGTTCTTTCCCCAGAGCTATCACGTCATCGGACTGTGGCGCGATCCCCACGCCGGCAACGCCGGTCGCGTGGTGACCCGATTCAGCGAGAACGTGGACCTGCTGCCCACGCTCGCCGACGTACTGTCAATCGACGAGCCGGCCCAGTGCGATGGTCGGTCACTGACGCCGCTGCTGGCCGGTGAGGACGTTGCGTGGCGCAGCGCCGCTCACTACGAATGGGATTACCGCAGTTATTTCATCCGCCACGTCACCGGTGATTGGCCCAGGGACCGAAGCCTGTCGCTCGCGAATCTCGCCGCGTCGGTGAGCGACGACCTCGGATACGTGCAGTTCGCCGACGGGTCGTTCAAATGTTTCGACCTGCTCGTCGATCCGACGTGGCGATCGGAGTGTCGCGACACCGAACGCGTTATGCGCGGCGCCCAAGAGCAACTCGTGTGGCGCCAAGAACACCTCCGACGTGACTTGACCGACATGTTGTTGCGTCCCGGTCGACCGGGTCGCTGGCCCACGGGATTCAAGGACGTGGCGCTCGCGTCAGCCAGTAGCTAGCAGTATCGAGGGCGCCTGACGTTCCAGTAGGACCCTTTGTCACGCCTCGTCGCCCGAGACCCCCCTTCGATCCGCGCCGGGGCCACCGCCAACGAAACGACGCAAGAGCTGGGCGGCACCACTTACGTGGCGATCTTCGGCTCGGTCTTCGCCTCACTGTTCGGGCCGGCAATTTCTAACACCGAGGTGGCCCGCGGAGGGCTGCGGATACTCACGTCGGTTTTTCTGGTATCAATAGAACCCAGACGCCGACCTCGGCGAAGGGAAAACTAGGGAGATTTCATGCAGCGATTAACTCGGTTCCGTCAGGTTCTCGTCATGACGGGAGCCGCCTCGCTGATGCTCGCCACCAGCGTGACGGCGGGGGCTAGTTCCACATCGGGCAAGTACAACGCCGCGGACGCCAAGCTGGTCCCGTCGGCCTACAAGGGAAAGACTTTGCAGGTGGCCACTGACGCGACCTACGCACCGGATGAATATATGAACAACGGCGTCATGACGGGTTTCGATGTCCAACTCATGTACGCGATCGCCAAGACCCTGGGTATCACGGTCAAGGAGAACAGCGTCATCTTTGCCACCATCCTTTTAGGGATTGGTGACGGCAGGTACGCGATTGGCAACTCGTCCTTCACTGACGAGAAGAGCCGCGAGAAGCAGGTCAACTTCGTGGACTACTTCCAAGCCGGAGAAGGCATCTACGCCAAGAGTTCAACCACCGCAGCATTCACCGGCCTGAAGAGTCTCTGCGGATTCACGGTGGCGGTAGAGAGTGGCACGACGGAGCAAACCGACGCTAAAAAGACGGCGAAAACTTGTCCCTCAAACAAGAAATTGACGTATTTGTCGTACCTCACCCAGACCGAGGCGGATTTGGCGGTTTCCTCGGGCCGCGCGACGTTCGGCTTCTTGGACAGTCAGGTCGCGGGTTACGTGGTCTCGCAATCTAAGGGCGTCTTCAAATTGGTCGGTAAGGCAATCGAAGTTGCCCCGTACGGCATTGCCACATCGAAGTCGACTTCCGGCAAGCAATTCGCCAAGGCGATACAGGCGGCGATCAAGACCTTGATCGCCAATGGCACCTACGGTGCCATTTTGAAGCAGTACGGCGTTACCGCCGGTGGACTGACGTCGTCACAGATAGTCCTCAACGGGGCAATCTCGTAAGTCGTAGTAAAAACTAACTTCATGGGTACGAACGGGGACGCAGCCGTAAAGGTCGTCCCCGTTCGCCACGTTGGTCAGTGGATCGGTTTGGCATTCTTGGCGCTCTTCATCGCCATGCTGATCCACACCATATTTTCCAAGATTCCCTCGGGTGTCCGAAAGTGCCACTTCGTCGCGGCGCGATATATCTGTCACCCCGTCTTGAAGTGGCGATTCGGATGGAACGACGTCTTCCACTACTTTACGAATCATCTCGTCCTCAAGGGCCTCCTCATCACGCTGGAGCTAACTGCCATCGCCATGTTGATCGGCATCGTCTTGGGAGTGTTCGTCGCAATCATGCGTCTTTCACACAATCGATTGCTGTCGGGCGCCGCGTGGACCTACACCTGGATCTTTCGCGGGACACCGGTGTACGTCCAGATCTTGATGTGGGGTGCAATCGCGTTTCTTTACCCACAGCTCGCGATCGGAATACCATTCACGCACATCTATCTCGTTCACTTCGGGGCGAACAGTGTATTTTCTTTGTTCAACGCCGCGGTGACGGCTCTCGGACTCAATGAGGGGGCCTACTTCTCAGAGATTGTCCGGTCTGGGTTGATCGCGGTCGACGAAGGGCAGACCGAGGCTGCCACGTCACTCGGTATGACCCGGGGCCAAACTCTGCGTTTGGTCGTGTTGCCCCAGGCCATGCGCGTCATCATCCCACCGACGGGCAACGAAGTTATTTCGATGTTGAAGACGACGTCGCTGGTTTCGGCCATTGCAGTCGTCGACCTCCTCGGCGCCGTGACGAATATTTACAATCAGACTTACCAAATCATGCCGATGCTGATTATGGCGAGTCTCTGGTACTTAATCGTCTCGACCATATTGTCCGTGGGTCAGTTCTATCTCGAGCGATACTTCGCTCGCGGTGCGCTGCGGACGCCGCCGCTCACTCCGATCCAAAGAGTTCGACGAGACCTTCGCGGCATTGCCTCGAAGTACCGCACGAGGCGCGGGGTTCGGGTGGGAGCGCCATCGTGACCGAACCGATGGTCGAGGCGATCGGCGTCCACAAGTCTTACGCCGGAGTGGAGGTTCTGCTGGGAGTGAATCTCACGGTGGCCCGAGGCGAGGTGACGTGTTTGATTGGCCCGTCGGGTTCGGGTAAGAGCACGTTTCTTCGCTGCATCAATCACTTGGAAAAACACGACGCGGGAGAACTGCGGGTCGATGGCGAACTGGTGGGGTACGAAGCGAAAGGCGACAAACTGTACGAACTGAACGATCGACGAATCTGCCAAGAACGCTCCCAGATCGGGATGGTCTTTCAGCGTTTCAACCTCTTCCAGAATCTGAACGTGCTCGAGAACATCACGGTGGGTCCGGTCAAGGTGAAGGACGTCAACGAAGAACTGTCCAAAAAGTCCGCCCGCGAACTTCTGGTGCGCGTTGGACTCGAAGGAAAGGAAAAGAACTACCCCACGCAGCTCTCCGGCGGACAACAGCAGCGTGTCGCAATCGCTCGCGCGCTGGCAATGGAACCGAAGTTGATGTTGTTTGACGAACCGACCTCGGCGCTCGACCCGGAGTTGGTGGGAGAGGTACTTGACGTGATGAAGGATCTTGCGCGTAGCGGTATGACCATGATTGTTGTAACCCACGAGATGGGTTTCGCCAAGGAAGTGGCCGACACCGTTTACTTCTTGGACCAGGGAGTGATCGAAGAGTCGGGGGATCCGAAAGTCGTCCTCACGTCGCCGTCGTCCCCACGCCTTCAGAGTTTTCTCTCCAAAGTGCTCTGATGACGTGGTCCCTCGACCCGACCAACGTCGGCACCGGACTGCCGCTCGAAGGCGTACGAGTCCTGGACCTCTCGCGCGTTCTCGCGGGACCGCTGTGCGCCATGATCGCCGGCGACCTCGGCGCGGACGTCATCAAGGTCGAAGCCCCGAACGGCGATCCGGTGCGTTCTCTCGCCCCACCACGTTTCGGTGGAGACGCGACCTATTACTTAGCCGTCAATCGTCATCGCCGCAACGTCGTGGCCGATCTCCGCGATCCGAAGGGTTTTGAGAAGGTGGCCGCGTTGGTGCGACTGGCCGACGCTGTGGTGGAGAACTACCTGCCGAGTCAGATCACCTCGCTTGGTATCGATCATTTGCGTGAGATGAATCCGGAGTGCGTCTGGGTGAGCATCACGCCGGCCACGGTGGGTGGGCCGGTCGCCGATCAGCCGTCCTTCGACCTCTTAGCGCAAGCCCGCTCCGGCATTATGGGGGTGACGGGCGAGCCCGACGGTCCGCCGATGAAAGTGGGCGCGCCCGTCGCCGACGTGGTCACGGGACTCTACGGAGCCATTGGCCTGCTAGTCGGTCTGTTCGCGCGCGGACAGAATCGGCCCGGTCGTCACTTCGAAGCTCCGCTGTTGGAATCGGCCATGACCGCTCTGGTCAATCAGGCCCAGGGCTATCTCGCCACCGGTGAGAACCCGACGCCACTCGGCAACGATCACCCGAGCATCACGCCGTACGGGCCGGTGACGACCGCGGATGGATTCCTTCTTCTCGCCGTCGGGACCGACGCGCAGTACTCGCGACTGGTCGACGTCTTAGATGACGCACCACTAACGAGTCACGAATCATGGCGTGACAACGCGGCACGGGTGCATTACCGCGACGAACTTCGCGTCGAACTCAACCGGATTTTTGAAACCCGCTCGACGGATCAGTGGCTGGAAGCCCTCGCGCACACCGGAATTCCGCACGCGCCGATACTGGATGTGGCGGGCGCCTTTGCGCAAGCCCAGATACGCGACGGTGACTTCGTTGGTCCAATGGACACGCCCGGCGGGGAAGTGATGACCATGCGTACGCCTCTGGTCATCGACGGATCGCGCCCCAAAGTTCGTCGAGGGCCGCGACGACTGGGCGAAGACTCCGAGGAGATCTTCGGCGCCTAACTGCTCGCAGTGAACCGGTCTCCGTCGAAGGCATCGGTCGTGGTGAACTCTTCGACGGCGCGCCGCTTCAGCTTCGTCGCCCGGCTGGCCGGATGTCCCAGGGCCACAATCGACGCGACGATCTGACCGTTCGGGATGTTCAGGACGTCGCGCACGCCCGGTTCGTTGCGCGTGGCGATCGTCGTCATCACGCCACCCAGTCCTCGGGCGCGCGCGGCCAGAAGAATGTTCCACACGAACGGATAGATCGACGCGCCACCGGCGATATGGTATCGATCGAGGTCCCGGTCGGTCGCCGCGAGCGCGGTGAGGTCGGCGCAAACGACGAGCATGACCGGCACCCGGTCAAGCGTCTCGGGAAAGCCGTCGGGCGTGGAGGACGCCATCGCCGCCTCGCGCTTCGAGGTGGCCGCGGCGCGGTCCTCGTCGCTCGCGAGCGGAGAGAACGGCACGAGCCCGGCCAGTACGTGGGCGACGTAGTCGTGCCATCCGTCGAGGTAGAGATCTCGCAGCGCCCGGCGCCGGGGCTCGTCTTTCACGACGATCACGCGCCAGGCCTGGCGATTGCCACCGGACGGGGCGAAACGGGCGTCGTCCAGGATCGCGTAGAGGTCCTCTTCACTCACCGGTTCATCGAGGAACGCTCGAACCGAACCGGTCGTGCGAAGCGCGTCGGTCAGGTCCATGACGTCACTCTAGAACTGGATTACTGATTGGTCCCGGCGTCTCTTCGCTGGAACAGAACGAAGGCGATGGCCAGCGTGGCGACCACGTACGCGAGCAGAATGAACGTCGCGCTCCAGGCCCCGAAGGAGTTCGACGGCGCGAACGGTGACTCCATCGAAATGCCGAGGCTGGACGGTTCGAACCTCATGAAGTCGTTCTGCCAACTCTGGGGAAAGAAGAGTCCGATGATCGGCACGATGAGTAGCACCGACACGTAGACACTGATGGTGGCGGCGCTGTGTCGAAGGATCAGGCCCAGCGCGAAAGCGAAGAGCGCCAACAAGGTCAAGTACAGCCCGGCCAGGATCACCGAGCGAAGGACGGTGCCGTTCTCGAGCGACGCCGTCGGTACGACACCGAGATATATCCGCTGGCCGATGAGAAAGGCGGCGAAGCAGACGAACTCACCGAGGATCAGAATTGTGAAGAAAAGCACGATGGACTTGCTGGCGATCAAGCGCAAGCGATTGGGAACCGCCGTCAGGGTCGTTCGTATCGAGCCCGTCGTGTATTCGCTGGTGATGAAGAGCGACCCGATGACGCCCACCGCGAACTGGGCGAACAGACTGCCGCGCAGACTGCTCGAGACCGGGTCGAAGGTCGCGATGCGCAGGGCGCCGAATTGACTCCAGTGGGTTCGAATGAGCGTCGTGATGAGGACCCCGAGTCCCACGGTGAGCAGCACGGTCACCGCAACACCCATGATGGACGATCGCACGGTCCGGAATTTGATCCACTCGGCTTGGGTCGAGGCCGTCAAGGTTGATTCGCTAGCCATTGGCGGGGCCCGTCGTGTGCGAACCGTATTCGACGGCGCCGGCGGTGAGGTCCATGAAGACCTCTTCGAGCGACGCGCGCTGGGGGGTCAGCTCGAAGAGGGCGATGCCCGCGTCAAAGGCAAGTTGACCAATCTGGTCCGACGTCAGGCCGCCAATCGTCAGGCCGTCGTCGGTGGCGGCGTGCACTACCCCATGATTCGACGCCACGACCGCGGCCAATTTGTCGTGGTCCGACGCGCGCACCAGCACCGTGCCCTCGGCGTTCTTGGTGAGGTCATCCACTGAACCGGAGGTGATGAAGCGACCACGTCCGATCACGATGATCTCATCGGCGCTCACGGCCATCTCGCTCATGAGGTGCGAGCTGACGAAGACGGTACGGCCTTCGTTCGCCAGCGCTCGAAAGAATTCGCGAATCCATTTGATGCCTTCGGGGTCGAGTCCGTTCACCGGTTCGTCGAAGAGCAAGATTCCGGGATCACCCAAGAGCGCCCCGGCGATGCCGAGTCGCTGGCTCATGCCGAGCGAGTACGTGCCAACTTTCTTGTCGGCGACCGCGCTGATGCCCACGAAGTCGAGCACCTCGTCCACGCGGGTCTTCTTGATCTGATTCGACGCGGCCAACGAACGAAGGTGATTACGTGCCGTGCGTCCGGGGTGGATGGCCTTGGCGTCGAGAAGAGCACCGACCTGTCGAACGGGATCGCGCAGTTCGGCGTAGCGCGTGCCGTTCACCGTGGCCTGGCCCTTCGTGGCGTGATCGAGGCCGAGGATGATCCTCATCGTGGTGGACTTGCCCGAGCCGTTCGGTCCCAGGAAACCGGTCACCACACCGGGCTTGACTTCGAAGTCCAGGTCATCGACCGCGAGCGTGTCGCTGTAACGCTTCGTCAGATGGTCGATTTTGATCATGGGGTGCCTTGTGAAACTCTACCGATGACATTCGGCGTGAACTGCAGCCGGCGCTAAGAACCGACTAAGAGTGCGTTCATATCTATAACCGTCGATTCGCTTGGCAGTATTCGCACGTACCCGTCACGGCCACGTGATGACGATCCAACATGAATCCGAATGTACGCATCAGGTCCTTACTCAGGGCGTCGAAGTGAGCGGCCGGAATCTCGAACGTCGCACCGCATTCGTCACACGTCAGGTGGCCGTGCACGGCGCCGGCGAGGTGAAACACCGCGGCGTGTTGGTCGAGGTGCGCGTGAACGACGATTTGCAGGTCCTCAAACTCTTCGAGGATTCTATAGACCGTCGAAGGACTGACGTCGGGTTGGCGGGTTTGCACCTCTTGGGTGATCTCTTCGGCCGTGAGATGACCGGGCGCGCTCACGAGCACTTCGGCGACCGTACGTTTGGCAACCGTCACCCGCTTGGTGGCTCCACGAATCACCGACAGTATTTCGTCGACGTCAGGGCTCGAGTGGGGCATAGAAAACACTACGTCCGCCGCACCGGCTAGAGGGCGCTGAGCTCGTCGATGACGCGTTGCGCCTCATCGACGATCGAGCGCACGATGTCCCCGGCCGGCACGATTGTCGAGATTGCCCCAACGGCCTGTCCGGCCGGATATCCCTCCCGGCGCGGATCGACGCCGGAGGTGTTCTCGTCCCCGCCGAGGTGGAAGGTGCCGTCGTTGAACGCGACAGTCAACTGGTCGGGGAATTTCTTTAGCAGTGACGGATCGGCGTCGTAGCGGTCGGTGGTGTCATTTCGCAAGACGCGCATCGTCTTGCCGCTGAACGCGCGCGAGATGACGGTGCCGTCTTCGCGACTCTCGAGAATCGTTTCGCGATAGCCGGGAAGGGCGCGCGCTTCCGGAGTGGCGATGAACCTCGTCCCGATCCATACGCCCGCCGCGCCGAGTGACAATGCCGCCGCGAGCCCGCGACCATCGAAGATTCCTCCGGCGGCGACGACGGGTATCGCGCCGTCCATGGCGTCGACGATCAGTGGCACGAGCGGAAACGTCGCGACGGTGCCGGTGTGGCCGCCGGCCTCGGTGCCTTGAGCGACCACGAGGTCACACCCGGCGTCGAGCGCGCGCTTGGCGTGTTCGACCTTGCCGCACATCGACACGACCAGCACGTCGTGATCGTGACAGAGCTCGATGACGTGCGCGGGCACGCCCAGCCCGGCCACGAACGTGCTCGCCCCGCCCTCGATCAAGAGCTCGACGTTCTGATTCAGTGTCTCGGGAAAGGCCGTCAAGAGGTCGACGCCGAAGGGTTTGGTCGTGAGGGCTTTGGTGGCGGCGATCTCGTGGGCCAGGCGCTCACTGGACATGGTGGAGGCACCGAGACAGCCGTAGCCACCGGCGTTGGAGACCGCGGCCGCGAGTGCGCTGTAGGCGACGCCGCCCATGCCGGCGAGCATGACCGGGTGTTCGATCTTCAACATCTCGGTGAGTCTCGTTTTCATTGGTCCTCCGTTGCTACAAACTAGTGAGACCATTGCGCGTCGACAAAATGTCAGCGAGCCCAACTAGGGTGATGTTCGCTCGCGAGCGGTGTTAACCCCCGTCGTCTCTTCTGGAGTGCATTTCTTGCATGGATACTGATCTCGCCGTCCCAATGCCCAAGAGGGAGTTGTACTTCGTCTTCGGCGCTCTCATGTTGGGCATGCTGTTAGCCGCACTCGACAGCACGATCGTCGCTACCGCCCTGCCGACGATCGTGGGCGACCTCCGCGGGGCGAGTCACTTGAGCTGGGTCGTCGTCGCCTACCTTCTTGCGTCGACCGTGAGTACACCGCTGTGGGGCAAGTTGGGTGACCTGCACGGTCGAAAGGTCTACTTCCAGGCGGCGATCATTCTCTTCTTGATTGGCAGCATGTTGTGCGGCGTCGCCCACACGATGCTCGAGTTGATCCTCTTTCGCGCTCTGCAGGGTCTGGGCGGTGGCGGCCTCATGGTGGGCGCCCAGTCGATCATCGCCGACATCGTGCCGCCTCGAGAACGAGGACGCTACGCCGGATTCTTCGGCGCGACGTTTGGTGCCGCCACGGTGATCGGACCGCTCCTCGGAGGATTCATCGTCGAATACTTCTCGTGGCGATGGATCTTCTTCGTGAACCTCCCCTTCGGCATCCTCGCGTTAATCGTCACCGCCGCGGTGTTGCCGAGTGCCGGTGCCCGGGTGCAGCACGTCATCGACTACGCCGGCATCGTCACGTTGACGATCTCGGCCTCGGCGCTCATTCTCTTCACCTCGCTCGGCGGAACGTCCCTCGCGTGGCTGGGCTGGAAGTCCGTGACGCTGCTCGTCGTCGGTCTGATCAACGCTGTGATCTTCGTCGTGATCGAGCGGCGCTCGAGTGAGCCGATCTTGGCGCCGCGACTGTTCGCGAACCGCGTCTTCTCTTCGGCCTCGGCCATTGGCTTCGTCGTCGGCTTCGCGATGTTCGGCGCGCTGACGTTCCTCCCGCTCTACTTCCAAGACGTTCGAGGGGCGACGCCGACGAGCTCCGGACTGCGATTGCTACCGATGATGGCCGGTCTCCTCGTCGCGTCGATCGTCACCGGTCAACTCGTCTCCAAGGGTTGGCGCTATCGTCCGTTCCCCATCTTCGGAACGGCGATCATGACGATCGGTCTCGGACTGTTCGGCACCATCGGTATCGCCACCTCGGAACTCACCTTGGCCTTTTACATGCTCATTCTCGGAGCGGGACTCGGATTGGTGATGCAGATTCTCATCACCGCGGTACAGAACGCCGTGCAGCGCGAAGACCTCGGCGCGGCGACGGCCGGGGCGAACTTCTTTCGGTCGATCGGCGGTTCCTTCGGGACCGCGGTGTTCGGCGCGCTCTACGTGAACGCGTTGCCGCACCAATTGGCGGTCGGACTTCGCGCGAACCCCTCGGTCAAATCATTGCCCTCCTCGTTACTTTGGACGCCGAAGAACCTTCGTCGACTTCCTCTGAACGAACTCTCGGTGATCCTGCACGCCGTCTCGGGATCGATTGCGGAGATCTACCGCTACGCGGTGCCGATCGGCGTACTCGCCGTCATCCTGTCGCTGACCTTGCCCGAGATCACACTTCGCACGAGCCTTCACCCAATCGCTGACGAAATTCCGATGTCAAACGCCGACCCCCTCGTCTGAGCGTTTCGAGACATTCGTCGAAGTCCGCGTCGCCGCCGTAATAGGGATCGAACAGGTCGAGGTCCCGTCCCGGTTCGATCAGATTGCGCAAGAGGATCACTTCGGTCGCCCGATTGGACAGTCGCTTCTTCACTTCGTGAACGTGCTCACGAGTCATGCCGATCACCACGTCCTGGCGGTCTAAGTACGCGCGGTCGGCGAAGGCGCCCAGCGATCCGGCACCCTTGAAGCCGGCCCGGTCGAGCGCGCCGCGCGCTCGTTGGTCCATCGGACTTCCGACGTGCCAGTTGGCGGTGCCGGCGCTCGTGACGTCGACGAAACCACGGAGCGACGAGTCGGCGTCGACGAACCGGTTCAGGACCACTTCGCCCATGGGGGAGCGACAGATGTTGCCGGTACAGATCATGGCTACTCGTAGGCGCGTCTCGGCCACCAAACTCCCTTGGACGGCCCTCATTTTAGAATGCTAAGGAACCGTTAAGTGACGTTCCACGACGGATATCGAGTAAGTACTATGGGTCCAGGATCAAACGGAGGGAGACGCGATGCCACTGTCAGAGCATGAGCAGCGAATCCTGGCCGAACTCGAAGAGTCGCTCTCGAAACAGGATCCACGATTTGCGAAGAACGTTCGCGAGACGAACGTCTACTCCCACGGCGGGCGGCGTGTTCGTTGGGGTATCGCCGGCTTCGTGGCCGGCCTCTTGATTCTCATTCTTTGCTTCTCCAGCTCGGTCCTCCTGGGTCTCGTCGGGGTCGCCTTGATGTTTATCTCCGCAGTAGTAATCGAGCGAAACGCTCGTCTTATGGGACGTGCATCGTGGCAGGACATCACTCGTCCGAGCCAGGGTGACGACACCCGCGCGAACTACGGTCCACGGACCAGTTCGCTTCGCGACTGGTTGTCGCGTCAGCGCCGCACTCGAGAATGAC
>OBLU010003460.1_pt1 | contig 14296 bp, 11 predicted proteins | sample 1518681 | NCBI WGS metagenome assembly OBLU01 (sample SAMEA3539304, study PRJEB22396) | soil metagenome | biome: tundra; feature: field; material: soil | place: USA | collected 2010-05 | depth 0.15 m
CGGATCGGTTTCCGAATCGGCCAGCACCTTTCCCGTGGGATCGATAACCGTGGCGCGCGCTCCCGCCGCCTGGCCTTCCTGCGCCGTAATGTCACTCAGGGAGTGCGCCCGGTCCGCCTCCACCCGATAGGCGAACATCAGCGTTTTCTGTTTGAGGTTGCGCTCGACTTGTTCGTGCAGAGTCCGTTCCCAGACCTTGTGCACGGTCAACTGCAGCATGATCGCGGTCACGCCAATCACCAGCAGGAATACAAACATCAATTTAAAGAAGATGCGGCTTCTCACCGCGCGACCTCAAAGCGGTAGCCGGCCCCCCGCACCGTCTTCAAGTAGCGCGGGTTCTCCGGATCGGGCTCGATCTTTTCGCGGATGCGCCGCACATAAACATCCACCGAACGCGGCGTAACGTAGGCCGTGTCGCGCCACACCGAATCGAGCAACTGATCGCGAGTGAAGACGCGTCCGGCGTGCCGCATGAAGTGGTCGAGCAAGCGGAACTCGGTCGCCGTGGTCGGCACCTGTTTCCCCCGGACGGTCAGCGTCATGGCGCTCGGGTCAATGTGGATTTCGTCAATCTTGGTGGGCAGTGGCGGAAGCGGCCGCTCAAAACGTCGCAGCACCGCCTTCACCCGCGCCACCAGTTCGCGCGGGCTGAAAGGTTTTGGGATATAGTCGTCCGCCCCCAGCTCAAGTCCCAGAATGCGGTCCGCCTCACCGCTTTTGGCGGTCAGGAAAATCACCGGCACCGAGGCCAGCGACACCGACTGGCGGATCTGCCGGCAAAGCTCCAGCCCGTCTTTTCCCGGCACCATAATGTCCAGCAGAAACAGCGCGGGACGTTGCCGTTCGGCATCGACCACCACCATATTGCCGGTTGAATAAAGCCGCACGTTGAAGCCGGCCCCCTCCAGATGATGGCGCACCAGACGGGAAATATCCGGGTCGTCTTCCACTACATAGATCGTCGCTTTCACGCGAACCATTGTAGCTGGGAAGTGTGACGATTTCGATAACACGAGCGGGGGCGGACTCATGGCGGCCAATTCAGGGAAACCGCGATTCCGTCTTTCTTGAAGGCCCAGGACCAGCGCTTGATATTTCGCCTTTCTCCCGTGTTCCCTGTGCCCCCCGTGGTTCAAGCTTTTTGTCCCGTATCGCAATCCCATCCCCAGGCCCTAGCGCAGCGCCATCCCCGCCTCCGCCGAAAAATCCATCGCCACAAATTCCCGTCGCAGAAATTTTGGAAAGGCCGCGGCCGCAATCATGGCCGCATTGTCCGTCGAAAGCGCGCGCGACGGAAAAAAGACAGGCAGCCCCTGCATCCCCGCTTCGCGTTCAAAGGTCGTGCGCAATTCCCGGTTGGCGGCCACGCCCCCGCTTACGAACAGAGTCTCAACTTCATATTCGCGCGCCGCCGCCAGCGTCTTGGCCACAAGATCGGCGACCATCGAACGCTGAAACGATGCCACCAGATTGAGCGTTTGCCGGTCGCACAATCCCAGAACCTCTTCCAGTCTCGGATTGTCCATCGCCGCGAGCGCCCGCCGCCGAGCTTCGATCGCAGGCTTCAGGTTCTGTGTCTCGACGTAGCGCAAAACTGCCGTCTTGATCCCGCTATAGGAAAAATCGAAGTGCGGACCACCTTCTTCTGATGGACGCTCCTCGCCCTGTTTGTGATCGCGGCGGTCGCGATGCTTGATCTGCGAAGTCTGGAACTTGACCGCATGCGCATCTCCGTGCGGCGCGAGCCCGTCGATGACCGGCCCTCCCGGATAACCGAGTCCCAACAACTTCGCGACTTTATCGAACGCCTCTCCGGCAGCATCGTCGCGCGTGCGTCCAATGTTCCGGTAGCTCCAAAGATTTTCCCGCACCTCTGCCAGATAGAGATGGGTGTGGCCGCCGGACACCACCAAGGCAAGCACCGGAAATTGAAGGCCCTCCTCTTCCTTTTGCCGCTGCTCCAGCAACACGGCATGGATGTGTCCTTCCAGATGGTTGACGGCGATCAGCGGCTTTTCCAGCGCAAAAGCCAGCGCCTTGGCGTAGCTGATGCCGACCAGCAGTGCTCCCGCCAGTCCCGGCCCCTGTGTGACTGCAATCGCATCGATCGACGGATAAGTCTGTCCAGCCTCCGCCAAAGCTTGGCGCACGACCGGAACCATGGCCCGCAAGTGCTCGCGCGACGCCAGTTCCGGAACCACTCCCCCATAAGGCTGGTGCGTAGCGATCTGCGAAGCCACCACATTCGACAAAATCTGCTGCCCCGAGCGCACCACAGCTGCTCCCGTCTCGTCACAGGAGGTCTCAATGCCGAGGATGTAAGCGTCAGGCATAATGATGGCGATAATTCTTAACCACAGGGTACACCGAGGACCACAGGGCAAGGCTCGTGCTGCGATGTGTTTTACTAACCAGAGCGTTTATTAGCCAGATGAAATAGAAGTCCCCCGTGTTCCCCTGTGTACCCCGTGGTTAAAGGTTTTTGCCCGGAGCGTAGTACTGCTTCCGCAACTGCTAGTCTAAATGACCGGAGACCGCCTCTTTGCAGGACGCCAAACAACAAGCCGCCGAGATCGTCCGCAAGCTGCGCGCACAAGGACACCAGGCCTACCTCGCCGGCGGATGTGTCCGTGATCTGCTTCTAGGCCGCAAACCCGCCGACTATGATGTCGCCACCGACGCAATCCCGCAGCAAGTCATGCAAATCTTCCCGCAGACATACGCAGTAGGCGAGCAGTTCGGAGTAGTTCTCGTGCCAGATACCCGTGAAGCGGCCGCCGTCCCCGCCGGTGGAGCGACCGCCGCCCCCGCACGTCAAGGCGAGCGCCGCAACGCCGTCGAAGTCGCCACTTTCCGCTCGGACGCAGGCTACTCCGATGGTCGTCATCCCGACCAAGTGCGTTTCACTAAGGATCCACGCGAAGACGTCCAGCGCCGGGATTTCACCATCAATGGCATGATGCTCGATCCCGCAACCGGCGAGATTCTGGATTTCGTAGGCGGCCGCGAAGATCTGAAAGCCGGAATCATCCGCGCCATCGGCGACCCCGAACGCCGTTTTGCGGAAGACAAACTGCGCATGCTCCGGGCCGTGCGTTTTGCCGCGCGATTCGACTACCAGATCGATCCTGCCACCCTGGCCGCGATCAAAAAGTCGGCCCCGCAGATTCACCAGGTGTCCTGCGAGCGCGTGCGCGATGAACTCACCAGGATGCTCACCGAAGGCCGCGCCCGCCGCGCCTTTGAGTTGCTCGATACCAGCGGCCTGTTGCGCGAAGTCCTGCCCGAAATCGCCGCCATGAAAGGAGTGGAGCAGCCACCCCAATATCATCCCGAAGGCGACGTCTTCGTGCACACGCTGCTTCTGCTCGAGAAACTCCCACCGAACGCCTCCATGACGCTGGCCTGGGGAGCGCTGTTGCACGACGTAGGCAAGCCGCCCACCTTCCGCATAGCGCCCGACCGTATCCGCTTCGATGGCCATGTCGAAGTCGGAGTCAAGATGGCCGCCGAAATCTGCCGCCGCCTGCGCTTCTCCAATCATGAGACCGATCAGATCCTGGCGCTGGTTGACAATCACATGCGCTTCGGAGATGTGCAGCGCATGAAGCAATCCACGCTAAAGAAGTTCCTGCGCCTGCCCGCCTTTAACGAGCATCTGGAATTACATCGCATCGACTGTCTTTCCAGCCACGGCCAACTGGACTCGTATGAGGATTCGCGCGAGCAGTTGCGTTCGATTCCCCCGGAGGCGATCCGTCCCACTCCGCTGATTACCGGCCGCGACCTGATCGATGCAGGATATAAGCCCGGCCCAGGCTTCAAAGAAATCCTGACCGCTATCGAAGACGCACAACTGGAGGGCCGATTAGCAACGCGCGAGGCGGCAATGGAGTATGTGCGGAGCGAATTCCCGCGGTAGCGCCGAAGCGGGGGTGAGCACGTGGGGACTAAGCACGTGTGGAGCGGGCGCCCTCGCCCGCTGCCTTCTGGTATTCGCGCGACTGCTATGCACCCGACTGCTATGCACGCGACCCATCGTCGTCTTCAGTGTGTGCGTGAGAACTCGCTTTCGCCCAACCAAGTGGAATGGATGGCGGGAAACCCAGCCCCGGAGGGGCGACCGAGCTTAGCCCAGCGCTTCAGCGCTGGGAAGGGTGGCAAGAAAGATTCAAGTCCCGGAGGGACGGCCGAGTTCTCACGCACACTCTTCAGCGCTGGCTCTTCGCAGGCGCGGCGCCCGCGCCACACTGCTCCCATTTATTGCGGCATGGCGCTGGCCACCGAGGAGAACACGTTATTCGCGTTCCCGCCGATCATTCGGACGGTTCCAATGACGATCACCAGGATCACCGCCAGCATCACCGCGTACTCAGCGATGTCCTGACCCTCTTCACTTCGCCACAATTTTTTTGCCAGATCTGTTGGTTTCATGCATTCCTCAAAGTGCACACGTTGAACGTCGCTCGCTCAAGCAGGCGCATTATGCACTCTTGCCGCCTGTGGAAGTATGAGGACACAGCAGGAAAACTGGGTTCGAAATTAAATATTTTGGCCACAACCGAGCAGAGAACGCTCATTCCACGTCCTGGTCCCGGTCCTGCGAGGTAGTCCCGGCCAAGTCACCCGAGCCCGGAACCGGTTTTTTGGCATCAATCGGCGGCCATCCCGCTTTCTTCAGTTGGTCGTTTAACGCCGGAATGTCTTTTGACGTGAGTTGGCCCCACGCCGCCAGCTGCCCTTCCAACGCCTTCTCCAGGTCTCCGAACATCGCGACCTGCTGGGTCGTTGGACCGGCATCCGCCGTATCAAGAGCGCTGACCAGCGCGTTGAGGCCGCTATTCAGACGAACCAGGCTGCGGCCTTCGGGCGTGCTCAGGTAGCGCCCGCCGGAGCCGCCCTCATCGCCTTCAAGAGTCGCGGCTTTCGCTTCCAGCGCAGCCACTGCCGTCTGGATCGCCTGCGCCCCAGGCTTGCCCCCGTGTTCCTCTGTGCCCCCCGTGGTAAAGGTTTTGGTAGTGATCGCCGTCAACTGCGCACGCAGAGAACGCACCTGTACCACAGCGTCGTAATCCACGCGAAGCGCAGCGGCAATTTTCTGATCGAGTTCGAAATGCCGACGCAGATCTTCGGCCGAAGTCTTCACCCGCGGATCCATCTTCACTTCTAGCGTCTGCGTATGCCTCAGGTAACTACACCCGCTAAGTGTGAGTACGACTTCGTACTGGCCAGGCAGCACGATGGCTCCCATCGGATAGAGTGGCGTGTCGTGATAGATGGCGGAGATCGGGTAGTCGCGCGTTAGCACATCGGGTGCGGGATAGCTTAGATCCCATAGGAAACGATGCATTCCCGGCGCAGAAGACAGCGCACTCGCCGGGCGAACCCAGTACATGGGAACATTGAAATCTTTGGGGTTCACGACTTCGGGTTTGTCGGCGCTAGAAAAGTGGCGCACGACCTGCCCTGATGGGTCCATAATTTCCAGCGTCACGGTACAGGCAGCCGTGTATTTGCCGAGCCAGTAGTCGATGATCGCCCCATCCGGAGGATTTTGTCCGGCCGGCTCTTCGGGCGGCAATGGCGTATCGGTGTTGTTGTTGCGGCGCACGCGATACGTCACCTGCGGCACGAAAAGATGCGCGGGCGAATCGGCAACCTTCGCGCTGAACTGTCGCAACGGTGTGATGTTATCCAGGATCCAAAATGATCGGCCATGAGTTCCGACCACAACATCGTCATGATGAACCACGAGGTCGCGGATCGAAGTCGGCGGCAGATTTTTTTGCAGCGATTGCCAATGGTCGCCATCGTCCCACGAGACATACACGGTACGTTCCGTTCCGGCAAAAAGCAGTCCCTTGCGTTCCGGATCTTCCCTTACCGTGTTGACCGGCTCATCATCGGGCAGGCCGCTCACGATCTTCTGCCAAGTCCTGCCCCCGTCGTGCGTGCGATAGATATAAGGATGCAGGTCGTCAAGCCGGAAGCGGTTCACCGCCGCGTAGGCAGTTGGGGTATCGAAATGTGACGCATCCATCTGCGCCACCTTGCTCCAGGGCGTGAATTCGGGAGGCGTGACGTTCTGCCAGTTCTTGCCGCCATCGCGCGTCACTTGAATCAGGCCATCGTCCGTCCCCGCCCAGATCAAATTGGCATCTTTCGGCGACGGAGCAATCGAATAAATCACCCCGCGATGCTTGCCCTTCGCCGGATCAGCCTCGACAAACGGCCCCAGCGTCGCGGGAATGCCCGGATCTTCACGAGTCAAATCGGGGCTCATCGTCTGCCAGCTGTTGCCCCCGTCGCGCGTTGCAAACAGCACGTTCGACCCCAGATACAGCACGTGCGGGTCCGCCCCCGAGAAAATCAGAGGCGCGGTGCGATTAAAACGATACTTTCCAGTCCGGAGAACTACCGGCGAAACGTCACGCGTCTGTCCGGTATTACGATCGAAAACGGTGACCTTGCCGCCGTAGATCAGATTCGGATGCAGCGGATCGGGCGCGACGTATCCGTATTCTTCAACCCCAACGGTCGTCCAGTCGCGAAAAGTGATCTCGCCAAAATCGCTGCGGCTGGCGGTGCCGACCGAACCGCTTTCCTGCTGCCCGCCATACACCCAATAGGGAAACTCGTTGTCGGTGATGACGTGATAAAACTGCGCCGTCGGCTGGTTGTACCACGAACTCCAGGTTCGCCCGCCATTGACGCTGATGGTCGCACCCTGGTCCAGCGCGAGCGCAATAATGTCGGGGTTATCGGGATTGATCCAGATGGTGTGATAATCGTCACCGCCGGGCGCGCCCTTGATAGCCGTGAAATTACGGCCCGCATCGGTTGACCTGTAAGTAGAGGTATTGGCCACATAAATCACATCTCTATTTTTCGGATCGACGCGCACGCAGCCGAAGTCGTCGCCCCGTCCCCACACCCGCTCTTCATCATTCACCTGCTGCCAGCTTTCGCCAGCATCGTCAGAACGATAGATCCCGCTACCTATCTTCGCATTCACCCAGGCGTACATGCGATCTGGATCGCTCGGCGAAATGCCGGGACCGATGCGGCTGATACCCTCACCGGCACCCGGCAATCCCTTGGTCAGTTGCCGCCAGTTGCTTCCACCGTCGGTGGATTTGTAGAGCCCGCTGCCCGGTCCGCTGTAGCCCACGCCCGTAGTCCATGGCGGACGGCGCGAGGCCCACATGCTGGCGAAAATTATCTGTGAGTTGCGGGGATCGAAAACCAGATCCATCCCGCCGGCGTTCTCATCTTTATAGAGAACCTTCTGGAAACTCTGGCCGCCATCCAGCGACCGGAAGACGCCGCGCTCAGGATTCGGCCCATAGGGATGCCCCTGTACCGCAACAAACAGGCGATTCGGGTCCTTGGGATCGACGATGATCGATGCGATCTGTTGCGCATCTCGCAGTCCGAGGTGTTGCCAGGTGCGGCCCGCGTCGGTCGATTTATAAACTCCATTGCCCACCGAAAGATCGGGCCGGCGCAAACCTTCTCCGCTCCCAACATAAATCGTGTTCGGGTCCGACGCAGCAACGGCCAGCGCCCCGATGGAGCCCGAGCTCTGCTCATCAGGGATCGGATCATCGAAGATCGGACTCCAAGTGCGCCCGAAGTCAGTCGTCTTCCAGACTCCGCCATTGTTCGGCGCCATATAGAAGATATTCGGCTGGCTGGGAACGCCAGAAATCGCGACCGTACGGCCCCCGCGAAACGGTCCGATCAGGCGCCAGTGAAGTTCCTGGTACATCGCTGGATCGTAGGGCTGCGCGGACACAGCCAAAGAGAAAAACAAGATGCAAATCAAAGAGAGCGGAATCAGGAACAGTAGCTTATTCACCGGTTGGTCCTCAAGAAGAGTAAGAGTACTCGTGTGGTGACGGGCGCCCCGCCCGTCAAGCCGGGCGCAGCACGGCCCGCTTTTTGTAGCAGCAAAAGAGAACCCGCCCTCCCAGCAATCGAACAGAGCGGGTTTATTCCTTATGGTCGCCGGCCTTAATGACTTTCCGCCGGCTTCTCCGCTGCTTTCTTAGCACCAGCAGCCGCCGCGGGAGCCTTCGCTTTCCAGAACTCCGGGTCTGCCTTCACCCACGGCTCCGCCGGATAGCTCATCCGCGGATTGATCGCAAACAGGTTGGTCTGGCTCGAATCAATCGCCGCCGCCGATAACTCCGAGAGCTTCTTCATGCCCTCTTCGCCCATGGCCGCTTCGAAGTCCTTGTTCGCCGCCCAATTCTTATCTACCTCCTCCAGCGACTTCATCGGATTGAAGATGAGGTACGTGCCGTCGGGATTTCCATAGATTCCCGAATACGCCGCCCAGTGCGAGTCGGGAACCTTCTTGTAAGCGGCCGTTACCAGCTTCACAATGTCGTCCCAATCCTTGTCATGTCCCTGCTTGACCTGGAAGCGGGTGATTTCGAAATAGCGCGTGTGCGCGATATCCACCTCGGGATGCAGGCTGTATTCCTCGCGCAACATGAACGTGCCGCCGTCGGTCTCGCTCAACAGTTCTCCATCTGCCGCCCAGGCCCGGTCCAGCGCAGCTGACAACGCAGCATTCTTCTGAGTGGCGATCGTATCTTTTTCCCACGCCGCGAAGGATTCGTAACCAGTCAAAAAGAGCGCGCGATTTTTGCCCGATAGTGACTCCACCGCGATATAGTGGGTCGGCCATTTGGCCTGCATCACCGCCTTAACAAACGCGCTTTCCGTCTTTTCGTGTGCGGTGCCGGACTTCCCCGGCTTGGTGTATTCCCGCGTGATCACCAGCACCTTGGGTGGCATATGCCCCGCCGGGCTGTCCTGGCAAACAGCAATTTCAGACATTCCCAGAGCCAGCAAAACAACCGGGGCGAGCATCGCCCCCGCGATTCTTTTCATAGTTGACCTCCTCGGTCACACAGTTAGGATTGATTTTCTTTCTCGATCAGAAAAACGGATCATTGTACCCCGCGCCCGCATTTTCGCAAGCTTGTGAAGCAGTTGGGTAGTGGTGCAGAAACTGCACCATTACCAGCAGTTGTCTTGAAAGGGCGCGGCTTTAGCCGCTGCGGGAATGTGTCTTTCAAACACCTCCATCGACGGTTCCTGCTCGGGGCATGTTTTACAGGACAACGGAAGTCGCAACGGGCACGCTTCCCAGATAGCGGCCCAAAGCATCCTGCCAGTGCGGCATGCGGATGTTGTAAGCGAGCAGGCGGTCAGGCGACAGCACCGAGTACGCCGGCCGTCGCGCCGGACGCGGGAATTCGGCCGTGGTCACGGGCTTGACCACAGTTGGCAATCCCGCCCCACGCACGATCGCGGTGGCAAACTCGTACCACGTGCAATCGCCGGAATTTGTCGCGTGGACGATTCCCCGAGCCGACGCGCGGCAAAGCTGAACCAGCGCGGCCGCCAGATCAGGCGTGAAAGTCGGGCTGCCACGCTGATCGTTCACCACGGAAATCTCGGGACGGGTCGCCGCCAGCTTCAGAATCGTCGCCGGAAAACACTTGCCTCCGTGCCCGAATAGCCACGACGTCCGAACAATGCAGACCTCGGGCAGTATCTCCAGAAGCCGTTCTTCAGCCCGCGCTTTGCTCGCGCCATAAACGCTGGCGGGATTTCGGGCGTCGCTGGTTTGGTAAGGCGATCCTTTGCTGCCATCAAAAACGTAATCCGTGCTCAGGAACAGCAAGCGCGACCCGGCCTCGCGGGCCGCCTCGGCCACATTGACAGCGCCTTCGCAATTCACCGCGAAAGCCAGGTCGCGATCGGACTCACAGCCATCCACATCGGTGTAAGCAGCGGACAGGAGAATCCAGTCGGGACGGGAATCCACAATCACCTCGCGAACCCGTGCCCGGTCGCGCAGATCGGCGTCTTTAGAAGACAAAGCCGTAACCTGCTCGCCCTGCACTCCATCGGCGCGCAGTTCCCGAACCAATTCCTGGCCCAGCAGTCCGGACGCACCGAATACCACGACTTTCATAGCGGCATTGTAACTTTATTGTGGTGGTGGTACGCGTGGCGACGGGGCTAAGCCCCGTTCCGCAGGCACAAAACCCCGCCGCAAGACCTCATGCAAGCTGTCTCTACTCTGTCGCCGTCGATTGCGGTCTTCGCAGCCGCCGCCTCAGCGCATGCAGAATCAGCGATCCGCTGATGCCGAAGCACACCACGGCAGTAAATGCCACGATATCCAGCATGGAGCGTGTCATTCGGAGGTAGTCCGCGAACAACGTCGCCGCGGCACAGACAATACCGAGCACGTTCAGCCACAGAGGAGAATGAACATTAAGCTCCCGCCGGAACCGCACTTGGAGCAGCAGCGCCGCCAATCCGATCGCCGACACCACCACCAGCGCCACCGGACTGAAAAAAGCATTCGGCCCCGTATAGATCACGACCAGCGCCAGGGCGAGAATCAACAGGCCGGAAGCAATCACCGTCCATCGGCGCGCAAATTTGGACTGCGACTGGGACTCGGACCCCGAACTCATCACCGGGCGTGCCCCTCGCGTTTCTGCATATCGCCATTGTATCCGCCCGCCTTTTCTCGCGCTCAACCACCTGCGGAAAAATCCAGTTTAATCTTCATTTTGAAGGGGCGGGGCTTTAAGCCGTCGAGGTCCCACTTCACAGCAGATTTTGTCCGCAAGCTGTCAGGCATTGCTCGGCATCCATTCCGCCGGCCGGTTCTCCCCATGGGACATGGCGTAGAGCACCAACTCCACCCGGCTCGAAGTCCCTACCTTGTCGAAGATGCGCAACAGATATTTCTTGATCGTGTGTTCGCTGAGCCCCAGTTCGGCGGCGACTCCCCGGTTGGTCAGACCCTCAGCCACCAGCGCGACCACTTGTTCTTCGCGCGGCGTCAATAGCGACCTCCCATTGGAGTTGACGACGCGCAGCGTAGGCACGTCCGACAAGGCATCCAGCACGTAATTCATCTGCTGGCTGTTGATCCACACCTCTCCCCGAAAAACGCAGTGGATGCATTTGCAGAGCATCGTAAATGGCGTGTGGGTAAAAAGAAAAATTCCTTTCGCTCCTGCCCGCAAGGCATTCACCACCAGGTCCCGGTCATCGCTCTCGGCCAGCAGCACGGGAGCAACTTTCGGATACGAAACGCGCAACCAGCGCAACAGGCTCAAATCCGGCAGATGGTTCCCCGCTACCAGAACCACGTCCGCGTGATTCGCTTGCAGGAAGTTGTCGAGTGCGGACGTCTCCAGCGCCACCGCCGAGACTTGAAAATCGCGCCGGCTTTTCAAGGCCCGCGCCAGCAGTTGGGATTGAATCGGACTGGAATCGGCAACCACCACCTGCACGGTTTCGATGGCGATCGGAGGTACTTCCGGGGACGGTTTGGCGTGATGTACGTTTTTCACACTCCCATCATGCCCAAAAGCGCCGGGAACGGATGTAGGCCCCATCACACTCCGTTGGTGACGAATAGTCCTCTCCCTGTCTACTTTAGTAGGTCTACTCTTGTGCACAACTTTCGCGGCAGCACTCTGCCCCGCTCTCTGCGTTTGTAGCCGGAAACCCAAGCCTGGCAGCCCATCTGCCCATTTCATCCCCTTTCTCGTCGCCGCAACGGGCCCCATACCGCGGTGGACAGTACTTTCCGAGTCTTGTTGCGTACTGAATCCAACGCTACTTTCGTGCCAACAGCTCAAAGATCCGAGCTGCTTAGTGCGCCGTTCAGAGCAACGGCGAGAGTGCGGAGATGAATGTATTTACTAGACACGTCGTTTTGGGAGCTGCAGGCATGCTCATCCTGCAGCCCGCCCTGGTCGCGTCCGCTCAAACCACCGCGTCTGCATCGGCGCCTGGATCTGCTCCGTCCACCGGCAAGATCGCGGCGGCGGAGAGCTCGCAGAGCCAGGCCGCGTCAGACATCGGCAGTTCCAGCAATGGAGCGATCACACAGCCCGGAAAGGCGGGTGGCATGGGAGATCCTGCATTCGGAGGGGAACGCCATCCGCTTTATCGGCTTTCGAGGTCGGATACCGTCGACATAGCTTTCACTTTTTCTCCCGAATTCAATCAGACCTTGACCGTGCAACCGGATGGCTTCGTGGCCCTCAAAGGCGCCGGCACTCTGTTGGCGGAAGGGCTCACCGTCCCCCAGATACAACAGGCGGTTGCCTACGCTTACCGCGGCTTTCTGCGCGAGCCCGAAGTCACTGTCACCTTAAAGGATTTTGACAAGCCCTACTTCCTGGCTTCGGGTGAGGTGGCGCGCCCTGGAAAGTATGAATTGCGAGGGGACCTGACCGTAAACGAAGCCGTGGCCATTGCCGGCGGCCTCACCCAGCAAGCTCGCCATTCTCAGGTCGTTTTATTTCGCCGGATCTCCCCCTACGTGGCCGAATCGCACGTGATCGACTTGAAGAAGATGCTCGATTCCCGTGATCTTCACGAAGACCTCCACCTTCAGCCCGGCGACTTTATCTTTGTGCCGCAGAGCCGAATCTCCAAGATTCGCAAGTATGTTCCGGCCAACTCCATGAGCTGGTACATGAACCCATTGCAGTTTTAGCGGAAAGGAGTGACAGCGTTCACTGATCGCGTATCAAAAGATTGCATCACCAAAATCTGGCGGATTCCCTAAGATCTCGCCGGGTCTGATTGTTCGCTGTATGACCCATGTCCGCCGAACTGCTGAGAAACTCGCGCACCAGTCTGTCCCCCACGCCCCGTGAACTCGCGGCTACGCTCTTCCGGCGTCCACGCCTTGTGGCTGCTGCTTTCGGCTTCGTCCTGGTGGCGACCATGCTCTTCGTTGTCTTTTCGGCGCGCTATGAATCGCACTTCAAGGTCCTGCTGCGCCGGGGCCGCTTTGATCCCCTGGTCTCTTCCCAGCCTCCCAGCGCCATGGATTTCAGCCGCCCTGATATCACCGAGGAAGAACTCAACTCCGAAGTCGAACTCCTGCGCGACGAAGATCTGCTCAAGCAGGTCGTCAAAATGGCGCGACTTGTGCCCGCGGACATCCCGCAGAGCGAGCGCCCAGCCGAGATCGAACATGCCGTTCGCAAGCTGGCGCGCCGCTTGGAGGTCGAAGCTCTGAAAAAGTCGAACCTTATCCAGGTCGGCTACAAGGACACCAGTCCCGAACGGGCCGCCCGCGTACTCTCGGCGCTTTCCACCCTCTACGTGCAAAGGCACACGAATCTGCAGCGGCCGCCGGGGGAGATCCTTTTCTTCGATCAGCAAACTGCGGCCTACGAAAAAAGACTGCATCAGTCCGAAGACGAACTGGTGCGCTTCACTCGTGCCCGGGGCGTGGTTTCGGCGGCGCTGGAACGCGATATCGCGCTGCAGAAATTAGGCGAAGCCGACGCCGGGTACCGCCAGATCGATCAGGACCGCGTCGAGAGCGAACATCGGATTGCGTCGTTGCGCGAACAGCTCAAGGCGTTTCCCTCTCGCTCCGTCACCTTGAAGCGTTGGGCCGACAATCCTGAGGTCCTGGAAAAGATGAAGACGCACCTGCTGGAACTCCAACTCAAGCGCACCGAACTTCTCGGCCGCTATGAACCTTCCTACCGGCTGGTGCAGGAAATTGAACGGCAAATCGCGGAGACGCGCGCCTCGATTGCCGCCGAAGCCCTCACCCCGGTCCGCGATGAAACCACCGATAAGGATCCCAACTACGAGTGGGCCCGCATGGAGCTGGAGAAAACTCAGGTGCAGTGGGACGGTTTGCGGGCGCGGCAATCCGCCGCTTCCACCCAGGTTGCATCCCTGCGCACGTTTGCCCAGCAGCTGCAATCCGAGTCCGTGGACCAGCAGGACCTGCTGCGCACCGCCAAGGCGGAAGAAGACAACTACCTCCTCTACCTTCACAAGCGCGAGGAGGCGCGCATCGGCGACGCGCTTGACGAGCGTCGCATTCTGAACGTAGCTATCGTCGAGCCGCCCGGGGCTCCAGCTCTTCCCCAGCATTCCGTGTTCATTTATTTCCTTCTCGCTTTGGGTTTCGCCCTCGCATTCAGCGTCGGTGTCGCCTTTACATCGGAGTACTTTGACCCCACCATTCGCACTCCCGATGAAGCCTACGGCCTGCTGGAAGTCCCGGTGCTGGCCTGGCTGCCCGCGCCTGAACACACGGTGCCGTCCTTTTCTCAGACTGAACGGGACAGGGTGGAGGTCCAGTGACCACGCTCCTGGGGTTCCCCGTCGACATGCCGGCTGCTGCCAAGCCGCGTGTAACTCCGATTCGCGAGCCAGTCCAGCGCCCGGAACTTTCTCGGGTGGCCTCGGTTCAAGATGA
>OBLU010003461.1_pt1 | contig 14295 bp, 5 predicted proteins | sample 1518681 | NCBI WGS metagenome assembly OBLU01 (sample SAMEA3539304, study PRJEB22396) | soil metagenome | biome: tundra; feature: field; material: soil | place: USA | collected 2010-05 | depth 0.15 m
CATCGGCGGCTCAGTTTGTTCCGTTGCCGCTGAGGGTGGAGGTCTGCGGACTGCCCAGGGCCGAGTCCGTCACCGATAGGGTTCCTGTCTGCGTGCCGGTTGCGTTCGGAGAGAAAGTAACGCTGATGGTGCATTTCCTTCTTGAGGGTAAGCTCGTACCGCATGCAGTTGTGTAACCAAACTCCGCAGAGGTGCCAATGGAGGAAATACTGAGAGCGGTGCCCAAGTTATTGATCAGGGTGAAAACGCTAGGAGCCGACGTCTTGCCTACCTGGACGCTGCCGAAGTCAGCACTGGCCGGGGTGAGCATCGCTTGAGGAACCCCCACTCCCGTGAGCCCCACCGCAAACACAATAGGCGTTTCAGTGAAGACGCTAGTCATGCCGCTAAAGGTAAGTGTGCCGGTGCGAATTCCAGTTGCGGTGGGCGTGAAGGTCACCGCGACTCTGCAGGTGGCGCCCGCCCCGATTTTCTTGCAGGCACCCGTATCGCCGAAATCTCCGCTGGCTACGATGCTGTTAACATTGACCGTTGTACTCGTATTGTTGGTGAAGACCACTTGCTGGCCCGGGCTTGTAGTTTCGATTGCCTGATTGTTAAACGTCAGGCTTGCGGGCGCGACGCTGACTGCCGGTTGTTGCAGCATGATAGAGGCCATGCCGCTGCCGCTGTCGGCGACGGCGATATCAAGTTTACCGTCGTTGTTGAAATCGCCCACGGTCAAGCCCAGCGGCGTCGTGCCGGTCGGGTAATTGATGTGAAATTGAAAGGTCCTGCTTCCCTTGTTTAGAAGATAGGAAAACCGGTTTCCCGTGCTCAAATTATTAGTGATCAAGTCGAGATCACCATCGCCGTTCAGATCGGCTGTAAGCTCCATCGATGGAGCAGTGCCGGTCGAATACACCGCCAGGGGCAGATGGAATGTGCCGTCTCCCTTGCCAAACGCAATCAGGGTGCCATTGGATCCTTCGTTCGCGAAGGCAAGGTCGAGGTTGCCATCGCGGTCAAAGTCTCCCACCGTCACGGAGTGCGGGTTTGAATGCAGGCCGGCCAGTACAGTGCCGGACCGAAAGGTTCCATCGCCGTTGCCCAGCAGGAGGGACACGGTGTTGGCGCCGGAACTGGCTACAGCCAAATCCAGGGTTCCGTCATGATTGAAGTCTCCAATGGCAACCGACGCGGGACCGCTGCCGACGGCGATATCGCTGTGCGTGGGGAAGGTTCCGTCACCCATTCCGAGCAAGATCGAAACCGTATTGTCGGTTGAGTTTGTAGTGGCCACATCGAGCTTTCCATCCCCATTAAAGTCTCCGACCGCAATCCAGACCGGGCCGGCTCCGGTGCTGAAGCCCTGGGCCGGCTGAAACGTGCCGTCTCCTTTGCCCAGGAGGACCGAAATCGTATTGGACCCGGAATTGACACATAACAGATCAAGAAAACCGTCTCCATTCACGTCGCCAACAGCCAAGGCCACGGGCGCGCTCCCAACCGCGTAGTCCACGTGCCCCTGGAATGTGCCGTCGCCGTTGCCTAAGAGGACCGAGACTGTGCCAGCGGTCTGGTTGGCTACAGCCAAATCCATCTTTCCGTTGCCGTCAAAATCACCGGCAACGATGGCGGCCGGACCGGCGCCGGCAGTGAAGTCGGTGCGTGTGAAACCGAGAGCAGTTACGGGAGTTGTGATTTCAAAGAGCGCGAAGTTAGAAACGCCGCCCCCGGGCTTAGGATTCGATACCGTCACCGAAGCGGTTCCGGCGGTGGCCACATCCGACGCCAAAATGGTTGCCGTCACTTGCGACGCGCTGACGAACGTGGTGACGCGCGCACTTCCATTCCAACATACAACCGCGCCGTTCACGAAGCCGGTGCCATGGACCGTAAGGGTAAAACCGGAGCTTCCGGGCGTAACCGCTCCAGGGATCAATGGAAGACTGACAAAAGGAACCGGGCTCTGTCCGACCGCCAACGAAACCAAACCCAGCAGTGCAACTATGATTACACCCTTGATGGCAGATAGGAAACCCGATTTCATAACATCCCCTGGAGACTCGGTTTGGGCGCAGCCTGGCTGCGCCGGCAGAAACAGTGACTTCTACTGATACACGAAATGGAGCAAATTATTGTGCCGGGTCTAGCTGCGGAGCGATGGCCCCGGCACGCGAATCATTGGCCGGTCTCGTTTATGTTGATTTTTAAGGTGGAATAGCTTGCGGTAACTATCACTTTCCCGGGCGTCGTAGATAGTGTGTATACCACACTAGCCTGGCCATTCGTGCCCGTGGTAACTGGATTCGCCGAGAAACTCCCTCCCGCAGGGTTTGCGGTGAATGAAACCTGGAGACCGGTCACTCCATTATTGTATTGGTCCCGAAGCCGCACGACGATCGGCAAGGGCAATGGTTGACCTGCCGTTCCCGTCTGGTTACCTCCGGAGACCAGTCCTATGGCAGTTGGCGAGCCCGGGACCGCGGTAGCCTTCAGAGAGGCCGAGGTATAGCCAGAAGCTGACGCGGTAATGGTGACTGTTTGCGCCTTCGTGGGCAAGGTGTAGGTAGTGGTGGCCGTCCCAGTCCCGTCGGTGGTGGCGTTCGGGTTGCTAAACGTGCCTCCCTTTCCACCGTCATTGAAGGCCAAGGCCACGCCCGGAACTCCCGCCCCTAAGCTGTTCACGGCCTGTACCGTGATGGAAAGGGGCAGAGTCGTCCCCACCGTGCCGGTCTGATTCGCGCCGCCGGTTGTGGACAGGGACGGAAACAAGCCGTAGACAACCAAACTGCTTTGCGTCCCGACGTACACTTTTCCGTTGGCGATCATCGGAGTGATGAAATGCGGGAGGAAACTTCCCAAGCCGTCGCGACTAATGTTCTGATTCGAACTATAGAGCTCGATCAGGCTGGTGGCGTCATAGGCTGCAAGAAACGGTTTCGCGGGATTGATCGGAATCCACAGAAGTCCATTGGTTGCGCCGTTGGCGGAAAGGCTGGGAACTCCGGCGACCCCAACCTTGCCGGAAAAAACGACGGGAGAAGTGGACAACTGTCCGTTGGTCAAGCTGAAGCCCTTAATGGCATCGTTGTTCGCCGCGAAGTACACCATTTGATTGTTGGTATTGTTCCAGTACACCGGCGTGCTGTACATCGGACCCACAGCACCCGGAAGATATTGCAGGTTCCCGTTCCCGCCACCCAACCCCAGGTCGTACCCACCCATACTGTCCCGATTTACGAGGTAGATCGTACCTGTTTTTCCGGCGCCGACCAGCAAGTGGGGGTTAGTGCCGGACTGATCGGGGAGCAGGAGAACGCCTCCGGATCCGAGGTCTTTGTCGTTGGCCGCCATCGAACCCTGGTCGTAGGGTGTGAAGTAATCTTCTAGTGCAAAGGCTCCGGACGAGTAGTCGAATTTTAGAAAGCTATCCCCTAAATCCGGACCTCCCGTAGAGAAATCGAACGTCCCGTTCGCCGTCATTAGGAACACGTTGCCCGTGCTATCGGCTGCCGGTCCGCTGCCAGTCTGCCAAATGGAAGCGCCATAACTCACGTTTGGAGACGTGTTATAAATGGCCAGTTGCTGCAACGTACCGGACGTTTCACCGGAATCGAAGGCGAAAAGCCATCCGTAAGCATTAAGATCGCAGCCATTGGATCCAAAAGCTACATACACAACACCGTTGCTCAACAACAGGGCTGGCCTCTGAAAATGCTGAAGAGGTTCAAAGGAGACGACGTTACCGTTAGGCGCGGTTAGGCTCCCTGAGATGGGCAAGGGACCACCAAACTTTTCCTGCCCGGTGGTGATATCGAGGGCATGGAGTGTGTGTGCGTAGGTATAGGTCACGTTAGGAGGAATGCCCGACGCCTGCATCGTCTTGGCCGAGACGAACAGCGTGCCGGTGGTTGGGTCAATGACGGGGGTTCCCATGATGCCTATTTCCTTAAATCCCGTAGACTTGCAACCTTGTACGAGGTACGGCACAGTGGTCGAGCCAGGAGGGATGAGGCTCACTTGCCACAGCGGGACACCCGTACCAAGAGTGTCCGCGTCGAAAGCGAACACACTGTCGTGTTGAGTAACCACATATACCACGTTGTGCGTGCCGGAGCCGGGGATGCTCACGTTGGGCACATACAGCGGCTCGGCCACGACGAACCCATCGACGCTGTATGAAAAGAGCTTTCCGAACTGTTTTGAATTCACGTTGCTCGGGGTCAAAAGCGTCTCGTTGATCAGCCCTGAGCGGCTCGTGTCGTCATGATAGGTGAGAACCGAACTCTGCGCCGCCGCGAACAAAGACGCGAGGGTAAGGAGCAATCCGGGCAATGCCACCTGGAGCAGACGAAGGCCGCGAACATAGCCCAGCGCCGGACGAAGCGACCCGAATGTTCCACGAACCCTGTCAACCGGGAAAACAACAACTTCAAGAGCGCTCTTAAGCTTCATGATCGGGACTCCTACAATTTGATTTTGCCGTTGGCTGCTTCGATTTTTCAATGTGCCGTCCCTGTCAGACTTACTTCTTGCGGGCTGGCGGGTGCGCCATAGCTGACTGTGACGGCTCCGTTGATCGTTCCTGGAGCGGTAGGGCTGAACGCAACTCCGATGTTGCACGTCGCTTTGGCCGCGACCGCGCCGACTGGACAGGGATGGGTACTGGCCGTTGTAATCAGATAGTCCCCACTGGCCACGATGCCGTTGATGGTGAGCGGAGTGGTCTGGTTGTTGGTCAGCGTTACAGTTTGTGAGCTGCTGGTGGTCCCAACCGCTTGCAGACTGAAGGTAAGAGAAGTGGGAGACAGGGTCGCCGGCCAGACACCGGTGGCCGAAATGTCGAAGACTTGTGGACTGACCACTTGATCGTCGGAGAAAGTCAACGACCCCAGCATGGAGCCGGCGACAGTCGGGCTGACGGTCACGCCGACCGTGCACTTGGCTCCTGCGGCCAGAGCCCCGCCGCAGGTTGTCTTCGCTGTTGTGAGCCCGAAGTCTGCGCTCGGAGCAATGCCGGAAATGTTGACCGTGACCGAGCTCGAGTTGGTCACAGTCACAACTTTGGCCGGGCTGGTCGTGCCCGTAACGACGTTCCCCATGTTCAGCGTCGTGACCGAAAAGGTCAGCGGATTGGAGCCGTTTGCGGGGTATCCAACACCGGAGAGGCTCACGAGCAGGGGACTATATGTGCCGTTGTAACCGATCGCGACAGCGCCCTTAATGGTCCCGTAGGATGTTGGAAGGAAGCTCACGCTGAGCGTACACTGACTTCCCGCCGCCAGCGTGCTGCCGCACGGCTGCGTAGATCCCGCCACTGCGGAGAAGTTGCCGCTGGCGCTCCAGGCAAGATTCAAACTGGAGGCGCTGTTGTTGGTGAGCGTCAGCTTGTGGGCGGTAATGCAGGTAGGAGGGCCGCAACCCACCTGCACCATACCGAAGCCCAAGGACGTTGGCAACGCCGAAAGAGGAGTCACGCCCGATCCCGCAACGGTAAACAAATGCGGGGAGCCGGACGCCGTGTCGTTGACGGTTACCACACCGGAGATTGCCCCGGTCACGGAAGGAGCGAAGGTTACGCTGATCGTGCAGGTTTGACCCGGCGCAATCGCAGTTGAGCAAGTGTTGCTCTCGCCGAAGTCCCCGCTCGCCACAACGGAATTCACAGTCAACGAACCGCCAGCGGTATTCGTGAGCGTCACAGTCTGTGCCGCGCTGGTGGTTCCCAACGCCTGCGCCGGGAACGTCAGGCTGGCCGGGCTGAAGGTTACCGCCGAAGCCACACCTGTCCCGATCAGCGTAGCCGCCTGCGGATTGTTTGCCGCATCGTCAGTGATGGTGAGCGATCCTGAACGAGTACCAAGAGCCGTGGGAGTGAAGGTCACGTTGATGGTGCAATTGGACCCGGCGGCAAGGCTCGAACCACAATTATTGGTTTGCGCAAAATCACCGGTCGTGCCGATGCTGCTGATGTTCAGCGCGACGGTCTGATCGTTGGTCAGTGTGATCTGCTGTGCCGCGCTTGTCAGTCCGACTTGCAGGCGGCCAAAGATCAAGCTGCTGGCGGAGAGTGTGACCGGAGCATTGGCCGAGGCGCAATTGTTCATGGGAGGAAGCTCTGCGATCTCCGTGTACCAGAAGAAATTCGTGCCCGTACGGTTGGTCGGCAAGTATTCTCCAACCACCCACACGGTGCAGGAATCGCTAGGATCGAGAACCGCGCCGTACCAATCTCCCCAACGGTAGTTGCCCGCGTCGGTATCTTCCGCATCGCCGTCGGTGGCCGGATTGGCGATGTATCCGCGGCTGCCGACGATCCCCGTGCTGGGGATCAGATACATACTATCGAGGCCCGGATGCTGATCGGTTCCCGGTCCTGACGTTCCCAAAATTCCCTGCAGATTTCCCTGCCTGTCGCGCGCCACGCTGGGCAGTACGACGTATGCGCTGGGATCGTTCGGGTCAGTCATGGGATAGTCCGCCGCGACGGAAATCGCGGGCGGCGTGGACGAGTTCCACTGTAGGAGCCGGATGTCCGCCTCCGTCTGCCCTCGGACACTGCTGGGAGCGATCTGGATGGCGTGAGCCGAAGTCCAAACGCTTCCCTGCCCGGCGTTTGCGGTGTAGTGGAAGAACGGCTGCAGGCGGTCGCCCACAGAGTCAATGTAGATCCCTGTCGTCGCGGTGGAAGGCTGCGGAACGCAAACGGTATTGTAGTAGCTGGCCGCATCGAAGCATGCCAGTTGGTCCCCACTTGATCCGGTCGAGGGTAGGTCCCAACTGCTCACTTCGGTGGGCGCCGGAGTCGGGGCTGTCCAGTCAATCGTCCATTGCTCCACGCCCTGTGTGTGATTTGGATCCGTCAGAAATGTCTTGCCGTCGTGTGGAGGCTCGATCATGTAAGCGAACATCTCGCCATCGGTGGAGATGGGGGGGGTGGTGTCGGAGTTGTTGGCCGGAACCCAGTTGTCGCGTTGCGTATAGGGACTAAGTCCGTGCGCAACCACACAGGCAGGAGTTCCGGCGTTATTCGTGTAGGGACTTGACTTACTGGTCTCCAGACCGGCCAGATTGACGGCACAGAGCAAAATTCCGATGGTGTTGTCGTTGTTGTTCACATCCTGCAGATCGTAGGTGATCCACAAGGCCTGGTCCTTGGCGGGAGTGTAGGGCGGAATTGTGCTCGTCGAAGTCTGCCAGAGACCCGCTTCGGGATAGTCAGGGTAGTAAGGAACTCCGTGGGAATTCAGTGGAATTACGTTATAAAGATCCCACTCGAAAGCAAACCAACCGAAATTAGTCTGACTGACGTCATCGAGATTGCTGACCGCAATGCACATGTATTCATGGGTATTGATCGCAGACTGAATGCGCTTTTGCAGAATCCATTTGTTGTACACGTTGTCGTGAAGGAGCTGAGCGTTGGGGCTGGCGGCTGTGCCGCAGTTCGGCGTGTTGCCTCCGTTATTGCCGTTCTGGGTCCAAATTTTCGTGTCGAGTTTGGGGGTGGTCCCGCCGAGAAAATTAACCGGCTGGAAGGCATTCGGGCCGCTCTTATACCAGCACTGATAAGCGCTGTTGACATGCTCGCAAAATTCGACGGTCCCAACCGCAATCGTGGCATCAGGAGCGGCGGTGGCTCCGATGTTGCCATATTGCTTGGTATTCAGCCCCGCGATCGTAGCCATGGTCCCGCTTTGGCCAAACGCAGTGCTACTGATTGCCCAAATGAGCACAGCCAGTAGTATCCTAAGCCGCATTTCTTCTCCTTCGACCAGAAACTGGGTACGATCAGCTGGGTCGCATGGCGACGGCAGACCTGACGACTGCGAGTCAGGCTTTTTTCACAGCGAATTGCTCGCCAGCCGTTCTCAAATTCCGAATGGCCGTGCAAACAAGTTTCAGGGCCCTTCTCCTAGGGAACTAGTGCTTCCAGGTTCTAAGAGGGATCATTTACCGCTCTTTGGGGGAGGATAATGCCGAATCGGAAACCGCTTCTGAATCTCCACTGAGACTACGTGGCGTGGCAATTTACTACAAGGGGCAGGAAGTTGAGAGAAGAAAGTCCCTATTACCCTTTCACGCACGGCTGCCAGTCATTTTTTCTCGTCTTGCGAGCCGTCTAGTAGGAGCTTACACTCGCAGTCGGAAATCCCGCTGGAACTTGAGGAGGAATGATCGCCATAGAGGTTCTCCCCATCGACGGAATATTCAGCGGGGTGAAATTCGGCGGGGGGGCTCCTGCGAAACTGAAATCGTAGGGAGGGTTTGGGTTGGCAAACCCAGGATCTTGCACTACTGAATCCGGATCTTCGCTCTGAGGCGAGGCCCGCCATGTCGAATAGCTAAGAGCGGTTATCGACGTGGACGAGCACGCGTTGTCCGTTAACATAAACAGGTCGCCTGCGGTACCGAAATCCCCCGTGGTGTGCCAATACGTATTCTTATCGAAGTTGAAAGTTTGCGCACAACTGTGCCCCCAGCAGTAGTAACAGCCCCGGACTACGTTCTCGCCCAGTCCCTGGTCACTGATGTCGTAATAGAAGATGTTATTGGTAACGTTAGCCCAGAGCACGGGTCCGGAAGGCACTTCATGCGACCGTTGCACGGACGCCATCCTGGAATAGGCAAAAATGTTGTTGACGACGTCGTTAGGCGGCTGACCGCTCGCCTGGGGGCCGTAGTTGGTAAGAAATCCCACCCAGGACACACGATAGACCAGGTTGTTTTGCACCGTGATTCCGTAAGTCGTGCCATCGATGTAGATGCCGTTGCCACCATATCCGTCGGCGTCCTGGGAACTCGCATCGGTGACATCGTGGCAGCGGTTGTTGAGGATCTGATTTCCGGTGGCGCCAAACGTCGCGAAATAGATGCATCCCATGTCATCGGTGACTCCCTGGCCGATGTTCCAGATGTGGTTGTCGGAAACCGTGATATTGAATGCTCCTCGCGAGTTTGCGGCTCCGATGCAGTTGTTGGCGTTGGGTACGCAAATCCCGATCCCGGAGTGATAGGTATCGTTGATGTCGTTGTGCGTGATCGTGGTGTCGTGCACAATTCCGGCCCAGATCGCGTCGGATCCGCCCGGAAATATGCGGCCCACGCCTTGCACAATGTTGTTCTGCACCAGAAGATTCTGGGGAACATTGGCATCGGTTTCCGGCTGATTCGGTTGTGGCGTAAGGCCCAGCCGAATCGCTCCGGCGGAGCCAATGTCATAAAACGCGCTGTCCTGAATGGAATCGTGGCTCACCGTGCCGCTGAAGGTGGTAGCGGGAACCACTTCAAGGCCCCAACCACCGGTGTGCGATACCGTCACAGCTTCGAAGGTAACGCTGTTGCAATTCACGCAGCTAACCGCTGCCGTCACATCCGGCAATCCCTGAAAGGCCCCCGCCGCGCAATTCAGGTAGCTGCCGCAGGCATTGGCGGGATAGGCTCCGGAAGGGACCACGAAATTGTCGTGGGAGAAGGTGATTCCGCTGAACGTGACGTAGGACAAATTATTGGCGGCCAGCACATTGGGAAGCTGAGGTATCACAACGGAATCGCTGTTCGGGCCGTTTTCCCCTGCGCTTGGGTCCACCGTATAATTCAGGACCCAACTGTTGCCTGGAGATCGGTCCAGGAACCACTGCTGTGCGGAGCAACACAGCTCGGCAACATTTTCCACGATGTAACGGTGGGGGGCCGTTCCCCCTACAAAGCCGTAGTTCCGCTCATCGTTGATGTTCTGACTCCGTAAGTGGGCGATGTTCGTGGCCGAATCTGCGTGGTCGAGGCGAAATGCCGGCACGGCCCACTTGTCAAATACATGTACAAGAATGTCACCAGGAGGATAACAATTTGTGGTTTGACTCGGCGAGCACTGATTCGTCAGTTGGTTCCAATTGGGATCCACGTCCCCGGGGTTGTAATAAAAACGGTCAAAACAAGGGTCGGTTCCGGAGCCGCACGTGCTCACCGGATTCGTGCTCGCGAGCCGCAAATAGTTGCCGCCATTGGTGCGCGGCCGGTAGCGGCGATTTCCGTTGTAATACAAGGCTTCGAAATAAGAAATGACCGCTGGATTCAAGTTCACAGCCCACGTGTTCCCACTCGTATTGGTCCAGCCGGTAACGCGAATTCCCCCGCTGATCACCGGGGTCTCGGCGGGATAATTCTCATAGACGACGAGTACGGAGGAAGTCCCGCTATCGGCGGCTGTGAATGCAAGAGGTGAGCACGATGCGGACATTGTTCCGCAGTAGTAGGCTCCGCCACGAACCATCACGGTAATGGCGGTAGTTCTGCCCGACCGCGAAACCCCCCGCACTGCGATTCGAGCTCGATTCAAGGTAGCAAACGGACCGTCGCTATTGCTCGCATTGGGAGCCGGCAGCGTGCCGCTCCAAGTGTCGTTGCCGTTGGTGGCGACAAAAAAATCTGCGACTGCAGACGTCTGCAGCACCGTGAACGACGCTCCCGCGCTAGCCACCCCATTCACTGTCACAACCACGTCGCCCGTAGTGCCTCCCGCCGGAACCGTAACCATAATCGACGTCGCACTCCAACTTGAGGGCGTTGCCGCCGTGCCATTGAACGTCACCGTGCTCGCGCTCTGGGTCGCGCCGAAGTTTGCCCCCGTAATGGCCACCGGGACGCCGACCGCAGCCGAGGCTGGCGACAAACTCGTGATGCTCGGCCCAGGAGGCGGAGGAGGAGTGATGGCAGGCGCGCTCGAAGTGCCTCCTCCGCACGCGCACAGGCACCAGAGCAGGCAAACCACGCCAAAAGCCGAAAGACCACTCCAGGATTTTGCAACACGCATGAGGGGAAACTGCTCCAAACAACCCGAACGCACATGACTCTTAGGCTGTTCGACGATGATATCGCATCATCGTGACCAAGTGTTCATTACCGTGGATATTGTCCTTTCGTACGTCATCGCCATCCCGGATTCCTCATCCCTGCGAGAACAACCTGACAGAAGCTCCGCAAGCGGCGGAGTCGCACCAATCTAGAAAGGGGTAAAGTTGCTGATTGCATACACTTCTGGTCTGCCGGTTCGGTTGCTGTGAACAATTATGTGCCGGCTGTCGCCGAGGAAGCGGGCCCATGTGTCGCCTTGCATGCCGCCCCCTTCACCAGCCTCGGCGGGACGCCCCCGTCCCGGCCCGCGCATGAACTTCCCACTCCGGGCGCGGCCAGTTTCGCGGCTTTGCGCGTGTAGATCGGTACTGGCTAGAACCTTGGTTGCGCTGCCATCGAGCGCCATGAGAAAGATTTTGCTGTCGGAACCGGTGCGGCTGGTGATGCACAAAAACTGTGAGCTGTCTGGAGCCCAACTACAAAACTGTGCGTCCAGTCCCCGGTCTCGCGGGCCGATGCTTTTTACCGGGAAGGAAGAATGAGAAATATTAAGTGTGCCACCGGAGCGGACAGCGTCGGCTACATACCAGCGGCCGCTCCTGTCCCTGAATCCAATCTGCAGCCCATCTTCCGACCATGCCGGATGAGCCAGCTTCTCGTAGTTTGCCGCAAGGTCGTAAGCCTTTCCCTGGCTACTTAAGTCCGCCACCCACAGGCTGTCCATTCCGAATCGTTCGCCGGGCTTATTGCGGCGGTAAAACAAGATATTAGGGAACCTGGGATTGAACCGAAGAATGTGAAACGGGAACTCATTCTCCGGATCGGGCAAACTGACGTCGGGCAACCGGCTGCCATCTTCGAGCACCCGGTGGAGAACGTTCGATTCCGCGTATCCAATAACATTCTTCCCAGACTTGGGATCGACTGTTGTGGTGGAGACTTTCACCGGCCCACCCTCATGGTCCAAATTTGTAAGCCGGACCTCTTTGCAGGGGCCAGTACTCTTGAGGTGGATAGCGTAAAGATCCACGCCGCTGCCCGGATTGCTCTTTAGGTAATACGCAAGTGTTCCGTCAAATGAGAGATACAACTCCCGTGTACGCGTTGGACGAGAATCTGGTTCCGACGACAAAACTTGCGCATCGCTCCCGTCCGCATTGGCCATGATTTTTTGATTGCCCTTCATCTGGTTATAAAAGATCCGGTGCAGAGGGACGCTGTATGCGGGGATGTCGTGGTAGGAGATCCAGTTACCACCTCCATCCGTGAGTTGGGTCACAATCACGCCCGACGCCACGCTTGATAATTGCGAAGTGACATTGCTCTGATGCTGCCCGAATGAACTCCCGTAGCAACCTGACGCCGGCGCGGTTGGTCCTTCCGAAGACCGTGGGGCAGTCTGTGCTTCCGGCACAGGCGCGGTACTGAAAGTCGCCTGAAGAGGGAACGCAAAGAGGAGGCACCCGATCTGCAGCAGCCATACGCCTGCGCGTTTCGAGGCTGGCCCAATTCTCCGAGCTTGATTCGGTTCTCGCGACATTGCAGGCGTTAACCAATAGCTATTCGGTTTCCATCCGGCCGCACGAATCAGTATCAAGGCAGAAGCCCGAATACATCAAGCTCGCTCGCCGTACCCACATAAACCTTTCCGTTCGCCACTGTGGGCTGGCCAAACTGCACCCCGAATCCACCCCGGTCGCGGGTTCCCGAGGCGGCACTGCTATACAACTGATTCGCTAAATCGGCTGCATCATATGCGTACAAGATCGCGTATTGCGGAGTCGTCAGCGGCTCCGCGACGGTCCACATGATGCCCTTCGCGGACCCGTTCGCAGAGATTGCGATTTCTCCGCCTGGATACCTGAAATTCTGCGTTCCCTGGGAAACTGGGAAGGGCGAGAGCTGGCCGTTGAACAGCCGAAACGCCTTGGGTACGTCGCCGACTCCCACGTAATAAATCTGGTTCTGATAGTAAGCAGGCATGCTCCACAGGCCGGAATCGGTAGTCGCGTAAGCACTCAGCTTTCCGGCAGCATGGACCAGCAATTGAACCACTTGGCTATCATCGTAGGTGTTGGAATTGAATTCGCCCATGTCATCGCGGTTTATCAGGTAGATGGTGCCTTCCTTTCCTCCGCCTACCAGAAGGTGAGTAGGAGCCGTAGGCTGGTCGGGGAGGACCAGCAAGCCGCCAGAGCCGAGATCCAAGTCCCAGTGATATAGAATCGACTGATCATAAGGAGTGAAGTAGTCGGCCAAAGTGAGCCCGCCACTGGTGGCGATTTTGAGGAAGCTGTCCCCCATTTCGCCGCCGCCGAAATTCAGATCGAAATCACCATTGCCGGTAAGGGCGTACAGGTTCCCATCGGCATCCGCCGCCGGAGCCGTTCCGCTATCCCAAATCGGGGCACCCCAGTCATTGGGCGAAGTATTGAACGCGACCCCTTGCAGTAAGGTGTTGGGATCGTACTGTACCAGCCAGCCGTGGTACGGATTGTTGTCGCACAAGCCTCCCCAAGCAATGTAGAGTGAGCCGTTCAAGAGCACCAGTCCGGCTCGCTGGTTTTCCTTCAAAGGATCGAACGGGATATTTCCGTTCTGGTCGTTCCCGAATCCCGAACCGGGTACCGTAGGCTGAATGACCACCGGGCTGTTGGCCAACTCGGCGCCGGTGGCGATATCCAAGGCGTGCAGGCGCTGAACGTAGGTCGTGCCATTCTCCACTGTTCTGACTACGACATACAGCGCCCCACGCACGGGATCGATCACTGGAGTTCCCGTGATTCCGACTTCTGGGTGCAGGCTGCCACAGGTAAACAAGCTGCTGGGTACCGTGGTCACAGAAGAACCATTGGTATAGCTGTTCTGCCAAAGCGGAGTGGTCGTGCGTCCGTCCGCGTCAAAGGCATACACGCTGTCATGCTCGGTCGCCACGTAAACCACGTTGTGATATCCCTGATTGGGAATGCTCACGTTGGCCACATACAGCGGCTGAGCATAAATCTGCCCATCGACAGCATAAGAAAACAGTTTCCCAAACTGCGCCGAATTCACGTTTCCGGTAGTCAAAACCGTCTCGCTCAGGTTCTGTCCGGTGCGGGCCAGGTCGTTGTGATAGGTGAACGTGCCCGCATAGTTCGTTACGACCAAGGGGACGGTCGCGCTCTGAGCTTTGTCGGCGTTGCTGGTCGCTGTAATGTTGTGCGAGCCGGCCACCGCGGGAGGGGTATAGAGCCCAGCGCTGTCGATCGTTCCTACGCTGCTATTCCCGCCCGTGAGCCCGTCAACTGCCCATGTCACATCCGTCGAGTTCACGCCGTTCACGGTGGCGGTGAATTGCTGAGTTTGGGTAAAGGTTACGGAAGGCGCGAGCGGACTTACGGTCACCGTGCTGGCGGGAACCTGGGCTTGTCCCGCAAGGTTCACCGTTTGCAGGGTGCTCGGATCGGTGTCGCT
>OBLU010003462.1_pt1 | contig 14291 bp, 11 predicted proteins | sample 1518681 | NCBI WGS metagenome assembly OBLU01 (sample SAMEA3539304, study PRJEB22396) | soil metagenome | biome: tundra; feature: field; material: soil | place: USA | collected 2010-05 | depth 0.15 m
GAGGGTAGAAGATGCCGTCCCAGTCTTTGTAGGACCAGCCGGCGGTGCCGATGCGGATGTCTTTCCTGTGCGTTTGGGGTAAGCGGACTGGGGCCGGGGATTCCATGGGCGGAACCGCAGACGAAGGGCAGGGGCAAGGTTAGCACAAGGGGCGACGAAGGGCCCGATTGAAAGGGTTTCCTTCGTAACGGTCCTCAATTGGACCCATTACTCGATCGGAAACCTACTTGTTTAGATGATCCTGCGGTTTCGTCTTGACAATCCTAATGCTAAAGACCGGACCCAACGCACTAGATTCCTGTCCCGGCGCAGCAGCATAAACCCGAAAGCCGTTTCCCGAGTACCTCGCAGGAATTGTCCAGGTATAAGTTCCGGCAGCCGCGGGCCGCACACACTCCTGCGAGACGCGCCCAACGTACCGCAGGCCATTGCCACTGTCTTTTGCAAGAAGCAGATTCACGCAAGGGTCGCGACTGAGTGTGTCGGTCCAGTTGACGATTAGCGAAGATCCTTAGTTCATACGAATTTTTCGGACTGCCCGCATAGCGGATCGTGATATTCGCGGTAGACGTGGGTATGCCTTTTGGGTAGGGATTATAGGGATCAACCCTGATCGTAATCGTTTTGCTTGCGGCGGAGTAAGCTCTCCCGTGAGAGAACGGCGTCATCCTGACGACGATCGAAATTGGATCCTCGTGATGGGAGTTGCCGAAGGCCACTTCTACATCGGAATTCGGCGGATGATTCACTTGTTCTGTCTGTTGTGTGATTGGCTTGGGATCATTCTCGCAGTTCCGGCCTCCTGACCCGCCTTGCTCCAGAATTACAAGGCCCAAGCCATACGCCGAGCAGTGATAGGAGAATTCGACATAGTCGGCGTCTTCGGTGGTCCATGAAAATTGCAGCGTGCTGCGATCGGTAGACGCGTTCACAATGGTGGACGATGCGGTGAAGGAAGTCACCTTCGGGGCAGCGCTGGAGTGCTTCGGCATGGAGGCGGCCTTCGACGGCAAATAAGATATGCGGCGCATGAATTCTTCCAGGACTATGTCCGTATCGCCGTGCCTCGGGACCCTGCAACCAAAATCCTGGTTTGCAGTGTTGGTTTCGCCAAAACTGAAGGCTACCTCGTAACACATGCCGTTTTGGAAGGTGTGAAAGTATAGCTCTTCATAAGAGGTCCCCATCGCCGCATCGCCCACCGTCAGTTTTGTGTATCGCGTGCCGTCCAAGGTGGAGTGAGAAAGAAACCGCGGCTCCGATGTTCCGAACTTTTCGCAACTCTGCCGATTTTTTATTTCAGGATTCACTGACAGCAAGAAGTTTCCGCCCGCAAAACCGGTGCCGGGATAAATTTCCCTCGGGATTGGCAACCCGCCCAGGGGTATCGTGCCCGTTTCCGCCACGAAATTGGGAAAGACACTCCCTCCACCGGTGGCATTTTCTGGAACAGTAGGCAGCGCAAATCTGATTCCATACAATCTGTTCGTCTGAAAGTGCCAGTTCCCGGGATCGCTAATCGTCTTGCTCAACTCGACCTGCGGCGCTTTGAAGGCCAGCGTCACTCCAGAAACAATGATGGACAGGCGGTGATCGGAACCTTCTTGCTTACCCCGTACCTGAACTTCGTCCCCAAGGTATTTGTTCAAGGCAGAGAGATCCCCACGCAGCTCGAAGTAGTCATCCGCATTGACAAGGTTAAAATTGCCCTGGCCGCCGTAGAGGCACCCGCCAACGGTGACTTCATCCGCTTCCTCACGTGTTGAAGGGGTTGTCTGGCTAGCGCCGGTTTGAGCGAAGGCAAATGCCGGAGCGAGAAATAGCAAGATAAAGCGCACAACCGCATCTCGGATACGCGAGTGACGATTCGTTCTCACAGCCGTAGACCCCGAAGGGAACTAGCACGCCAAATTCCAAAGCAAAATGCTCGAAGATTCGCCCATATTGTCTGATTACTTTGCGATTTCGCGCGTTTCGCTTCCACAGATCGACACAGATGTGTGGGGTCATACACAACGGCGTGCCGCTCAGTCCAGCGACAACACCACCCAATACACGCCCATAGGATACGTCTCGGTACGCGCGTAGCATGTGCCTACCGAGAAGCTGCGCAGATTGTGGCTAGAGAGCATGTGGCTGGCGTTTGCGGGCAGCGTTTCCGGATGCAGGCTGGTGTAGGTCAGCACAGTGTAGCGCTGGGCAAGCTGACGAACGGGGGAGGTGCCGAGCTTGTCCGCTTGCGCCATGGAGCAGGCCGCGTCGTCCGCATTAGCTAAGTCTTGGCGGGCGAGATCGGGCTGGTTGGCCTGGCGCCGCGCTTGCGCCAGAGTCGCCGCAATCCGGTCCTTCATTTCCGCCGCGGAATAATTGGGGAGGGCATGGCCAAAGTCCTGCACGATGTACAGCCGGTCTCCGCTACGGACCACGCCCAACCCGACCACGTTATAAGCCGGGTTGAGCAGGTTCGCCCGATGCGGAGGGGAAAGCATGAGGTGTTGATGCCCCTTCTCGGCGTCGAAATCGAGCGCGACATTCTCGCCTTCCTGATCAAGCTGCGTATGGGTCGCGGACGCCAGGCGCTGGGGTAGGGAGGGCTCACCGTCAAACTGGTGCGAAAGTTGCCGCGCCGCAAACATCGCTTCCGCGTGCGCGCGGGCAGCCCGGCAAAGGCCGGGATCGAGCGCGAGCGGGGGTGCGCCGGCTTGCGCCCTCGCCTGATTCGCCAGGTCGAGAAGTATGTGTTCGGCCTGCGGATCGTAGTCGCTGAAAGGAATATCGGGGGAGGTTGCCGCAGCCGGTTTTAGAGTCGCGCGCTGCGCGGGCTTCTCCGCAGCGTCCGCATTTCCATCCGAAGAAGCCATCAACCGAGACGACGGCTGAACCGAGGCGGTGCCCATTAGCAGCAGAAGCGCCATCACGACTCTTCTATCGATTGCTCTAGGGGCTCTTGGCATTGCTTGTGCCTACTCAACTCGACCCTGGGGGATCTAACTTGAGGCTCAAACTTGCCGCTGGTGCTACGCTAGAGGCTGGAATCCAGCCGGAGAAGTTACCTTCGCTATGGAACCAGGTGTCGCAGGGGTCATTGGCCTGTTGTTTGGCAGCGTGATTGCTTGGCTCGTGCTGCGCTCGCGAACTGCCGCGCTCAACGCACGTTTGTCCTTGATGGAAAAGGAATTAGCGGTCGAAAAGGCCGATCTGGCGCGGCTTCAACAGGCTCACACCGAGTTGGTGGCAGGCAAAGCCAGGCTGGAATCCGCTCTCGAATCGGAACGGAAGACCAGCAACGAAAAGATCGAGTTAGTGACTCGCGCCAGCGAAGAATTGCGCAACGCTTTCAAAGCGATGGCCTCCGATGCCTTGAAAAGCAACAACTTATCGTTCCTCGTGTTGGCGAAGGAAAGTCTGGAGCGGTTTCAGACCGAGGCCCGCGGCGACCTCGAGAACCGGCAGAAGGCCGTGGCCGAGATGGTGGCTCCGGTGCGCGATTCGCTGAATAAAGTGGATGCGCAGATTCAGCAGATGGAAGTGGCGCGCGGCGACGCTTACGGCGAACTGCGCGCCCAGGTGCAGTCGCTGATCACAACACAAAAAGAGCTGCAATCGGAGACCGGCAATTTGGTGCGGGCGCTGCGCACTCCCAACGTGCGCGGACGCTGGGGAGAGATCCAGTTGCGGCGAGTGGTGGAGATCGCCGGCATGCTCTCTTATTGCGATTTCACCGAGCAGGAATCGGTGACGACAGAAACTGGAAGGCTGCGTCCTGATCTGGTGGTAAAGTTGCCCGGCGGCAAGAACGTTGTGGTGGACGCCAAGACGCCGCTGCAAGCCTTCCTCGATGCCTTCGAGACCACGGACGAAGAAACCCGGCGCGCGTGTCTGGCCAATCATGCGCGGCAGGTCCGCGATCACATGAAGACCCTCGCCGCCAAGAATTATTGGGAGCAGTTTGAAGCGACGCCGGAGTTCGTCGTGATGTTTCTTCCCGGCGAAACGTTTTTCAGCGCCGCGCTTGAGCAAGATCCTGGGCTGATCGAACAAGGGGTTCTGCAGCGCGTGATTCCGGCGTCGCCGACCACGCTGATCGCACTTCTGAAGGCTGTGGCCTACGGCTGGAATCAGGAAAAACTGGCGCGCAACGCGCAGCAGATCAGCGCGCTGGGCAAGGAACTGCACGACCGCCTGCGCCTTCTCGCGGGACACATTACTTCGGTGGGCACCGGACTCGACCGGGCCGTCGAGTCTTATAACAAGGCCGTGGGCTCGCTCGAGAGCCGGGTGCTGGTTTCGGCGCGCAAGTTCGCCGAACTGGGCGCATCCGTGGCCGAGGACATTCCCGAACTCGAGCCCATCGAAACCACCGCGCGGGCGCTTTCGTTTGAATGGGACGAAGACGACGGCCCCACAGAAAACGCAGGGGATGAACGGAAGGCCGGCTGAGGCGAACTCTCGCGCTCTCTGCCTGGCGCAGTTTCAGAAATAACTAATCTCAGCAAATTCTTATCCGTGCTGCAGTTTCCTGGCCGTCTCGTCACAAGTCTTGCGGCGATGCCATCCGAAGGTTCGTTAATCAGCTATACACGTAGGCTCGTCATCAGTTACACTTCCGGCCAATTCCGATCCTAAAGCCTGCCCTAACCCCGCCGATAAACCTATTTGACGAGAACTGCGTCGCGACGCGCGATGGCAGACCCTCGTTCATCCCCTTCTCAGGTTAGCAATGTCAGGAGTCATCGGGCCGGTGAAGCGCGCTACGGTATTTCGCGGCAAGGCAGGGATCGCCATCCCTGCACTGGCCTCGACCGCGTTCGAGCGCACGGAGCATCTGGATGTCGAGCAGGAATTGCGGGACCAGAAATACGCTCTCGACCAGCACGCCATTGTCGCCACCACCGACGTTCAGGGAACCATCACTTACGCGAACGACAATTTCTGCGTTATCAGCAAATACACGCGCGACGAACTGCTGGGCCAGAACCATCGCATCCTGAACTCTGGCTACCACTCCAGGGAGTTTTTCCAGGAAATGTACCGCACCATCACGAACGGCATGGTGTGGCATGGCGAGATTCGCAACCGCGCCAAGGATGGTTCGCTTTACTGGGTGGATGCGACCATCGTCCCATTCCTCGACCCCGACGGTAAGCCCCGGCAGTACATGGCGATCCGCACGGATATCACCGAACGCAAGCGGGCGCAGGAAGCGCGCGAACATCTGGCGGCCGTGGTCGAGTCCTCCGATGACGCCATTATCGGCAAGGATCTGAACGGGACGATCACCGCCTGGAATCGCGGCGCCCAGAAGGTATTCGGCTACTCGGCATCCGAGGCCGTGGGCAAGCCGATGCTGATGCTGTTTCCGCCGGGTCGCGAGAATGAGGAGTCCGACGTCCTGGCCCGCATCAGGCGTGGCGAGAGCGTTGAACACTTCGAGACCGTGCGTATCCGGAAGGATGGCAAGAGAATTGACGTTTCGGTAACGATTTCGCCCATTAAAGACAGCCGCGGAGCGATTGTTGGCGCTTCGAAAATTGCGCGCGACATCACGGAACGCAAACAGACCGAGGAGCGACTGGCGGAGCAGACCGAGGAACTGACGAGGCAGTCGGAGGAACTGGGACGAAGCGAGCAGGCGGTGCGGAAAATTAACGACGAACTAGAGCTGCGGGTGGTCCAGCGCACCGCGCAACTGGCGGCAGCTAACCATGAGTTGGAGGCTTTTACCTACTCCGTGTCTCACGACCTGCGCGCTCCGCTCCGCCACATTAGCGGTTTTTCTCGAATTCTGGCCGAGGATTTTGGTCCCGCGATGGACCCTGAGGCCCGGCAGCATTTGCAACGGATCGAAGACGGTGCCCACCGCATGGGGCTGCTGGTCGATGAGCTGCTGAATCTGGCGCGAGTTGGCCGTCACACTCTGAAGCTCCAGGTCAGCGGACTGAATTCGATTGTCGAGGAGGTCGTGTCGCTGCTGCAACCGGACATTGCCGGCAGAGCCGTCAGTTGGAAGATTGCGGACTTGCCGTCCGCGAAGTGCGATCCCGTGCTGATCAAGCAGGTCTTTCAGAACTTGATCGCTAACGCTCTCAAGTTCACCCGCCCCCGGGAGCGCACCATCATCGAAATCGGCTCCCGGCGGAAGAACGGGCAGATGGTCATCATGATCCGGGACAATGGGGTCGGCTTCAACATGAAATACAGCGACAAGTTGTTCGGCGTATTCCAGCGGCTGCATCGGGCTGAGGAGTTCGAAGGCACGGGCATTGGCCTGGCCACGGTGCACCGCATCATTCACAAGCACGGAGGCCGAGTGTGGGCGCAGTCGGAACTGGACAAAGGTGCAACGTTTTATTTCACCCTTGAGGCCGCTAAGACAACCGAAGTCAGCGCGAACGCAATGACGAACTGGACCGCGGCGGCAGGAGCTTAGCTGTGAACACAACTGAAGTCGATATTCTTCTGGTCGATGATAGTCAAGAGGACGTGGACCTTACTCTGCACACCCTGCGCGCGGAAAATCTGGCCAACAGCGTCTTTGTTGCCCGCGACGGCGAAGAAGCGTTGGAGTTCCTGTTCTGCACTGGCCCTCATGCCGAACGGTCCTTCGATCATCCGCCGAAGCTGGTGCTGCTCGATCTGAAGCTGCCAAAGATCGATGGGATGCAGGTGCTCAAGCGGGTCAAGAGCGACGTGCGGACCCGGACCATTCCCGTGGTTTTGATGACGTCTTCGAAGGAAGAACGGGACCGGGTAATCGGCTACAACCTGGGGGCGAACAGCTATATCCAGAAACCGGTTGACTTCGACGAGTTCCGGAAAATGGTGAAGTTGCTGGGGCTTTACTGGCTGGTCATCAATCAGCCTCCCGTGACCAATGGCAACCCACACATGAAGGGGCAGGGGTTGTGAGCAGCGCAGGGACCAAACTCGAGCTACAGGGCTCTACCGAGACCAACGCCAGGCTCCAGGTATTGCTGGTGGAAGACAACCCAGCCGATGCCGAGCTGATGTTGCGCGAATTGCGCAAAAACGGTTTTGACGTCTCCACCACCGTGGTGCAGACTCCCACCGAGTTCCAGCGGCGGATCAAGGAAGAATCCCCCGACATCATCCTGGCCGATTACAACCTGGGGGAGTGGAGAGGTGTCGAAGTGCTCAAGATCCTGCACGCCGAGGGTATCGACATTCCCGTGATCATGGTAACGGGGGCGCTGGGGGACGTGGCCGCCGTCGAGTGCATCAAGCAAGGAGCCACGGATTACGTCCTTAAAGACAACGTGGCGCGCCTGCCGGAGGCGATCCGCAGCGCCTTGCGGGATAAACATGAGCGCAGCCTGCGCCATCAAGCGGAAGGGGACTTAGCCCGGAAAGTGGATGAACTGGCGCGCTCCAACGCAGATCTGGAGCAGTTCGCCTATGTGGCGTCGCACGACCTGCAGGAGCCGTTGCGCATGGTGACCGCCTACACCCAACTGCTGGCCGAGCGCTATCGCGGCAAACTCGATGCGGATGCCGACAAATTCATGGGCTACGCAAGCGAGGGCGCTCTGCGCATGCAGGTCCTCATTCACGATCTGCTGGCCTTCTCGCGAATCGGCCGGCATGACGCGGTTACCGGGAGCGTGGATTGCAATGTCGTGGTGGAAGAGGTCTTGCAGGTTCTGGCCTCCGCCATTCGGGAGAGCGGCACCGTCGTCACCCACGCGGCACTCCCGGCCGTGTGGGCGGACCGCACCCAGGTGGCGCAGGTCTTCCAGAATTTGATCCAGAATGCCATCAAGTTCCGCCGGCAAGAGCCGCCGGTGATTTCGATACAAGCTGAAAAAGCCGGCCAGCAATGGCGGTTCAGCGTGAGCGATAACGGAATCGGAATCGCGCCCGAGTACGCGGAGAACATTTTTGTCGTCTTCCAACGTTTGCACGCGCGCGGCGAATACCCGGGCAACGGCATCGGCCTGGCCATCTGCAAGAAAATCGTCGAGCGCTATGGCGGGAAGATCTGGGTGGAGTCGCAAGCCGATTCGGGTGCCACCTTCAAGTTCACTTTGCCCTCTCGTGGTCCGGATGAGAGAGTGGGAGCGCGGCCATGAAGCCAGCACCCGATATCCTCATGGTGGATGACAACCCGGCCGATGTGGCTCTGGTCTGCGAGGCGCTGGTGGGCAGCAAGCATCGCAGCCAGATCAATAAGCGTTGGGGACGGCGTAGAAGCGATGGCTTTTCTAAACCGCAGGGAAAAGTACGCGAACGCGATCCGCCCTGACCTGGTCATCCTCGACCTGAATTTGCCGAAGAAAGATGGGCTGGCGGTCTTGGCGGCGATGAAGGCAGGCCCGGACCTGCGCCAGATCCCGGTCGTAATCTTTAGCACCTCCGAGTTGCGCAAAGATGTAGTGCGCAGCTACGAAATGGGCGCGAATTGCTACGTCAGAAAGCCGGGAAATCTGAATGATTTCTTTTCGGCAGTGAAGTCCATCGAACAATTCTGGTTCGGCTTTGCGGTCCTGCCGCCACGAGGAGAATAAAAGAATAATGGATCCCCAAACCACGAACGTATTGCTGATTGAAGACAACCTGGGAGACGCGGACCTGGTCCGCCTGCGCCTGGTCGAAAGCAAATTTCCGGTGAACGTGAATTGCGTCAGCCGGCTATCGGACGGCCTCGCCGCCCTGACCAAGGAAACGCCCTCCGTGGTGTTGTTGGATCTGAACCTGCCCGACAGCCGCGGCGCGGAAACCTTTCGCCGCGTCCTGGAACATGCGCCCAACATACCGGTGGTCGTGCTTTCCGGCCAGGACGACGAGGCGCTGGCCATTAAGGCAGTCCATCAGGGTGTGCAGGACTATCTGGTCAAAGGCAACCTCTCCAGCAAGCATCTGGAGCGCGCCATCCGCTATGCCGTGGAACGGCAAGGGCTGCTGCGCGCGCTTGAAATGAGTCAAAAACAGCAACTGGAGTTCAAGAACCAGTTCCTGTCCCACGTGTCGCATGAACTGCGCACGCCGCTGACCTGCATTCATCAATACGTGACGCTGCTGCTAGACGGTCTGGCTGGCCCCATGGCGCCCGAACAATCCGACCATCTGAAGACCGTCTTGAAGAGCGTGAATCAGTTGCACGCCATGATCCGCGATCTGCTCGAAGCCACCCGCGCTGAAAGCGGCAAAATGCGGATCGAGCCGCGCTGCATCGCGCTCGGCGAACTGGTGCAGCAGACCATCGCCATGATGCGCCCCATGGCGGACGAAAAGAAGATCGGACTGGAGATCGGACTGGACCAAAGGCTGCCGCTGGTGCACGCCGACCCCGACCGCGTTCTCGAGGTGCTCATCAATCTGGTGGACAATGCGATCAAGTTCACGCCGCCGGACGGCGCGGTCATGGTTCAGGCCTGCATGGTAGATGCGGAACCGGGCTGCGTCTACATTTCGGTCAGCGATAGCGGCCGCGGCATCAGTCCGGAAGCCAAGGCGCTGATCTTTGAACGCCTCTATCAGGACCCCGATGCGGTGGACAACCACCGCTCCGGATTAGGACTGGGACTATTCATCTCCAGGGAAATCGTCCGGCTTCACGAAGGACGCATCTGGGTTTCCAGCGAACCTGGGCAGGGCAGCACCTTCACCTTCACGCTGCCGGTTTACTCCCTGGCCAAGCTGCTTGCCCCGGTCGTCATCCACCAGGATCGTTTGCGCCCAGCCTTTGTACTGGTGCGCGTCGAACTCACACCCCTCTCCAATCCTCGGCGTGGCAATTGGAAGGAAATTTGGCGGCAGGGCTTAGAGATCTTGCGGCGTTGCATCTATCTCGACAAAGACCTCGTTCTGCCCCCGATGGGGACGTCGGGAGCGGCGGAGACGTTTTTCATCGTGGCCTCGACAGACTTGCAGCGTTCCGGGATCATGACTGCCCGCATTCGCGAGCAACTGGAGCGCGTGAGCGATCTCAAAACCAAATGCACCCTGACCATCACCACGGTTCCGGTTGAACTCCCGCCGCCCGGACCGGATGAATCCCTGGAGCAGCAGGTTCAAACCGTGGCCGACCGTGTAACCCAGACGATTTTAGTGAGTAGGGAACGAAAACAGTTGTGCGCCGGGAAGGGCGCACAAGATTCCAACTAATGAACCCCACAAACACAAGGAGAACTACAATGCCAAAAGCGAAGATTCTGGTAGTCGATGACGATCCCGATCTGGTGCGCGCCCTGCGGCTGCGCCTGCGGGCCAACAACTACGACGTCGCCACCGCCTCCGATGGCTATTCCGCCATCGCCTCAGCCCAAAAAGAACGCCCCGCCTTGATTATTCTGGATCTGGGCCTGCCCGTCGGCGATGGCTTCGTGGTTCTGGACCGCTTGCAGAACAGCGACGCCCTCGCCGGCGTTCCCGTCATCGTGCTGACCGCGCGCGATCCCCAGAGCAACGAAGAACGCGCCCTGAAGGCAGGGGCAGCGGCATTTTTCCAGAAGCCCGCGGATAACGATGAACTGATGAACGTGATTCGGGTCAGCCTCGGTTCTGGGAAGGCGCAGCCCGCGGCTTGGCCGTCGTAAGGCGGCCCGCGAAAAAGCTTTGACCGCCGAGATCGCCGGGTACACCGAGAGGAGTATTTCCGAAACCTCGGCGCTCTCCGCACGCTCGGCGGTGAAAGTTCTTCCCGATCAATCAACGTGCCCGCATGACTGAGGCCTCGTCGGCGGGCCCGCCGACAGGTCTGCAGACGCGCCAGCGCCTCTAAGATGTTCCAACCCAATCAGATACAATATTCCACACAAACCTCCAAAAAAGCGTACTTAGTTTCCAGAAACCCATCTATAATCGTGGAAGTTGCTTTAGATACGGCACTTAGCAGGCCCGTAACGGGAAAACGACATGGCAGCGAAGTTGCTCATTGAGCACCAGTCGCGCGTTGAATTGCCGGGCGGTGATCTGCGGCCCACCAGCCATCCCGCCGGGGGTGCGCCGCCGAAACCCATGAACCGGGAAAGCCAAGTCTCTGTTGCCGTCCTGTTATTCCTTCTGACCGTGGCTGCGGTCGTCTTCGCGGGCTTCAACTTCAACGCGGAGCTTAAGTTTTTGGCTCCCAAAGATGGCGTCTGGTGGGTCGAACACCGCGGGCGGCTGATCGCCGATCGGGTCGAACCCAGCGGACCGGGCGACAAGAGCGGCATTAAGCCCGGCGACCAATTGGTTTCGATCGATGGTCGCGAAGTCAAGAACGTATCCGGCGTAGCCCGCCAGATCTATCGTACCGGCGTCTATTCCAAAGCAACCTATTCCCTGATCCGGCAATCGGTCTCGCTCGATTCCACTGTCATTCTGGAGCCCGCGGAGCGGTCTCTCAACAACTGGCTGCGTGTAATTGCCCTGATCTATCTGGGCATCGGGCTCTACGTCCTGCTGCGCCGCTGGACCGCTCCCGGATCCACTCACTTCTATATTTTTTGCCTCGTCTCTTTCATCGCCTATTCCTTCAAGTACACCACCAAACTGAACGATTTCGACTGGGCGATTTATTGGGGCAACATCGTGGCCTGGGTCCTGCAGCCGGCCCTGTTTCTTCACTTCGTTCTCACCTTCCCCGAGAAACGCCAGACTGTGCGCAATCATCCTTTTCTGCTGGCGCTGGCCTATGTGCCGGGAGCAGTGCTGTTGGCAACGCACGTTGCGGCCATGCGCTGGCTTCAAGCCAGTGAGCGGCTGAAATGGAACCTCGACCGGATGGAAATGTCCTACGGATCGCTGTTCTTTCTGGCCGCAGCCATTGTGCTCTGGTACAGCTACCGTCGCGCCAGCACCACGATTCTGCGGCAGCAGTTGAAGTGGGTGACCCGCGGCACCATTCTGGCCATCGTTCCCTATACCCTCTTCTACGTCATCCCTTACCTGATGGGTTCGCTGCCCGGCGCAACCATGAAGGTCTCTGCGCTCTCCCTGGCTCTGCTGCCGCTCACTTTCGGCTATGCCATCTTCCGTTACCGCCTGATGGATGTCGACCTCATCTTCAAGCGTGGCGTGGTATACACCCTCGCGGCGGCGACCGTGGTGGGATTGTATTTCGGACTGGTGGCGAGCGTGGCGCTGCTGGTGCACAATTGGCAGCCTAGCTCAGGTCCGGTGGGACTGATCCTTGCCGTCGTGGTCACGGCGCTGTTGTTCGATCCGGTACGCAAGTGGATTCAGGACCGCATCGACCACTTCTTCTACCGTACTTTGTATGACTACCGCCGCACCCTGCTCGAGTTCGGCCGCGAACTGGGTTCGGAGACCAACCTGAACACCCTGCTCTCTTCGCTGATCGACCGCCTGTCGCGCACTCTCGCGGTCGACCGCATGGCGATTTTCCTGGCTGGTGAGCAACCGGGACAATTTGTTCTGGCCAAGTCCTTCGGCCTGTCCCCGCCCGGCAACATTGACCTCTCCTTCCTGAGCGCACCGCGGCCGGAGCAGGCTGGGCATCTTTTCTTTGAGAACACGCACCAGGTACCCCGTGAGACACCGGGCGCGCAGCAGGCCATCGCACGCCTCGATCTCAATTACTACATTCCCTGCCACGCGCAGCAGAAGACCATCGCCGTGCTCGGGCTGGGCAAGACCACGCAAGGCGACTTCCTCTCCAGCGAAGACATGGAGTTGCTGGAGACCCTGGGCGGATATCTCGGCATCGCCATTCAGAACGGCCAGCTCTACGCCTCGTTGCAGCAGAAGGCGGCGGAGTACGAGCGCCTGAAGGACTTCAACGAAAACATCGTCGAATCCATCAACGTGGGCGTGATGGCGCTCGACATGGAAGACCGCATCGAGAGCTGGAACGCGCAGATGGAAGTGATGTACGCGGTGCCGCGCTGGCAGACCCTGACCCAGCCGCTGAAGGCCATTTTCCCGGCGGAGTTCGTGGAAGAGTTCTATCGCATGCGGCAGGATGCGGGCATTCGCAACCTTTACAAATTCCGCCTGAAGACCCCCGCAGGCGAAGTCCGCACCGTGAATGTGGCCATCGCGCCCTTGGTAACGCGTACGTTCCAGGTCATCGGGCGGCTGATCATCATGGACGACATCACGGAGCGGGTCGAGCTGGAAGCCCAGCTCTCCCAAGCCGATAAACTTTCGTCCATCGGGTTGCTGGCGGCCGGCGTGGCTCACGAAGTCAACACGCCTCTGGCCGTAATCTCCTCTTACACCCAGATGCTCGCCAAACAACTGCACGGCGATCCGCAGAAATCGGGTCTGTTGGAGAAGATCACGCGGCAGACTTTCCGCGCCTCGGAGATCGTGAACAACCTGCTGAATTTCTCCCGCACTAGCGGCAGCGAGATCGGCGATGTAGATGTGAACAAAGTGATCGCCGACACTCTGGCGCTGCTGGAGCATCAGTTCAGGGTGGCCAAGGTCGAAGTACAGAACGCGCTCGCGCCCACGTTGCCCGCCATTCAGGGGAATGCGGGAAGATTGCAGCAAGTGTTCCTGAACCTATTTCTGAACGCCAAAGACGCCATGCCGGGCGGGGGCACGCTGCGTGTGGCCACGCTCAACGGCGAGAGCGTGAGCGTATGCGTGTCCGACACCGGATCGGGCATTGCGCCCGAGCACATCCCACGCATTTACGATCCGTTCTTTACTACCAAGACTTCGCCTCGCCAAGGCCAGACCCGCGGCACTGGTCTCGGCCTTTCTGTCACCTACGGCATCATCCAGGAACATGCGGGCAAGATTCGCGTGGAGAGCCAACCGGGTGCAGGAACGACGTTTACGCTGGATTTTCCCCTGAGCAGGAAGGCAGTGCATGTCTGACACCGCCGTCATCCCGCGCACGCTGTTGAATGGAACGCCGGGACTGGCGGGCGCGGTGCTCATCATTGACGATGAAGCTGAGATTCGCGAATCTTTGCAGACTCTGCTGGAGATGGAAGGCTTCGCCGTGGAAACCGCAGCCAGCGGTGAAGCGGGCCTGCAGCGGATCGGCGAACATCCTTTCGACCTGATCCTGCTCGACCTCGCCCTGCCCGGCCGCGATGGCATGGAAATTCTGGCCGAGGTTCGCGCTCACGAAACCCGCCTGCCAGTGATCATGATCACTGCCTACGGTACGGTGGAGAACGCGGTGCGCGCCATGCAGTCCGGCGCCGCCAACTTCGTTCAGAAACCCTGGGACAACGAAAAGCTTCTGGCCGACGTACGCGCCGCTGTGGGATGGCGCCGGGCCGAAGAAGAAAACGTCCAACTGAAGCGCGCCCTCAAGCAGCGCTACAACTTCGAAAACATCGTCGGCAAGAGCGAGCCGATGCTGA
>OBLU010003463.1_pt1 | contig 14291 bp, 10 predicted proteins | sample 1518681 | NCBI WGS metagenome assembly OBLU01 (sample SAMEA3539304, study PRJEB22396) | soil metagenome | biome: tundra; feature: field; material: soil | place: USA | collected 2010-05 | depth 0.15 m
GCACTCATGATCGCCGTCGGCCTCAGTTCGCAGGTATAGCGGCGCATTGGGGAGAGATTTGGTGCCGGCGGGTATACAGTTGACAGCGTCGCGGAGTCCCAGATGGAGGCGAGGGTTGTGTCCATTGTCAATGCGTCGCCTGGACAGCCGCCGGTATTGGTGTTGATGGGTGTCTCGGGTTGCGGGAAGTCGACGGTGGCCGGGCTGCTCGCCGGCCTCCTGGGGTGGGACTTCGAAGAGGGTGACGACCTGCACCCCGCGGCCAATGTCGACAAAATGGCGTCCGGGCACCAACTCGACGACGAGGACCGATGGCCGTGGCTGGCGAAGGTCGCTGAGTGGATTGGTGAACACACCGACGCTGGACGGCCGGGCATCGTCACCTGCTCGGCGTTGAAGAAGAGCTATCGCGATGTTCTGCGTGGCGAGCGCGTCGTGTTCGTCTATCTGGCTGGCACCCGTGAGCAGATCGCCCGCCGGCTGGCGGCTCGCCACGGCCACTACATGCCTGCTTCGTTGCTCGACTCGCAGTTCGACGCGCTCGAGCCGCCGACGCCCGAGGAGAACTCGATCACCGTCGAGATTGGAGCCAGCGCGTCGGTCGAGACGGATGCGATCATGAGCCGCCTCGGTCTGATCTCCAAGGCTTCGACTCAGGCGGGGAAGTAGCCGATGAACGCGACCCTAGCCGCCGCTGCCGCCATCACCAAGCCCTGGGCGGCGCACGACACACGGCTGATCGTGGTCACCGTCATCGGTATCGCGATCATCGTCTTGCTGATCGTCGTATTGAAGATGCATCCGTTTCTGTCGCTGATCTTGGGCTCGGCATTCGTCGGGCTGGCGGCGCCAGTGCCGCTGCCGATGATCGTGACCAACTTCGAGGACGGGGTCGGCAGCACCCTGAAAGAGGTCGGGCTGCTGATCGCCCTGGGGGCGATGCTCGGCAAGCTGCTGGCCGACTCCGGTGGCGCTGACCGGGTGATCGACAAGCTGCTGTCCAAGGCATCCAAGGCGATGGTCCCGTGGGCGATGGCGCTGGTCGCGATCGTCATCGGCCTGCCGATGTTCTTCGAGATCGGCTTGGTGCTGTTGCTTCCGGTGATCGTCCTGGTCACCCAGCGCTCAGGGCTGAAGCTGATGCGGGTCGCGATCCCGGCGCTGGCCGGCCTGTCGGTGCTGCATGGCCTGATCCCGCCGCACCCCGGTCCGCTGATCGCTATCGCCGCCGTGCACGCCCAGCTCGGCACGACGCTGGCGTTGGGCATCGTGGTGGCGATTCCGACGGTCATTCTGTGTGGACCGCTGCTGTCGATCCTGATCGCCAGAGTCGTGCCGGTCGGTGCCCCGGCCTACGCCGGCGGGGTCGACACCACGGCTACTAAATCCCAGCACGAGGACGTCAAACGGCCGCCGTCGTTCGGTATCACGCTGGCCACGATCCTCTTCCCGGTCGTGCTGATGTTGTCCAAGGCGCTGGCCGACATCATCTGGAACGGCGCCAAGCCCGCTCCGATGACCCAGACAGTGCTGGATTTCATCGGCGAACCGCTGGTCGCGATGACCCTCGCCGTTCTCCTTGCGACGGTGACCTTCGGCTACGCAGTCGGACTGAACGGCCAGAAGATCTCCTCGCGGATCGGAGCCAGCGTCGGCCCGGTCGCCGCGGTGATCCTGATCGTCGGAGCCGGCGGCGGGTTTAAACAGACCCTGATCGGTGCCGGCGTGGGTGACTCGGTGGCCAAGTTCGCCAACGGCACGCACCTGTCCATCCTCCTGCTGGGCTATCTGGTGGCCGTTGCGCTGCGCCTAGCCACTGGATCGGCCACGGTGGCGACGATCACCGCGGCAGGGATCGTCGCGCCGCTGGCGGGCAGCCTGAGCCCGACCCACGACGCTCTGCTGGCGCTCGCCATCGGCGCGGGGTCCCTGTTCCTCTCGCACGTCAGCGACGCCGGCTTCTGGCTGGTCAAGGAGTCGTTCGGTTTGACCGTGGGCCAGACGTTCAAGTCTTGGTCAGTGATGGAGACCGCGGTTTCACTAATCGCCTTCGCGTTCATCATGGCGCTGTCGGTGCTGATGTAACCCTCGCTGGCAGGTCCACCCCCTCAACGTATCGACAGTCTCAGAGAGTCTCACCAAGATCGGGATGGGCAAGCTCGGCCGGCTCGGCCTGGAGAGCGCGCGGTGGTTGGATCCCCGGTCGACCGGACACCGCAATTGGGGAGTTTGAGGAACGCGTTCAGCACAGAGCTGGCAAGGTGGCGGCATGTTTGACGGCTTCCAGACCGAACACCTTGACGTCGGCCGGGTTCGGCTCCGTGTCCGGCACGCCGGTCCGGGCCGGCGGTCCTGCTGGTCCACGGCCATCCCAGGACACACACCACTTGGCACCGGGTCGCTCCCGCGATCGCGGCCGCCGGCTACCGGGTCGTGTGCCCGGACCTGCGCGGCTACTGCGAGTCTTCTGCACCCGCCGATCTGCCGGACCACTCGCAGGCCAGCAAGCGAGCGATGGCCCAGGACCTGGTCGAGCTCATGGCGCGCCTGGGCCACCAGCGCTTCCACGCAGTCGGGCATGACCGAGGCGGCTACGTCGTCGGGCGGCTGGCGCTCGATCACCCACACGCGGTGGATCGGATCGTGATCCTGGGTGACGTCCCGATCGGTGAGGCCCTGGCCCGCTGCGACGCGCGCTTCGCCCAATCGTGGTGGCACTGGTTCTTCATCGGCCAGCCCGCCCCGCTTGCCGAGCGGTTGATCGCGGCTGATGTCGAGGCCTGGTACGACCTCGACCAGACGCTGATGGGCGCGGAGAACTATGCCGACGCCGATCGGGCGGTGGCCAACCCGGCGGTGCAGCACGCGATGTGCGAGGACTACCGGGCCGGACTCGGCGTCGACCGGGCGGCCGACGACGCCGACCGCTATGCCGGCCGGCAGATCACGAGTCCGCTACTCGTGCTGTGGGGCATCCGCGACGACCTCGCCGACCTCTATGACAACGACGTGCTCGGCGTCTGGGAGCCGTGGGCCACCGAGCTGTCTGGCCACGGGCTCGAGAGCGGCACCACATCGCCGAAGAAGCCCCACAGGAACTCACTCACGCGCTGCTGACGTTCTTCCGTCACACAGTTCGCTGAGCCTTCGGCGATTGAGACGGGCACAGGAACCGCCGCGGACCGACCGTTGGCCGGCAATTCGTCCGCTGGTGGATCCCCGCTGCGACGCATGCGCCGCCCGACCTACCCCGGGAGTCGCGCCGAGCGTCAAGGCCACCGTGATCCGCTTGCAGAAGGGGCGGCCACCTGGCCGACGACGAGCTCGTGATCGTAATCGTGGCGAAGCAGTGGCGCTCCCGGCCGCCGGGCTGACGACCCTTAAGTCGCCGAAGCGCTCGTGAGCTACGGACCCGTCGAGAAGCAAAAGCGATTGCGCCGGTCACCCCAACGAGGTCCGGCAATGCCCCCAACTGACAGGACATGCGCCGCAGTACTGAGCGCCAGAGACCACTCAGACCTGAGAAGAAAATCTGGCTCACTCGTCGGCTTGGCGTTTGACTGTGCTCAGCAGTCTCGACAGCGGCTCGCGCAACTCCTCGAGGTCCGCGAAGCCTCTCTGTCATCCATCGCGGCTACCTTGCGCGCATTCCAGGGAACACACTCTCGCCAGAGAGAAGCGCGACTTGCCATCGATGCAGGGCGCGTCGTAGCGAGGCGGGCCCGCGGTCTCTAGCTGCCGGCCACCCGGACCGTGACGTCGCCGAGCAGGCTGTGGCCGTTGATCGAAACGGTGCGGGTACGTCTGTCCTCGGGTACCAGCGGAACCTCGTTGTCGAGGTCCCCGAGCAGCACGCCCCCGCCGAGTTCGACGTGGGTTCCCTCGCCAACGATTACGTCGACGTCGCGCAAGATCGCGTAGGCCTCGATGTGAACCTCAGGTGGGGCGCTGTTGGTGTCGGAGAGGTCGATCGTGACGTCGCCAAGCAAGGCCACGGCGATCAGCTCCTCCTCGACATCCCAGCGTCGCGCACGTTTGCCTTTCCGTCCGCCTTCGAAGACAGGGTCAAGGGCAAGCAGCCAGCGTCGGCGAGAGCTGGTCATAGGAGGGGACTTGTCCTGCCCGGCGTCATTCATCGGTAGCCCTTCATTTATTGTTGATTGACTCTAGCAACTATATTGGCGGTATGCCGCCTAACAGAACCGATGTGGAACGAATGGTCGCTGCTCTGTTCACCATGAACGCCGGGCTTGACCGCGCCCGGCGGCGGAGCAAGGGCGCCAGCACCTTGAGCTTGCTTCAGTTGCTGGCGAACGGCGACGGCCTGCGTCCGTCGGATCTCGCCGAGCGAACGGGAGTGCATCCGTCGCTGATCACCCGACGGATCCAAGAACTCGAGAACGCCGGATACGTACACGCAACCGCCAACCCGGATGACGCACGCTCACTGCTGGTATCGCTCACAACCGCGGGCGTCCAGGAGCAGCGGCGCTTGCAAGAGTTCGGCTTAGACCGGTTTGCGCTGTTCGTAGCCGAATGGACACCCAAAGAAATACGGACACTCGCCGACTTGCTCGAGAAGCTCGAGCGGTCGAAGGCGGCCGTGGCTGCTCAGGAGCGATCGCGGGCAGCACACCCTCAGCCTCATACGACCCGCCGTCGCCTCCAACGTGCACCAGCGGTCGATTGACCCGAGCGCGTCCGCCAGCCTGTCGATCGAACTGCCGCTCACGCCTGGTCGCTGAACTGCTCCTACGCCCGCAGCACGAGTACCGCGCGATTAGTAGAGCAGGTCTCTGGCTCAAGCTTGAATCGCGCCCCGCTCCTCGCCAATCTCAGGGCCCGGGCGCCTCACGAGACGCCCGTCGTTGTTCGTAGAGCGTTCCCGAGCGGACACGCCCGACAGCGTCAAGTTCTGGGGAGTCAATCGATCGTCAAGTGTGCCTCGCCGAGCGCGAGGTGATCGCCTGGTCGTAGCTCGCTGCGACCGACGCGGCAGCCGTCGACGGTGGTGCCGTTGGTCGATTCGAGGTCTTGAAGGATCCATCGCCCGTCTCGGAAGATCAGGCGGGCGTGGCGGCGTGAGACCGTTAGCTCGGAGAGCACGAGATCGCAACCGCGATGGCGACCGATGAGCATTTCGCTCTGCGCGCCGCTCCAATCAAGCGCGAGCAACGGGCATGCAGGCGCCTCCTCAGGCTCAAATGCATGCACGGCACGATCGATCAGCCCCGCGAGCGCGGCCGGGATCAGTGAGCGCCGGCGGCGAAAACTGAGATCTCCCACGAGACGTACGGGATCGATCACGCCGCCGCCGAGGAGTTGGTCGGTCCGCCGCACGAAAGTGTCCTGGCTCAGGAGGCCGTTCGCGTAGGCGGTATTCAGGACGCAGGCGAGGCGTCTTTGCGATGTGCCGGCAACGAGCACCCCGGAAGTCTCTCGCTCCACCTTGAGTCTGTCCAGCAATGCCAATCGGAGGCGACCTTCTGTCGCACTGATCGTTGGGCGATTGCGACGGGCTCAGGAACCGCCGCGGACCGACCGTTGGCCGGCAAATCCGTTCGGTGGTGGATCCCCTCTGAGACGTCAACTTCGTCAGCGTGACCGCCTTCGACGGCAAGCGGCAGTCTCGATTTGGTGGCTGCCTTGGCGACAATGCAGAAGCGAGCGCGAGCGCGCACGGCCGGCTCCCGGCGCTTGCATCCACGCGGAAGGAGGTGGCCGGCTCCGCCGACGCGGGCGCTTCAGTTCGTGGCAAAGCGGTCGTGCGGCCGCGGCCGCCTGCCGCGCGAAAGCGGGCGTCCGGCTCCGTGCGGCCGCGGGCGTGCCACCGTCGCTACGTCGCACCAGCACCGACAGTCTCGTCGATGACGTCCACACTGCTCCTTTTGTGCTTGCAGGCGCGCGAGTCTTGGCTGACGGCGGAACTGACCGGTCCGTCGGCGGCGCCATGGTGCTGCATCCCCGCGGCAAAGAGGCAGCCGTTGCCGCGTCGGTCGGCGTCGCTATGCGGAGGAGCCCGAGTCGGCAGTCGTGCAGGCAGGGCTCAGTCTGTGTTGCTCGCGGTCCATTACGGCGCCGCGACGCGCGTGGATGGCGTGCGCCAGCAGCTCGTCTGCTCCTTGCTTTTGCTGGCGAACTGGATGCTCAGCGTACCCAGAGCTGGTCGATCAGGACGCCCCAGAATGGGTGGTATTGGTAGTTGCCGACGCGTTTTGAGATGACGTCGGTCTCCTTTCCGTTTACGGTGGGGAGCCAGATCGCGCGGTTGGTGAGTTCGCGGTCGAGGCGGCCCCAGAGAACCTCTGAGCCCGCAGGATTTGTTGCTTGGACGAGCTCGGCGCGCGCGATCTGCCTGTCGATGGCGGCATCGCAGAACTCGCTGTTGTCGACGTTCGAAGTGCTGTGTGGGGTGTAGTCGGCGCAGCTGAGCCTGCCGATGAAGTCCGAGGGCGAGGGGTAATCTGCGCTCCAGCCTCCGGAAACGACCTGAGCGTTGTTGCTTGAGTCGTTGGTGTATGCGTAGAAGCGGTTGATCTCGAGGAGGTGGAGCACGGCGCGATAGCCAAGCTGTCGGAGCAACGCTGTCAGGTAGCGTCCCTCGTCGAGGGCTATCTGCGGTTTGGGTGTGTCCCAGACGTTCACCTTCATGCCGGCCGTCCCGGACGCGGACACGAGAGGTCGGGCTCGCTGCAAGTCCGGTGCAAGCCAGCGTCCGTCGGACCGCGGGTCTCGCGTGAACGGGCAGTAGCGCCTGTACCCGAGCATCTCGGGCGGCAGGATCTGGCAGGTGGGTTGCGCGAACTCGCTTCCGCCGTAGATCTGCACGATGCGGTTGCGGTCGATCGCGTAGTTCAGCGCGCGCCGAACGCGCGCGTCGTCAAAGGGCTTCGCTCTAGTGTTCAGGAAGAAGAAGTCGGTCAACATGAACGGGTTGACGCGCAGCTGGCTGGGGAAGCGGGTTTGCAGCAGCGTGCGGTGGCCGCGGGGTGGCGGACCGAGGTTGGGCATGAGATCGGCCTGTCCACGTTCGATCAGCATCGCGGCGTGCGCCGGGGTGAGCCCGAGCTCCAGCACGATCTGGTCGGGATAGCCCTCCGGTTGAGCGGCGCTTGACCACTGGTGGAAATAGGGATTTCGAACGAGCCGGATCTCTCTCCCCGGAACGTAGGCTCCGACCTTGTATGGACCGGTGGCCGGCAGAGCCGAGCGCGTTTCACGCCGCGGTGTTGACGCCGGCAGTACGTAGGCATCGGGCTGCGCCAGCTTGAGCAAGAAGTCGGGGTCCGGCGCAGTGAGATGGAACGTGACCGTCCCTTGCTTGTCATCAGTGGCGATTCCCTGGGATAGGTCGCATCGCTGATACGCGATGCAGCCTTGAGCGCCGACGATGTTGTAATTCGTGCTGGTCTCGGCCGAATGCATCGTGAACAGACGCTCGAACGAGCTGCGGACATCGCTGGCTCTCAGGAACTGTCCGTTGGAGTATCGGATCCCGGGCCGTAGCCGGAACGTGTAGGTCCGCCCTGAGTCCGCGGATGCTGGGAGCGAGAGTGCCAGGTCGGGGACGGGCTGGGCTCCATCCGGGCCGGCGACATGATCGAAGCTGACCAGCCCGTCGTTGGTCGCGGCCGTTGGCCCGAGTCCGGTCGGGTCGATCGATGCAGGGTCGACGTTCACGACCGTTAGGGTGCCGCCTCTGTGCTCGCGGCCCCCCGGGACAACACCGATCCAAAGGTGCCCACCCGACGCCGCGAGTGGCCCGGCGCGCTGACCGACGGCCGTCGCTCGCGTCACCACGCCGCGCCGCGGGTCGATCTGCAAAAGGGTCCCGTTCCGCTCGCTGGTAACCCAAACCGCGCCGTCCATCACCGCGATTCCTCCGGGGCCGCCACCGATCGAGATCGTCGCTGCGACGCGATCTCGGGTCGTGTCGACACGGGAGATGGTGGAGTCCAGTGTGTCCGTGGCCCACACGCTGCCGCCGGCTGCGACGATCGCCGATGGCGCATCGCCGGCATCGATCGTGTCGATCAGCTGATTGCTGCGCGCATCGATCCGCGAGATTGTGCCGGCGTCCTGGTTGGTCACCCACACGGCGCCGTCAGCGTAGGCAAGCCCGCTTGGACCTTTCCCGACCGTCACCACGGCGTCCACCCTGCCGCTATCGGCGTCGAGGCGCGTGACCGTGCCGTCTTCGCTGTCAGCCACCCAGACCGCGCCCGCGGACGAGATGACCGCGCTGGGCAGGCCGCCAACCGAAATCGTCTGGACCACCGCCTCGCTGCTCGGGTCGATCCGCGAGACGCTGCCGTCCAGCGTATTTGCCACCCACACGTCGCCAGCCGCCATCGTGATCGCGCTCGGACCGCCGCCGACGCGAATCGTCTGGCGAATCGTTCGGGTTCTCAGGTCCACGCGCGAGACCGTCCCCGTCGCGGAGTGCGTCACCCACAACGAACCGAGGCCCGCGGTCATGCTCGTCGGCGCTGCGCCAAGCGAAACCGAGGCAGACACACGGCCGGTCTGGGGCGAGACGAGCGCCACCGCATTACCGCGTATCGGTGCGAGCTTCGCGGTGGTTTTGCCCGCCGCAACCTAGAACCCGATCGCCGCCAGGGCCGCGCCCAACGCCAATCCGACCACTACCCAGCCGCGGCGCACCGTCGCCGATGCCCGTCCGAGCACCGGCCGCGGACTCTCCGGGGCGCTGGGAGCCGGCCGCTCTGCGTGGCGGTCTGTCGCTACTGCGAGCGCCGTTCCGTGATCGGATGACAGCTCAAGCGCTTCGTCCTGGCGCAGGATCGCATGCTCGAGCCTCCTCAGCTGCGGGCCGGGATTGAGTCCAAGCTCCTCGTTTAGTCGCATCCGGCCCTCGCGATACGCCGCCAGTGCGTCCGCTTGGCGGCCGCAGCGGTAAAGCGCAAGCATCAGCTGGGCGCGCAATCGCTCGCGGAGCGGATTTTCTTGAACGAGCGCCTCCAATTCCGCCACCAGCGCTGCGTGGCCAGCGAGCGCGAGTTCCGCGTCGATGCGGTCCTCGACGGTCGCTGTCCGCAGCTCGGCGAGTCGCTCGATCTCGAGCCGCGCGAACGGCTCGAACTCCAAGTCGCAGAGGGCCCGCCCCCGCCACAACGACTCCGCCTCACGCAACATTTCAACCGCGCGTCCTGCGTCGCCAGCGTCAAGTGCCTGCCGTCCCTGCGCGACAAGCCACTCGAAGCAATGCAGGTCCAGCTCGCGGGGCTCGACCCGCAACAGATATCCCGGCGGTCGGGTGACGACCCGAGATAGCCCCGAACCGTCGCGATCCAGCGCCTTGCGCAAGCGCGACACCTGAACCGTGAGCGTGTGTTCCAGCGCGTCCGCCGGGTCGCCCGGCCACAGCTCGTCCACCAGTCGCTCGCGGGAGACGACCTCGTTCGCGCTCAGCAGCAGGATCGCCAGCAGCGCGCGCTGCTTGGGACCGCCGATTCGCAGCGAATCGCCATTCGCGCGGACATCGAGCGGGCCGAGTATGCGGAAGTTCATGCCCCGTGAACCAGTCTGTCTCGGCGAGTCTCCCACGATCCGACGCTTGCTGCCACTAGCTAGGACCCAAGCATGTGAGCCTGTTGAGACCTCGTTGAGACCCCAGGGCGGGATGCTCGCGGCGATGGTTTTCGCAGCCAAGTGCTACCGCCCCGGGATCACCGCTGAGGAACTGACCCGAGCGGCGACGAGAGCGGCGTGCGAAGCCGAGCTCGCCCGACATCGCGGGAGCGCGCTCGCGTACCTCGGCTCGATCCTGTTCCCCGACGATGAACTGGTCCTATGACTGTTCGACGCCCCCTCTTCAGCAGCAATACAGGAGCCAACGACCGTGCCGGCATCCCCTACGAGCACATCATGCACTCGATCTGGCTAGCGCCCGAACACGGCCCGCACAAGCGCTTTTGACCCTGAGACAGGGAACCCCCTGAGACAGGGAACCGCTTAGCGCGCAGGAGCCAACCGCGTGCGCCAATCCGTAGGAGCAAAAAGAGAAGCCATGAAGAGACCCGCCATACTCATCGCCGTCACCCTCACCCTGGTCGCTGTAGCCGTCGGGCTCGGTGCCGCGGCTTCGGTCGCAGGCGCACCGACGGCGCGTACGTACACCGCGCGGGTGTTTATGCGCGGGATGAAGGTCACCGTTCCCAATCGACGCTGGACGATCTTCGAGGACCACCCTGGTGAGTTCAACCTCGCCGCGCCCGCCGGACCGATGGGCGGGACCAACATCCACTTCTGGCTCGACCCGCGTGCCACCGCGCCCCACGGTGTCCTGCTGCACCATGTTGGCAGGACACCCATGGCGCTCATCCGGTGGCTTCGGCACAACCCCGATTTCGTCGTCTCCGCCCCAACCACCCAGCGAATCGCTGGGAATCTCGCCGCCAAGAGCGTGGACCTCAACCTCAGCGCCACCGCACCGCGCGAGGACCCCAGCTGCCCAAGCCCGTGCGTGACCTATTTCGTCTTCAACGGCCCGGGCTACAGCTTTCCCTATGGCACGGGACGTGGCGAGCCGGTACGACTGTACTTCGCGACGATCCCGAGCGACAAAGCCAAACATACGTTCACGATCTCGATCGACGCACCATCCAGCAAGGCCTTCAACGCCGTGATCCGCACGGCGGAAAAGATCCTCGCCAGCGTGAGGCTTCCGAGGAAAGTGTCCGCCGGCTAGCCATGTGGTTCGGCTCGCTACTCAACGTAGTCACCGGCGATGAGATCGCTTCGCCAGGACGAGCTAACTGCCCTCAGACCGACACTCATACAAGAGGAGTCACGATGAAATGCTCACGTCGAACCGCGGCGGGCGTCGTGCGCGCCACGATCCGCGAGTCTCGCACCCCGAGCTTCGTTGCGCTCGCTTCGGTGCTAACGATCGTGGCGTTGGTGGGCGCAGGCCGAGCGGAGGCGGCGACCCTGAGCGTCTGTCCGAGCGGCTGCCCGTACACACAGATCGCCCCAGCAATCGCCGTCGCAAACAGCGGCGACACGATCCAGATCGGCGCCGGCACGTACAGCGGTGGACTCACGATCAACCTCGACGTCAGGCTCGTCGGCGCCGGTGTGGGCGAGACGATCATCAAAGGCGGCAACTCTGTCCTGACAATCGGCGCGTTCGGCGCAACCACCGAGCCGACCGTCTCGATCGACGGGGTGACGATCACCGGGGGCGTCGCACGCTCAAGCCCGGAATCGATCCCGTTCGCCCGCCAGGAAGGCATCTGGGCGCTCGGAGGCGGCATCGAGATCCCGCAAAACGCCGCCGGCACCGGCGGCGCGACCGTCACGATCGCCAACAGCGCCATCACCCACAACCGCGCAATACCCTCGAACTCCGATCCCCACGGGTTCGCATTCGCCGGCGGCGGCGGCATCGACAACTGGGGAACATTGAAACTCACCAACACGACCGTCAACGACAATCACGCCGGGGGTCGCCTCGCAAGCGACGCGCACGGAGCCGGAATCCTCAGCTGGACCGACCTGACGCTGCGCAAGAGCGTCGTGAACGACAACGACGCGATCGCCACCGGCCCGAGCGCATGCAGCACCGGCGGCGGCGGGATCGAGGCATTCGGCAAGATCGCGATCGGCGCAACCAGCGTCAGCGACAACGCGGTCGAACTATCGAGCTCCTCGAACTGCGGCGAGTCCCAGGGAGGCGGAATCTTCGTGCAAGACGGTGGATCGGCAACGATCAACGAGGTCATGGTTAGTCGAAACCGGGTCACCGCGAGCAGCGCTGTCGGGGATGCGATCGCCTTCTCAGGTGGGATAGCCGACTACGGCCAGCTCACTCTGCAAGACAGCACCCTCGAGGCGAACCGGGTCAGCGCAACAACAACCGCCGCCGCCGGCACCGCGAATCCGACCTCGGGCGCAATCGGGATCGTCGACAACGCCACGATCTCCGATACTCGCGTCACCGGCAACGAAGTGAACGCCACAGCCACAAGCGGCGCGGCGCTCGCCGAGGCCGGCGCCATCCAAACCACCGAGACCACGCTCAGCAACAGCCTCATCAGCGACAATCGGCTCACCGCAAGCAGCCAGACCGGGTCGGCGACCGTGCGTGGTGCCGGCCTTGAACACGGCAACGGACTGCTCGAGGTTCGCAACACAAGGATCAGCAACAACACAGCAAACGCGACCGGACCCTCAGGGGAGGCGCTCGGAGGCGGAATCTGGAACGACGTGTTCTTCCCACCACCACCAAACCCACAACTCATCCTCGACAACACCACCGTCACCGACAACGCGCTAACCGCGAGCCCACGCATCACCGTTCACGGAGGAGGACTCTTCACCACATTCCCTGTGATCCTCGACCACAGCAGCATCGCCCACGACGCGCCCGATGACTGCTTCGGGCAGAGCTGCTGATCGACACGAGCGCCAGGCAGGAACACAACAAGACCCCCCCGCCATCTGCCAAAGCGTCCAGATCGACCGCTCAGAGGCGAAGCAGACCGCTACCTCCGGTCAGTCCAGTGCCCGGCAGACCGCCAAGGACCCGGCGAGGTCGTGATCGCGCGCTTTGAGCTCGACGTTGCGACGCGGGGCGAGCTCGGGCGGCACGCGATCACGCTACCAATCCGGGGTTGTCTAACCCACAGGGGAGCGTACTGCGCAGCTCCCGTGGTTTGCCCGGCGCAGGCGCGGGTATCTCTGTTGGCGCCACTGCATACGGTCGGGAGGAGAACTCATGTCCATAGGGACGATCGCGCCCGGGGCGATTTGGCGCCGGCTCATCGGGGCGGGCAGCATCTGCGCCGTGCTACTCCTGGCCTCCCCGCTGGCAGCGCCGGCGGTGGTGTCACGGCGCGCCGCCACACCGTCAGGCGAGGCTCCGGGTGGCCCGGGCGCCACCTCCTACCTGGACACGGCACGCAAGGACTGCTTTGGGACGGCGCGCGACACCACGTCCAAGGTGTGGTTCACGGTGGCCGGCGGCGTGCTGTCCGACGTGTTCAGCCCGACGATCGAGAACACCAACGTCAGCACCGTTCAGTACATCGTCACCGACGGACGCACGTTCGCCGACCTGCAGCAGCGGGACATGACGTACTCGGTCAGCTCGCCGGATCCCAGCGGCATGGTCTGCCGGGTGACGAGCACCGACCGCGCCCACCGCTTCCGCCTGGTCAGCGACTACGTCACCGATCCGGCGCGGGACAGCGTCGTCATCCACACGACGCTGGTGCCGATGGACGGAGACGCGCGCTCGGTCCAGAACCTCAAGGTCTACGTCCGCTACGACGCCACCATCGACAACACGGGCGGCGGCGGCGCGGCCAACGGCGGCCCCAACAACGCCACCATCGATCCGGCGACGACGGCCCTGGTCTCCTCCGACACCACGGCTCCGACGGGTCCGTTCTCGGCGCAGGTCGTCGGCGCGCTCGTGGCCAATCACCCCTTCATGACAGAGTCCAGCGGGTTCGTCGGTAGCGCCGACGACGGCCTGAGCCAGCTCGATGCCCACCACCGCCTTGTCGACGATTACCGCTCGGCGACCGACGGGAACGTCGTGCAGACCGCCCGAGTCGACATGACGCCGGGCTGGCCGTTCACGCTGGCGCTGGGATTCGCGCCGGACGCCCCCGGAGCGATCGCTGCCGCCCGAGGCAGCGCCGCCCAGCCGTTTGCGCGGACGCTGGGGCAGTACATAGCCGGCTGGCGCAGCTACGACGCCGCCCTGCGCCGCCCACCGCGGCGCCTGGCCGGGCTCACCAATGCCCAGGATGCGGCGATGCAGAGCACCTACTGGGTGTCGGCCAACGTGATCAAGGCCGCTGAGGACAAGACGAACATCGGCGCGTTCGTGGCCTCGCCGACCGACCCATGGGGCCAGTCGGTGCCGGCCGCCACCACGCATGCCGGCTGGACCTACCGGGAGGTGTTCGCCCGTGACAGCTACGAGACGTTCACCGGCCTGCTCGCCGACGGCGACACGGGCAGCGCCCGGGACATGACGCTGTTCCTGTTCGACCGCGTCCAGCAGCCCGACGGGAGCTTCCCCCGCGACTCCGAGCTCGACGGCACGGTCGCTCCCGACACGTTCGGCCTGTCGGAGATCGACGAGGTCGCCTATCCGCTGCTGATGGCGTGGGAGGCGGGCCTGGCCGGGAACGTGTCCTTCTACCAGGACCACATCCGCCCGGCGGCGGACTACATCGTCGACCACGGCCCGAGCACGGGCGCCGAGCGCTGGGAGGAGCATCCCGGGCTCTCACCGGCAACGATCGCGTCGG
>OBLU010003464.1_pt1 | contig 14291 bp, 12 predicted proteins | sample 1518681 | NCBI WGS metagenome assembly OBLU01 (sample SAMEA3539304, study PRJEB22396) | soil metagenome | biome: tundra; feature: field; material: soil | place: USA | collected 2010-05 | depth 0.15 m
ACTCATTGAGCTGCTTCAGCGCATGCTTGCTCTTGTAGCTTGAGAACGTTCCCTTGACCATGCCCCAGAATCCCGACATGCTTCCGAATCCGTCAATCACCGCAGTGGGCTCGTAGCCGCAACTCACCATGCAATTGGCGCACTTCGGGTTGCCACTCGCCACGCCGTAGTCTTCCCACTTAGTCGTCTCCATCATCTCCTTGAAGGTCTCGGCGTAGCCATCCTGCAGCAGGTAGCAAGGCTTTTGCCAGCCGAAGATGTTGTAGGCCGGAGAGCCCCACGGTGTGCAGTCGTAGTTGCGATCGCCCATCAGAAACTCAAGGAAGAGCGGCGACATATTGAACTTCCACGACTTCTTGCGGTTCGACAGAATGGCGCGGAACAGGCGGCGCACGCGGGCGCGGCCCATGAAGTGCGTCTGGTCCGGCGCCTTGTCATAGCTATACCCCGGCGAGAGCACAATTCCCTCGACTCCGATGGCCATCATCTCATCGAAGTGCTCGCGCACGCTGTTGGGATCGGTGCCGTCAAAGAAAGTCGAGTTGGGCGTGACGCGAAAACCGCGTTTGACCGCTTCCTTGATGCCCTCGATTGCGATGTCGTAGCCGCCCTCGCGGCAAACGGAGAAGTCATGATGGTCGCGCTGGCCATCGAGATGAACGGAGAAGGTTAGGTACTTCGACGGAGTGAACTCGTGCAGCCGCTTCTTCAGTTCAAGCGCGTTGGTGCACATGTAAACATACTTCTTGCGCGCCACAAGACCGTTCACGATTTCGACAATCTGCGGATGGAGCAACGGCTCGCCGCCTGGGATGGCCACCATGGGCACGCCGCACTCTTCCACGGCCGCAAAACACTCCTCGGGCGAAAGCTGCTTCTTCAAAATATGCGGCGGATACTGCACTTTGCCGCACCCCGCGCAAGCCAGGTTGCAGCGGAAGAGCGGCTCCAGCATGAGCACCAGCGGGAAACGCTTGTTGCCTTTCACCCGCTGCTTAAGCACGTAGCTTGCCACCGTCCACATCTGTGAAATAGGAACAGCCATCTTTAAGAAACCTCCAGCGCAGCCTTTAGCTTGCGCGTTCCATGGCCCGCTTGTAGCCTGTCAAAGCCAGCAGCGGGAAGTATTGCCGATACATCTCGTAGGAAAGATAAAACACACGTGGGAAGCCTGTTCCAGTGTACAAGGCCTGTTTTGTCCAACCTGCGCCCGTGGTCTCGTCCCAGCTTCCATCCGCCTGCTGCCGCGTCAGCAGCCAGCGCACGCCCTTGGCAATCGAGTCGGAGCGGTCGTCGCCCGCGGCCAGCAATCCCATCATTGCCCAGGCCGTTTGCGAGGGCGTGCTCGGCCCCACCCCGCGCGTATCTGGGTCGTCGTAGCTGCCGCAGGTTTCGCCCCAGCCGCCATCGGGATTCTGCACCATCCGAATCCACTCCGCCGCCTGCTGAATCTGCGGCTCAAGGTAATCCATCCCGATAGCCTCAAGCCCGCGCAGCACCAGGAACGTTCCGTAGATGTAATTCACGCCCCAGCGGCCAAACCAGCTTCCATCCGATTCCTGCTCCCGAAGGATGAATTGGATCGCTTTCTCCACGCGCTTGTCGTCGCGCGAATATCCATAGGCCGCAAGCATCTCCAGAATGCGTCCCGTAATGTCCACCGTCGGCGGATCGAGCATGGCGTTGTGATCGGCGAAGGGAATGTACTGGAAGATCATCTTGGTATTGTCTTTGTCGAAGCTGCCCCAGCCGCCGTTCTTGCACTGCATGGCAAACTCCCACTCGATGGCGCGCTGCGCCACGTTGTGCTGATAGCCTTCGCGGGGATTGTCCACCTTGTTCAGCGCCAGCAGCACCTGCGCGGTATCGTCGGTATCGGGATAGAACTCGTTGTTGAACTCGAAGTACCAGCCGCCCGGCTCGGTGTTAGGTACCTTCACAGCCCAATCGCCCTTATGCCGGACTTCCTTCGATAACATCCAATCAACGGCCTTGATGAGGCGCGGATCGTTGCGCGGCACTCCCGCCTCGCCGAGCGCATACACCGCCTGCGCTGTATCCCACACCGGCGACACAGCCGGCTGCATGCGGAATGTTGGCTTGGGCAGGCTCGCATTGGCAGGCTCTTCGATACCGAGCTTTTCAAACTCGTCGCGCGCGCGGATGACCTGGGGATCGTCTTCGGAGTAGCCCAGGCAGCGCAGCGCGATGATCGCGTTCAACATGGCCGGATAGATCGCGCCGAGGCCGTCGGTCATTTCAAGCCGCTCGAGCAACCACTTCTCCGCCCTCTTCAGCGCCAGAGTGCGCAACGGTCGCAGGTGCACCGCCTCAGCAAAATGCAGAATTCGGTCTATGATCAAGAACACATTTCGCCAGGAGATGATCCTCTTGCGGTCAAGCCGGAGCCGCAATTCGGCATTGACGCGGCCGCCAACAAACAACTCATCGATGCTCTGCTCCGGCGGAATCTTCTTGTAGGGCTTCTTGGCGTAGATAATGGCCAGCGGCACAAGAATCGACCGGGACCACGAGGAGATCTCGTAGATATTGAAGTAGAACCAATTGGGAAAGAGTACGATCTCCGGGGGAATGGCCGGGACTGCATCGTAGTCATACTGGCCGAGGCCGCAAAGATACATCTTGGTAAAGGTGTTGCAGGCGACCACACCGCCGTGCGCCAGAACCCACTGACGGCACTTGGCCAGTCGCGGGTCGTCGGCACCAATCCCCATCAGCTTGGCTGAGAAGTAGCACTTCACCGAGAGCGAGATATTCCCCGGGCCACCGGGATAGAGGCTCCAGCTACCGTCCTCGTTCTGGTAGCGCAGCATCTCAGTGAGCGCGCGCTGCAGCCGCCCAGGATCGCCGCTTTCCAGTTGGGTGTGGAGATAGATGTAATCGGCTTCGAGCATCGAGTCGCCCTCGAGCTCTCCGCACCAGTACCCATCTGGATGCTGCTCAGAGAGAAGGAACTCCCGTGACCGCCGAATGACCGACTCTACGTCCGCCAGGTCTGCGTCGATGCGGCCAAACCTGGGCGCCACCGACTTGGGAATCCACGATTTTGGCGCCACGGTCTTTAACGTGTCTGACCTGGGTGTCCCTGATCTCGGTTCTGCGGACTGCGTTTTCCCCTGCTGTTGACTCATGCGGATTCAAACGCCTCAGTTGTTAACCCAAAACAATCAAATGAATACAAATTCCTGCAGCTCATTTCTATTGCGATGTTTTAGCGGACTGCGACCGGCTCTGCGCCGCCGGCGCTGCCGATGGCCTGAATGATTTCAGGCGGGAGCCCGAACCGGACATTCTCGGGCATGACTTCTACTTCTTCGACGTTGGTATAGCCGTTAAGTCGCAAATAATTGACCACGTCTTCGACCAACACCTCGGGGGCCGATGCGCCGGCCGTAACCGCAACATTCGTCACGCCTTCTAACCACTTTGGGTCGATGGCCGCGGAGTTATCAATCAAGTACCCGATGGTGCCGAGGTTCCGGGAAACCTCGACCAGCCGGTTCGAATTCGAGCTGTTGGTCGAACCCACTACCAAGACCAGTTCGGCGTTATGAGCCACGTTGCGCACGGCAACTTGGCGGTTTTCAGTGGCGTAGCAAATGTCCTGTGTGTGGGGCCCGACGATGTTGGGATACTTGAGCTTAAGCGCGTGGATGATGTCCCGCGCCTCGTCGAGGCTGAGGGTGGTCTGCGTCAAGTAGGCGACGCGGTTTGGATCGGGCACATCAAGCGCCTCAACATCCGCCACGTTTGAAACGACCTGGGTCACTTCTGGCGCTTCGCCGAGAGTTCCCTCGATTTCATCGTGGTCGCGATGGCCAATGAGCACAAGCGCGTAGCCCTGCTTGGCAAACTTGACCGCTTCGATGTGAACCTTGGTGACCAGGGGGCAGGTGGCGTCAATGACCTTCAACCCGCGGCCCTTGCTCAGCTCGCGCACCGCAGGCGAAACCCCGTGGGCGGAATAGATGACGCGCTGGCCATCGGGCACGTCGTCGATCTCATGTACGAAGATCGCACCTTTGTTCGCCAACTCATTCACAACATAGCGGTTATGGACAATTTCGCGGCGCACATAGATGGGCGCGCCAAAGGTTTCCAGTGCAATTTTAACGATGTCAATCGCGCGCACCACACCTGCGCAAAAGCCCCTAGGCTTGAGCAACAACACCCTCTTCTGGGTGGGGGAAGTCTCGGCGTGATTTCCGTTCGAGATGGAATCGAGGACAGTTGTAGTCACATTACCCAGTATACCAACTGCCGTGTTGAACATGGGGGTATTTCTAACACAGCGACGGATACGGCCAGCTGCTCAATAAACCCAACCGCTTCGGTTTGTGTTAAACTGTTTTCATGCCAACCGTTCTAAGGTTTGGCGGCCTGAGAGTTGCCGTCTAGACCAATGACCACCGCCCCGCGCATGTGCATGTCATCGGCGACGGGCACAAAGCCGTCTTCGAGTTGAATTGCCCAGCAGGCCCGGTCATGTTGCGGGCAAACTACGGCTTTTCCCAATGCGACCTGACCCACATTGAAGACGTACTGCTTGAGAACCTGACTGCGCTGTGCAGCGCAGGGGGGAGCATTCATGGAACAGCATGTCCAATTCGAACTGGCGAACCGGAGAGCGAAGGAATGCAGGCATCCTTTCCACAGGCCGTAAGCGCTGACTATGACCGCCGCATTGGGCGCATTGTCATTCACCTCAAATCGGAGCTCGAAGTGGCTTTTTCACCGCACAATGCACAAGGTTTGGAGAATGCCCGGCCGGCCGATCTCGACCTCATTGAAATTTCTCATTCGGGCTTCGGCATTCACTTCCCCAAGCTGGACCTCGATCTCTACCTGCCAGCCCTTCTGGCCGGATTCCTTGGCTCTGAAAGGTGGATGGCGAGTCGGCTGGGATCCGCCGGAGGCAGATCCAGAAGCGCGGCCAAGATTACAGCCGCTAAGAGAAACGGGCGCCTGGGCGGCAGACCGCGAAAGAAGACAACTGCTGCGTTAGCAGAAAACTGATCGGAGCGCTTCCTACCGGCTTGCCGCGATCATTTGGGCGGCGTGTTGCAGGCTGGTCTCCGTCACCTTCGCGCCGCTGACCATGCGGGCGACTTCGTGCATGCGGGCGCGGTCGTCGAGGAGGCGGATCTGCATCTTTGTGCGACCGTCGGCCTCGCGCTTTTCAACGACGAAGTGCTGATCGGCAAAGGCGGCAATCTGCGGCAAATGCGTGACGCAAAGAACTTGCTGGCCACGGCTCAGGGATTTGAGCTTTTGGCCGACAGCTTCTGCCGCGCGGCCGCCAATGCCTATGTCGATTTCGTCGAAGACAAGGGTCCGAGGGGTGGGCGTCTTCTTCTTTGGCTTGACCGCGCCTTCCTCAACGCTCACCTTGAGGGCAAGCATGACGCGGCTCATCTCGCCGCCTGAGGCGATCTCATGAAGTGCCTTGAGCGGTTCGCCGGGGTTGGTCGCGATTTGGCATTCAACCTCGTCCCAGCCGGAGGCGGTCCAGTGAGAAGTCCCTGAAGAGCCACCCTCAGGGGCTAAAGGCCCGGTTGAGTTTATGCCGCTTTCGGCACGCCTCAAGCTGTGCCCTTTCAAAGCCTGAGACCTCGGCAATGGGTCTTTGCCGCTGGGGTGGAAAGCTTCGGCCTCTTCGGCGGATTGAATGGCTACTTCGAAGCGGACCTTCATTGCCAGCGAGTTGATTTGCGCCTCGGCAAGCTTGGCCAGTTTGGATGCGGCGGCTTTGCGGTCGGCGCTGAGGGCTGAGGCCGCCGCCCGATAGGCCACCGCCGCCTCATCCAATTCAACGCGAAGCGCCTTCAGGATCTCGTCCCGATCCTCGACCTCTGCCAGCTTGCGGCCCACTTCTTCGCCAAATGCAATTACCTCGGCTACGGACTTGCCGTATTTGCGTTTCAGCCGGTCAAGAGCGGCCAGGCGATCTTCAATCTCCGCTAGACGCTCAGGGGAGGCATTGATGCCCTCCGCATAATCCCGCAAGCTTGCACCAACATCGCCAACAGTGGCTCGTACCGACTCCAATTGACTGGCTGCCTCAGTAAAGCGGCCGTCGTAGCGCGCCAGTTCGTCTACATTGCGCACTGCCGCCCGCAGCGCAACCTCCGCTGAAGCGCCACCTTCGTAGAGTTGCTCGAAGGCTCCTATCGCGGCGGCATAGAGCTTCTCCGCATTGGCCAGCACACGCTTTTCCGTCTCCTGCGCTTCGTCTTCGCCAGCGACCAGTTGGGCCGTCTCGATCTCGTTGTGCTGATAGCTCCACAGGTCCACCATCCGCAGACGGTCCTGTTCACCCTCGACCATCGAGTCCAGTTTTTCCGATGCGCTACGCCAGCGCGCGTAAGCATCGCCGACAGCCTCAGTGGAAAGTCCGCCGAAACGGTCGAGCAGAATTCGCTGCTGCGCCTGGTCAAAGCTGCTCAGTGTCTCGCTCTGCGCATGAACCAGCGCCAGCTCCGGCGCCATCAGCTTGAGCACGGCCACGGTGGCCGGCTGGTTGTTCACAAACACGCGACCCTTGCCCGTGGACAGAATCTCGCGGCGCAGAATGATCTCGTTGCCGTAGGCGTCGATGCCGTTCTCTTCCAGAATCACTTCCGCCCCGCTGGTGGACTCGAAGACGCAGGCGACGACGGCTTTCTCGGCTCCGTGGCGGACAACTTCGGCTGAGGACTTGCCCCCCATCAGAAGGGCCAGTGCATCGACGAGGATCGACTTGCCCGCGCCCGTCTCGCCGGTGAGCAGGTTCAGCCCGGGGCCAAACACAGCAATGGCGTGATCGATGACGGCGTAGTTTTCAGCGCGCAGCTCGACAAGCATTCTGAGCGAACCTCTTGGTACCTGGCTAATTGCCCTGGACAATCCGAGCGCAGCATAGCATGAACGGCGGGTTCGCGCCCCTCGCGATCCATCCGGCAAGGCTCCGGGAGCATCCAATCGATAACTTGGAAGCCGCCATCGCGTCTGATACGGTTGATACAGTGGTTCTCCAATTGCCGTCCTCCGAAGCCGTGAAGTCGAGTGGATTTTTCATTAAGAAAAAGCCACCCCGCACAAACTTGGCAACTGCACGTAAATTGGAGAACCGCTCTGTTGAGGTGAATGCCGATTCTTAACACCGCCCTCCTCTTGATGATGCAGGCAGATAGCGCCGCACCTCCGTCAGCGTCTGGCTCAAGCGCGCTGGTGGAGATATTCAACAACATAGGTTCCGTTGCCGAAGCTGTTCTGGTGCTTCTGGCCTGCGCCAGTTTCTACTCCTGGTTCGTGATCCTGGGCAAAATCTCCACCTTCGGCAAGGCAACCAACCAGAGCCGGAAATTCATCAGGGCGTTCCGCAAGGCTACGCGATTGCAAGAGATTTCCGCGCTGACAGCCGACTGCAAAGCCAGCCCCCTTGCCCAGGTTTTTGAAGATGTCTACGAGACCTACAAACGTCAGACAGGCGGTTCCGGTCCGCCGCGCAACCTCATCCCTCTGGAACGTTCGGCGCAGACCGCCGCTTCAGAGGCCATCACTGCCCTCGAACGGCGCATGACAGGGCTGGCGACCATCGCGTCCACCACCGTATATGTTGGTTTGTTTGGCACTGTTGTTGGCATTATCGACGCGTTCCACGGACTGGGGGCTGCAGGATCGGCCACCCTCCGCGCGGTCGCTCCCGGCATCTCTGAGGCGCTCATCACGACTGCCGCGGGACTCTTTGTCGCCATTCCCGCACTGATCGCCTACAACCAGTTCACCGCGCGCATTCGAGTTTTTGCATCCGCAACCGACGATTTTTGCCGCGAGCTGCTGAACTCACTCGAAGAGATTCCTCAGCGGACGACTGCGCCGTCGACGCGCGCTCCTGAACCTAGCCCCAACCCTCCACGAGAGGCGGTGGAACGTGGCCTTTACCGGTAACACTGGTCAGACCCGCTCTTCGCTCGCGGAGATCAACGTCACCCCCCTGGTCGACGTGGTCCTTGTACTGCTCATCATCTTCATGATCACTGCGCCGGTTTTGCAATCGGGCATCGAAGTCTCCGTGCCCAAAACCCGCACCGTCAAAGAAATCACCCAGCAGCGCGTGGTCCTGACCATTGACCGCAATCAGAATGTTTATCTCGGCGATCAGTTGGTCAACATTCACGACATAGCCAGGAAGCTCAAGCAGCTTGGCTCGGATCCCGAGCACCAGGTCATTTATCTACGCGCCGATGTGAACGTGCCGTTCGGCGCCTTTGCCAGCGTGATGGATTCAGTAAAACAAGCCGGCATCACCAACATCTCCATCGTCACCCAGCCGCTGGAAGCCAAGGCATCCACGGAAGGGGGAAACTAGCAGCCGCATGACCAGCCTGTTGGAAGGAAGCGAGCAACTCGAGCGCGAACTTGTACCAGCCTCGGAGCACATTGCTGCGCCGGCGGTGGGTTCCCTTGCGCTCCACGCAGCCTTGTTTGGCGGATTCCTTCTCTACGGCATTCTCAACGGCTTCTTCCATCACAACTTTTGGGGAAATCCTGGTGCGGGCGGTGCGATCCAAGTGAATCTGGTCTCCAATGCCCTGCCCCTTCCAGCCGATCAGCCGCCGAACCAAAACGTGCTGTCGACTGAGACTCCAAGCCAGGCACCTGCAGAGCCAACCCCCAAAGCCAGGCAGGCCGTGGATGAGACGGCCATCCCCATCGCGGGTAAGCAGGTGAAGCCGCAAAAGCAGGCGGCCCAGTCCGCACCCAAGACCCAGCCTCACCAGCCCCAGGCGAAACAGGACGATCGCGCGCAGTTCGGTGAACAGGCAGGCATGTCGATGGCTCGCTCCACCCTTGCGCAGAGCGCCTCAGCCGATGCGCCGGTAAGCGTGGCCAACGGAGATTTCGGCAGCCGCTTCCCCTGGTACGTAGATGGCATCAAACGCAAGGTGAGTCAGAATTGGATTCGCGGCCAGGTGGACCCGCGCACGCCCAAGGGGAATGCGGTGCAGATTTACTTCCGGGTCGATCGACAGGGCGTGCCGTCGGGCTTCAAAGTCAGTACGGCAAGCGGCAGCCCCACGCTCGACCGTTCTTGTCTTTTGGCCACCGAGCGAGTTGATACTTTTGGGGACCTGCCGAGGGAATCCAACGATCAATGGCTCGACGTAACCTATGATTGTACTTATTGAGTCCTGGCGCGCCGAAAGCCCCACGCGCCTTTCCCACCCACTTGGAAGGACCGCTCAGCGCATGAAGATGCATTCCTTTGAGAGATTCCGCAGTCATTCCCTCGTTGCTTGTCTACTAGTCATGTTGGCGGCCAGCCAACTCAAGGCACAGGACTGGGTTCACACAGGCACGAACCTTGGCGCAGACCGCATCCGCATCGCCGCCGCCGACTTTAAACCCGTGGGTTCGGACCCGCAGGCCCCGGCTTTGAAAGCGACCTTCGACGCGACTCTTTACAGCGATCTGGCGAGTGCAGGCATTTTTGACCTGGTCTCCAAGAGCCTTTCGCCCCAGTCCGCACCCGGTTCGCCGCAGGAGATCGATCTTCCCCAGTGGTCCGCTGCCCCGGCGAATGCGGCCATGGTGGCCTTTGGATCACTTTCATCGGATAACGGCCGCCTAAGTGTCTATGGCTGGCTGTTCGACGCTCGCAACACCACGAGCCCCCAGGTGCTTGGCAAGCAGTACAACGAAGTAGCAAGCCAGGACATGGCGCGGACAATTGCGCATCGCTTCGCCGACGAGATCATCCTTCGCCTGGGTGGGGGCATCAACGGGATCGCCGAGACCAAAATCTACTTCGTCAGCACCCGTACTGGCTCAAAGGAAATCTGGGTCATGGACTACGACGGACAGAACCAGCACGCCGTAACCCACCTGGGCACTACGGCGCTGTCGCCGCGCGTCTCACCGGATAACAACCGACTGGCCTTTTCTGCACTTGGGCCCGAAGGCTGGTCCATCCGGATGTTTTCCCTTGAGCTGAATCGCATGGTCGCCTTCCCCGCGGGCATTGCGGGAGGAAGCAACTTTTCGCCGGCATGGTCTGCGGACGGATCGAAGATCGCTTTCTCGTCCGCGCGCACCGGTGACTCCGAGATCTGGGTCGCTGATGCGAGCGGAGCCAATCCGCGACGCCTGACCACCTTCCGTGGTCCCGACGTGGCACCTACATGGAACCCCCGGACCAATGCGCAGTTGGCATGGGTCAGCGGTCGAACGGGCGAGCCTCAGATTTACACAATGGAGCAGGACGGCTCCACAGTGCAGCGGATTACGGACAGCGGCTACGCGGTCTCCCCGTCATGGTCGCCCAATGGCCAGTTGCTCGCCTTCAGTTGGAATCGCAAATATGGGCCGGGAGACCCCGGCGGCGTGGACATCCACGTAATCGACATTGCCAGCAAGAACTACATTCAGCTTACGCACGAGTCAGGTAGCAACGACTACCCCTTCTGGGCCCCTGACAACCGCCACATCGTCTTCGAACGCACGATTGGGGGCCACTCGCAGATCTGGTCCATGCTCGCCGACGGGACCGAGCAGCATCAGCTGACCCACACCGGCAACAACTTCATGCCCGATTGGAGCTGGAAGTGAACTCTCCAAGGACGGAGTTGTTGCAGCCAGGACCGGGCGAAGTCCATGCAGGCAGTGAGCGCACTAGGCCGCAATGGTTCAAGTCGATACGCCGATCCCGGCTTTTTTCGACTATCATTTTATCGTTGCCAAAATCCATCATCGGCTCGTTCCGGGGCGGATGGGGGAACAGGCTCTGCGTTTTTTCGCGATTCACTGGAGTTCCAGACTTGTGTTGAACATGTTGTAAATGGGCCTGGATCAGATCCATTGGATTCCAGCTTCTCGTTTTCTGCATCTATCAGTTTAGGGCCAAGCGCCCTTTTAAAAGGCCAGCCCTCGTCGCTGGGAAGTCTAACTTGAACTCGCTGAAGGAGTAGTCCATTGAAACACGCAAATCGCATTCTGGTGCCTGTTGCCTTCCTTCTTGCCATGATCGCTGTGGCAGGCTGCAATAAGAAGCGGTCCGTTGGTCCGCCTGCTGCGGAAGAGACTGCTCCGACCGCTTCAATTCAAACGCCCACTGCGCAAATCACGGCCACCCCTTCGGTTGTCTCGGCGGGTGACCAGGTTGTGCTGTCCTGGCGCACCACGGACGCGACCAGTGTCTCGATCGATGGCATAGGCGACGTGCCCACATCAGGCGTGAAGACCGTGACACCCACTGAGTCGACCAGCTATCACCTCGTGGCTCGCGGTCCGGGCGGGTCGGCTGACGCTACTGCGCGCGTCACCCTCAATGCGCCCCCGGCTGTCGTGGTGCCCACCACAACCGTGAGCACTGAAGAGGAATTCAAGGCCAGCGTCCAGGATGCATTCTTCGATTACGACACTTACGACATCCGGGGCGACGCCCAAACCACGCTCGGGCGCGATGCTGCCTGGCTTGCGAGCCATCCTGACATCAAGGTCGTCATCGGCGGCTACTGCGACGAGCGCGGATCGAACGAGTACAACCTTGCCCTCGGCCAGAATCGCGCCGATGCAGCTAAGAATGCACTGGTCACGGCAGGCGTGGCCGCAACCCGCATCCGGGTGATCAGCTACGGCAAAGAGAAGCCATTCTGCTCCGAGTCGACAGAAGAGTGCTGGCAGCAGAACCGCCGCGCCGGATTCACGCTGGACCGCTAACGCGTCGCGGGTATTCTAAGGAAAATCGGGTATCCTGGGTCTCGTTGCTGAGATCCGGGATACCCGAATCGGCAAATCGAAACCGGCATTTCTAAGAACTTCCCTTTATATGGCGGCCACGGTCAATTGACCTTCGGACTCAGATCTTTGTTCGTTCGGGTGATACATGCTGAAGACACGCGCAATTCGCAATCGTCTGCTCACCGCGGCACTGTTTGCCGTGGTTCTTGCCTCAACACCCATGCCCGCGCACGCTACCTCGAAGGAGATCATCGAGCTGCAAACTCAGGTGCAGCAATTGCTGGACATGGTGCAGCGCCTCCAGTCGACTCTTGACAGCCGCTTTGGCGTGCTGCAACACCTGGTTGAGCAAACCGCAGACAATACCAACCAGATGACCGTCACGGTGAACGCCCTGCAACAGAAGATCAACGCGCAGAGCGAGGCGGGCAACGGCAAGCTGGACAGCGTGTCCGGGCAGGTGCAGTCCCTCAATGACTCTGTGGATGAGTTGAAGTCCCGCATCGCCAAACTCGACAAGTCGGTGCAGGATTTGCAGACCCAGTTGCAGAACATTCAGAATCCGCTAGCGGGAACCACACCATCAGGTCTGGCTTCAGGCGCGACAACCCCGCAGGGTGGCCCTGGCAGCATGACTCCTGGGAACCCATCCAGCGGTACCGCTCCGGAGGCAGCCAGTCCCGCAGCCAACGTGGCTCCGCCGCTCGCGGAGACCTTTCAGGCCGGGGTCCGCGACTACAACGCGGCGCACTACGATGTAGCAGCCGGCGAGTTCCAGGACGTGCTGCGCTACTATCCCCTTGACGAGCTGGCCGGTTCCGCGCAGTTCTACATTGGCGAGATTAACTACCGCAAGTTGAATTACGCAGAAGCCGTGAAGGCCTACAATGCTGTGCTGGAAGGGTTTCCAGGCAGTCCCAAGGCCCCTGCTGCGGAGTTGCGCAAGGGCTTCGCTCTCTTGGAGATGAAGAAGAAGGACGCAGGAATCAGCGAACTTCGGCAACTGATCAAGCGCCATCCGCAGACGCCTGAAGCTGCCCAGGCACGGACGAAACTCAACGCCATGGGCGTCCACATATCGCCCACGCCGGCTCGGTGATCCCGACTCGATTGGGCTTTATTCAAGAGGGCGTGAATTCAGCACTAATTCCTTAGTTGATTACTTTCCGATCACAAGAATCTGGAAAGAGTGCGGGATCATGGGCGCGCGAGGGCCGCGCATCCAGGCTGGGATAGCGGAAGCCGGTGCGACCGGGAGCGGAGTTGCCCCGGACGCCTGAGCTGGTGTGGCGGGCACCGGGCCATATTCGGCAGTGATGGCAAAGATCTGGTTGGTCTTTGTATCGAGCGTGAGCGTCTTTGCTCGCGCCGGTGTAGCAACCGTCTGCTCCACAGAGAAACTCGCCGGCGAATCTTCCTTGATCACGGTGAGGGTGCCATCGCCTTGCGAACTGAAGGCTTCCATCGTTGCGGGGTTGAAGGAGGCGCCGTCTGAGCCGTTGCCAATCGGTAGGTCGGTGATGATATGCCCGTCGGTGGCCGACAGGATAATCATGTTCTGTTTCTCGCGGCACGCAGCGAAGAGGATATTGTTCTTTGCGTCCAGTGCAAGGCCGGCGCATCCACTGCCCTTGCTCGAAATGTCGTACTTGCCCACCACCGTCATCGTATTTGCGTCGATGACCGCGATGGCGGCCTTGTCTACGATGTCCACATAGATCTTGCCTTGGCCGTCCGTGGCAGCCTGCTCGGGTGCGCCGCCGATATCGATAGTACCGAGGATCGAGCCATCCTTGTCGTCGAGAACGGTAATGTTCGGCGCGGTGTGACTGAGGACGTAGAAGCGGTGATTGTAGGCGTCGTTGAGGTAGCCGTCTGGATTGCCCTGCACCTCGATCTTCTTGAGAATGGCGAAGGTCTTGGCATCGAACATGGTCACCGGATTCGAGGTTGCGAATCCGTGGCCTGTCGCGGTATCGACTGCTCCGCCGTGCGCGCTTGCGCCCGGGATATCTCCCACCTGGGCCAGCGTGTCGAGGTTGAAGACGCCAATGTGCCCTGCGGGACCAGAGCGGGCGACATAAAGGTTGCGGCCGTCAGGGTCGGCAGTCACATAATCAAATCCGCCCTCGCCGCCGACCAGTTGAATTTTGAGGACCTGGTACGGGCCACCCGCCTGAGCATGGGCGAGGCCTGCGAACGGAACGATTAAAGCAAGTGTCGCAGCGGCGAGCGCCTTGCATGACATGGTGGCATCTCCATTCAGAGAATTGCTGGGCATCTGGGGATAAGGACGGTTTGAATCGAGGATTAGTTTCCGCTGTCTCTCGAAATCGAGGATAGACGCGGCTACCTCGGGATTGAATGAATGCGGCGCGTCCGAGCACAAGAAAGCCTCACTTGCTCCCATGCGCGGCAAACTCGGTCATTCATGGCGGGGTCAAGAGCGCACAGGATTTTGAGGTCCCTCAAAGGTAATCTTCTTCAGGATGAGGTTTCGCTCTATATTCGCATAGTGGAGATCCAGCAAGCCTTCAAATACGAGATGA
>OBLU010003465.1_pt1 | contig 14290 bp, 16 predicted proteins | sample 1518681 | NCBI WGS metagenome assembly OBLU01 (sample SAMEA3539304, study PRJEB22396) | soil metagenome | biome: tundra; feature: field; material: soil | place: USA | collected 2010-05 | depth 0.15 m
GTTTTGCAGACCTCTCCCTTACCACTTGGGTACCGCGCCTTGGCAGGGCTGCCTCTACATTTGATCCGAGGTCGCTCCACGCCGCCCTAGCCAACCCGGCTTTCGCCGGAAGGCGGCTGGAGCGGGAGACGAGATTTGAACTCGCGACCCTCGCCTTGGCAAGGCGATGCTCTACCACTGAGCTACTCCCGCTTACTGCAAGCCTGAGTATACCGGGCTGGCCGAAATCAGGTCAAACCACGGCGGCAGAGCCCGTTTGCTGCGGTTTAATGCCATCACAGGCGCCAACGACCCCCGATCCGTTCTCTTCCCGCACGATCTCGCCGTCGCGCATGTAAAGGATACGACCCGCGATCGCCGCCGCCTCAGGATTATGGGTAATCATCAGCGTCGTCTGCCCCAGTTCCTGGTTCGACCGCTGCAGCATGTGCAGCACGGCATCGGAGTTCTTCGTATCCAGGTTGCCGGTCGGCTCATCCGCCAGCACAATCGCCGGCCGCGTAATCAGCGCCCGCGCAATGGCCACCCGCTGCTGCTCGCCGCCGCTTAGCTCCGACGGCAGATGCTTGAGCCGCCCGCGAATCGACAGCAGATCGCTTAGGTGGTCAAGGTACGCGCGGTCAAGCGGCTCTTTGCGCCCGCTGATGTCATGCGCGATTTCAATATTGCCGATGGCCGACAGGGTGGGCAGCAGGTTGAATTTCTGGAAGACGAAGCCGATCCGGTGTCTCCGCAGGCGGGTCCGCGCGCCATCGCTCAGGCTGGCGAAATCCACTCCGTCGATCAGTACCCGCCCCTCGGTTGCGCGAGTTAGCCCCCCCAAAAGATAGAAAAGCGTCGACTTGCCCGAACCCGATGGCCCCACAATAGCCACAAACTCGCCCGGTTCCACGGCAAACGAAACCCCGTGCACCGCCGGAACCTCAATGTGTCCCATCCGATAAACCTTGGTCAGGTTTTCAGCGAGAATGATCGGCGTCTGTGGTCCGGTCGGCACACCTTATATTGTAAATGCGCTCAGCGGGTCAAATTTGAACGGGCACAGGCATCAGCTTCGAGGGTACAGCCTTCGGCCCTGACATTAAACTTGCGACGAATCAACGACCCTTGGCTCCCGAATTCTGCTTCACCCAATTCATCCTCTACTTGAACGCGACGTCCACCCCGGCGCTCCCATAGAATGAAAGAGCAACGATCCCAAAGCAGGTTCCCCGCCCATGACTCTTGAATTGAAATCCGCCCTTGTCACCTCGATGGAAACGGCCGCCGCGCAAGCGGGACTGGTGCTGCTTTCCGCCACATCAGGCAGTGACCTGCACGGGCAACCTACGGCCGTGTTTCAACTGGGCCTGCGCGGTGATGAGAACCGCACGCTGCAGCTAGAACTGAGTGAGGCATTCGACTTTGACAAGCCGCTGCTGCTGCCGGCCATGACGGCCCATCTCGCTGCCGAAGCCAAGCGCCTTTGCAATCCCCGCCCCGATTGCTACGTCACTCTGGCGGGCTTGCCCATTGCCTTCGGCAAGTTCCAGTGGCCGTTTCATCGCTCCACTTCCGGCGCGGACACCTACATCGTGCACGGCGAAATGTACCTGGCCGATGGCGGCGCGCACAACTTGCACGCCAAGTTAGCCGCCTCCGTCACAGTCACCTTTGCCGAGATCGTGCCCGCCATGGAACAGCCTTATGCGGAGACATTCGTCTACAACGCCATCCGCAAGACCGTCGACCTCGGCCAGCTTGAATTCGTAAAATCCGGCAACCGCCAGCCCGTGCCCGTCACCACGCGCTACTATAGCCGCTGGCAAAAAAAGTTCCTGTTCACTGAGACCGACGACACCGAGCGCCTTGAATATTTGTTGCGCAAGGTCTATTGGCTCTCCGGCGTCCTGGGCGAGAGCCGCCCGGTGTGGATCGCCGATCCCCGCGATGCGCAATACCTCAACACCACCGAGGCTGACCTGCTGCGCATGGCCGGGGACGAAGCGGGCGAGGGCCTGCTGATGCTTCAGGGCGAATACGCCGCCGCTACGCCCAAACTGCTTGAGCGCGCCCCCGAATACCAGGCCGCCCTCGAAGCCGCCCTCAGTTTTACGAAACCCCAGTTCAATGAGTCCATGCGCTCCGGCCATGCCAATATGTAGCCGTTCCCGCTTCTTTGACAGATCCGAAACAAAGAGGCACGGCCTTTCGCGTGCCTCTTGTACGGTGAGTTTGAATTTGCCCGCGTTCTGTTCGAAGCTCTCCGTTGCTATTTAGAGGGGGCCAGGTAGCTGAGTTCCGGGGCAAACTTCCAAATGCTATATTCGGTGCTCTCGATCAGCGGCAGCAGCTTCGCCTGAAACGCCTTGTACTCCTCGGCTGTCATGCCCTTCTGCGCGCCGAGGGGTCCGTCCAGATCAGCCCAGCCTTTCATTCCCAGGTAGGTATGAATCTCATTGCTGGGTGTGCCGAAGCGCGCCACAGCGACCCCGAAATCCGAGGCGCCGGACTTCTGAATGGCCGGGAACAACTGGTCGTGGAATACGGCTTTGACCTCGTCCATCTTTGCCGCGATAACCCGCGTGCGGCCCACGCGGATCATGGCAGGGACGTCATTGGATCGGATCACCATGTCGGGCTGCATCTCGTCGATCCAGTATTCAAGGCTCTCGGTAACGCTGCTGAGGCGTGCGATCCCTCGCGCCATGTCCGCCTCCGAACCCTTCATGGCCGGATCCTGCTCATCCATCTCCTTCCATTTCGAGGAGTACCAGACCATGGCGTGTTGCGAGGGGCCGGTTTGCGAATCCCACTCAGTTAGGCTTTCCTTGGATCCAGCTTTCTTGAACAGAGCGACATAGTCTTTGACAGCAGATTTCCAGTTGTCTTCCTGCCCCATCTTTACCTTGACGATGAGGACGGTGCGGATGTTTTGTGCCACAGACGGCATAGCGAATGCCAGCATGGCAATCGCAACGAACGGGCAGAGGCGTAGCCTCAGCGGAATTTTCATGGGGTCGATCTCCTGGGCCTCGCGAAGCGAATTTGCACCGACTGAGGGAAAGGGAATGTGCGCGTTGTGAGGCAGACGGATTATACGGACAAAGAAAAGAGTTTTGAAACAAATATCGGCGGGGTGGCCGACCCAAGAACATGCTCACAATAGGGCGGCCCCGTCCTGGTTCCGCTGGGGCGGGGTTGAAATCTTTCCTCTTCCTCCAAGCGACGCCTTCGACACAAAGAACATCTTCGCAATCTGCAAATCAATCTCCCGTCCGGGCGCGCTATAAAGGATGAGGAGCAGAAGCGCGGCTTAAGACTGCATACAAGAAGCGCTCCCCGGATGAGGTGTCCCTCATGAGAGTCGGCAGAACCGTTTTTGGCATCGCGTCCATTGCCGCCGGTGTCCTCGACCTCGTTTGGGGCGAATTTGAATCCGCCCATCAACCCATCCAGGCCTGGGGCAACCATATTCCAGGCGTCACGGTCTTCGCGTACATCGCCGCCCTCTGGCTGATCGCAGCAGGCGCCGCGCTCCTCTGGCATAGGACGGCGCGGCTCGGCGCGGCGGCCTTGGCCATCCTCTACGGCATCTTCATCCTGTTCCCTTTACCCCGGTTCTATACGGCGCCGCACTTTCTCGGATATCGGCCTTCCGTCTACATCGGTGTCCTTGGCAGTGTCTGCCAGCAGGTCATCCTGTACGTCGCGGCCGTGATCCTCTGGGATTCGCTGGCTGCGCGAGGGGCTCTTTCGCAGAGAGGGGCTCGCATCGCGCGCTGGACCTTCGGACTGTGCTCGGTCGTGTTCGGCCTCTCGCACCTGACCGCCCTTCAGACGGTGGTTCCAATGATCCCGAAGTGGATGCCCCTGGGAGGGCCCTTCTGGGCCGTGTTTACCGGCATCGCCTTCGTGCTCGCGGGGCTGGGGATCGTGTCAGGAGTCATGGACATTCTGGCGGCCCGGCTCCTCGGTCTCATGCTACTGGTCTTTAGCGCACTGTCGCTGGCACCTTTGATCTTTGCTTCTCCTCACGACCATGTGGCCTGGGGAGCAAATGCGTACAACCTGGCCGCGGTCGGCGCCGCATGGATCTTCGCTGGCTGGCTTGAGACCCGGCGGGAGGTGGTTTACACAGCGCAGGCTACGATCACAGCGCTGGCATAGCTCGGCGCGCAGCCGAGTGGCTTGATCAATCTCGCGTACGCCGGGGCGATATTTCTTGCCGAAGCCGTTCGAAGCCTTGGAGTGGGTCTGATCCGCGCCGCACGAGGTATGGAACGATACCCTTGCGCTAAAGAACCGTCCCGCATGCAGAGCAGAACTTAGAACCCGGCGAGTTGGTCGTCTGGCAGCGGCCGCAGGCAATCAAGGTGCCGGGAATCAGGGTCCTCGGTTGAGCGACTGCGGGGGTGTTGGTTGGGGCCACATTTACGCTCATGTTGTTCACTGGCCAGCCCCATGTCGGCACGTTCATCCCCAGCGCCGCGGCAATTCCGGCTGCCTGGATCGCATTGAACTCCCGCACACGGCCGGGCATGAAAAAGCACTCCACGAAGCCGAGAAACGTGGTGACGCCCGTCCAGCAGAAACAGCAGTAAAGGATCCCCAATCCCGTCCTGCGCAGATAAAAGTGATGAATGCCAAAAGTGCCCAGAAACAGCGCCAGCAGGATCCCCACCACTTCGTCACGGCGCGCGGCTTCATACTGCTGATAGAAGACTGCTTGCGCATTGGGATACGGAATGGTGCTCATGGTGATCCTCCTTACGTGATCCACATTACAACATACGTTTCGATGCAGAATACGGTTCCCGCCCATTTGCTGTACACATGTTCAGCGGAGTTCATCTGCGCCAAGGGAGCCATGCAGTAGCATCAAATCCATTATGGAAACACCGAATGCCTCCGCCAGCGGCACCTTCCTCATCGGCGGCGATCTGCCCGTCCATCGCCTCGGCTACGGAACCATGCGCCTTGTTGGAGACGGCGCCTGGGGCGAGCCGAGCGACCCCGAAGAAGCCCGCCGCGTCCTGCGTCGCGCCGTTGAACTTGGTGTCACCCTCATCGATACCGCCGACGCCTACGGCCCCGAGATCGCCGAGCGCCTCATCGCCGAGGCCCTCTACCCCTATCCTCCGGGCCTGATCATTGCTACCAAAGGCGGCATCACCCGCCAGGGTCCGGCCAAGACCGAGTACGTAGGCCGCGCCGGCTACCTCATCCAGTGCGTCGAGATGAGCCTTCGCCGCCTCAAGCTTGAGCGGATCGAGCTCTATCAGCTCCACCGCATCGACCCGCGCACTCCGCTCGAAGAAAGCCTCGGCGCACTCCGTCAAATGCAGGAGCAGGGCAAGATCCGCCACATCGGCCTCAGCGAAGTGACCTCGGCGCAGATCGAACAGGCACAGAAGATCGTTCCCATCGTCACCGTGCAGAATCGCTACTCGCTCGCTGACCGCCGCCACGAAGAGACCGTCACGGGTTGCGAACAGCGCAACATCGGCTTCCTGCCCTGGTATCCCATGGCCGGTGGCAAACTGCTCAAGCCTGACAATCCCTTGGCACAAACGTTGACCCGCATTGCCGCTCGCCATGGCGCCACCCCGGCCCAAATCTCGCTGGCCTGGCTGCTTCACCGTTCCCCAGTGATGCTGCCGATTCCCGGCACATCAAAGGTCACTCATCTCGAAGAAAACATCGCCGCCGCTTCGCTACAGCTCGAACCGGCCGAGCGGGCCGAGTTGGAGAAGACAGTGCCCGACTCGATCCAGGCACACGCCTGACTGCTGCGGCGCAGCCATCCCCTTCCAGCACCTCTTCCCATACAATAGCTATGGGAGCAAAACGAATGGCGCACATGGTCTTTTGCGTTCGCAACAAGAAGGAGATGGAGGGGCTCGATGAGCCGCCCTTCGACTCGGAGTTCGGTCAGAAGATTTACAAGAATGTCTCCAAGCAGGCCTGGGGCGAATGGGTGAATCATCAGAAGATGCTGCTGAATGAATACCGGCTGCAGCCCTGGACACCGGATGCGCAACACTTCCTCGTTGAGCAGATGGAGATGTTCTTCTTTGGGGAGGGAGCGTCGCTGCCCAAGGAATATGTTCCTCCCTCTCATTGAGTGACGACGCATTGGCCTCTGCCCGATGTGAACGAACAGGCAAGGCCATATGCACGAACAGCGGACGCTCAGACGTGCAGAGCCCTGCTGGTGTAGACTGATTTGGACCCCCGAGGCCGGCTCACCCGAGCCGGCTCGATTGTGTCGGGACGTGGCTCAGCCTGGTAGAGCACTCGCTTGGGGTGCGAGGGGTCGGCAGTTCAAATCTGCCCGTCCCGACCATTAGAATCAAAGACTTATAAGATCAACCGAATCCCGAAAAACTTAATTGTGGGGACTATTTTGGGGACTGCAATGTAATTGGGAACCGCTTCCGTATAACTACGCATTTATTCAATTCGCGGGAACTATTGGACAGGCAGTTTTTTACCTGCGTCCAACAGTTCAACTGCACGGCGCCTAGCTTCGACCCTGACGTGGCTGTAATGGTCGAGCATCTTTCTACTTAGATGGCCGCTGAGGGACTGAATAGTCGCATCTGGAGTCTGCGTCTGAGCCAATGCCGAAATGAAATGGTGCCGAAGATCGTGCACGCGACATTGGACCTTCGCCTCTTTCTTTGCAGTGTTCCAAGCCTTTTTCCACGAGCCGAGCGGTTTGCTGAGATCAGTGTCGTAGGGAGTCATAATCCCTCTTTCCGCAGCGCCTTCGCCTTTGAACATCAGCTTTTCACTTGGGAAGATGAAATCATTGGGTTTCGCATTTGGCCAGCGAGCACGCCATTCTTTGAATGCCTGCAGAGCGGTCTGATTCAAGGGAATGATGCGACCTGCCCCTCCCTCCGTCTTTGATGAGCCGACTTTGAACTCTGCCGTAAGAAGATCAACTTGAGACCAGCACGCGCATCGAAGCTCCGAATTCCGCAAACCAGTGTTGCAGAAGATCACGACTGCCGGGTAGAGGCTTGGACTTGGGCTGTGCCGGCAAGCCTCAAGAAGCTGAGTCTCTTCCTCGGATGTTAGTGCCTTTCCAATCTCGCTTCGTTCCGGCAACATCTTCACGTCGGGAGCAAGCGCTGCCCAAAGACGGGCCGATTTAAGAATCATCCGGAGCGTGGCAATCTCCATGTTGATGGTTCGATTCGAAGCCTTCTCCTTCAGTCGGCGTGACTGGTATCTCCCAAGATGTGCCGCCGTGATATCGACAAGCAGCATCGATTTGAAAACGGCCGAAAGGTGTTTCAAGTTGTACTCCTGAATCGAAATGTTGGACTTGCTCCAGTGCGCCTGATTCGCGGCAATCCACTCCTTTGACGCCGTCGAGAAGAGTAACGGTCGTCGCGCAACGAGGAGACCGTTGGCGGATTCTTCCAATTGTGTTCTACGTTTCCGTTCCGCTTTGATCGCTAACGTCTTCGACTTGCTGCCCGTGGAGACGCGGATTCGCTGTCCATGAAATTTAAACTCATACCACCAAATCTTGCCTCGACGGAATACACTCACGACTTGCCTTCCTTTCTTTTAGTTTTTGGTTGAGCCGCATCACGATGGCGAACGCTTTCCTTCTTGTTCCGAGCCGCACCCCTGTTCTTTGACGCTTCTACCACATCTTGTTTTCGCGCAGTGCCACGCTTAGCGCGCATCCTTTTGCCCGTTTCGTTCCACCATTTCTTCTTCGCCTCTCGTTGCGCTGGCTGTGCGCATACTTCCGAGCAGAATTTTGTCCAGCTGCGCTTGGCGAAGAAATAAGGGTGAGGGCACTCAGGCTCAGCACAAATGCGAGCGAGATGATGAAACCGTTCAGCTGTCAATATTTCAAAGATCCGCTCCAATGGGCTGGGCGGCTCTAGCGAGTCCAAAAAAGCGTCTGAATAGCCCTCCGCCATTGGCGCAAAGAAGAACCGCCGATCTCCTCGAATGAGGAATTGTTCGATGATTTTGTGAATGGCCCACTGCTTGGATCGCAAATCGGGTAATGACCAGACCATTCGTATCGCTTTTCTGAGTGGCATCAGCCAATACTTGCGAATTACTTCGTCATCGCTCAAATCGTGAGGATCACCTTCTTCAAAGTGAAACATCCAGTTCCGCACCACTTCGATAGGCACTTCGGGCTTGAAGACTCGCCCAAAGCGGCGTTCAAAGCGCGATAGATCAATGTCAGAAGTGTTTGCCAATTCTTCGAGAAACTGACGTGCCGTTCGGACCGTGATCTTCGGTCTCCCTGCTAGATAGCGGTCGCCGGTCTCGCTGCTAGAGTTTTGTTGCTCAATTGACATCTAGCCCATTCTAGCAGAGTCTGGACCTATCACGAAAGTGCACTTCGTTGCTACAGCAGGCAGGAAGGAGGCACATGGCTTCAGAGTTAATTGGACTCGAGGAGGCGGCAAGGCTTCTTGGAGTCAGCGTCTTCACGATACGAAGACTTGCGGATGCAGGCGAGATCCGTGTGGTGAACGTGGCAGCTCGTCGGCTAATTTCGTTCGCGGAAATCGAAAGAATCAAACTGCACGGCGCTGGAAGTGCCAGACGCAGGTCAACTAGAAGACATAACCAGTCAGGAAAGAAGTAGCCCAAATAACAATGAATGTGTCGCGGTCGCCCCGTGAAACCAGCCGGACGGTATGGGCGGACAGAAGGCAGAAAGGAGGAAAGGTGCAATACATAAACCAAGGTGCGAAGCCAGCTAGGGGCCGAGGGCTTCTGACCGTGGTGGAGTTCGCTGAAGCGCTTGGTCTGAAACCCGCCACAATCCGCGCAATGATTTGGCGCAGAGAAGTCGAGTTTGTGCGCATAAATCGCTCAATTCGATTCAAACCTGAGACCGTGGACGAGTGGATTGAACGCGGCACAGTTCCACCAGTGGAATGAGGCCAGCCTTTGTCTCAGGCACCCATCCTTCGTCGCCCCAGTTCTCCCCCTATGCCTTGTCATTAACCACAGCAACGAAGATTGCAGCATAGAGATTGGCGTGATTGACACGGCAAAAAAAGAAAACCGGCGGATGCAGCCGCCGGGAAACTCAATTGGTACTAGGTTATGCAAACAGTATCACCAGTCCGGAACCCGGGCAAGCGCAAATCTGATCGCGAAGCGAGTGCGGCCCCGCAGAAGGGAAAAGGGCGCGGTGCATTCACTTTCGATCAGATCCGCCGGTACTTTGAGAGCCGCCTGACCGGGCAGCGGATAAGTTCAGGCGCTCAGATTTACGTCAGGTGTCGGTTTCACGACGATCGCAAGGCATCCATGAGCGTGAATCTGGAGAAGGGCATCTGGCGATGCCACGGTCCCTGCGATGTCGGTGGCGGGCTGCTGGCATTTGAGCAGAAGTTGACGGACTGCGACAAGCAGACTGCTTGGGATGCAATCCACTCGGCAATGGGAATATCGAGAACCGCGCCTGCCCGCACGGACCGCCGTGAGCCTCAGGCGGTGTACCCCTATGTCGATAACGATGGCACTCTGCTGTTCGAGATTGTCCGCTACCCGCAGAAGGACTTTAAGATGCGGCGCCCTGACGGCATGGGTGGATGGATCTGGAATCTTGATGGTGTTCCACGTGTTCTTTACAACCTGCCCACGCTTCGTCGAGCCGATATAGTTTTCATCACTGAAGGCGAGAAGGACGCAGACACGCTGACGGCAAAGTTGCGGCTTGATGAACCAAGATCGAATGGTCGCACAGGGGTCGCGACGACCAACTCGGGCGGGGCCTTGGCTTGGAATTCTAAAGACGGGAGAAAATTCAAAGACAAACTCGTCTTCGTGTTTCAAGACAACGATGATGCTGGCCGGAAACGCTCAGTCGTCATTCTCAATTCCGTCTATCCATATACCCATAAGTTGAAGTTGATTCGGCTGCCCGGACTGAAGCAGGGCGAGGACGTTTCCGATTGGCTGCAGGAGCACTCGGCCAGTGAACTTCTTAACGTTATAAAGAAGACCGAACGATGGCACCCTGCTGCACCGGCCGATAACACCAATGCCGTGAAGAGCGGTACATTGGACGTCCCGCAACATGCTCCAGAGATGTTACGGCCGGACCTTGTCTGTCTTGCGGATGTGGAAGCACGCGCCATCGAATGGCTCTGGGAACCATATATCCCGGCGCGGATGTTGACCATGATCTCGGGGGATCCCGGTGCCGGCAAAACGTTCCTCGCGCTGGCGGTGGCCGCTGATCTTACACGGGGGCGCACACCGGACGGTTCCAAATGCCCGCCTTGCAACGTGATCTGCTTGACTGTGGAGAATGCGATTGAGGAGGTGCTTCGTCCACGGTTTGATGCGCTGGGCGGAGATGCTAAACGGTTCCATATACTGCGCGGGACGGTCTGCAACGAACACGGCGAAGACCAACGCCGTGCGATTTCTCTCGCTGATGTGGAACGCATCGAGCAAGCCATAGTGGAAACACATGCGCGTCTCGTGATCATTGACCCGATTCAGTCATATTTCGGCGCGAAAGTGGACATGCATCGCTCAAATGAGACGAGGCCGGTGCTGGATGGGTTAGCGAAGCTGGCGGAGAGACAAAATTGTTCGATCGTATTGGTGCGGCATATTTCGAAGCAGGGCGGTGGCAGGGCCATTCATCGCGGGCTGGGAAGTATTGATCTAACCGGTGCAGTCCGCTCTGAGCTGCTGGCCGGTTCGCTGCCAGACGACCCTGAATCACGCGCCTTGGTTCACATTAAGAGCAATATCGGTCCCACCGGGCCGAGCATTGGCTACGTAATAGAGGGCAACGGTCAATTCCGGTGGTTAGAAGGATACTGCGCTATTACTGCGGTGCAACTGCTTGAGCCGCCGGCCTCTGGGAAGCAACACAGCCAGCTTGCTAGCGCCGTCATCTGGCTCAAGGAGGAGCTTGCTGAAGGCCCTAGGCGACCAACTGACCTGCAGAACGCGGCCAAGGCAGCAGGAGTTTCAATGGACCACAGTTCGCCGGGCGCAGGAACAGTTGAAAATCGAGCCGCGCAAGTCAGGTATGCGCGGAAGTTGGACATGGACTTTGCCCAAAGATGGAGGTGATGGTTCTTGGCGGCTGTGAAGGAGACATTTGAAATGACTGCAGAGGATTTTGCTGATTTGGTTCGAGCTCGATTGGTGAGCCGGGGAAAGTGGGTCGGGAGATGCCCCGGCGCACCGCGACTACCGCGGAGTGCTTCACATTTCGAAGGGATACAAGGGCGTTGCACGTGTGGAATGTTTGGAGCGTTGCTCAATCACCCAGATATTGGAATCGCTTGGGCTGAGCCGGCGGGAATTTGAATGGTGGCCGGTTCCTTTGCCGGATTTCGAAGAGATGGAGGACGCCGAGCTCAAAGCCTTTTATGTAGAGCGTCGCGAAAGGCAAGCTCGCCATGCAGCCGCGTGTGAGCAGATTCGGACGCTGCAGGATGAGGTGAAAAGCATTAAGGAAGAGATTCGCACGCGCATGCACCATGGAGTATCACTGGAGTTGAAGAGGACTCTGGACAAAACTGAACGGAGGCTGAGCACTGCGGAAGAACTTGAGTTCCAGCTTCGGGATATGCAAAAGATGCCGCATTCCAAAGCCCCCGAGCAACAAGCATCACGGTGATGATCGCCTCGCGTGTGCAGGCGCTGGAGAGGCTACAACGGATTCGAATTGTTCCTGCAGGATATGGGTCAACGACCTTCGCCCCTGCACAGACTTTGCCGCATTGACAAGACAGCTGCCTTTTGCCCATCGAATTGCGTATATGGGGGATTCCAACCAACTAAGCCGCACAAAAGAAGCGATTTGGGGCGTTCGGGACGGATTCAGGCTGGGTAGGGTGCATACCGGCGCTAGAAGTCGCTACAAGGGGCGTCACGGGGGCCACAAATTGGCCTCCGTGGGCCGCTCTTAGCCATCGCCCGGGTCACGAGGTCAGAAAGCGTGCGCAGGCAGGAGAAAGCGCTGATTCCGCCCATGGCCTTGGGATTCGATGGCCGTTCTGGAGCAATGTGCCGACCGGCTGCAGAATAAGCCGCAGACGACGGCGATGGGTGCGGCACGGGGGCGGCGGCGCAGGGCGATTCGACAATAGCGTCTTCTGCAGTCTGAAGTGAACGCTGTTCTCACTCGACTCAAGGAGGATCTTGGGACAGACTTTGGTAGTGGCTCAGTTTGAAATGTAAGGTCGAAATTTAGGTGTAAAGTTCTTATGAATGTGCTAATGAATTATCCGAGCGCGTTTAAGACTTTTGTACCAGCTGGAGGGGAAAACTCCTCTATCGCATCTGCCATCCCATATTTAACGGCATCTTCGCCGGAGAGGAATACGTCATGATAATTGAACTGAGTCCACAATTCTTCGGGCAGGTGAAGATGGTCGCGCAAGATGGTCTCAATTCTGGCGTCCTCCAAGGACAAGTTAGCGGCCAAAGCTTTCAACTTTCCAGCTCCAGACGCGTTGGGATTATTAGCTCCCTTGTGAATCATGAAAATGGCGTCGGCAGTGGTCTTTCTTCCGCTGGCTCCGAGGTAGGCCAAGGTGGCAGCAGAAGCAACCTGCCCAGCGTTATAGAGGATGACTTCAACTCCTAATTTATTGAGAGAGTTGTATAAAAAAACGCCATCGCCAACATAGCCTCCCCACGATTGGAAGAGGATGTTCACTCTTTTCGTTCCTTGCGCTCCAACAGTGGTCAAGCCTTTGACGAGTTTCGCCACGTTTCCAGCGTCGATATCCCCGCAAAATGTGCACCAAATTTCTTCGGGCGCTTTAGGTTTTTCGGCATCAACTTCATCGGCCATAATGTCGAATTATATCCCGTTCAACAGTCCTACAAGTTCAGACATATCCCACGCGTGATCGGTCAGCTTAGCCTCCTTCTCAGATCGTGGGCTGACTGGGATCGATCAATGGATTCGTGATATTTCAGAGAACCAGCGACGACAATCCAGCTCTTGGACCAGCCGACAATCGTTAAAAATGCAACCCGGCAGCGACCATTAGAGAACATCGTTTGTGGCGCGGTCAGCCGCCGGTACGGAGGCATGCAACCGGCCAACACTTCGCGAGCAGAAATGTTTGGTGAGAATGCTCCCATTTGGCACTATTTGAATCAATTCGGCGGTGTTGCAGACCCGGTCAATGGGTTCGAGAAATCTGGAGTGATCGAGACGTATCCGGTTCTGACGATCATTGCTCTCGGATGGATTCGGCCTGACGTGCTTCGTGGTTGCGGACGCTTGCCAAAATATAATCCAGAGCGGAAGAAGATATTCTTGCTTGAGGATTGGCGGCATGTCTGTGCAGCAGCGTCGAAGAGGATCTCGGGTTTCAAGCTGAGTGGGATTGCACAGGGGATTGAGAATGTCCGTCAGAAAAAGAAGCCCCAGAAAGAAGAACAGGACTGCGTCGATGCCTGCATCTGCTTGCTTGTTGCCCTGCATCTGGTCGAGAGGAAAGAGTGCATCATGGTTGGCGACCTGGAAACCGGGTACATTGTCGTGCCGCACGACGCAAAGCTAAAAAAGGAACTCGAGGACCGCTGCACGCAGACCGGTCGTAATCCGGAGGAGTGGGTGCGCCGTTTTCAGTGGTGACCGCTCCATGCGGGCCCGTTAGCCTCCAGGTTTGAGTGCGGAAACGTGGGCCTGATGTGCAGAACCTTTGAAAGATCGCGGATTTCGGCTTTACGGGGCAATGGAGGCGCAGGGTGGGGGTCAGGGTGCCACCCCGAGGCAACATCGCTTCCTACGGTCGATTCTGGCGCAACACAGGGCAATACAAATGGCACTCTTCCGGTCTTACGATTAAATCCAGATCTGAAGTCGGCTACCTATTGTTTCTTGGTGAATGTGTGCGAAGCACCATCCCCGCTTGAGCCGAGCGGCACCGCATCCGCGCTTTAGTCGGGCGACATCCGGACTTGGGCATCTGGGAGCATGGTCCGGTTTGCCGTCAAACCGGCAGTTGTGCCGACCACGGGACACTACGGCGTTTGCGGGGAGTAATCCTGACTTTTCGTGCAATTTCTCCTGGATGAGTGCTTTGTCCTTGCAACAGTTGACAGGTCACGCTGCGTTCTGGTGCCAACAAATGGCGCATTCCGGCGCCCCATTTCGCTGCTGACGTGGTTCAGTTTCGGCGGATTTATTGCTCGCGTCGCGGTGTCCAGCTCACGCCGAACGAGTAGGTAGGGTGGTAGAACTCGCGCTGCGTGTCGTATTTCGGGCTGCCGTAGTAGAAGCCGAATTCCTCGTTGGTGAGGTTAAGTCCGGAGA
>OBLU010003466.1_pt1 | contig 14286 bp, 6 predicted proteins | sample 1518681 | NCBI WGS metagenome assembly OBLU01 (sample SAMEA3539304, study PRJEB22396) | soil metagenome | biome: tundra; feature: field; material: soil | place: USA | collected 2010-05 | depth 0.15 m
GCCTTGTGCCCCGAAGTACCCTGTACCGCCGCCTAGCTGGCTGAGAGCCGACCCTGCAAAGAACTGCGATATGGCGATTGGGACTCCGCTTCGGATCGTCGTAATTCCGTTGACCCGCCATCCTGAAACGACCCGGTTCAGCACTCCCTGACTATCACCCATGAAACGTTTGCCGCTGCCGAAGGGCAGATCAACCCCGTACCCGATAGCCAGATTCTGAGGAATGTCGTAAGAACCCAGGGAATACTCACTCTTCAGATTGTCGTTGTTTTGAATCGACCCGCCGAAAATACCCCCCTCGTCCAGGAAGGCGGTCACGCTGTCGGTGTTCGACATTAACCTCGACCAAGTGTAGGCAACACTCAGGATTCCGTTGCCGCTGAACCTCTTCAGATAGGAGACCTGCAAGGCATTGTAGCTCGACTTACCATCGTGCGGATCCAACTCAAGGACGCGCCCGAATTGAGGGTATGGCCTCAACAACTGTCCAGCGGCTACCGTGGGACCAGACAAGGGCGACCCTGGAGTCGTAATGGGGGTGGCGCTGCATCCCACTGTACAGAGCGTATAGAACGGATTCGGAACCTGGGCCAACAAGGCAGCTGGACCCATAGAGAAGTACTGGGCTGGCAGCTGATTCAGACCGATCTGCGGAACAGTCGCCCACCCCTGCAAGAGAAGATGGGTACCCTTCGATCCCGCGTATGCCACCGTCAGAGACGAATCCTTGCCGATCTGCTGTTCGATAGCCTCGTTCCACTGCTGCACATACGGGGTTGGGGCGCCGGGCACGCGCATGGCGAAAATGGCTTGCCCTAGGAAGTCGGCAGCTGGGAAATTACGCCGTAGTGGTTGGTTGATTCCGTTCGGAAACGGATTATCTACGGTGGCATTAATGACGCTCATGCCCCCGGTTTGAACGCCAAAAGTGTTGGTAACTGATGTCGGAGCGCCATTGACCGGCGAAAGGTTCGGTCCGTCTTGACCCAACGTTGGGGGCGGATAGGAAATGCCATACGCCGCGCGCAGCACCGTCTTGTCCGTCACCCGATACGCAATTCCCACCCGGGGCGAGAACAGCTTCCAGTGCAAATAGTCTTCTCGGTGGGAGGGCCACTCCGGAGAGCCGACGAGGGCAACATCGCCCATGAGTTGTTGTGTCTGCCCGGTCACCGGATTGAAAAAGGAGCCGAGCGGACTAGGTTTATTCGGAAGAAATACCGTGTCATTATTTCTCGCTTCCGAGTAAGTACTCGGCTGATCCCAGCGCAAGCCGGCCGTCACGGTCAGCTTTTGGGTGGCCCGGAAGGTGTCCTCTACAAAGAAGCCGTAAGCTGTGAAGTAGGCCCGTGAGCCGCCACCAAGGAAAGGCGTCATGCCGGTATTGGCGGGGATTCCCAGCAGGGCTGACGCTATGGAATTCCCCCCCGTGGCCCCTGTGGCGAACGACGACGCGGTAGCAAACTGGCTAAAGTTCAGTGAGACGTTGTTGTTGTCCGGCTCAGAAATCCACGACACGCGGCGCACCTGGCCACCGAACTTGACCTGATGGCGCCCGGCGATCTTGGTGAGGGTGCCGGACAGCGTGAACTGAGCCTGATGCCAGAAAAGCTCAGAGCCAACACCGTTGCTCCCCGTTAGGGACCCGAGGCCGTTGCCGTCGCTGAAACCTAGCGATGGCCAGTTTGGTGGGGCGACGAGCTGGCCTGGAACGCCTGCCCATCCCGCGCCGAATTGCGACAGATCAACATTTAGGCTGTCCGGTAACTCGTTTTCAAACGCCCTCAAGTACGCCAGACGCGTGTCGAATACAGTAGAAGGGCTAAACACATGAGTGTAACCCAAAGTCGCCTCTTGGGTAGTTACCCCAGTCTGACCTTGACCCTGCGTGTGCGTCCCCCAAGCGTCGTAGGGGTTGCTTTCCGCGCTCCAATACGTGTACCGGCCGAAAAGAGTATCTCTTTCCGAGAAGTGGTGATCCACGCGCGCGTTGTATTGATTATTGATGCCTCCGGTAGCATACGTACCGATGAAATTGTTCACCAGGGCATTTGCGTTAGGGCCTTTAGGGGCCGGGTAGGACACCGCAAACAGATTGACCGCGCCCTGGTCAAGCCGATTCGGGCAGATTACGTTTTGCACGCCATTGCATTGAATGATGGGATCTCCCGGCAGGCTCTGGTCGTAGACGTTACCGTCTTTTCCGATCGCAGCAGCCGCTGCCGCCACGGCCCTAAAATCGCCACCCAACTCGGCCGGCGTGGGAACTGTGCTCGTGGCTGAGGCAGTCGTACGGATCACCTCACGCTCGAAACCGAAGAAGAAGAATGTCTTGTCCTTCCTTATCGGGCCGCCGATTGTCCCTCCGAATTGATTTTGAATGAGTGGCGCCCGCGGAAGTCCGTTGAGGTTTGAGAAGTAGTCGTTTGCATTGAGTACCTTGTTGCGCAGATACTCGTAACCCGTACCGTGAAAAGTGTTGGTTCCCGATTTGGTGGTGATATTGACCACGCCTCCCGCGTAGTTACCATACTCGGCGGGAACATTGTTCGTCTCGACGCGGAACTCCTGCACCACATCCTGCGATGGAATGTAAGAATTGAGATTGTTTGCCGGGCCATTGGAGGAGACACCGTCCACGTAGAATTGGCTCTGGTTTCCGAAACCTCCCCCGATCGCGTAGTTCCCGAAACCGATGGAGTTCGTCCTCGCTCCACTGGCCTGGTTTGAGACTGCGTTGCCGTAAGTGTCGCCTCCTGCCACTACGCCCGGTACGAGCGTCAGCATGTTTTCAATATTCCTGCCGCTCAGGGGTATGCTTTCCACTTCTTCCCGACTGATCGTCGTCCCCAGCGAGGCGTTATCTGTTTGCAATGGCGGCGCCTCGGTGGTCACCACGACAGTCTGTTCCCTGCTACCGACCTGCAATGTGGTGTCCACACGGGTGCTAACGCCGACTTGGACCTCCACGTTATCCTGAACAAACCGCTTGAACCCCGCCGCCTCGACCTCCACGCGATACAACCCCGCGATGAGGTTAGGAAACGCAAAGATTCCGCCGCTGCCCGTCTGCATCGTGCGGGTCTCGTTGGTACCTAGGCTGGTAAGCTTTGCGGTCGCGCCGGAGATGGTGCCCCCGCTGGAATCAACAACCGTTCCCGTGACCGTTCCAAACGTGACCTGGGCATTTACCTGCGTGCAGAAGTTCGCCATTCCGGCGAAAGCGAACATCGCTACTACTACTCGCGAGATCAAACGATGCCGACGCACTACGTTCCCAACGACTGCCTGTAGGACTTTAAGCATCTCTTGTTCCCCCTCAACGAAGCGGAAAAACGCGATTGTTCGACAGTCGACTGTTCGGACGCCCAAATCCGACCGTTCGCTCGAACGACGCAACACCAAGACATAATGCCAAGAGCGACGCAAGCACGACAATCGTAACTGGAGCGGGCTTTTAGCTCGGTGTACTAAGAGTTGTCAACACACTTTGCAGACAACTATGCGAAAAGTTGTCTATACCGCATACAATTCAGTCGGAGTTGTATAGGCGACTTGTGCAGTCTGCGAAGGGGCTTTGACGCCACCCTGCATTCGGCAAGAAGTGGCTATGATGTGGCGAGGAACGATCCGCCCAGGTGCGCTCTCAGCACGCGGCTACAGCAATCTCGTCTCGTGCCGTTCCTCTTTTGAGATCATCCCACAAGACTTGCGCACGATCAGTTCACATCTCAGAAGGACGTCGCGCGGAGGCAGATCGGGATTAGCAATCCTGTCAAGCATAACCGCTAAAGCCATTCTCCCAAGGTCACGACAAGGCTGGTGCAGCGTGGTAAGGGGAACAGGCAACAGCCGGGCGTATTTCACGTCGTCGATTCCCACGATGCGAAGATCTTTAGGAATACGTCGGCCAAGCGAGATGAGAGTGTGCATCAAATCCCCAGCAGTGAGATCGTTGGCGCAAACGAAAGCATCTGGCCGGTCCTTTTTTAAGATGGACCGAATGACTTTTGTGTCGGCTGTGTCTCCGATTCTGACCATATCGCGACCGGGCTTGCCGAGTTGCGATTGCAGTGCTTCGCGATACCCGGCAATACGAGCATCTACCGTCGGTGCGGAATTGGGTCTCGCGAAGAAGGCGATTCGTTTGGCTCCTGCTCTAATTAAGTGCTCGGTGGCCAGATATCCTGCGCGACGGTTATCGATACCGACCAAATCATATTTGCTGCGCCGAGGATAGGGCTCAAGGCATCGGTCAAGAAGAACGACGGGGATTTGGGCTCGATCGAGAGCAGCCACGATCCGGTGGTTTGACTGAATTCGATTCGCGGTGTACTCGACGGGGGCGAAGAATACGCCAGACACTTTTCTCGAGATATAGTGCTCGCAGAGCTGTTCAGCCGCCTTCTCTTTGTCCTGTTCCTTCGATACTGAGTTTCCCCATAGCAGCGAATGATGCATCGCCTCCTGCGCTTCCATCATGCCTTTGCAGATGCCTTCGAAAATTTCAGTCTGCCCCAACTCCGGGATCAAGAGCCCAAAAATGTGGCTACCTGAGTGCGAATTCGAGGATACGAACGTTCCCGAACCAACGCGCCGGGTTATCAAGCCCAGGGTTTGCAATTCACGCATCGCGCGGAATACAGTCATCCGCGAGACTTTAAAGCGTCTGACGAGCTCAGATTCGCTCGGCAGACGGCCGCCAGGCTTATAATGCCCCGAGCAAATATCATCCTGCAGCTTCTCGAGTATCTGACGGTACTTGTGGTTCGACATGGGCACCCCTTCGTTCCTACTGATCGCACGACCCGCGGTGGCTTGGCATATTACCATAGACAACTTGCTGACCACGCCACGGCAATACTCTTGACACTGGTTGGGTTGCGTTTTAGAAGTGCTCATGCTCACCAAGGTGAAAGCAAGGAAGATCTTGAAGAATCAGGTCCAACTGATCGCTTACGCCGACCGACTGGCCGGCGACCTAAAGCAACTGAACGCACTTCTAGGCGGCCCTTTAGAACGCGTTTTCGGCGGTGTTCATCTGCTGCCTTTCTTCGTCCCGATCGACGGCGCGGACGCTGGCTTCGACCCGATCGATCACACCAAGGTCGACCCTCGGCTCGGCGATTGGGGAGACGTCCGCGCGCTTGGTGAAGAGATCGAAGTGATGGCTGATCTCATCGTCAACCACGTATCCAGCGATTCTCCCCAGTTTAGAGACTTTCAAGAAAACGGAGCCGATTCCCCGTTCGCAGGTATGTTTCTGACCTACGATCGAGTTTTCCCCGTCGGGGCACGCGAGCAAGATCTCTTGCGGATATATCGCCCGCGTCCGGGATTGCCGTTTACAAGCATCACGCTGGAATCGGGTGAGAAACGGCTTCTGTGGACCACCTTCACACCGCAACAGGTCGACATCGATGTGCAGCATCCGCAGGGCAGGGCTTACTTGAGTGCAATTCTCGACCGATTTCAGTCATCCGGGATACGCATGGTTCGGCTTGATGCGGTCGGCTACGCAATCAAGAAGGCGGGAACCAGCTGTTTCATGATCCCAGACACCTATCGTTTCATCGAGTCTCTTGCATCAGAGGCTCACGCTCTGGGAATTGAAGTGCTCGTGGAAATTCACAGCCACTACTTGCAGCAGCTCGAGATCGCGCGTCGCGTCGATTGGGTCTACGATTTCGCACTTCCGCCACTCGTTTTACATTCCCTTTTTTCTCGCGACTCTCGAGCCCTTGGCCACTGGCTGCGAGCTCGTCCTAATAACGCGGTCACGGTGCTCGACACGCACGATGGTGTCGGAGTCATTGATGTCGGCGCAGGCCGCGAGGGAGAGCCGGGCCTTCTAACGCCGCATGAGATTGCCAAGCTTGTCGAGGCGATTCATTCACGGAGCGGCGGACAGAGCCGGCTGGCTACAGGTGCAGCGGCGAATAACCTCGACCTCTACCAGGTTAATTGTACCTTTTACGATGCAGTAGGCCGCCGAGGGAATGAATACCTCGTGGCCCGCGCGATCCAGTTCTTCGTGCCAGGAATTCCCCAAGTGTATTACGTGGGACTGCTCGCCGGGACAAACGACATGGAACTTCTGGGGCGCACGAAGGTTGGCCGTGATATCAACCGCCATTACTACACTTCATCGGAAATACAGGACGCTCTGGGCAATCCGGTGGTGCGAAATCTCCTTGATTTAATTCGTCTACGCAATTCGCACCCCTCTTTCGCAGGACAAGCGCACGTTGAAACTCCCTCCGAACACACGCTGATGATCACGTGGAGGCTGGATGCTCACTGGGCAAGGCTCGAGGTGGATTTCTCAGCGCCACGCGCCCTGGTTACGTTTTCTAAAGCAAGAGGCGAGGAGGAAGAAGAAACTGCCATCGGGAAATGGGATCTGTGTGCCAGCGGAACCCTGCGATCGTGAGCAATCTGATGAAGAGTACCCAACCGACCAAGACAAACCTCGCCGCAATCAAGTGGCTCACGTTTCTTATGTTCATGATGTTCGCAATGACGACGGACGCGGTCGGCGTCATCATTCCCCAGGTCATCAAGGAATTTCACTTGAACATGACGGTGGCAGGAGCCTTTCAGTACGCCACCATGTCCGGAATCGCGTTCGCCGGCTTCTTTCTTGGCCATCTGGCGGACAAGCTTGGGCGAAAAATAGCCATAATCCTCGGTCTCGTATTGTTTGCTCTCAATTCATACCTTTTCGCGGTGGGCAGCTCCTTCTTGTTCTTCCTCGTGCTGTTGCTGATTTCCGGGACGGCAATCGGCATTTTCAAGACGGGTGCGCTGGCCCTCATCAGTGATATCACGCGATCCACGACTGAACACACAGCGACCATGAATACTGTGGAGGGCTTCTTTGCAGTCGGTGCGATCATTGGGCCAGCCGCTGTTGCCCACTTCCTGGCAATCGGCGCGTCGTGGAAGTGGTTGTACGTGATGGCAGGAACTATCTGCGTGGTTCTGATCGTCACGGCTTCCTCGGTGACCTATCCGCAGTCCACGCGATCGGTCGAATCTGTAGACCTCAAACGCACGATGGCTATGATGAGAAACCCTTATGCCCTTGGTTTCTCTGGCGCGATATTCCTCTACGTTGCCGTCGAAAGTGCGGTCTATGTGTGGATGCCTACTCTGCTTTCCACCTATCGCGGATCCGCGACTTTTGTGGCCGCGTACGCTATTTCGATCTTCTTTGTGCTTCGGGCAGCCGGGCGGTTCTTGGGTTCGTGGATGCTCGCAAGAGTGAACTGGGCTGCTGTCGTAGCCCTATTCAGTCTCGCGATACTTGTCTGTTTCGTGTTGAGCATGATCGGCGGAATCTCGATAACGGTTTTCCTACTTCCCCTATCCGGCTTGTTCATGTCGGTTCTTTATCCCACGATCAACTCTAAAGGGATCAGCTGCTTCCGCAAGGCTGAGCACGGCACGATCGCAGGTGTGATTTTATTCTTCACCTGCGCCGCTGCAGTTGTCGGGCCCTTGGCCATGGGCGCTATCAGTGATTCTCTCGGGGATCCGGAGTACGGATTCATTCTGGCCGCTGGTTTTGCAGGCCTACTTTTCGTCTCGCTCCTGCTGAACTGGATTATCAATCCTACTCGCCAGATTCTGCACGAGCTGGATGCGACCGAATACCACGTGGGCGAGACAGAACGAGGAGTGTAGTAAGAGCAGGCGTGAAGTATTTCCGCACGGGTTCAGCGTCTACCCCGCCTCAGTGATCTGGGTTTCTTCCATCTGCCGGCTGCCTTCGGTCTCATCCGCCTGAGTTCCCGTGTCTCCCCGCACATGCTGTCCGCGTATTTGACGAACTCAAGAGCGGTTTTCGCCTTCTCATCCTTGCGCCAGACGACGTGGACCGGCATTACCGCCGACCGTTCATCAAGGGGAAGCGCGACCAGACGATCCGCAAAAGATGGGTAGTAGGGTCCCTCTCCAACGGCAAGATAGATACCTTTGCCAGATTCGACTAGAATCGCCCCTGCTTCGTCATAAGGCATCGTTTCAGTGGGAATTATCTTCGGTGCGATTCCTGCGTTGCGAAATAACTCCAGCATCTTCTCGTTGAACCCTGGAGAAATGTTTCGATCAATCATCAGGACATTCTCCTGGGCAATGTCCTTGAGCCGAATGCGCCTCCGCCTGGCCAGGGGGCTGGATTTTCGAAGGACGACGGAAAAACTTTCCTCAAACAACAGGCTGGACGTGAGTTGAGGGTTGTTGAAGGGGGGGCGCATGAAACCCACATCAATCCTGCGATCGTCAAATGCTTCGCTTTGAAAACCTGAAGCGATGTTCCTGACGTCTACTTCTACCCCAGGAAAAAGTCGGAGGTAGCCGTTGATAATTCGGCTTACCACATCCCCGAGACCTTTGCCGATCGCGACGCGCAGGGTACCCGCAGCTCCAGCCTGCACCTGCTTCGCGGCTTCCACGGCCTGGGCCGCATGCTGTAGCACGACGCGCGCTTCGCTCAAGAAACTGTTTCCGGCATCGGTGAGAAAGACCCGGCTGCTGTTTCGATCGAAGAGCTGGACTCCGATTTCACGCTCGAGATCGTGTATCTGCCGGCTCAGCACAGGCTGACCGACCTCGAGTCGTCTCGCCGCTTTCGTGAAATTCAATTCCTCAGCAACGGCTATGAAGTACCGCAGATGTCGAAGTTCCATAGACAGCTTCGCATTCTAGCGAGAATGCTCTTAGTTTGGCAATGTCTATTAGACATTGATGCAATGTGCAAAAAGTGTTGACAAGAATCGGCGGCCACGTGTATTCCTAGCTGACATCTGGTGGGTTCTCTAATCGCCTTTTGGACCTCGTACGCGCAGGTCGACGGGCAGTCCCATGGGGAGGGGCTAAATGTTCCGCTTTGATAGACAGGTAGGTAGGTTGCTGCTGGGAGTGGCCTTGTTCTACGGATTCGTGGCCACAGACGTCGCGGTCGCGCAAGTCGGCACGGGAAGCATCCAGGGCACCGTTTCAGACAGTTCTGGCGCGATCATTGCGGGAGCTTCCGTAACGGTGACGAATACCCAGACCGGTGGCGTCACGCGCATTACAGCTAACACCCAAGGTCGATATGTTGTGCCGGATCTCCTCGTCGGAATCTACGACGTTCAAGCGAAGATGACGGGCTTCCAGACGCAGATTCATACCGGCGTCGTGATCACCGTCGGCCAAAATGTCGTGGTGGATTTCTCCTTGCCCGTCGGCCAAATGACGGAAACCGTGACCGTTCAGGGCGCAACAACGCAGGTGGAGACGACCTCCGCGGAGATATCGGCTCAGATTGGGCAGCAGCAGGTGGAGCAACTCCCCCTTAATGGTCGCAATTATGAACAGTTGATTCTTCTCGCGCCCGGAGTCCAAACGGTGACAACGGGAGCACAAAGCTCCTTTTACGGCAGAGAGCCAAGCTATTCCATCGCTGGTTCGCGGCCTGAGGGCCAGGAGCTTCTCCTGGACGGAGCGAATATCCAGGGGTTTTGGAATCACGGAGCTGGCAACAGCATCATCGGAACCTCGCTCGGCGTCGAAGCCATCGGTGAGTTCCAGGTTCTGACCAATTCTTACAGCGCGCGCTTCGGCGGAAGTGGCAGCGTCATGAACGCAACCACGAAGTCCGGAACCAACACTTTCCACGGCAGCGTGTATGACTTCTTCCGTAACAATGTTCTCGATGCCCGCGATACCTTCAACACCGGCTCCTCTCCAATGAATCCGTATCGGCAGAATCAATTCGGCGGAGCAGTCGGCGGTCCGCTTAAGAAGGACAAGCTGTTCTTCTTCGTAAACTATGAAGGCATTCGAAGGCTGCGCGGATTCACCTTGCTTCCCACAGTCCCTGACGCGGAGGCACGGCTGGGTAACCTGCCGGATTGCGTGGTCAACCCCGCGCCTGGATGCAATCCCGCTGCACTGGACCCACTTCCTCTCAATCCCACATCTCAAGCGATCATGGCCCTTTATCCCACCGGAGGCGCAAGTGCAATTGAATTGCCCTCCCCATTTGGCGGACCGAGCGGCGTCGATCAGATCACCGTCAATTTGCCTGAGCCGGCGAACGAAGACTACGTCAACACACGGTGGGACTACGTACTCTCCGACAAAAACACGATTTTTGGGCGCTATGTCTTTGACAACGGATCGCTGGTGGATCCAACCGTCTCGCCCGTGGGGCTTTACCCGGAAACGTCGCAGGGTCGGAATCAATATGTCACCATTGGCGATAAGGAAGTCTTTTCCTCGAATCTGATCAACGATGCCCGGTTTACCTTCACACGTTCGAAGATGCGTGCATTTGTGGCCGGAGAGAATCCGGTACTGCAGTTCTTTAGCTTCTATGGCGAGAATAGGCAGGACGGCACCGTGATCATTACCGGAGGACCCTCGCCGATCGGCCCGAGCGCATTTACTCCTGACTTTGAACTTCAAAACGTATTCTCTCTAAACGACGACGTTTTCTGGGTCCATGGGAAACACTCCTTTGAAATCGGCGTGGAGTTTCGAAGGCTGCAAAGCCCGCTTGCAAACGGCTTCTTTGAAGATCAGGGCTGGAACTTTCCGAGCTACGCCAGCTTCGTGGAGGGTATGCCGGTCGCACCCGGACCACCCATCACTCTGCTTGGTGCGCTTCCGGGACTGGCGAACTCCTACAGAAGCTTTCGGGAATCGGACTTGTCCCCCTACATTCAAGACACCTGGAAAGTGTCGCGCACGGTGACCCTGAATTTGGGACTGCGCTACGACTTCATCTCGAATCCTGTCGAAGCCCACAACTTGCTTTGCGCATTTATCGATCCGAGCAGCCCATCCACGACGGGTTGCACGCCGGTTTCACATGTGTTCGGTTCCAACCCCTCGGTGAAGAGTCTCGATCCGCGGGTTGGGATCGCGTGGGATCCATTTGCGGATCACAAGACCTCCATCAGAGCGGGTGCAGGCTTATTCCACGATCCGATTCAGGTTCGTAACTATCACCCCGCATTTATCTTTGCCGGACCGTTTCAGACGGCAGTGTCGCTCTGCGTTTTTGGCGGGCCACCCTGCAGTTACCCGACGCCGTTTCTTGGGATCACGGTCCCGATTCCGACCATCGGTGAAGCCCTGGAGTACGATCCGCGCGTGACCCCGTTTGTATTGCAGTACAACTTTGGCGTCCAACGCGAGATATTCAAGAACACGGTCTTCAGCCTCTCGTATGTCGGTTCGAGGGGATACTACTTGATGGTTCAGAACGATTTGAATCCTGAAATCCCCACGATTGTGAACGGACAACCGACATTTCCCACTGGTTCGCCGCGACAGAACCCCAACCTTGGGGGCATCGCTTTCAACAAGCCGGACGGTTCGTCTTGGTACAACTCCTTGCAGGCGTATCTGACGCGCAATCTTGGCAAGAATTTGCAGTTTCAGGCGTCCTACACGTATTCCAAGTGCATAGACTACGGCTCGGTCGCCTTCGGACTAGAGGCTGGGAACAGCGGCCAGCAAGCCCAATCCGACCCGTACAACCTTGCCCGCGACAAGGGCGTCTGCGACTTTGACGTGCGCCATAATTTCGTTGCGAATAGCGTCTATCGACTGCCGTTCCAGGGCAACCGATGGGCGGAAGGGTGGCAAGTGAGTGGCATCGTAACGGCCCGCAGCGGAACTCCTTTCAGCATCCAGGACGGAATCGACCAGGCGAATCTCAATAACCCGGCCGGACAGCCAGGTGAGAGGCCCGATCTAACCGGAGAAAGTACTGTGCCGGCCGGAGGGAAAAGTGTGCACAACCTTTGGTTCAACCCCGGCGCCTTCACGCTGCAGCCCTTCGGCGCTCTCGGCGACCTGCGCAGAAACACTCTGTTCGGTCCTAGATTCGTCAATCTCGATACATCCGTCACGAAAGTTACTCGGATCACCGAGGCCACGAATCTCGAATTCCGAGCGGAGATTTTCAACCTATTCAACCATCCGAACTACGGATTGCCGGTTTCCGTGCTAACGAGCCCGAACTTTGGAGAAATCTTGGGTACGGCTGGAATCGCACGACAGATCCAATTCGCGCTCAAGTTTAGTTTCTAGGACCGTCATTGGGAATCGGAGAGAGAACGCGACTGGGTCAGAGATACGCGAATCGCGCTGCCTCTTCGAAACGACACTGATGGTCGAACTATCAGATTGCCGTACGAAAGGGGAACAGCGTGGCGCCCCCCCCGCTCGCGCGGTCCCTTTTCACCGGGGAGCCGATGCAGCGCCAACACCCCCGCGCTTGGCGCCTCCCCTTTTGTTTTTTCGCCCGCGGAACAACGCAATGCCGGAGGTTCTTACCATTCGATGACGAACTACAAGAGGTTTCTGCCGGTTATGTTGGTCCTCGCGTGGCTCGCCGTACCCACCAATGCCGGCCAAGGCGCTGGCACGGCGGATTCGGCTCTCGAGTCAAGTGTTGCGGATAGCTGTGCCCGGCTCGCGACGGCGAAGGTCGAGTGGCCCGACGCGACCACACATATCAAGCAGTCCGATTGGCACGCAGACGGCTCACAGGTAGCACTTCCGATGGTGCCGCCGGTAACGCTACCCGCCCACTGTGAGTTAACCGGGGCCATGCAAGATCGCATGGGGGTGGATGGGCAGCATTACGCGATCCGTTTCCACCTGCGCCTGCCCCTGCGATGGAACGGGAAGTTTCTATTCGAAGGTGGAGGCGGCACTGAGGGAGACCTGGGCAGTGCAATCGGCGCTACCACGCCGGGAGCGCCGCCCGCTATCGCTCAGGGCTACGCTGTCGTGTCCCAGGACTCCGGCCACGACAACGCGACGAATAGCGTCCCGAGCCGCGGCGGCAACGTCGCTTTCGGTTTTGATCCAGAGGCGCGGGCCAACTACGGCGGAGCTTCTCTCAGGTTGGTCTCTGAAACTGCCAAGGAGATCATTCATTCCTACTATGGCCGCCTACCTGAGCACTCCTATTTCGTTGGGTGCTCCAAGGGTGGCCAAGAGGGCATGGCCTTCGCTCAGCGCTTTCCAGACGAATTCGACGGAATTGTTGCGGGCGCACCGGGGTTCTCGCTGCCCCGCGCCGCCGTTGCGGAAGCGTGGGATACACAAGCCTTTGGTAGCTTAGTAGAGGCGACCGGCGCAAAGACCTTCAATCCGAAGTTGCTTCCGACGAGCTTCAGCGAAACGCAATTCCGCACCGTTCGCGAGGCCATCCTTGCGGCATGCGATGCAGACGATGGAGTGCGGGATGGCATCACGTCAAACTTCGAATCTTGCACGTGGCCGCGCGTCGCAAAGGAACTGAATCGCCGAAACTGTTCAACTTCGAAGACTGACTCATGTTTGAGTGATGCGCAGATAAGTGTGTTAGGACGCGTCCACTGGGGACCGAAGAACAACCGCGACAAATCACTCTATTCCGATTGGCCGATCGATGCGGGCATGGGCAGCGACGGCTGGCGCATCTGGAAGATTGGTTCTGCGATGAGTGGTTTCCCCGGCATCAACGTGGCAATGGGCGGGCCGGCGCTAGCCGCGATCTTCACTACTCCGCCGACGACCTTGAATGCAGATCCAAAGGCCGCGCTCGACTTCGTTCTGAGCTTTGATTTTGATCGCGACGCGCCCAAGATCTATGCGACCCAGGCTCCCTTTAAACGTTCTGCTTGGGATGCTGTCTCGGCCCGCTCACCTCATCTGGAGGAATTTCGCGCGCGCGGCGGAAGAATGATTGTGTACCAGGGAGCCTCCGATCCGGTGTTCTCGCTAAACGACACACTCGCCTGGTACCGCGAAGTTGAAAAGCTCAACGGTGAATCCTCCGCGGACTTTGTTCGCGTCTTTCCGGTCCCGGGCATGGCTCACTGCAATGGCGGTCCGGCAACTGACCAATTCGATGCCTTCGGCGCGTTGGTCGATTGGGTGGAAAAAGGATCGGCTCCGGATCGAATAATCGCGAAAGCCGGCGCCAACAGCCCATGGCCAGGGCGCACCAGGCCCTTGTGCCCGTACCCGGAAACCCCGCATTACAAAGGAAGCGGCAGCATCGAAGATGCTGAGAATTTCGTTTGTCGAAGCGGTCGGTGAGATGTCGAAACGGATCCGCTATAACAGGTTCCCACCCCTGGGAAGAGCAGTCGGCCGGTGCTTAATGCTGCAAGGCATTGTGAGGCTGGCCGACTGTTCCATTCTTCCGATCCGTGAGGACCCACGAAGCAGCTATTGACATGCATTCGACGCCGGTGCTACGGTCTGGCAAACGGTTAGAGATCAGAG
>OBLU010003467.1_pt1 | contig 14285 bp, 18 predicted proteins | sample 1518681 | NCBI WGS metagenome assembly OBLU01 (sample SAMEA3539304, study PRJEB22396) | soil metagenome | biome: tundra; feature: field; material: soil | place: USA | collected 2010-05 | depth 0.15 m
TCGACGAGATCGGCGAGCACAAACTCAGATTGGCCGGCGCGCATTTCCGGCTGCGCCTCACCGTAGAGTTTCCTCACGGCCACGCGCCCACGGTGGCCCTCATCAACGGCAATCCGGCTCCTCTGGCTGTGACCGAACCGGGCGGTCTGAATGAGGAAGTAGCGGGCGTGGCCACCGCCGACACCGGCGGCACAACTCTCGGCTTTGAAGCTCCCAGCCTTTTTGTGGCCATTCGCACGCCTCACCCCGGCGCCAACACCACGGTCTTCGCCCTCCCGGAAGACGAAGCAGCCGTCGAGGCCTGGACCACGGCGGCCACGGCGGTCACGCCCTTCCTGCAAGGTTGGCTCGGCCAGCGTCCCCGCTCCCAACTCACCCTGCTGGACCTGCCCGACTCTCAAGACGCGCCCTTCGAGACCGGCGTCCTGCTGGCTGCGCCGCTCCGCGAAACCGGCCCGGAGCAGTTGAACGGCTATCTGGTCCATGCCCTCACCCACGCCTGGATTACAGCGCCCACGTCGCCAAATTCGCCGCAATCGCCCCGAGTCTGGCTCAGCGAGGGTGTGGCAACCTTCATGGGCACGTTGTGGGTGGAAAAGCAGCACGGCCGCGACCAGGCCCTCGGCACTCTGGAAGCCGCGCGCCCCGCGCTGGCGCTGGCCGAGCCCGCGAGCCCCGGAGAAAGCGCAGGGCAACCGCTGGCCCTGGCTATCTCGCCCGTCTATTACCGCACCAAGGCTGCCTATGTATTGTGGATGCTGCGCGACCTGGCCGGCGACCCCGCACTTTCCGTCGCACTCCGCGCCTATGATCCCGCTGCCGGCGTTCCTGCTCCGGATGCGAGCAAGAGCTTCGGCAAAGACGCCGGCCGCAGTTCGTTCGAGAAGCTGCTGGAACAGAGCGGGACCCGCCGCGACCTCGCCTGGTTCTTCGCCGACTGGGTGGATGCGGACAAGGGCCTGCCCGACCTGAGCATCGGTGGCGTCTTCCCCACCTCCACCTCGGCCGGCAACTGGCTGGTCGCCGTCACCGTTGCCAACAACGGCTATGCCGCCGCCGAAGTTCCGGTCACCGTGCGATCGGACGCGGCTTCCGTAACCCAGCGCGTTCTGGTTCCCGCCCGCGGCAAGGCTGTTCAGCGCATCCTCATCCAGGGCAAGCCCACCGAAGTCCAGGTCAACGACGGCGCCGTCCCCGAAACCCAAGCCAGCGTGCATGTAACGAAGCTGGGCGATGCTGATGATGGCTTACAAAAAGCGCCGGCGGGCGTGCCGCAATAGATTACGACCGCAACGCGCATCCCAATCAGACCGTATACTGATTGCCGAGAACAGAGCATGGCTGATCCGAATGCTGAAAGCGGAAACGATCAACGAGTCACGCCAGAGACACCGGCGGACTTAGTTCTTTCACAAGAACCAAAAACTGCCAGCACTCCAGACCGTCGAAACCGAAGAAAGTTCGCCGATCATCCTCACTGGTGGACGATTCTACTTAGCGCTATTGCAATCGTGATCAGTGTCCTTAGTTACGTCGAATCTCATAGAAATAGAGCCTTGAACGAAGAGGTAAATCGCCCCATTATTAGAGTAGCGTCTATCGTAGATCGGGGACTCGTTTTTGAGATAAGGCAGGCGAATCCGCCTAGGCGGGAGAATGCCATCGATCTGTACATTCGCAACAACGGGAAGACTTTCGCAGGGAATGTTGTCGTTACCTATAAGGCCCAACTTGACGACATGCGAGAGGGCAAAGACTATTTGAAGTTCTCCGACGACAAGGACGCCACAAAAGGCAAAGAGTTAATCGGCGATCTAGCACCAGATGAGGAATATGTCCTCGTTCTTTGGGTTTCTGAATTGAAAGAGAGCCCGACAATCGACTTCGGTAATGGGAAAGTCAATACGGTTTCGCTCTATATCAAGGGAGACGCGAGCTATATAAATCCGACCGATGGCGCCTCGCATAAAGAGAAGTTTTGCTTTTATGAAGGGGGTATGTACGGACAGTTCGAGAGATGTCCATTGCCAGACCTGACTAAGTAAGAGGAACCGGATATTCCAAGGAACCGCTTTGGCTTTGAAAGGGCACGACTTTAGTCGTGCCATAAATCTTCAAGAATAATCCTGGGCTTCAGCCCCTGAGGGAAGGTTTTGAAGAACCAGAAACATCCCTCAGCGGCTAAAGCCGGTGCAAATATGGCCTTGCAGTGCGGCACGGCTGAAGCCGTGCCCTTTCAATGCCGGAGTTCCCACGGTTCGCGAGCTTCATGCGATTGTCCTGCTTTCTCATTCTTTCTGGTGAAAGGACAGTAACTATTCCTTCTCCAGCCCCGCTTCAATCTCGGCCAGTATGCGAACTCGCCCGGCGCGGATGTCCTCTAACGCCGCAAGCAGCCCATTGCGCTCTGTATCGTTGGTGAGCAACTCAACCATGCTCAGCAGGGATTCTGACTCGACCTGCTTCTCCTCATGTCTATTCATTTTTCTTCTCATTCCGCGCCCGCACCTTGAACCAGATCGGCGTGCCTTTGAAGCCGAAGGCCTCGCGAATCTGGTTTTCGAGGAAGCGCTCGAAGCTGAAGTGCAGCTTGATGTCCCGGTCGGTGAAGAGCACAAACGTCGGCGGCGCGACGGCGGCCTGGGTCATGTAGAAAATCCGCACCCGCTTGGCCATGGGCACCGGCGCGCGCTGGAAGTCGATCCGTTCGAGGAAGCGGTTCATCTGCCCGGTCGAGACGCGCTTGCGCCGTTCGGCGGCCACGGCCTTTACCTCGTTCAGCACGCGTCCCAGCCCAGTGCCTTCCAGCGCGGAGAGAAAGATGACCGGCGCATAGCTCAGGTATTTGAGCACCGTGCGCAGTTGTTTCTCGAAGATCTCGCGATCGGCGGGCGGCTTGCCGTCTGTGCGGCCGGTGGTGACCGCGTCCCACTTGTTCACAAGGATGATGACGCTGCGCCCGCTCTCATGGGCATAGCCGCCGATGGTGGCGTCGGCTGCCGTCACTCCATCGGTGGCGTCGAGCACCAGCAGGGCCACGTCCGCGGCCTCCAGATGCCGCCGCGCCATCACCACGCTCATCTTTTCGGCCATCAGGTGGGTCTTGCCCTTGCGCCGGATGCCGGCCGTATCCACAAACCGCAGTTGGCTGCCCTCGAACTCAACCACCTCGTCCACCGCATCGCGCGTGGTGCCTGGGACGGGCGACACGATGGCCCGGGAGGTCCCCGTCAGCGCGTTCAACAGCGTGGACTTGCCCACATTGGGCCGCCCGATGATGGCCACCGAAGTCTCGTGCTGCTCGAACTCCCCGTGAGTTCTGTGCAGCGGACGAAGCTCCTCGCCCCCCTCGTCCGCCGGGGCCGGCCCTCCCTCAGAGATTTCAGCCTCTTCGGCCTGCACGTCCTCGGCCTCCTGGGCGGCTAGCGTTTCTTCCTCCGTCAACACAGTCTCAGGCGGCGCTGGAATCGCCTCCGAAATGGCCTCCAGCAGGTCGCCGATACCCAGCCCGTGCTCAGAGCTGATGGGAAACACGTTGCGGATGCCCAATTGGCGAAAGTTCTCCGCGGCGGCGGCCATCGCCTCGCCCTCCACCTTGTTCACGGCCAGAAAGACAGGCTTGCCGCCGCGAATCAGCAGCCGCACCAGGTCGTAGTCCGGGCTGGCCAGTTCCGTGCGCGCGTCCACCACCAGCACCAGTGCGTCGGCCTCCTCCAGCGCTACCCTGGCCTGGGCATAAATCTCGGTGGGAATCAGCTCTGGGTCATCGGGCACGATGCCGCCGGTGTCCACCAGGCGAAACTGCCGCCCGGCCCACTCGTACTCGCCATAGATACGGTCGCGGGTAATGCCGGACTCATCGCCCACAATCGAGCGCCGGCTGCGGGTCAGCCGGTTGAAGAGCGTGGATTTGCCCACGTTGGGCCGGCCCACAATAGCCACCAGCGGAAACGCCGCCGCGCCCGGCTTGCCGGGCACTACCGATCTGCGATACTTCGCCAAAACCTGTCTCCAGTCGCTGCTCGCCAAGGATGGCGAAGCGGGACAAATCAATTCCAGAGCTGCGTCAGGACCATACAGGGCCAGATCAGCCCCAAATCCGCTTTACGCCATACAAATCGAATACCCGGTCCCGGCTCACCAGGGGAATGCGCAAATCCAGCGCCTGCGCCGCCAGCAGCCGGTCAAAGGGATCGCGATGGTGAAAAGGCAACCGTCCCCCGCGAATGACCTGCCGGACAGTGGTCTCCAGAAGGGTATAGCCCCCTTGCATCATAACGGCTTCAAAGTCGTCGAGAATACGCGCCGCATCCAACTTACCGAGGGCCGCCTTGATCGACATCTCCCACGGTGTCACGATCGAAATCAGCAAGGTTGCGGAGCGGTCTTTAACGATGTCCTGAACCCGCGCGGGTAGCGCCCCTGGAGCGCCCAGAATCCAGAGGAATGTGTGCGTATCGAGCAGATAGGTCATTTTCCGGGAGGGGTCGCTGGAGGCGGAACCAGCGGCGCGTCCAGCATGTACCCCCAACCACACTCCACCAGCTCTTCGTCCGTCATCGGATCGAACGCGTCTTCGTCCCAGTGCATGCGCCCGCGGTAGGCGCCGATCAGCCGGAAGTTGGGCTCAGGCTGGTTCGCAGCCGTCCCGTTGATGGGCACGATCTTGGCCACTGGCTTTTTGCCGCGCATGACGATAACCTCCTGCCCCGCCTCTGCCTCTTTGAGCAGCCGCGAGAGGTGAGTCTTCGCCTGATGGACGGTATAGGCCATGGACTAAGTATGCTTAGTCCACCTTGCGAAGTCAACCAGGCTGGACGGTCGCGCCGCCTCGTCCAGATAAGTTTTTTCCCATCTCCCGGGCAGAATCCAGGCATGGCAATTGCCCTCCCGCCTACAGGAGGGAGCGATGCATATCCACGGCAGCCAGATGAATCCTAATGCGGTCAATCCCTACTCCGCCGCGGCGGAGAAGGCGGTCGCCGCGCAACGAGCCGCCGATGTCCGCAAAAAACTGATGAAGAGCGCATCGGACATTGATGGCGTATCGAGTCCCGAGGAGGCTTTCATGGTCGGCCAATGGATGGACTCGCGCCATAGTCAGGTCCAGAGCCAGGACCAGTACCACGCCAGCGCCGCCGGCAAAGATCCGGATTTCGGTTAAGGCACATCTCTCAGATTCCACGCTGAGTCCACCGCCGCAATCAACCGGAGCGGTCCTCGGTTGAAAATAACATCTTCCGGCAGCTATTCTCTTCTTACCCTTTGTTTGAATGGATGGGCACAGAGAGAGGGCCAATGGTCGATGAGAATTCGCAAGCACAAATCAATCCGAACCAGCCAGCGGGAAATCCGGAATGGGGTTACCGGTTGAACTTTGCTCCTAGCCCAACGGCGATTCTCCACGATTTCTGTGGGGAAAACCGGATTGAGGGGGCATTCTGCCCGCATTGCCAGAAGCCCCTTCTTCGGCTGCTCTCCTTGAATACAAAAGATGAAGTGCTGAATATCGATCCGGCGAAGATTCCTGCTGTGCATCTGCTCTATTGCTGGACTTGCGGCATTCCCTTTGATGAGTTTTGCTACAGGATGAACGACGATGGAAGTGTTTCATTGCTGAAGGTTCTGCTGAGGTATCCGTCAGAGTTCGGGCCAGAAGGGCCGTACGACGGATATACCGGAGTCTTTGGGATTCATCAGGTTTCGCTCGATCCCGTTAGCTCAGAGGATCAGCAAAGGTATAAAGCCTCATGGATGGCCGACGATGTGGATTCTTGCGATTGGGATTGTGAAGTATTCCACCAGGTCGGAGGGTATCCGTACTTGTATAACCCTGAGCGGAGATGCTGTCCTGGTTGCGGGATGGATATGCCATTCTTTGCGTCGATCTGCGATAACGCGACCGGAAACGATGCTTTTGCTGCAAGCGGAAATGACAGTTTTTGCGACAATGGCGGAGTCGTCATGATTTTCTATTTCTGTAGGCTCTGCTCAGTCGTCTCCGCCTATCATTCGTGCGACTGAGGATGACAAAAGCGCAGACGTTCTGCCGCTGCCGGCTGGCTCACTATGATGGAGTGAGCACCCGGCCCTGATGCCTCCCACCGACACCTCAACCCGCGCCTTGCCCACCCTGCACGAGTTTTTTGCTCCGGGCGGCATCCTGGCGCGCTCGGCGCTGCCCTATGAGTACCGTCCCGGCCAGCTTGAAATGGCGAAGGCCGTCGAGCGGGCTCTCGAAGAACGCCGCCACCTGATCGTCGAGGCCGGCACCGGCACCGGCAAGACGCTGGCCTACCTGCTGCCGGCCCTGCGCACCGGCCGGCGCGTCATCGTCTCCACCGGCACCAAGGCCCTGCAAGACCAGCTTTACTTCCGCGATGTTCCCTTCCTCGAAACGCTGCTGGGCGGCCTGCGCGTTTGCTACATGAAGGGCCGCGCCAACTACCTGTGCCGCCACAAGCTGGCCGCCTTGCGCAACCAGCCGATTCTTTCCGGCCTGGAAGAGATCGACCAGTACCGCCAGATCGCCGAGTGGGACGAGACCACCGAGACCGGCGACCGCGCCGAGCTCTCCGGGATGCCCGAGTCGAGCGCGTTGTGGAACAAGCTGGATGCGCGCACCGAGGCCTGCCTGGGGTCAACGTGTCCGGATTATCGCCGCTGCTTCATCACCGAGATGCGGCGCAAGGCGCTCGAATCCGACATCATCATCGTGAACCACCACCTGTTTTTTGCCGACCTGGCCGTGAAGCGCGAGGCCGCCGGCGCGCCCGACCCAGGCATTCTGCCCGAGGCCGCGGCGGTTGTCTTCGATGAGGCGCACGAGCTGGAAGAGGTAGCTTCGAGTTATTTCGGACTTTCGGTCAGCAACATACGATTTGAAGAGTTGGCGCGCGATACCGATGTGCTGATGCGCGGGAAGGAAGGCGCCGAAAACCTTCCCGCCGTCACCCAGCAACTCCGCGAACGCGCCCGCATGTTCTTTGCCGGACTGCCCATGGCCGGCGATGGACGCCAGCCCTTCACCGGCCGCGAGGAGTTTCTGGAGTCTTCCGGCGACCTCTATCTGGCCGTGCGCGCCACGCTCCGCCGCATTGAAGCGGAGATGGACGGGTTGACCGGCATTGACGAAGCGCCGGGACTCAAGAAGCGCGTCGCCCGCCTGCGCTCGGAGCTTGAGTTTCTGCTCGAAAAGAACGACAGCAACATGGTCTTTTGGATGGAGCGCCGCATCTCCGGAGCCCCGACGGACAGGTCTTCGCCTGCGGGAAGGCCAGCCGCCTTTCGCGCGCAGTCGCGCGCCACGTTCCTGCTGGCCACGCCCATCGACGTCTCCGAGCTGCTTCACGAACTGGTCTTCGACCAGATTCCCACCGTGGTGCTCACTTCGGCCACGCTCACCGTGCAGGGCGGCTTTGAGCACATCCGCAGGCGCCTGGGCCTCACGGAGGCGCGCGAGTTGGTCGTCCCCTCGCACTTCCGCTACGGCGAGCAAGCGCTGCTCTACCTGCCGCCGGAGATGCCCGACCCGCGTGACCCCGAGTTTCCCGAGGCTGCCGCGCGCTGCATCCGCCGCGTGCTCGAAATCACCCGCGGGCGCGCCTTTTGCCTCTTCACCAGCTACAGCCAGATGCGCGACCTCTACGAGCGCCTCGTGCCGGTGCTGGACTTTCCCATCCTGCTGCACGGTACGGCTCCCCGCAAGGCGCTGCTCGAAGAGTTTCGGGCCACGCCCAATGCCGTGCTTTTCGGGACTTCCAGCTTTTGGCAGGGCGTGGACGTGCAGGGCGAGGCCTTGAGCTGCGTCATCATCGACCGCCTGCCCTTCGCCGTGCCCAGCGACCCGGTGGTCCAGGCCCGCATGAAGGCCATTGAAGAGGCCGGCGGCAAACCTTTCAACGACTACCAGGTTCCGGCAGCCGTCCTCACCCTCAAGCAGGGCTTCGGCCGCCTGATCCGCTCGCTCGAAGATCGCGGCGTGCTGGTCCTCCTCGACCCCCGCGTCCGCACCAAAAGATATGGCCAAACCTTCCTCGCCAGCCTGCCGCCGTACCGGATGACGGAAACGATAACAGATGTGGAGCATTTCTTTGAGAATGGCTGAAATTCATGAAGGCCGTTCGAGTTGATCGTGCACAATTCATCTTTGAGGGAACCCCATGCAAGTCACCGCGCAAGACGTCCTCATAGTCATCGACGTCCAAAACGACTTCTGCCCCGGCGGCGCGCTGGCCGTTGCCGATGGGGATGCTGTCATCGAAGTCATCCACCGGGTCGCGCCAAAGTTCGAGCATATTGTCCTCACGCAGGACTGGCACCCAGCGGGCCACTCTTCTTTCGCTACCGCTCATGCCGGAAAACAGCCGTTCGAGCAGGTCGAACTGAGTTACGGAATGCAGACTCTTTGGCCCGACCATTGCATTCAGGGCAGCAAGGGCGCTGAGTTTCACCCCGCGCTCCGCTTGCCGCAGGCGGAAATCATCCTGCGCAAAGGCTTCAGCCCGCACATCGATTCGTATTCGGCGTTCTTTGAGAACGATCGCGTCGCGCCAACCGGCCTGGCCGGCTATTTGGACGAGCGGAACCTCACCCGCGTCTTCCTGGCCGGGCTTGCCTACGACTTTTGCGTTGGCTACTCCGCCCTCGATGCGCGGCGTTTGGGCTTGCAGGCCGTCATCCTGCGCGACGCCTGCCGCGCGATCGACCTGGACGGTTCGGTGGCGAAGATCGAAGCTCAGTTTGCCAATGCCGGGGTCATGCTGATCGAGAGTGCGGAACTTGCCGGCTGAAGCGCAGCTTTGGTTTCCTCCGGCTTGAATTCATCGGATGCGCTACTGTATTCTGGGAGCACCTAAAAAGGTGCTTGAACGGGAGGCGTACATGCTCAATATTGCGACGGACATTCAATCGCTGACCACCTTTCGGCGCTCTTCCGGCGACTTCATGAAGCACCTCAAGAAGAGCAAACGCCCCATGGTGCTTACGGTGAACGGGAAGGCCGCGGCCGTTGTGCAGGACGCCGAAGCCTATCAGCGCCTGCTCGATATTGCCGCGCGGGCCGATGCCGAGGAGGGAATTCGTCAGGGCCTCGACGATGAAAGGGAGGGAAAGCTCCAGCCGATAAGGGAGTTTTTCGCCGAGTTCGAAGCCACCCATGGCATACCTCGTTAGAATCACGCCGCGGGCACGGCGCGACCTTGCCATCCTGTTCAAGGATATCCACGCCGAAGATTCCGAAACGGCGCTGAAGTGGTACAAGGGACTCAGAGAAGCTGCTCTCACCCTGGAAGAAATGCCCAACCGCTGCCCGGCGACGCCCGAGAACCCGCGGCTCAGGCACCTCCTCTACGGGCGTAAGCCACACGTCTATCGCGTGATCTACCGTGTGCTGGAAAATGAGAAGAGGGTCAATGTGCTTCACATTCGCCACGGCGCCAGGCGGAAGTTCAAGGCGTCCGGTCTCGCGTAGGAGATGCCGTGGCTGCCGCGTTCTCATCCATGTCGCGCAACTTCTACATTCTGGCCGCAACGCTGGTCTTCTTTGCACTGATCTCGGCGGGCATGTCTCTGGTGCCTTCGAGCTTCCAGCCCGGACTGCCGGCCAACGGATCGCTGTGGCGCACGGTGGCCATGTTCCTGCTTCTTTTCGGGCTGCTTTCGGCGCTCATCGGCGTGATGAGTCACCTCTTCGAGCAGGTGGACCGGCGCAGCGAAGAGGCCCGGCTGGCTGCCAGGCGCAAGCGGCGCGGCGAAAAGCACTAGAATCAAGTCTGGGATGTTTCCCGCACAGGACAAGAGCTGACGCCGATGTATGAAGTCACCGTGGAGGCCGGTTTCTCCTCCGGCCACTATCTCCGCAACTACAAGGGCAAGTGCGAGAACCCGCACGGGCACAACTATAAGGTCTGCGTCACCCTGGCCGGGGCCGCGCTGGACGAGGCTGGCCTCTTGCTCGATTTCAAGCTGCTCAAGCAGGTGCTGCGTCCGGTCGTCGACCGCATCGACCACCAGATGCTCAACGACCTGGAGCCCTTCACGGTCCTGAATCCCTCGGCCGAGAACATCGCCAAATACTTCTACGACCAGACCAATGAGCAACTCGCCGGAATGACTCAGGGCCGGGTGCGCGTGAAGGACTGCACCATCTGGGAGACGGACACGACCACAGCTACTTACTACGAGTAGCCGCCTCCGTTTGCGGCTCCTGCCCGCCAGCGGTGTAGCGGCGCTTCCACGACTCCGGCAACTCATCGCCCTCGCGGGGCGGCTCTCCCGTGCGGGGACGCCGAAGCAGGGCCAGCGCCTCCGCGACATCGGCATGATGCGTATACCGCTCAAAGAAGGCGAGCGTTCGCGTGGCGGCCAGCTTTTCTGCCAATGCCACATTGATGAGCTGATTCAGCGCCACGCCCTCCACCTTGGCCAGAGCCTTGGCCTCTTCCATCAGCGCGGGCTGTAGCCGCAGGGCAAAGTTGCTTGTTCTCATAAATTCCTCATCTTCTCCACAGCTTCTTTCGGCGAAATTGCCTGAATTCCAAAAACCTTCGCTGGCTCAAAGTCCCTGCGGTTGAAGCTCACAATCACATCGGCGTTGCCGTGAAAGGCCGTCTCAAGAACAAACTCGTCATTCGGATCGCGCAACTGTGGCCGCAGACGAAACGCCAGATGTATGGGCTCGCCCATCCGGCAAAATGCCTTGACGATCTTTACCGCCTCTTGCGCGGTAAATCCTGAAGCCCGCAGATGTTCGGGGCGAGTCAGTACAGCTTCATATTCGAGTACCAGCGGCACTGAAACCAGCGGCTTCAAGTACCCACTCAGCACCGCTTCGACAAGCAGACCTGAAGCTCCCGCAGAGCTGCGCAATGCCGCCACCAGCACGGAGGTGTCCAGAACCGCTCGCACAGACAGATCATATCACATGCAATATCAATAATGAGAAGTGGGATCGTCCGCCGCTGCACCGATTTCCTCAGTTGCGAACGTCGCCGTCCCTCAGTTCATCTGGCTGGACTTGGACTTGAGGTATTTGTCGAAGGGAATCTCGAAATAGAAGAGTTCGTTGCCGTCGGCGTCGCGCAACTCGCGCAGGTGCAGCCTGGCGCCCTTGAGCGGGTGGTCGAGATCGGAAACGTCGTAGAACAGGAATCCGGCGCGTGTGGTGTGCGGCTCGACCACCAGGGCCCGGTACTCGAAGGTGTCGAAGTCCTGCTCGATCTCCTTGTTGCTGGCCTTGGGCTTGAGGTTGATGTTGGGGATCGGGCCGGGCATCGGAATCTTGCTCCCCTCCCTTTCCTTACGCGTCATCAGCCGCTCCACGTCCTCGGGCTCGGCGGTCTGAATCTTGTCTCCGCCGGCAGTGAGAAAAAGAATCCGCGCGTCGCGCAGGCTGATGGGCAGGTTGCCGTTGTTGGTCACGATCAGCCGCACGGGCATCACGCCGTGGCTCAGGTAATCGACCCGAAAGATGGCTTCCTTCTCGCGCGTGTCGTAGGGTTCGGCGGCAATGGCCACCTTCTCGTCGTCATGCACCTCGACCGCGGCAAACGACGTAGCCGGCTGCATGGGAGGCGGGGTATGGTCGCTGGCCACGGCCGGCAGCGCCAGCCAGAGCAAGAACGGAGGAATTGCCCGCAAGGTTCTCATCGTGCATGACTGTATCATTTGAGGGTTAGACCGGGAACGGGAAATTCCGTCACGCATGATTCTCTTTTTCTACAACCTGGCACTGCTGGCGGCCCTGGTGGCCGGAGCCCCCTGGTGGCTGTGGCGGATGGCCACCACGCAAAAATATCGCGAAGGGCTGGCGGCCCGTCTGGGCAGAGTTCCATCTGCTCTTGCTGGTCTGGGTGGAGAACGCCCGCTCATCTGGCTCCATGCCGTCTCGGTGGGCGAGGTGCTGGCAATCACCCGGTTGGTCAAGACGCTCGACGCCGAACTGCCGGAGTTTTTCGTCGCCATCTCCACCACCACCCGCACCGGCCAGGAGCTTGCGCGCGAGCGGTTCGGCGCCAACCGGGTCTTCTATTGCCCGCTCGACCTGCCCTGGGCCGTTCATGCCTATCTCAAAGCACTGAATCCCCGGCTGCTCATCCTCGCCGAGACGGAGTTCTGGCCCAACCTGCTCAGCGGCTGCTTCCGCCGGGGAATCCCCGTCGCAGTGGTGAATGCCCGCATCTCCGACCGCTCCTGGCCGCGCTACCGGCTGCTGCGGGGCCTCTGGAAACCCCTGTTGGGGCACGTCAGCCGTGTGCTGGCCCAGAGCGAGACCGACGCCGGCCGGCTCAAAGCCATCGGCTGTCTGCCGGAGCGGCTTACGGTCACCGGCAATCTGAAATTCGACGTGCGCGTGGCTCGCGAAACCGACGCTACCCGCCAGTTGAGGGCCCTTGCACCGGATCTGCGCCTGGTTGTGGCAGGCAGCACACTGGAAGGTGAGGAGTCTGCGCTCCTGGAGGCCTGGCCCCGGCTGCTCGAAGCCGATCCGCAACTGGCGATGGTGCTCGCGCCCCGGCATCCAGAGCGGTTTGCCGCGGTGGCGGCTCTGCTGGAGAAATCCGGAGCCGCGTGGATCAAGCGTACAGCTTGGCTTACTCAGCGGGAGAACGCGCCTCGCCCACTCCGCCCTGGCCAAATCGTCCTCCTCGACACCATGGGCGAACTGGCCTCGGTCTACTCGCTGGCCGCCGTGGCCTTCGTCGGTGGCAGCCTGATTCCCGCCGGCGGCCACAATCCGCTGGAGCCGGCCCAGTTCGGCGTTCCCATCGTCAAGGGTCCGCACTACGCCAACTTCCGCGCCATCACCAACGACCTGCTGGCGCACCATGCCGTCCATATCGCCGCCAAAGAAGAGCTGGCCGCGGCCTTGATCGAGTTGCTGCGGGACCGGACCGCATCCACGGCGATGGGGGCGCGCGCACGGAGGGTTTTCGCAAGCCAGGCCGGCGCCACGGAGCGAACGGTTCGGGCGTTGCAAGACCTGCTCGTCAAGGGGGGCCAGACTGCATGAGACGCCCCTGGCTGGCTCCGTTCACGCCGCTCTACGCTGCAGGACTGGCCCTGCGCAACCTGCGCATCGAAACCGGTTGGGGGCCGGTCCGCCGCCTTCGCTGGCCAGTCGTCAGCATCGGCAACCTCTCCACCGGCGGCACAGGCAAGACCCCGCTCACCATTGCGCTCGCCAGGGCGCTCACGCAGCGCGGCTTCCAAGTGGACGTACTCTCCCGTGGCTATGGCCGCCAGGGCCAGCTTCCCGCCCGCGTTGACCCGGACGGCGCCGCCGAAGACTTCGGCGACGAGCCGCTGCTGATTGCGCGCGAAGCCGGGGTTCCGGTTTACGTGGCCGCGCAGCGCTACCAGGCCGGCCTGATGGCCGAGGCGGACGCTTGCGAAAATACTCCGTGCCCCATCCTTTCGCGCTCTATGCGAAAGGGTGGGAAACCACGAACTACAACGGTTGATGAAGAGAACCACCCACCCATCGTCCATCTGCTCGACGACGGCTTTCAGCACCGCCAACTGGCCCGCGATGTCGACATTCTGCTGCTCGACCGCCAGGACTGGACCGACAACTTGTTGCCGGCCGGCAACCTGCGTGAGCCGCTCAAGTCTGCCCGCCGCGCCGGAGTCATTGCGATTCCCGCCGACGATCCGGGGTTGGAGGCGGAGCTAAAGGCCTGGGGTTGGCAAGGATCGGTCTGGCAGCTGCACCGCAAAATGGAGGTTCCGGCTATCGATGGCTCCGTCGTCGCCTTCTGCGGCATCGCCCGCCCGGAGCAGTTTTTTGCCGGCCTCGAAGCCGCCGGCCTGCACATTGCCGCCCAACTCGCCTTCCCCGATCACCACCGCTACACCGCCGCCGACCTGAAGCGCCTTGCAGCCGCAGCCCGCACGGCGGGAGCCACAGCGCTCATCACCACCGAAAAAGACCAGATTCGGCTAGGCAAGCTCACTTCCGTCTTCCCGGAATCCCTGCCGCTCAAGACCGCCGGCCTGCGCGTCGAGATCGAGGATGAGTCCGCCGCCATCAACTGGCTTGCGGGCCAACTCGCTCCTTCATCGCCTCACCCGCCGCTGTGAGAAAATCAGAGTTTGCAAACGCAGTCCAAGTTTCGCTTGCTTGTGGTCCGGCTCGGCGCTATGGGCGACATTCTGCACGCGCTGCCGGCGGTGACGGCGCTACGGCAGGCCCATCCGGGATGGGTGATTGACTGGGTGGTGGAACCGAGCTGGCGGGCGCTGCTGGCGGCTGAAGGCAGCACCGGCCGCGGGACCGGCCAGGA
>OBLU010003468.1_pt1 | contig 14285 bp, 15 predicted proteins | sample 1518681 | NCBI WGS metagenome assembly OBLU01 (sample SAMEA3539304, study PRJEB22396) | soil metagenome | biome: tundra; feature: field; material: soil | place: USA | collected 2010-05 | depth 0.15 m
AGGCAGGCCTGGGCGTTCTCGCCAGGCTGCTTCACCGCGAAGTAGTGCCGGCCGTTCACCGTACGCAGGCGCGCGAACGAGACGCCGAGCTTGCTGTCGCCAAACTGCCAGCGGTCCGGCGCATACGCCTGATCGTCCTGGTACACGGGGTCGCTCAGCTCGATACCACGGGCCTCGAGGGCGACTAGCAGCGCTTCCAGGTCGTCAACGCGGTACTTGACCTCGACCTCGCGCACCACGCCTCCGTGTCCGCCTGGGTGAGCTGACGAGGCAGCATCCCACGCAGGCGCGCGCACGGCAAAGAGGCACACCGAGTTGTAAAGGCTTGTGATGGCGGTCATCGGAATCTGCCCGCTGGCGGACATCAGGAACTGCCCGAAGACGGTCAACTCGGTCACGGGACGTGACTGGACGCTGGATCTCGTCCGCTCCTTATCCGCCGTCGACACGGCCGACGGCGAAGCGCTGCAGCCCACCTATGAGTTCGCAGATCCGGTCGTTCGGAGGCCGCCGGCGAGTTGTCGCCCGCATCGACTCCGCTAGTGCCTGATGAGCGGGCGTTCGTGCTGGCATTCCGCATACTCATTAAGAGCGGGCGATCGATCGTGGATGCGTCCGATTATGGGTCCATGTTGTCGCTCACCCACAGCTGGCTTCTCGATGACGGTCTCATACGCCTGCGGTAGCCTCGCCCGTCTGAGCGGCCGAACTAACTAAGGAGCTCCGACGCCGCCTGTCGCGTATGCGTCGGGAGCGCAACGAATGGGAAATCGGGGCGGACCAAACGTGCGCGCCACCCATGCAATGCCTGGGACGTGCATAGCGAGGCAGAGCGGGTCAGTTTCGCTCGATGTAGCGTCGAATATTGCCTCCCCTACTACGCAGGGCTCCTGGGCTCGTCGCCGTCTCCGATCGATGGCCTCGACAACCCATACGAACCGCGAGAACCGAGCAAGCCGATATTCGCGCACGAGAGCTGGGTCGATGCCGCGGTCAAGTTCGGCTTTGAAGGAGTTCGCCGGGCGGGCGTAGGTGTGCAGGGCGAGCTCGCCCGCAGCTATGAGGTCCAGGAGTTGTCGTGCTTCAGGGATGCTGCTCACGGCGTCCTCGGCGAACCGCTGCAGGTACACCCCTCCGGTTCCTTCGGCAGGTTCCGGAGGAAGCCACAGCTTGTCCGGCAGCGGAACGACCAGGGCCTCCCACGGGGAGTACATATAGCCGTCGTCAGACGTGTCGTTGAATATGTCGCCGACTGAGCGATAAGGACCTTCCTGATCATCGTGCCGTATGAACTGGATCCAGTCGCGCTCCCCTGGCCGCGTGACGCGCTGATAACCGGTGAGGACGAAGGTGTGGTCGAACGTAGCAACGAGGACTGGTGTGCCGGAGTTCAGATAACGGCAGCAGATACGGAATAGGCGAGTGTCCCAGAGGCCGGGATGGAGGGGTTCGCTATCGACCGGCTGGGGTGGTTGTGGATCCTCGGGTGCAAATGGCGCCAGCACTGAAGGTGGGAGCTGCTGGACGTCGTAGAAGCTCGCAGGCAGGTCGAACACTCGAAAGAGGTCTATCAGCTGGGACAGAGTTAGACCTTCCGAGGGGAGGCTGCGGCCGGAACCCAGGCTAGGATCAGCGGACAGACTGAAGTTGGCCATGGCCTGTCGGGCGACGTCGCCTCTGCGGTATGCGGTGTAGTGGCACATCCACGCAGCTGCGTGCGCGCAGCGGCCGAGCTGCGTGTCTTGTTGCGTGAACGGCGCGCCTTCGACCTGCAACTTTGCGCCGAAGAAGGTGACCTCGTCACGGACCTTGGTCCGTACCGCATCTGCCAACCCAGGGGGCGGCGCCAGCACGCTGCGGCCAACCTGACCGAGCTCTGACGGTCGGATGACAACGTAGCCGAGGTATCCGTGATCGTCAGGAAGGGCCCACAGCTGGCTCTCGATGAGAGGAGCCTTGAAGAAGTGCAACCGGTGAGCGCTGTCCGGCCGCGAACGAAACGTGCGTGAATAGAAGGCGGAGTACTCACTTCGATAGTCGAGGTCCACGTAGCGTGTCTCGACAACAACGGTTGACGCCCCGTTCGCGCGGGCGACCTCGAGGCATCGCGCGAGGGGAACATCGTTGAACCCGGCATACCTGTTCCTCAGCTCTTCCCAGTCCCGGTCGCTGGCCAGGACGAGCAGTTCCGCAGGGTCCGGTTCGTTCCAGTCTTCGAATGGGATCAACTGAGGCGCAGGTTCTTGGACGATGGTTCAACTCGGTGCCGCGCTCGGGCCGTTGCGGCAAGGCGCCTTTTGAGGTCGGCGCGCTGCTGGGGCGAAAGATACCCGGCGGCGCACTTAGACTGGAGGAGGCCCTTGATCGGCGTAAGTTCGGGCAAAGGCTCCCTCCGTCGCTTCTTTTTCGCCATGGAACGCGCCCCTCGCTCATCTCGCCGTCCAGGTCTCACGATACTGGAGTCAGGCATCGTCGGCCTTGGTCTGGGTGTCCATCTGTTCGCTTGCAAGCAGTGCGTCGTAGATGAACCTCCAGCGCTCCTTTGTCACCGGCTGCTGGCCCCGAATCCGGAGTCCCGCTAGCATGCGGACCTCGGACGGAGGGATCCGTCTCTCACGTGCCAGGGCCTGCAGACCTGGTGGAGCGGTCCCGACAGGTTGTTGGTTGATGCTCCGAAGAGGCCCGAACACGTCCTCGAGTCGACGGATCGCATCTGCACCAGGCCGCTTGCCCCGGCCGCGCTCCAACGCACTGATGTATGCGCGGGACAAGCCCGTCCGATCGGCGGTCTCGGAGAGGCTCCATCCGACTCGTGCCCGGGCCTCTTTGAGCCGGCGGGCGAGGTCATGTGAGCCATCTGTGGACGCAGGCATCTGCAATTGTTGACACCTCCTCAGGGCACCTGTATCGTCTTCAAGTGTAGACGGTGTCGTTCGCAAAGCAAGGAGGAGCTGTGCCAGACAAGAAGATCGATCTGACGATTCGCTCTACCAACGGCACGCCCTGGGAAACTTCGGACTTCAGTACAACCCAGCGTGTCGATCATGTGCGTGAGAAGGCCATCCAGCACTTCGTCGATCTCCAGATCATGACCGCGGGGGATTACGCTCTGGCGCTCGTACACGGCAGCAACGCTGACCCGCTAGTCGACTCGAACACACTCGAGGAATCCGGCGTGTCGGAGGGCGCTGTCCTGGTGCTCCTAGTGCGCGGACCGCAGGTCGACGGGTAGCGGGCGATGCGGACAGATCTGGTGGAAGAGCTTCTTGACCGTGAGCTGGAGGTATCCGGGCTAGATGAGCTCGCCAGCCGTGGCGTCACCCTTTGGCGTGACTCGACCGACTTGTTCGTCCGATTCGAGGTGGGCAGAGATGGCCGACCGGGCTTGTTCCGATTGGCTTGTGCGTCCTTCGACGCGCAGCCACCGTCCGTGACGATGGTAGATCCGGAGACCAGAAAGGAACTTCCGCTGCCTGCATGGACTCCAGGCGTTCCCCACAGTGTCCATCCAACATTGGGCCGACCGTTCGTATGCATGCAAGGCGTCCTTGAGTACCACGAACATCCACAACATCTGGCCGACAGCTGGGACCGGTATCGGCGGACCATCCGCCTCCCGCAGACAATTCGGCGACTGCTCGAGAAGGCGGGCGTGCCGTGACCCTAGTCATCCCGGCCAACGTTCTTTATGACGCTCGGATCTTCTTTGAGGCTGCGGGCAGCGAAGGCTGCGAGGGCACGGGGTTGCTCGCCGGGGAAGTGGTCGGTAGCGAGCAACAGGTCAGCAGGTTCTTTGCACCGGATCAGCGGGCCGAAAGGAGTCGCGGATGCTGGGTTGAGGTTACCGAGACAGGCAAGTTGCAGCTTGCATCGTCGCTCGCTGTTAAGGAGCGTTGGCTCGCGCGCATTCATTCGCATCCCGGCCAGGCGTTTCACTCGACCACTGACGACGCCAATCCATTTCTTACTGCTGACGGCTCGTGGTCCATCGTCGTTCCCTACTTCGGGCTGGGTTTGCGGAGGGGACTCGCAGCGTGCGCGGTGCATCTTCGGGAGCAGGGCCGCTGGCGACTGTTGCAGCCGGTTGAGGTGGAGCAATGGGTCCAAGTGGCGGCATGAACATAGATCCTCGGGTCGAAGTCTTGTCAGGGATCGTGCCCGTCGGCGCAGAGTCGCTCACGTCTCGCCTCGATCGGTCGCACGTCGTGATTCGCACGTCTCACGCTCACGGCGCTCTCGCGCTGGCGACGGCGAACCTACTGGCGCGGTTGGTTCCTTCCGTTGAGATCGAGTGCACCGACGATTCATTTGTCACGATCCCGGTGTTCGGGGCCGGCACTATCGCTGAACTCGGTCGCCGGACCGTCGTGGCGGCCAGGCTGCGACCCCCAGCACCGTCGGCCCAGTCGTTCATCATCGGCGTCGGTATTGGCGACTCTGGAGCCGACCTGTACGTATCGGCTTCTTGCTGGTCTCTCCTTCTGAGCAGTCAGCCACATCTACCTCTGCTCGGTAGGGGGCCCGCGGTTGCCGCCGCAAGCGGGCTAGCTGCGGCCGAGGTGGTTCGTCGATTGGTTCCCGAACTGCCAGGTCCTCGCCTTCGCGAACAGATCTTCGCGTGGAATTTGCTTGACTACCAGTGCACGGTGGCAGAAACGGAGCCGCCGGTCGGAGAGGTGGATATCGTTTGCTTCGGGGCTGGCTCCGTCGGGTCATCGCTGATCTATTCGTTGCTGCTTAGCGAGGGGCACGGGCGGGCTGTAGTCGTCGACCCTGACAAGCTGACCCCCCGAAATCGTATTCGCTATCCACTGTGGTTGCATGAACCTGCGCTTCCGAAGGTCGACTGGCTGGAGGGTGCAGCCCGCGGTACTGGGTTGTCACTGACTGGTATCCGGCGGACAGCGGCGACCTTCATCGCCGACCATCGTGATCCCATTTTGCTTGCCGTCGCGGCCGTTGACTCGGTCGCTGCTCGCCGGGATGTGGCGGATGCTCTTGCCCTTCAGACGCTTAACGCTGGCGTCTCAGCTGCCCAGTTCCACGTTAGTCGACACGGATTCAATGACGGGTTCGCCTGCGTATACTGCGGTTATGTAGACGCAGGCGACGCCCTGGACCAAGCGGGTGTCTATTCCGAAATGACTGGCCTCGAAATGGCGCGTGTGAAGCTACTCATCAGTGGTGAGCTACTGTCAGACCAGGATGTCAGAACACTCATTGCAAACGGTGTGCTTCAACCAGCGGAGCGATGCGAGTTTGAAGGTTCCCGGCTTCAGGACGTCGTGCGGCAGCGTCTTTATGCGTCCGTCGAGGCGAGGATGGCCACGGGTAGCGTTCCAATTGCTGCACCATATGTGTCCGCGCTAGCTGGCGCGATTCTCGGAGCGGAAGCGCAGAAGGCCAGCTTGGCTGGCTTCTGGCTTGACCGCCGGGTTGATGTCGACTGCTCTGGCTGGCCGACAGGCTTGCAGTCAAGGCCAGCGCAAGACCGCACTGGCCGCTGCCTCTGTAGAGATCCTCTGCGAACAGAGGCCTTCAGGCGGATATGGCTACCTCACCCTGGCGAGCCGTCTCAGGCTGAGCGTACGTGATCCTTCGGTAAGTGATCTTGGATGCGAGGAGCCGGGCTGGTGCCGCCACGCCCTGATCGCAGCCATGGCGTCCAGCAGGGCGACCGAGTTGTGCCCTCGGCCACCGCCTGGGCGGCAAGTAGACGGGCCGCAGCAGCTCCCGGATCCGCGGCTCGACCGCGTCCACCATCGACCCGTCGGCCTGCGCTCAAACCTTGGCGGCCCGTCGCGCGCCACACCGCCCGCACAGTCCTGGGTAACCGCAGCGCTCGCACGGAAGAGCCCTCCGATCACGATGTCACGTTATTCGGGCAGCTTCTCGGCCCTCGACGACCGGCGGCTCCTGCCGGTCCCCATCGGACTTCGCTGCCGTGGACAAGGCGGGGTACACGTACTCCAGTGCTTCGGCGTCACGGACGCCGCCGAAGGTGAGATCGTTTCGCAGGCGAAGCGGGAGTCGCGCCACTGGGTCGAAGATGAAGCGCACGCGTAGTTCGCCGGCGCCCTCCTCGAGGCCGACGACTATTGCAAGGAAGAAGTCGGCGTCCGTTCGTGCACGTTCGACCTCGCTCGGCGTCAGCGTGATCTCGTTCGGGATCTCGCTGCCCGACGACATCTTGATCTCGAAGCACTGGCGTAGCTCGTCGATCGCATCGGCGCCAACCCCGCGTCGTTGCCTCAGATCCGCGACCTCGCCCTCGCCGAGCGCGAGCGCGGCAATCACCGCATCGTAAGCGAGCTGCTCACGTACGCTCATCGGCGGCAGCACGCTCGGCGGCAACAGGGGGCCGTTATCGGTGGTCGTCTCCCCGGTCGCGCCACTGGTTGCCGTGCCGGTCTCCGGCGACGGGCCGCCGCTGCCGCCGGTCGTGCGCTTCCGGGGCGGTGGAACGATGATCCCGCCGCGCGGAGCGCCCTGGTTGACGATCGTCCCCTGCGACGGTTCGAGCTTGTCGATCTGCTTCAGCTGGCGCACCTTGACGCCGCTGCCGCCGTTGGTCGTCGTGTCGGCCGCCGGCTTCTTCGCTTTCTTCACTTTGCGGGTGCGGCGATCGTCAGCCTGGGTGCGCAGCTGAGTCAGTCGATCGTCGCCGCCTTCTCCCATGTCGGCGTCGCTCGAAAGGACGATCTTCTGTGCTCCGAGTCCGCTTTCGGCCTTCAGCCACATCGCCACCCACGCCCATGCCACCTTCTGCCTGTCGCCGTTGAACAGCTCGGCGATCGCGTGTCCACCGCCCTCAGCCGAGCCGACGTCTTCTGCGGATCGCGCGAACAGTGTTAGCGGTTGCCGAAGGAAATGCGCGTCGGCCGGCGCGACCAGCCGGCGTCCGCCGGGGACGCTGGCCGCAACCTCCAGGTCACTATCGAAGACGAGCTGCGCCGCGGCCAGCTCTTCCCAGCCAACGGTCAGTGTCTGGTAGAGCGTCTGATCCCCGCGGGCGAGCTCGGTGCGCAGGTGCTCGACGGCGAGTACGAACCGCGGGCGAAATTCCTCGCCAGCAGCAGCGCCGTAGCCGGCATTCACCACCGGCACGAACTGGCCGGCATCGATCAGCGTCAGCCCAAGCGCGTCGATGAGGGGCTTCATGTCATCGACGGCGAAGCCGGGCTGCCAGATGCGTGCTTGACCGGCGACGGCGGTAGCTATCGCTTCGTCGATGATCGCGTACACCGGCCGACCTGTTGTCCACTCTTCGCCGGTCCAGACCGGAAGCATGCGCAGCGTCGCCCGCAGCTGCGGTGTCGCTTCTGCGAGCTCGCGTGCGAGCGTTCGCATCGTCTCGATGATCACGGAACGATCGCTGTCCGCCAGCGGCCCGTCATCAGCGATCTCGCGCAGGACGGCAACGCACTCTCGAGCATCTGGCAGAGGATCTGCAGCGTCCGCCAGAGGGGTTCGAGCGACGAACTGCTGGCGACGAACGGGCGACGGCGGCCGAAGATCGGTGGTCCGCTCAGCGCCTGTTCCGGCGCATACCAGCGTCCCTTGATCAGCAGAAGCCCGCGGACGCCTCGCTTGCCGCGGGCGCCGCCAGCGAAATGCGATCGAAGCTGGGCGACGGTCATATTGTCGACCGGTCGTTGGCCACGGCCGTCGGCCGGGCAGGCGAGCGCGAGGATCCGGTACGCGGTACGCGTCTGTTCTTCGATTGCGGCTCCGGTCTTGCCGTCATCGCGCAGCTCTTCGAGCTTGGCGACGATGCTGGACGCGGACGGGCCCCGTCTGATCCGTAGCGCTGCCAACGCCGGGCTGCGCAACACCTGGTCCTCGACGGGCATCAGGTACAAGCTGCGCTTGGTGCCGACCGTCAGGCGGTTCGGCTCACTGGGGATGTGGAGGTCGAGCGGCGCGCGCAAAGCGCCGGTGGCGCTCGGCAGCCACGGTTCGGATGCAGCTCTGGCGAGCCAGGTGGCGATGACTTCGCCGCGTTCGTACCAATAGCCGTCGTAGCCCCAGACCGCCTGCGCGGTCGCGTGTTCAGCAAAATGCCTCTCCCAGCCGCGGGCTAGAAGACCCAGAAGTGCCGCGGCTCGTCGCTTACGGGCGGCCCCGGCCCGCTCGCTCTTGATGTCCTCGATCACGGCGTCGAGATCCGGCGACCAACGGTCGTTGATCAGGTGAGTGGTTCGCTGGTTGAGCGCATGCAACTCGGTCGCCTGCACGTCCGGCATGCGCCATGGTTCGATCGGACTGGCGAGGCGAGGGTCACGGGCGTAACGCTGGAGCTCGTTGGGCGGCGGCACTAGCCGTGGGAACGTCTGCACGCCGAGCCGCGCGAGCAGGCGCTGTGCACCGAGTTCGCGTCGGCCACCAGCGCGTTTGAGTAGCTGTCGGTAATCAGCTGACACCCAACAGATCTTCGGCGTCTTGGCTGCCGCACGCGCAAAGCTGCCGGTCTCGCGGTCGATCTGTGCCGGCAGATACGCCTTGCTCGGAGAAACCCAGAGTGCTTCGGTCTTGCCGCGGCTGTCGTAGCGGAAGCCGCGCAGGAGGATTGCGCGGCCGATCTTCGGGCCGCGCTCGCGCTGGTCATCGTCGCTTAGCCGTTCGAAGGCGTCGCGAAGGGAGAGGAGCGCGGCGTCTTCGAGCCGGACCGGGTCGCTTTTCCCCCGCGCGAGCAGCGCCAGCGCTCCGCTCTCGGACTCGTAGGAGCGGACCAGCAGCTTTTCCTCTTCGAGCGCGCCGCGCACGCGGCGCGCCGGCTTGTCGCTGCCTAGGTAGACGGGATGGATGGCGAGTGTCAGGCCGAGCTGGGAGGCCAGGCTATGCGGCTCGTCACGAACAACCAGCGATCGGGGTTCGTTGGGTCGCGGCGGAGCGACACGCGTTCCGTCAGCAAGCAGGATGCCGCGCTTCTCGCAGAACTCATGGAACGACTCAGCCTCGATCGCAGCAGCGGCGAACGCCACATACCAGCGCGGTTGGCGTTCGCCAAGTTCGGCGTCGTCGAGCGCGAGCAACTCCAGCGCGTCGTCGACATCGATCAGTCGCGAGTGCCCCAGTTCCTGCAGGACGCTGCGCCAGCGTCCGAGCCGATCACGCTGCCCTGTCGGCACCGCCGAGAATCCGTTGGCGAGCCGTTCCTGATCGCTCTCGGTGAGGACGGATTCAAGATCAGCGTCCTCGAACACGATCTCGTCGAGCGGACGCGGTTCCTCTTTCGGCCCGAGTCGCACCTCCTCACCGAGGCGAAGATGGCAACGGCCGATCACGTCGATCAGGAACCGCTCGCGCAGCCATTCGCCGATCCCACGGGGGACGTCGTGCAGCAGAGGTACCGCTCCCCAGGCGCGGCGGGCGTCACGGACGAACAGCTCGATGGCGACTGCCGCCAGAAAATCGCCGAGTTCGGCGAAGCGATGCGCGTTCCAGGAGCGCTCGTGCAGAGTTGAACGGGCAGTGTCCGGGTCGAACTGCGCGTTGAGGCCCACCGGCAGCTCACACGGGACCGGCAACGGCACCCGGTCATACAGCAGCCCTTGCTCCGGCCGACGCGGTACGGAGACGCCGAGCGTGGTCGTCGGCCCGGTCGCCTTGTTGTGCCGGCGTTCCTCAGCCTTCAACGGCATCTCGGCCAGGTAGCGCACATAGGTTTGCCCCAGTGCCCGATCGGTGAGCTCGACGATCTCGACCTCGAGCTTGTGCCCGTGACCATCGAGCTTCGCGCTGCGGCGCTGTCGCTCGTGCAGCTGATGGTCGACGAGCGCGGCGCCGGTATTCAGGTCGATCAGCGCGACGCGGCGGATGCTGCGCAGGAAGACCAGCGCGCCCGTGCCGAGGTCGGCGATGAACTGCTCGAGCGCCACCGCATCGACCTCGTCGTACAGCGGCACGACGAGCAGGGTTTCGCGAGCCGCGGGATCGTAGAAGCCGTCGATCGACGGCTCAGGCGGACAGGGCGCCGGCACCTCGTCCATGCGGAAGTGGTACGGGTCGCAGTGCGCGTCGATCGGCCCACCCAGCGCACGCAACGTCTTCTGACCGATCCCGAACCTTCCGGACGCGCTAGGGTCGTCAGCCTTCGTGGTCACCCACGGCAGCACCATCGCGGCGACGTGCACCAGCGAGATCGGCGCTCCGTTATGGACGATCAGCAGTTCCAGGCGCGGCCCGTTCAGACGCAGCGCCAGCCGAAGCTCGCTGGCGTCCAGGTCGTCGCCGTTCTGGATCGACTCGACGATGCCCTGGAACGGGCGCGCGCTCAAGCTCTCGGCGCCCTTCTCGGATCCGCGGCGGCTGGCCTGGAACAGCGCCGGCTGCTCGTCGATCAGCTCCACCAGCCGCTCGACCGCGGCTGCCGCAAACTCCGCCGTGGCGCGCTCGATCAGACCGTTCGCGTTTGGCCAGCTCTCGGCGACCAACTGCGCCGCCTCCCGGCCGAGCTGTGCGTCGTCGTTACGAGCCGCTGCCGCAGGTTCGCTCACATGCCCAGGATTGCAGCCGTGGGCGTGAACGAGAAGTCCGCGATGCCCGGATCCGGCACGACGACGGTTCGTCCCGAGCCGCTGAGCGACGCGCGTTTAAATTCTCGCGGCGCCCCGTGATTCTTGGGACCGAAAAGGACCTCTCTCCGTAGGAGAGACTTCTCTCCTGCGGGGGCCTCGTGGCTGGCCAGCGTCGTGGAGGCCTGACGGAAGTGGAAACTGCAAGAACGGCATGGAGGGTCTGTCACGCTCCGTCATCAAGCCTTCAGCGCGTTTGAGCTGTCCTGGACTGATATGGACTGAACCATTGCTAAGACTGGCGCGGCTGAGTCAGATCAGGTTGTTATGCGCACGTCGACCTGTCACCAACGAGGCGATATTCAGCCGACCGTAATCGATCGGCGCGAACCCACCGCACTGCGAGTAGGAATTCGCGTACTCTCCGTTATAGCCATCGCCTCATCTTCGTGGCCGCCAGTGGGCAGATCCTGATGACCGCCCACAGGCTTGTTAGCGGACGATGTGATTAAGGTTGACAAGCTTGGGCAGCGCGTTGGGAGCGTACCTCAGCGCCCCCGGCGAACGGCTCGGGATACGACAGGTCCATGATCTTCTTTCCTCGTCCTTTCCGGTGTCGCGAGGGTGCGGCTAGCGGCTGGGGCCTCGTGGGCGTGGTGGTGATGGCCTGCGTGATGGCTGCGGGCCGCCCTGATCGGGGCCGGGCTGTCCGGGTTCGGGCGGCTGGCGGTCTGGGGTTGTCGGCGGGAAGGACAGCGCGGCGAGCTGGGCGGCGGTGCTGGCGCGCGGTGCTGAGGGTGGCGGCGGGGCGGGTGCTGGGCGGGTGGCGGCGTAGAGGCGTTCAGCGGCGGCGCGGGCGGCAGCGGCCTGGGCGGCGTGCTGCTGAGATTCGCGCAGTTCGGCGACAGCTTCGGCGAGCGCGGCCAGCTTCGTAATGAGCAAGATCGGGGTCAGCGACCGGTCGCCGGTCAGGTAAGCGAACGCGGATAGCAGCCGGGCGGCCTGCCGGAGCCGGTTCCCGGCCGGGGTGGGCGGCGGGATGCGGCCATAAGGCGACCGGGCGGCGCGGTCGTAGGCATCGGCAGCTTGGCGCAGGATGCGGCTGCCCAGCATGGCGGCGGCAACGTGCATGGTGTCGGAGGCGGCCCAGGCGGCGTCGGCGGCGGCCACCGGGTTGGTCCAGGCAAGGGTGCGGATCTGCGCGGCAGCGTCGGCAGCGGCGCGGGTGGCGTGGTCCCAGATCGCGTTCCGCTCGGCGGCGGTAAGCCGGTCGGCGCCCGGTGTGGACCGGGGCGGTGCCCACCGCTGCCGCAGCTTGGGCCAGCTCAAATCCGCCGCAAGCTTCCCGCCGCCGTACCAGACGGGGCCGCCGTCCTTGGTGGTGTCGCCGGGGAGCGCGACCGCATACCCGGTGACCTGGCCGGGATTCCGCGTACTGAACCGCTTGCGAACCAGCACCCCGGCTTGGTCCAGGCGGGCGAAGAACTCGTCCTCGCCGTTCACGGAGGCGGCGGCGGTGGTGACCTGCCGCCGTAGCGTGATCCGGGGGGCTTCGTCCAGGCCGCGACGGGCGGCCTTCTCGTTCTCGGCGCGGGTCGGGCGGCGGGCCGCGGTGCGGTCGGCCGGGGCGGTGGAGCGCAGCCCGTAGCGCTGCTCGGCGGCGATGCAGGCGGCGCGGACCTTGTACCGTTCCCAGTTCAGGCTGGGCTTGCCGCCATCCTGGCGGGCCAGCATGGCAACAATGTGGATGTGATCATCGCCGTGCCGGACGGCGATCCAGCGGACGGCCTCATCTTCCTGCCCGTAGGGGGACAGCCCGGTGCGGTGCATCACCTCGTGCGCGATGTCGGCCCATTCGTCGTCGCTGAGCATCCGGTCTTCGGGGGCGGCGCGCATCGCGCAATGCCAGACCGGCCGGGCATACCCGTGCCCGCGCATCGCTGCCTGCGGTTGCAGCAGCAGCCCGGTCAGCTTGGTGAAGTCGCGTTTACCGTCAGCCCGCAGCGGAGGCTCCAGCGCGGCCGGATGACGCCAGCCCGCGACTATATGGGGGTCCGTATGCTCCTCGTGGCGGCCGGGACTAAAGAGGTAATACAGCAGCGGCTCGACGTGCTCCCCGCGCGGGACGCTGATCTTCCCGATCACGCGCCCGCCTTCGCCATCCTCGCGAAGGTCACCACAGGGCCTTGCGCACTTCGTCGGCAACCTCGTCGATGTGGTCGGCGCGGCGCAGGCTGTCAGCGGCGTAGCCGGGCAGGTCCCCGGCGGGCTGCCCGGTGGCGTTCAGCTTCGCGACCGCCTGGTTGAGGTTGGCGGCGATGCGACGGACCAGCCCGGCCGCGCGCATCAGCTCGATCAGCACCTGCCCGAGCACCTCCTGGTCGCCGGTAGCCCTGCCGTTCGCGGCGTGAGCCAGCGCCGCCTGGGCGGCGTACGCTCTCCGGGCCAGCCCTGCGCGGCCGGCTGCCGCCACCACGACCGCGTATTCCTCGCCGGTCAGCGTGAACTCCACCCAGCGCGTGCGGGGGACCGGCTGCCGTGCCCGCCGCCGACCCTGCCCGCTGACACCGGTCTGGCTGCCGCCGTTGATGGTGTCTGTCATTTGCTATTGCTCCCGCTCGCCGCGCCCAATTCCTGACCCTCTTTGTTTAACCTCCCGCCGACTCCTCCGGGCGGCAGGCTTTACCGATGGCCATGCTCTGGTGCCAGTGTACGTCGGGACCGCGCCCGGTCCAGACGTAAAGGGGGGTTTATCCCCCATCTTGCTCCCGCCTCTTCCGGCCGTTTCCGCTACGGTCAAGGGCGCTGGCGAATGGCCGTGCACTTCCCTTCCTCCGGTGCTGATCTGATGGTCGCGGTGGCATCGAGAAACCGGGCTAGGTCTCCTCGCGCCCCTCGGTTCTCGTCGCCGCTGCCAGGGTTGTCGGCCACGCTGAACCGCAGGCCAGCAGCCGGACTCGTGCGACCGCTGAGACCACGGTGACACGCTGGCGCCGGGCCGACGATCACCAGGCTGTGCTTTACGGGAATGCCTGAAAAGGCAACACGGGGACGTATCCCCGGTTTACGTGGTCAAGCAAAAAAATTTTGCCGTACTAATCAGTGATATCCAGTACTGCTGAGTGATGCCCAGTGCGGCTGAGTGAAGCCCAGTCTTGTTTAGCGCGGTCTATGGTGGCGCACGTTGATTTGCAGCACCACCGCAAATGCCAGATAGCTTAAATCATGCGTGCCAAAGGGACCAGCACCGCAGCGGAAAGGCGGACCGGATGAGGAGCCGGCCGGGCATCCAAGCGGCCAGTCCGCGACCAGCCCGGTCCGGCTCGCCCCCGGCCACGCCCAGCCAGCAGCAGGAACGCCACGACCACGACGAGCACACCGCAGAGGACCGTGAGAGCGGCCTGGACGCCTACATCACAGAGCTGGTCGATGCCGCCCCGCCGCTGACCAGCGAGCAGCGGGACACGCTCGCGCTCCTGCTGCGCCGCCCGCGCCGCAGATGAGCGGCCAGCAGGGGAGGGCCTGGCCGGTATCAGGCGGCGGCCGGCTTCTTCCACGTGACCTTCACCGTGGCCGGGTCGAACGGGCGGCGAGGACCACGGCCCGGCGAATCCAGCGTGACCGCCATCAGCGTCTTGATCACCGCCCGCTTGCGGCTGATATCCAGCCTCTCCCACACACCGGCCGCGTTCTCGGCGGCGACCAAGGGCGCGAGCACGTTCTCCCGCGCCGCATGGTCCAGCTCGTCCCCGATCTCATCCAGCCGGA
>OBLU010003470.1_pt1 | contig 14282 bp, 16 predicted proteins | sample 1518681 | NCBI WGS metagenome assembly OBLU01 (sample SAMEA3539304, study PRJEB22396) | soil metagenome | biome: tundra; feature: field; material: soil | place: USA | collected 2010-05 | depth 0.15 m
GGCCCGGGAGGACGTTCCCACGACCCGACGTCAGCTCACTGTCGGCGCTTCGAGGCTAGGCGGCGCCCTCTCAGCCCCTCTTACAGGGACCCCCGGATGTGTGGATGAGCGGCACACCGCACTACGCTCGATGCGAGATTGCGCCCTGTCGCGAGCTAGATCAGGATCGTGCACCTGGGTTGCGCTGTGGCTAGGTGATCGTCCACGCAGCCGCGTCCCGATTTGAGCCGCGTCCCGATTTGCGCTCGCTCGCCGCGACCGCTCGCTACGCCAACACGTAGACCCGGGGCCAATGTCGCACCGACCAGTGCAGTGGCGACAAACACTAAGCGTTGGATTTCGCGCGGATGATGGCGCTACCCCTGGACCCGCAAACGAGCGTGCGCCCGCGGGCGATCATGACCGACACCGCCGGCTACACCGACATCATGTTCGCGCTCTACCGCCTGCTTGGCTACCAATACTCCCCCCGCCTCGCCGACGCCGGGGCCGCCACCCTCGGCTTGGTGCTAGCCCAACAGCATCACCAGGTTGACGGCGTTGGCCATCGCACGGTAACCCGCGTCGTTGGGATGCAGATGGTCGCCGCTGTCGTAGGCCGGGTTCAGCATCTCCGGATCCGCCGGATCAGCCGTGACTTTGGCGAAGTCGATCACGCCATCGAACGCGCCGCTGGTGCGGATCCAGTTGTTGACAACGTCGCGCTTGACCAGTCCCGCCGGGGTCTCGTAGGACGCGCCTTTGAACGGCGTCAGTGTCGCGCCGAAGATCTTCAGGCCGGCCGCGTGGACCTGCGCGATAATCTGCTCATAGCCGGCGATGATCTGGGCAGCGGAAACCTCGGTGGTCGGCTCGACCGTCGGACCGGTCAGTTGGCTGAAGCCGATGTCGTTGATCCCCTCCAACAGGATCACGTCCCTGACGCCGGCCCGATCCAAGACATCTCGTTCGAGGCGGGCCAAGGCATTCACGCCGCAGCACACCGAGTCGTTCAGGACCCGGTTCCCGCTGATCCCCTCGTCGGCCACGCTCAACGTCGGACCCGAGAGCCCATCCAGTCGCCGAGCCAGGTCGTTGGGCCAACGGTCGTTCTGATTCTCCGACGAGTGATACCCGTCGGTGATCGAGTCACCGAGCGTCACGACCGTACCGAGCGTACGATCGCTGGCCAGCACATCGATGCTGTCGACGAAATACGACGACTTGGTTTCAGTCGTGAACGCGGACGCGCTGCTGTCCAGCGCGTGATCGCCCGCCGCCACGTAGTTGACCTGCTGCGCAAGGGCATGCTGGGTCGCCGGACCGGTTGCTTGGGGTAGAAACACGCTGACAACGAGATCCTGCAGCGGCAGGACGGTCAGATGCACGGGGTCACTCAGAGCCTCGGCGCCCGCCGGGATCAGCACCGAGGAGCTTCCGCCGAAGGACAGCGGCACGCTCGCACCATCGACGCCGGCCAAAGCACCGTGCACCCCGATCGCAGCCCGCCCGATCTCCAGCGGCTCACGTCCGAACGTGTTCGTAAACCGGACTCGAACCGTCGACCCGCCGACGCTGGTGAAGACGATGTTGCGGACCGTTTGGTTGTCAAACCCGGTTTCCGACAGGGTTCCCGGGACAGCAACTTGGGGACTCGCCGCCCAAGTCGTCACCCAGTGAGTCCCGCTCGACGCCGGCGCGCCGGACGCGAGACTCAGCGGCACGATGAAACCACAGACCAGCACAGCGCAAGCGGCGGGCAGCCAGAAAGACCGCCGCAAGCGACGAACAGGAAACGTCACGCCTACCACCTCCCATTGAGATCAGAAAACTGTCGTTCCTGATACGGCCCAGAGCGTTCCCGATACGGCCGAGAGAACAGACACCGCTGATGTACTACACCCTTCCCTATGGTCTGTCAAACCCAACAAAAGCTGTGGAGGTCATATTGATATTGATGACCGTCCGAAATGAGAAGCTGCCCGGTGACCCCTTTTCCAGTGCGCCGCTCCGAGGATCCGGTCGTACTTCTTGCGCATGCCGGGGTCCATGAGGCCGAACCCCATGCGGTCCTCCAGATGCAAGGCGATTCGCTCGACGTCTACCTGGCCAGACTCAGGCGACCGCTTGAGGACACCGCGCCTGGGAAGGATGGAGTCCTTCGTCATAGCGCCTCCCAGGAAGCGCATCTTCGCCTGCGACCCGCCGCGCATCTCCAACCCCTCAGGGCCGGGGTTCGCGGTCATCCCGTGATCGTGAAGGACCCGGACGACTGCTGCGTCGAGGCCGGCGCTGACGTTGCGCGCAAGCCATGTCCGGTCCACTTCAACCCGAGCCAAGAGCTGAGTCTCCTCTCCGTCATGCCGTCGATTGCTGTCGCCGGCACCAACATATCCGAGGCCGACGAAGGCCGGCTGCGGGAGGAGTACGACGGCGGCGACAAGATCATGCCTTTGGGCCCATCACATCGAGCAAGCAGCAGCTGATCCCGGCACTGACAAACGAGTGGGACGATCCACTGACATCACGCGGGAATCCCGCTGATGTAGATCGTCGGTCGAATGACAGCGCCTGAGAGCGCGTGCGTCGACCGGCCAAATGAGACCACGCAGCGGATGATCGTGGTCATCGCGGTGCCGCTGAGCCCGAATCGGCCCTGACCGCGCTTGGGCGGCGCGTTGTAAGGCGTTCTGAGCCCGTCGGCGAGGCGCCCGCGACGGATCCATCGCCCGAACTCGGCGCACAGGCGTCGGCGTCGACGGGCGACATGTCGTTGCCGTAGCTCGGCCTGCGGACTCTGCATCCGGCAGGCTTCCGAGCACCGTTTGCGCTGCCGGTCTGTGAACCGCGCGTGGCAACCTAGGCGCTCGCAGATGCGGGCTGGCGCGGGATGCTCAGCCGAGCGTTTGGGCGTGGCTTTGTTGCATATACCGAGTCGTGGTAGGCGCCAAGCGCCGCAGCACCACCCCGTAGCGGCTTCCTGCCACCCGTGGAGCTGACGCGAGCATTCGCCGCGGCATGTGTGGTCAGCTTCACGTCGGCGGTCTTGCTGACGGGCGTTCCGGCCCGGGCGCGCTCGAACGTGCCGACGCTGAGTCCGGTCTGGGCGGCGATGGTCTCGACTGCCCGCTCGCGCAGCACGGGGCACGGCAGTAGTTCGAACGGGTCGCTGGCGGGAGGGCATACTTCGCGAGCGCGTCGTCAAGGTTGGTGACGATGCCTGCTTGGACGTCTTCGAGCCGGTTGGATTCTTTGCCGATGCACTTGATCTGCGATCTGTTCAGTGCGCTTGACTGGCTGGCGTGCGCGCAGCCTGCCAAGTCAGGACACCGTCGTTGACGCACTACACCGCTGAGCCGATTGACCCTGCGCAGTGGCGCCGAGACTCGGTGACTATCCAGCCACAGACTCGTGCTTGACCCTTTTCTTCCTGTCGAAGGTCATCCGGTAGCTACACTATTTGTGCGCCCGGCACCGAGCTGAATCGTAGGTGCCCGCCGTAAAGTGCATTTGTAGTGAAGAGTACACGTAGGAGCTCGCTCGGTACTGGCCACGCTGTGACCTGCGCCGCTTTGATGTATCGTCGCATTCGGACCGAAGTGGTGTGCCTAGTCTCCAGCCTGTAAGGCATGAGTACGGCAAGCGTCCACTGCTTGGCAGCTTCCTCTCCAGGCGCGTTAGAGCGATGCTTCGCAGCGCAACCCGTCGGCGAACGCCGGCGGCATGAGCCGCGGTGTGGAGCTGGGGTGGTTCGCGGGCGGCCGAGGCCGCGCGCTGGGCGCGGCCTGCACGGCCGCTTGGGACGACGTGTTTGAGCAACGAGGTATTAAATTCGTACAAGGCCCGTCACTCGGGAGAAGAGGGCGGGCGGTTTGACAACGACGTGGTGATCGCGGCTCGCGATGCCTATTCGGACTACCTTTTGCGAGAACTCGACGACGAGATCGCCAAACATGTTCCGGACTATCGGGAGTACCTTGAGGTGCTGAAAAGCATCGGCAACATCCAGTTCACGTCACGCGTCTTTGCCGACGCGTGGGCGGGCCGCCCAACACTGGCTGACGGCAGTTGGGAAGCGGGGCTTGCCGCGCTGTTCGAGTTCTCGGTGATCGGGTACTTGAAATCAGGGGAGGCGGCGGAGGCAGCACGTACATCTGGCGGTATTTGGATGCACGTGCTCGGTTCGATCCCACCGCGGACGTCTACCGAGTCCACCCTGGCCTCAAGGAGGCGCTGGACCTCATCCAGGGTCGCGCGCGGTCCGGCTGAGGCCTACCCCGCGGCCTGAGCTCTCGGTGCTGCGGGCATGTGCATTGAAGCGCTCAGCCCCCGCCGAGCGGTTTCCTGTCTTCAAGGGGCGCAGGATCCTTTTCGGCGACGTTATCAGCGCCGCCCGAGTTGAGACTCGAGTGCTGCGGCTCGGCGCGCCTGCTTGTTCTTCTTCGGGCGCTCCTGGCGCGCCTCACGCGAGTCCCGCGACGGCGGCAAGCTGCTGTTCTTCGAGCTCCGGTCGATCAGCCGCCTGAACTCGGCGATCTCCGCCTCCAACCCGGCGATCCGCTCAGCCTGCGCGGCAAACAGAACCCTCACTGCATCCCGACCAGCATCGAACGCTTCATCCACGATGTCGGGCGCCACGAACGCAACATTTCCTGCAACACCAGGAAATCCTTCAAACCAACCCGACGACCCCCTGAACGGCTACCAGCCGGACGCGTCCATCACGGCGTGGGCGAGTCATTCGCGTTTCACAGCCTGCGCTCGGAGCTCGACGTGCGCATCGGGGGTCGCCGGCGGTTACTCGAGCGCTGTTCGTCGATCGCGATCGGATCGCGCCGTTGGCGAGAATGTCGCAGGTGGACCCAGTGCGCGACGATCGTCGCCCTGGGGTGAGCAGCTGCCCGGCGCGATGCTCTGCTTGCGGTTGCTCGCCCACGAGACCTGGGAGATACATGAGGCGGTCTTCCGGGTCTGGGCCCTGGTCAGGCCATCCCTGGCGGGTAAGGACGCCCGGCCGATCCTGAAGTGCTGACAATGGACACAGGACCGCGGCGACGGGCAGCTGGGTTGCATACCCTCCACGGCGGGTTGCAGCTACACGGCGTCAGACGGCCGGCAAGCTAACGCTGACGGTCGAATCCTGTGGCTGGGAATGCTAGGCTCTCCCAACTCTGCTTCGCAGTAATGCAACGCAGGTTGCGCTGACAGCAATGCAGGTGCTTTAAGATCGCTGAAAGACGGAGTTAAATCTATGGCTGACGCACGGACGGATGGCCTGCTGGCACGGTTGGCGAGCGGGCCGGTCATTTGCGCTGAGGGTTACCTCTTCGAGCTCGAGCGGCGCGGCTACCTGCAAGCCGGTGCATTCGTACCGGAGGTCGTGCTCGAGCACCCCGAGCTCGTGGCTCAGCTCCACGAGGAGTTCGTCCATGCCGGCTCGGATGTGGTGCAGGCGTTCACCTACTACGCCCACCGCGAGAAGCTGCGCCTGATCGACAAGGAGGACGCACTCGAGACGATCAACCGCCAGGCGCTGGCGATCGCCGGTGACGTCGCCCGCCGCACCGGTACGCTACTGGCCGGCGATATCTGCAACACGAATGTCTATGACCCCACCGATGGGGCGACGCAGGCTGCGGTTCGGGGAATGTTCGAAGAGCAGGTCGCGTGGGCGGTGGACGCGGGCGCCGACTTCATCGTCGGCGAGACGTTCTCCTGGGCGCAGGAGGCTCTGCTGGCGACCGAGGTCATTCAGCAGACCGGGCTCCCCGCCGTGGTGACGCTGGCCATCCACCGCGAGCCGGTAACCCGCGAAGGGTGGACGCCCGAGGAAGCGTGCCGGCGCCTGGAGGCTGCCGGGGCCGACGTCGTCGGCCTCAATTGCATCCGGGGGCCGCGCACGATGCTGCCCTTCCTGCCGGCCATCCGCGAGGCCGTGTCCGGCCACGTCGCCGCGCTGCCCGTTCCCTACCGCACGCACGACGCCGAGCCCAGCTTTCAGTCACTGACCGACCCTGGCTGCGATTGCCTGCCGGGCGGACGCCCGTTCCCGACGGCGCTTGACCCCTTTACCTGCAACCGCTACGAGCTGGGCGAGTTCGCCCGTGCGGCGCACGAGCTCGGCGTTGGCTACCTGGGTGTTTGCTGCGGGGCGGCCCCGCACCACATCCGCGCTGTCGCCGAAGCGCTTGGCCGCACCCCCCCGGCCAGCCGCTACAGCCCGGACATGTCACGACACGCGTTCCTCGGAACCAACCCCGGTCTCAAGCAGCGCAACCTCGACTACGCCCCCAGGCTCTGACGGCTGCGGGCGTCGGTACGCTGACGCCGATGACGACAGCGGTCGTCGACTTCGTGATCACTGAGCATCCGCCTGCCATGACCCGGGCGCTCGAGCGCCACTACGAGGTCATCCGGAGGCGGATCGAGCGGCTCGCCGGCGTGCCGGTACACAGCCGGCATTACCGCGACTCAGGCCACTTCGCCGCCGCCGCGCTGATCCTCAGCGGATCGTTTGCACCGTGGGCGCGGCACGATCCCGACGCCCTGGCTCGCCTTGGCGAGAGCGTGGAGCGCTTCGACGGACCCGTGCTGGGGATCTGCGCCGGGATGCAGCTTCAGACGATCTTTGCCGGCGGAGCGATCGGGCCGCGGGAGCGCCCGGCGGTCGGATACGGGAGAGTCAACGTCCTGGAAGGCGGGGATCTGCTGGGGGGGCTCGGGCTGACCACGGTGGCCTACGAGCACCATTCCTGCGACGTTGTCACGCTGCCCGACGACTTTGAAGTGCTTGCGCGCAGCGACGACTGCGCGGTGGAGGCGGTGCGGGCGCGCGAACGCCGCTGGTGGGGAACGCAGTTTCACCCAGAGCGATTCACCAGGCAGCACCCCGACGGGGCGCGGGTGCTGCGCAACTTCCTCGCGTTGGCCGGAGTCGGCTCCCCGCGAGAGCTCGCGTGAAGGTAAGGCTGAGGTCCAAGAGGTCTGACGTTTGAGAGCTGCGCCCGCGCGGCCACGGCGACGGGAACGGGAACGGGAACGGACGGTCGCTACGCCACATTCGCTTCCATGACGGTCCCACGTTCGGCGTCGGCCACCCCGACGTCGATCCCGCCCGGCAGTCCGGCGGCGCGCGCCCCGACCTTGAGGCCGGCGGGCGTGAGCACGCGCTGTAGAAGCGCAAACAGGCCCTGGATCAGCAGCGCGAGCGCCGATACCCACAGCGACGCGGCGAGCACGCCCGCGAACCCGTAGCTCGCCTGGTTGACGATGATCTCGCCCAACCCGGCCCCGCCGGCGATGGCCGCCAGCGGCGAGGCTCCGATGATGAACAGCACCGAGGTGCGGATCCCCGCGAACATCAACGGCAGCGCCAGGGGAATCTCGACCTTGAGCAGTACCGCGAGCGGACTCATACCCATGCCGCGCGCGGCGTCGACCACATCGGGCTCGACACCGTCAACGGCGGTGAACGCGTTGGCGAGGATCGGCGGGATGCCGACGATCACGAGCGCCAGCATCACGTTGACGAAGCCAATGCCGAAGAACGCGAGGAAGATCGCGATCAGTGCGAGCTCGGGCAGCGAGCGTCCGAGGTTGGCGGTGCGGATCGCCACGCCCGACCCACGGTGCAGGTGGCCGAGCCACACCGCGGGCGGCAGCGTGATCGCCAGCGCCACGCCCAGGGCCGCGCCACTGAGCTCGAGCGTCCCCAAGGTGTCGTCCAGCAGGCGGCTCAGGTTGTTACCCATGAACGTGAACGAGTCCAGGAACTGCTGACCCAGGCCGGCGTCGGCGAAGGGCACCAGCTCAGGCCCCCCGCACGGTGGAGATCGGGCGTGGACGCCGCGTCACGGCGCGCACCACAGCCCGGGGGACCAGCGAGGAGCGACGGCGCGCCGCCCACGGCGCGACCAGGCGCTGGAGCAGCACCAGGAGCAGGTCGGCGACCCACGCGAGCCCGATCGCCAGCACGGCGGCGGCGATGAACTCGGTCTTGAAGTTGACGCGCTGGATCGCATCGAAGATCGGCACACCCAGCCCCTCGTTGATGCCGACGATCGCCGCCACGGTGGCCAAGCTGATCGTGGTCACGGTGGCCACCCGCAGGCCGGCGAAGATCGCCGGAACGGCGAGCGGCAGGTCAATCCGCGTCAGGATCTGGCGCTGGGTCAGGCCCATTCCGCGGGCGGCGTCGCGCACCTCCTGAGGCACCTCTCGCAGCCCCGTGATGATGTTGCGAAACAGCAGCAGCAGGGTATAGGAGACGAGCCCGATCTCGACCGTTAAGCGCGTCAGCCCGGTGAACCCCACGAGGATCTGGAACAGCGCCAGGCTGGGGATCGTGTACAGCAAGCTCGAGACGCCAGCGATCGGGGACTCCAGCCAGCGCACCCGGTAGGCGAGCAGCGCCAGCGAGAATGCGATCACGAAGCCGATGCTGACCGCGATCAGCACCAGCACGATGTGCTGGAGGAGGGCGGGGGCGAACGTGCTACTCCAGTGCTGGGTGAACCAATGCCAGCAGAAGAGTCCGTTGTTGCGCTCGCACGCACTAATGCCACTCCCGAAGTTGGGGAGCACCGGCGCCCCGCCGGCGGCGATCACAAGTCCCATCACGGACCGCGCTCCGTCGCTGCGCGGTTCCCGTTGCCGACCGCCAGCGCACCGGCGATCACCTCGATCCGCGCCAGCCCCGCCACGGCGCCGTCGGCGTCGACCACCACCAGGGGACGGTTGCCGTCGCTCATTATCAGCGACAGGGCATCGCGCAGCGAGGTGTGCGGATCGCCGGTCGTCCCGATCGGCTCGGGCGCTCCGTCGATGCCCATGCGCCCGACCGGCCGGCCGCCGTCGTCGACGAACACCACCCGGTTGGGATCGGCCCGTCCCTTAGCCGGGGTGCCGTCGGGTAGGCACTCCGGAGCCTCGAGCGACAGGTCGCTGAGCGTGGACAGCGACAGGCGCTTGAGGCCGCGGTCGAGGCCCACGAACCGGGCCACGAAGTCGTCAGCCGGCGCCTCGAGGATCCGCTCCGGGGTATCGAACTGCACCAGCACCCCGCCCTCGCGCAGGATCGCGATCCGGTCGCCCATCTTGATCGCCTCGTCGATGTCATGGGTGACGAAGACGATCGTCTTGCGGATGTCCTGCTGCAGGCGCAGGAACTCGTTCTGGAGGCGCTCGCGGGTGATCGGATCGATCGCCCCGAACGGCTCATCCATCAGCATCAGGGGCGGATCGGCGGCGAGCGCTCGGGCCACCCCCACCCGCTGGCGCTGGCCGCCCGAAACCTCGGCCGGATAACGCTCGCGCGTCTCAGGGGGCAGCGAGATCAGCTCGAGCAGCTCCACCACCCGGGCCTGGACCCGCTTGCGGTCCCAGCCCAGCAGACGCGGCACGGTGGCGATGTTGTCACCGATCGAGAGGTGCGGGAACAGGCCGATCTGCTGGATCACGTAGCCGATGTGGCGCCTGAGCTCGGCCGGAGCGCGTTTGCGGACGCTCTCGCCGTCCAGCAGGATGTCGCCCTCGGTGATGTCGATCATGCGGTTGACCATCCGCATTGCCGTGGTCTTGCCGCACCCCGAGGGGCCGACCAGGACGCAGATCTCGCCCGCAGGCACCTCGAACGAGAGGTCGACGAGGACGGGTCGCTCCCCGCCCGGATAGCGCTTGCTCACGTTCCGGAACTCGAGCGCCGCGGCCGCGGAGTTCCGCTCGGTCCGGGCGGGCTCGGCGGGAGACTGATCCGGCATCCGGATCAGTCTCCCCTCGCGGTGCGCCGGTCCCTGGCAGTCGGTCCGAGCACGTCGGCGCCCCCTAGCCCAGTCCGTTGGCCTTCAGGAACTTGCTCGCCACGGTGGCTGGATCGACCTTGTCGATGACGACCGCGGCGTTGAGCTGCTGCATGACGTGGGTGGTGAGCTTGGCGCTGACGGCGTTGAGCGTCTGGGCGAACGCGGGTCCCTCTCGCGCCAGCAGCTTGTTGGAGACCATCGGGGCCACGTTCTGGTAGCCGTAGATGTGCTTGGTATCGGTCAGTACCACGTATTTTCCGCTCTGGAGCTGACCGTCGGTGGTGAACGCGTTGGCCGTATCGACGCTGCCCTTGTCCAGCGCCGAGTACTGAAGCCCGATCGTCAGGGGGGTGAATTGCACGTTGGTGATCCCGTAGGCCTCCCGCATGCCGACCAGGCCCTCGTAGCGGGTCTTGTTCTCGGGCGGCGCGCCGAGCGAGAACGACTTGAGCTTCTTGAGGTCCCCGAGCGTGACGAGGTGGTTCTTCTGCGCGAACGGCTTCAGGGTGATCATCGCGTCGGCGTCGAAGAACGGCGTCTTGTCCAGCAGCGTGAACCCACGGGCCTGCACGAACTTCTGGGCCCCCGCGTAGGCGGCATTCTCGCTCGCCGGCCGCCGGGTCTGCATGGCGAGCACGCTGAGGATGACCCCTGTGTACTCAGGGTACATGTCGATCTGTCCCGAGGTGAGCGCCTTAAAGGTGAGCTCGGAGCTGCCGATGTTGGGCTTGAGGTTGACCGTGTAGCCCTTGGCCTGGAGCGCCTGGGCGTAGAGGTCACCGAGGACGAACTCCTCGGTGAAGTTCTTGTCGCCGATGGTGATCGGCGGCTTTCCCTTGCCCGGCAGCGCGGCACCACCAGCGGAGCTCGAGCTTGACCCAGACGACGAGCTGCCTGACGAGGAAGACGACGAGGAGCTCCCGCACGCGGCCAACGCCACCACTGTGAATAGGATCCCGCTGCTCGCGAGCGCACGCCTTAACACAGATTGCATCTTCTCTCCCTTGGTGGTGGCGACTGTACCTGCCGTTTGCAGCGGACCGTCGTCGCCGAGGTCCCACTCGCCAGAGGCGTGCAGGTTACCGAACGGTGAACGCAGAGGGCTCAACCGACGCGCTGCCCCGCGTCGAGGATCGATTTCATTCAGAGACCGCTTGACGGATGGCGTGTGGGCTGCCCGGCGCGCCGAGGGCTTCCGACAGGTGCTCGGCGGCAGCCCGGACCAGTTCGCCAGTCGGATGCAGGCGTCTTCCAAGGCGGAACTTCGGGGCTGAGACGTTGATCGCCGCGACCACTCGGCCGGTGAAATCGCGGATCGGTGCCGCCACCGCCACCAGGCCCGGCTCTGATTCCTCGTCGGCCACCATGTAGCCGACCTGCCGGCCCCGGCGGATCCTCCGCTCGAGCTCGCCTACGTCGGCCGGGGCGTTCGGGCCGCAGGACGGAAACTGCTCTGACCCCAACAGCTCCAGGAGCGCGCCCCGGTTGTGGTCGAGGAGCAGTGCACGTCCGGAGGAGGTGCAATAGGCGGGGATCCTTCGTCCCACCCAGCTTTGTGCGGCGATCGCGTGTGTCGTTGGCTGCGTCAGCAGGGTGAGGACCTCGGCACCGCGCAACGCGGAGAGATAAGCAGCCTCGCCCACCTCGTCGACAAGCTGCGCCAAGGTGATCCGCGCGTCCTCGATCAGGCGGGGCTCACCGGCGCGGGCGGCGAGCGTGAAGCACTCCCAGCCGAGCCGGTACCCGCGAGCCGTGGGCGACCGCTCGACGAGCCCGTATTCGGTCAGCGTGGCGAGGGTTCGCGAGACTTGGCTCTTCTCGTGCCCGGTGAGCGCGGCGACCTGGGTAACCCCGAGCCCGCCCTCGGCGAGCGCGGCGTCCGAGCCAAGCGCGAGCAGTATCTGGAGCCCGCGCCGGAGGCTTGTTCCTCTGGTTACCATCGCGTGTTGCCATTATGACATCAGAATCCGAGCCTGGTCAAGGGCGTCGGCCCGGCTGCTTCATGCCCGACCATTCCGTGCCGGCCACACGACGCGGGTCGTCATCGACTTCGGGTGCGATATCGCGTAAGAACCTGGACACTCGCTTCGTACCCGCGTCAGGGCCGGCACGTCCTGGTCCACTCGCCGACCGACCGCCGGATTGACCAAGCACCAGCAGCAGCCCGCCGTCTTCAGTTCGCGCCCGCTTTGCCGCTGATCCGGCAACGTGCCGGCTCAGGCGCCAGACAGCTGGGTCCTCGCCGCAAGCCGTCACGACGGGAAGGCGGACGAGTCGCTCCCACCTGCCTCAGGTCGTGATGCCGTGTGGCGACAAACACTAAGCGTTGGATTTCGCGCGGATGATGGCGCTACCCCTGCTTGAGCCGGATGCGCGGAAACGTGCACGTCCGGATCTATGTTGAGCGCACGGTTATGTTGAGAACTGGCTCCGCGGTCCGCGTTTCCCTGCTGAGCGCGATTTAGGGTGGTGAGGCGCTCAACATAATCGTGGCTCTTCTGATCGAGGCGCGGGCTCGCTCATTCGAGATCCGACACCAGGACGCAGCGGTCGGCGGCGAGTCGGTGCTTTATACCTTGATCCCTTTACGTGGCAGAGTTCGGGCACGAGTTGCCCCGGATACCGCCACCTCGACGCTTCCAAAGGCAATCTACCGTCCAAGGCCTCAAGTCCCTCGAACGCCCAGCGTTTACCGGCGCGTTTAGGCTCTTTTCAGACGGCGCGGCACCCACGTCAGGCGCGATAGAAGCCGCGCACGAACGCGACACAACCGACGCCGAATGCCGCGAGCGCGCCCGCCTCACCGAACACGAGGGTCAGTGACACGAAGGCGAGCGCACCCCACACGAACGCACCGACGGCGTGTCGCAACGCGGGGAAGTAGAGCAGCGCGGCGAGGATGACGAGTGCGGTGATCACTTCGGCTCGGGCTCGCACTCGCGCTGAACGTCCTCTCCACCGACCGCGACGCGAGCGATACGCCCGATACCGATGCTGCATGCTGGCCTGCTCCCGAATCGCGCCGTCGAGTCTGGCCTGATCCGCTACAGCGCAGTCCCGGCCCTTCCCTTGCTCTGCACGCGGAGGTGGCGCCGCTGGCCCAACCGCACGATCCTCGCGTGGGAAGACTGGCGGGCGCTGGCGCCGGACAAGGAAGGTGGCGACTGGTGACCCGCTACATCACCCACATACCGAGCGACTGCGCTGACTGGCCTGACGACCTTCCCCGGTACGCTCCCGGCGCTCACTTCATGCTCGACAATTACGACGGGACGCCGAGTACCACCGACCTCGCCACGCTCGTTGACCCGTTCGCCCCTGGGGTACAGCACAAGCCAGGCCAGGCGCTCCGGGGTGACGTTCAGGACGAGGCACGCCGCCCGTGAGTGGCTGTGATAGCCGCGAGTTACCTCGAAATCAAGGTAGCGGCCACCCCAAGCGGTGCAACGCGTATAGGTGGCAGGCATCTCTAGTCGAGGAGCGGCGGGCGGTCACGCAGCGGGCGCTCAAGGTCTGCCGGGTGCAAAGCGTGGAGATAGATGGCGGTCGCGACGGGCGATGAGTGCCCAAGCGGGCCTTGGATCACAGGTAGCGCCTTGCCCTCCACAGCCAACTCGGTCGCATAGGTGTGGCGCAGCGCGTGCGGATTGACACGGCGCTCGACGCCGCCACGCTTCGCCAGGCGGGCCAGCAGCGCTTGGACGTACTGGCGGCTAACCGGCTCGCCCTGAAGCGTGCAGATGAGCGTGGTGGCGCGGGGTCGCTTGTCGGTCCAGCGCAACACGTCGGCCAGCGCGTCATCCGGCGTCCCTGTGACGTTGACCTCGACACTGGCAAGGTCGACATCATGCGCGGCAAGGGTGCCAAGCGGCGAGTCCCGTGCAGCAGCCGCAGCAGTGCCCCACGCGCGCCCGTGGCGCTGGACGGGCGACGCAGCCAGACACCGGCTCTACGCCATGCGCAGGCAGGCGTGCGGCCCGCTCAGCCCTGCGTCTCAGCGATCCTCAGCGCACCTACCGGTGCGTCAGCGGTTGCAGACGGGATAGGCCAGGATGCGCAGGCGCCCGGGTAGAGCCCGCCTCAGCCGACGCCGCGCGAGGACACGCTGCTACCCGACTCAGATTGTGTCGTGGCATCCTCGCACCGGGCCATTTTCTCGCGGTGAAACATGGTTCGGTTTGTATTACTTATACATAAGAGAGAGAGATTAGATATACCCTTCATACAAACCGAACCATGTTCATGTCGGCTCGATTCCGAGCCCTTGGCGACCATCGGGCGGCTCGCACCGGCCCCCGCGCGTGCGCGCGCACATGGAGTTTGCAAAGTGCTCCGATACCGCACAACCGCACATGCCGAGAATCATGTGCGGTGCCCAAAACCACTGTAAACATTGACGATTCGGCACGTCCACCGCACACCGCACATGTTTTCTAATAGAAGCCCGTTCCCTCGCCCCCGGTTCCGACCGGACACTCGATTAGACCCCGGAGGTCAGCATGT
>OBLU010003471.1_pt1 | contig 14282 bp, 11 predicted proteins | sample 1518681 | NCBI WGS metagenome assembly OBLU01 (sample SAMEA3539304, study PRJEB22396) | soil metagenome | biome: tundra; feature: field; material: soil | place: USA | collected 2010-05 | depth 0.15 m
GTCGACCTCTTGAATGCCATTCAAGCGCTCTCCCAACTGAGCTACAGCCCCACGCGGGTTCCGGAGAGACCGCGGAAGGTAGCACCGGGATGCGGTGCGGTCAAACGGCCGCGGCCGACCGCCCGCTGACGCCGTCTCCTGCGGGAAGCGGTAAACCCGGCAGGGCTCTTGCACGTCTCCCCGGTGGAGGTAGTCCCGTGAAGAAGACACCCCTGCTTCTCTCCGTCCTGCTTTTCGCCGGCTGCTCGAGCATCGAGACGCACGTGGATTACGATCGCGCCGCGAACTTCTCCTCCTACCACACGTTCGCTTTCAAGGACGTCCGGGAGACCCAGAATCCGATCGCAATGAGGAGGGTCCGAACGGCCATCGTGAGAACCCTGTCCTCGCGCGGATATTCCGAGACTCCGGACGGGACGCCCGATCTGTGGCTCGTCCTGCACACGCGCACGCACAGACAGGCGCAAGTCACGACTTGGAGCTCTGGCTGGGGTTGGGGCTGGCGCTGGCGCGGCCCGTACTGGACGACGGCCCGCGTCGAGCAGATCCCGGTCGGCACGCTCATGGTCGACCTCGTCGACACGAAGGCCAAGGAGCTCGTCTGGCGCGGCAGCGCGTCGCGCGTCGTGGATGCGGACGAGTCGCCCCAGACCCGTGAGGTGAAGGTGCAGCAGGCCGTCGACAAGCTCTTCGACGGCTTCCCCCCGAAACCCTAGACCGGCCAGCCGAAAACGCTCAGAACGCCGCTTCGAGCCCCGCGAGAAAGCGGCGTCCGGGCGCCGGGAAGCCGCTCGCCTCGACGTAGTCGCGCCCGAAGAGGTTCGTCACGCGGACGAAGGGCGCGAGCGAGAGCGCGAGCGGCGGCAGCGTGAGCGCCGCGTCGACCCTCAGATAGGATGGATCCTCGACGAGGCGCGTGAAGTCCGCCGCGTCGCGGTCGGGGCGGGCGCCCACCCACATCCCGGTCAGGCTCACGGATCCGCCGGAGACGAACGTCGTCGCGTAGGTCGCCGAGGCGCGGTGGCGCGGGCGCCGTATGAGGAACGTGCCGGCGTCGAGGTCCTTCGCGTCGAGGTACGTGTACGACGCGCGCAGAATCGAGTGGGCGCCGACGGGTGTCCGGAGAGCCACCTCGACACCGCGCGTGCGCGCGCTCCCGATGTTCTGGTTCGTGAATGTCACAGGGTCGTAGTTGATGAGGTCCCTCAGGTCGTTCCAGAAACCCGAGACTTCCGCGACGATTCCCCCCGCGAGCGACTTCTCGAAGCCCGCTTCGTAGCCGATCGACTTCTCCGGTTGGAGCGACGGGTTGCCCGAATACGGGTAGTACAGCTCGCCCGTGGACGGGGCGCGAAACGCCGATCCCACCGCCGCGCGCAGCTTCAGCGTCGGCGTGACGCGCCACGCGAGCGTCAACCGCGGGCTCACGGCGCTGCCAAACGCGCTGTGGTCGTCCCAGCGAAGCCCGGCGGTCACGACGAGCCGCTCGCCCGCGAGGGCGATGCGATCCTCGGCGAAGAGCGCGAATGTGCGGGTCGACGCGTCCTCGAGAGCCACGCCGAAGTTGCTCTCGCTCGAGACGAGCGTGCGTTCCCAGTCGGCGCCCGCGGCGAGCCGCTGCGCGCCGAGAATCGACGTGAAGACGACACGCGCTCCGGCGCGCTGCGCGTCCGTGGAGGACGAGGTGAGGGCGGTGTCCGGATCCGAGAACGTCGGGCTGTCCTTCACCCACCGGAACGACGCCTCGATGGATGACTTCGCGGAGAGCGCGAGCGAGACCGGCGCCTCGAACGTCGTCGTTTCGTTTGTCGTCGTGCGGTGCGGCGTCGCGATCCCGGAGGAGAACGGAACACCGGTCCGTCCTTCGTCGTGGCGGAGCACGAGGCCCACGCGCAGCGCGTCCGTCAGGGCCGCGCTCACGCTGCCCGAAAAGTTCGTCGCGGCGAAGAACTCGTTCGGAAGGTCGCCGTCCATGAGCGTGCGCCGGAATCCAGCGGAGCCCGTCAGCGACCCCGAGCCCAGCGCGACCTCGGCGAACGCCTCCTTCGCGGACCGGTTTCCGAACGCGAGCGTCGCGCGACCCGAAGGCTCGTCCGCCGCGGCGCTTTTTCGCGTGAAGATCCGCACGACCCCGCCGATCGCCTCCGAGCCGTAGAGCGCCGAGAACGGCCCGCGCACGACCTCGATACGTTCGACGTTCGCGGTGGACAGCGCCGAGAGGTCGGTGCCGCCGAAGTACGGGCTGTTCAATGCGACGCCATCCACGAGGACGAGCGTCTGAGTGGAGGCCGTTCCGCGCAGGAAGAGCGACGTGACCGTGCCGGGGCCGCCCGACTGCACGACGTCGAGCCCCGGCACGGTGCGCAGGAGATCGACGATCGTCGTCGCTTTCGACGCCGCGATCTCGGCGGAGTCGATCACGGTCGCGGCGGCGCCGAGAGATGTGGCGGCCTCGGGCTCGACCTCGGCCGAGATGACGACATCGGCGGCGAGCCTCGTGGCGCCCGGCGGCGAACCGGGCTGGGCGAGCACGGTGGGCGCGAAGAGCAGGAGCCAGGCACACGACGATCGGGCGAAAACGATTCGGGAGATCATGGAACACCTCCGTTCCGCTGGCTCGGCCTTCCCATCGGAAAGGCGGCGGCGTTCCGGCAGCACCCCGGAACAGCCGCGACTTCCCGAGCCCCGGAGAAGGCGTTGCAAGAACGATGTTCCTCGAGCAGGTCTCCTGGCTCCCGGATCGTCCGCGCACGGCCCCTTCCCGGAGGCGCGACCGGCCCCGTGGGACAGATCTTTCGCCGCCAGTGGGATCTCGCCGGGCGCGTCCCCGGTCACAGTGGCGGGGGCCGCGCGGGAATCTCACCCGCTTCCCTCTTCACGCGCCGCGCACGGGCGCGTCGCGTTCGCCCCCCGGAGGTCAAGAACTTTCAGGGGACTCGAGGACGATGCAAAAGAACCGGACGGCACCTTAACACGCGGCCGACCGGCGCGGGATCGCCGTTAGGATCTCAGGCCGGCGGAGCGTCGAAGGCCTCGCGGAGCTTCGACGTGAGGGCCTGCTCGCTGAACGGCTTGGAGAGGAACAACGGCCCGCCTTCGACGCCGAGGTCCGTCGGGATGTCGGCCGTGTAGCCCGACATGAAGATCACCCTGATGGACGGACGGCGCGCCGTGACGACGCCCGCCAGGTCGCGTCCATTCATTCCCGGCATCACGATGTCAGTCAGGAGGACGTGGATGGGGCCGGGATGCTTGTCGACGACGTCGAGCGCGCCGGCTCCGTCTTCCGCAACGAGCACGATGTAGCCGTGCCGCTCGAGCACCGTCTGCACGAGACTCCGGACAGCCGGCTCGTCCTCGACGACGAGAACCGTCTCCGACCCCGGGACGGCGGATACGCTCGAGTGGGCACCAGAGACCCTTCGCTCGTCGGAGCGCGGAAGATAGATTTGGAAGGTCGTTCCCTTCCCCGGAACGCTCATGAGCTGAACGTGGCCGCCGCTCTGCCTCACGATTCCGTAGACCGTGGACAGCCCGAGCCCCGTACCCTTGCCGCGCTCTTTCGTCGTGAAGAACGGCTCGAACGCGTGTGAGAGCGTCTCCGCGTCCATTCCCGAGCCCGTGTCTTCCATGGTCAGGAGTACCCAGCGGCCAGCCGGAAGCTGATCGGGGAACCCCTCGAGCGGGGTCGCCGTCGTCAAGCTGCCCACGGAAACCGCCAGCTGGCCGCCGCTCGGCATCGCGTCCCGCGCGTTCACGGCGAGGTTGAGAACCACCTGCTCGATCTGGCCAGGGTCGGCCTTCACGGTCGCGAGATCCTCGGACACGACGAGCGCGAGCGCGATCCCCTCGCCAATGAGCCGTTCGAGCATGCTGCCCGTCTCACGCACGATCTCTCCGAGGCGCACGACCTTCGGCTCGAGCACCTGTTTGCGGCTGAAGGCGAGGAGCTGCCGAGTGAGCGCCGCGGCCCGTCCAGCCGCCTTGACGATCTCGGCCAGGCTCTCGCGCCGCTCCGGATCGTTCGCGAAGGACGCGTGGAGCAGTTCGCTGTAGCCCTGGATGACCGTGAGGAGGTTGTTGAAGTCGTGGGCAACGCCTCCGGCGAGCCGCCCGATGGCCTCCATCTTCTGTGCCTGGACGAGCTGCTGCTGCGTCCTCTCGAGCTGCTCTTTGCCCCTCCGAGCGCTCTCGCGTGCGTCGAGCACGTTGAGGGCATAGGAAATATCCCCCGCAAGCTCCTCGAGAAGCGTGATCTCCTCCGCGCCGATGAAGGCCTTCTCCCTGGCGTAGACGCTGAGACACGCGGTTACGGCGCCGCCGCGCCTGACGGGGAGGGCCGCGTCAGACCCAAAGCCGTGGCGAAGCATGAGGTCGCGCCAAGGAGCGACCAGGGGATCGCCTTGAATGTTCGAGACGATCGCCGGACGCCCCTCCCGGATCGCGGTTCCCGTCGGGCCCCGGCCCTCCGGCGTATCGTCCCAGCGCACCTCGATCTGCCCGAGATACCCGGTCTCGTCTCCGGCGCTCGCGACCGGCACGACCCGCATCGTCTCCCTGTCGGCGCGCCCGATCCAGGCGAGCGCATAGCCGCCGTGGGAGACGAGGATCTGGCAGACGTCCTTCAGGAGCGACTCCTCGTCCGTCGTACGGACGACGAGCTGGCTCACCTCGGAGATCGTCCGGAGGAGGCTGTTGAGTTTGCGGATGCGGGCCTCCGCCGCCTTTCGCGGGGTGATGTCACGCACGATCGACAGGAAGAGCGTCTCGTCTCCCGCCTTCACGAGACCCATGTTGACCTCGACCGGGAACTCGCTCCCGTCCGCGCGCCGGTGGCGCGTCTCGACGAGGAGGCTCCCCCGGGCGGCGGCGGTCTCCATGTCGTGTCGGAGCGCATCGCGCGTCCCGTTCGCGCGCACATCGGTCGCGTGCATCGAGAGAAGCTCGTCCCGCGTCCAACCGTACATGACTTCGGCCGCGCGGTTCGCCTGGAGAATGCGGCCGTCGTTCCCGAACAGGAAGATCGCGTCGGTCGCTTGCTCGACGAGAGCCCCGAAGCGCGCCTCGCTCCGCGCGAGCTTGACCTCGTGTGCGATCACGAGCGAGCGCCAGATGCCGAAAGCGGAGGCGATCAGCACCAGCAGGAGCCCGCCCCACGTGAAACCTCTGCGCAGAACGTCCTCGCGGAACGCCGCGAGCGCTTCTTCCTCGTCGACCTTGACGACGAGGCCCCAGGGGGCGCGCTTCAGGCGGCGCGTCGCCGCGAGAACCTTCACGCCGCGGTAGTCGATGAACGACCCGAAAAGGTCCCCCTCGAGGGCCCCCCGCGCGGCGAAACCCGGCACATTCAGCGCGCGCCGAAACGTGACCGGCGGGTCGGGACGAAAGCGAAGCGGCGAGAGGTAAAGAGCGGAGTCTCCGTCCCTCCGCACGAGCACGGCCTCTCCCGTCGCGGCAGTGAACGGCTGACGCAGGAGATCGAAGACCTTTTCCTTCGCGTCGCCCACAACCAGCACGGCGCCGCCGGCCTCCGCATTCTGGCGGCTTTCGCGGACCGGAGCCGCAACCACGAAGGCGATTAAGCCGTCCGGCTCGCGGACGAGATCAATCCTCGGTTCCCCCGAATGGGCCGCATCGCGGGCGAGGGCGATGGCGTCGGCTCCGGGCGCGGGACCGTCGCTCGACGCAAGGACGGCGCCTCCGGCGTCGTGGATCGAGATGGAGCGTTCCCGGTAGACACTCCGGAAGTCCCTGAGAATTCCTTCGACGTGAGCGCCAGGATCCTCGCCGGAGCCTCCGCCCCGGGCGGACGAGGCGAGCGCGCGGACCGAGGGGAACGTCGCAACGAAGGTGGCGCCCTCTGTTCCCGCGGCGATCCGCCGGTCGAGAAGGTCGCGCCGCGTGTCCGCGATGACCGAGAGATCGCGCCCCCATCGGTCGATCGCCGCCTGCCTCTGGTCGGGGACGTAGAACGCGCCGTACCAGAAGATGAAGCCCGCGCAAAGGACGAGTAGAAGTGACAGCCCGAGCGCCTGCAAATGGGCGCCAACCCACCGGGCGAGACGTCGGGAAAAGTTCACGTTTCGGTCAACCCTACAGGGTACATCCGCCGCGACGGATTTCGCGCCGCGCGAGAGGGGTCTCGGTCGCCTCCCCCGTCTCGGCCACTCGGATCAGCCCTTTTTCTGCTTGCTCTTCGGGTTGTTGAGCGCCTGGAGAAGAGAGGAGCCGAAGACGGAGACGGAAGGCACCGCGGCCTTCTCGCGCTTCGCGGATTCCTCGCGGTAGCTCTTCAGCTCGCCGCGGTCGGCCTCGGCCTTCGCGCCAGCCGCCGAGAGCGAGATGCGCCGCTTGGCCGGGTCGACGCCGATGACCTTCACCTGGACCTTCTGACCGGAGGCGAAGTGGCGGTTCACCGTGCCGGGCGGCACTCCGGACTCGGAGTTCGGAATGAGGCCCGTGAGGCCCGGCTCGAGGCGCACGAATACGCCGAATGTCGCGACGCTTTCCACCTCACCCGACGCGATCGATCCCTCGGGATGGCGCTCGAGGATGCCGTCCCACGGATTTGACGTCGCGACCTCGCGCAGCGAGAGCGACAGCCGGCGCTGCTTCGGGTCGACCTCCTTCACCCAGCCCTGCACCGTCTGGCCGACGGCGACGGACGGATCCTTGAGCGTGACACCCGGCGGCAGCGCCGATACGTGCACGAGACCGTCCACGCCGGGCTCGACCTCGACGAACAGGCCGAAGTCCGCCTGCCGCGCGACCGTACCCGTGAATGAGGCGCCGGGGGCAAAGCGCTCGGAGAGCGTCTGCCACGGGTCCGCCTCGAGCTCTTTGATGGAGAGCGAAATGCGCTTGCCTTCGACCGCCAGCTTCGTGACCTTGACCGTCACCTCCTGGCCGACGGCGAGGACGTCCTTCGGGTGCGCGACGCGGCGCCGCGAGATCTCCGTGACGTGGACGAGCCCGTCCACGCCGCCGAGGTCCACGAACGCGCCAAAATCGGTGAGAGACCGGACGCGGCCGGAAAGAACCGCGCCCACGGTGATCTTCTCGCGCGCGACCGCCGCCCTCTCGTCCTGCTCGACCTTGAGGAGCGCCACGCGAGAGACGACCACGCGGCGTCCGTCCTCGGAGTACTCGAGGACATGGAAGTCGAAGGTCTGTCCCACGTAGGTCGCGAGCGTGGGCTCATCGTGGCGACCGAGGTCGATCTGCGATACGGGGCAGAAGGCGCGGAGGCCATGAGCGCCACCGATCATCACCTCGAAGCCGCCTTTGTTCCGCGCCATGACCTTCCCCGCAACGGGGATCTTCGCCTCGGCGGCGGCGCGCAGCTCGGCCTTCGTCCGATGCCCCACCGCGAGCTTGCGCGAGAGGCGCACGTCCGGGCCGGCCTTCACGACCACTGCTTCGATCCGGTCGCCCACCTTTTCGCCCTCGAGCTCCTTGAGGTCCATGAGCGCTTCGGACTTGCCGCCGATGGAGACGAGCACGACGTCGGGCGTGATGCCGACGATGACGCCGTTCACGACCTGCCCCTCCACGAGCTTCTTCTTCGGGGAGGTCGCATCGGCCGCGAGGGCGGCCTCGAACGTCTTGCGATCGGCGGATTCGGCGGATTCGGCGATAAGGGCGATGGGGGCGATGAGCGTCTGGGACACGGATCGTTCTCCTGGCCCGCCAATCGGAATTCCCCCCGGAGGGAGGCAACCGGTGCTGCGGGACCGCGAATTCTACCCGAAGCGGTTAAGATGAGACTGCTTCTCCGGCCGGCACCCCCCAAGCCCCGGAGAGACCCCCGTTGGAGGAGTGGAATGGCCGAACCGGGTGTCCTGACAGCCGCTGGCGGTTCGCCATCCGAGGCCGCCGCGACGATCGCGCGGCTCGCCCCGAACCGGGACGAGCTCATGCGCTGGTACGCCTTGATGCATCTCGGCCGGCTTCTCGACGACAAGGCCCCGAACTACCTCAAGCAGGGTCTCGGCTGGTCGTATCACGCGCCGTGCGCGGGGCATGACGGCATCCAGATCGCGCTCGGCGTTACGTTCCGGCCCGGACACGACTACCTGTTCCCCTACTATCGCGACCTCACGACCTGCCTCGCCGCTGGTCTGTCGGCCGAGGAAATTCTGCTGAACGGGATGTCCAAGCGCGACGACGTCGCCTCCGGCGGCCGGCACATGTCGAACCATTTCGCGAAGCCGGAGATCCACATCCAGAACACGTCGTCCTGCGTGTCGAACCACGCGCTCCACGCCGCGGGCCTCGGACGCGCGCTCAAGACCTACGGGTCGGAGGCGGTCGTCTTCTGCTCCGTGGGCGAGTCGTCCACCTCCGAAGGCTACTTCTACGAGGCCGTCAACGGCGCCTCGCGCGAGAAGCTCCCCGTCGTCTTCGTGGTGCAGGACAACGGCTACGGCATCGCCGTTCCGAAGAGCGATCAGACCGCGAACCGGTTCGCGTCGGACAACTTCTCGGGGTTCCTGAACGTCAAGATCATCCACTGCGACGGCAAGGATCTCTTCGACTCGCTCCGAGCCATGCGCGAGGCCGTGGCGTTCGTGAAGTCGGGCGCGGGCTGCGCGATGGTGCACGCCGAATGCGTGCGCATCCACTCGCACTCCAACTCCGACCGCCAGGATCTGTACCGCTCGCCCGAGGCGCTGGCCGCCGCGAAGGCGCTGGATCCGCTTCCGCGTCTCCGCCGCGCCCTCGTCGAGGGCGGCGCGTTCTCCGAGGAGGAGATCGCCGCGATCGAGAACACGAACCGAAAGACCTACGAGGAGTCCGCCGATCGCGCCCGCCGCGCGCCGGACCCCGATCCCGCGTCCGTCCTCGAGCACGTCGTCCCCGAGCCCTGGGTGCCCGAGGGCGACGGCCTCGCGGACACGTATGTCACGCCCGAAACCGTCGATGGGAAACCCGCGCCCGAGATGTCGCTCATTCAGGCCCTGAACGGCACGCTCAAGGAGATGTTCCGCGAGAACCCGGACACGTACATCTGGGGGCAGGACGTCGCCTACAAGGAGAAGGGCGGCATCTTCAACGTGACGAAGGGCATGCAGCAGGAGTTCGGGCCGAAACGCGTCTTCAACGGCCCCCTCGCGGAGGACTTCATCCTCGGGACGGCCGACGGATTCTCGCGCCTGAACGAGAAGATCCGCGTCGTCGTCGAAGGCGCCGAGTTCGCCGACTACTTCTGGCCGGCGGCCGAGCAGATGGTCGAGATGTCGCACGAGTTCTGGCGCACGAACGGACAGTTCGTCCCGAACGTCACCGTGCGCATCGCCTCGGGCGGGTACATCGGCGGCGGCCTCTACCATTCGCAGAACATCGAGGGCTGGCTCACGACGTTGCCCGGCATCCGCGTGGTGGTTCCCGCGTTCGCGGACGACGCCGCCGGGCTCCTGCGCACGGCCATCCGCTCGCGCGGCATCACGCTCTACCTCGAGCCCAAGTTCCTCTACAACTCCGCGCAGGCCAAGGCGCGCGTTCCTTCGGGGTTCGCCGTGCCCTTTGGCAAGGCCCGGCGCCGCCGCGAAGGGAGCGACCTCACGATCCTCGCGTACGGCACACCCGTGCATTTCGCGCTGGCGGCGGCCGAGCCGCTCGCGCGAGAGGGGAAGAGCGTCGAGGTCCTCGACCTGCGCTCGCTCGTGCCGCTCGACTTCGAGGCCATCACGGCCTCCGTGAAAAAGACGTCGCGCGTCCTCGTCGTCCACGAGGACAAGGTGCACGGCGGCTTCGGCGGCGAGCTGGCGGCCCGCGTCGCGTCGGAGCTCTTCCCCTTCCTCGACGCGCCGGTCGACCGCGTGGGCTCGACGTTCACGCCGGTCGGCTTCAATCGCATCCTCGAGAGGGCGATCTTGCCGAACACCGAGAAGGTCCTCGCGGCGGCGCGGAAGACGCTCGCGTACTAGCGACCCCGGGCTGCTGTCCCTCGGCCAGCGGGTGACAATCGTGTACACTCTTGAGTGATGGTGAAACCATGAAGTTCGTCACAGTCCGCGATCTCCGGGGCCGGCCGACAAAGGTCTGGAAGGATCTCAAGACGGAAAAGGATCTTGTTCTGACCTCGAACGGCAAGCCGATGGCCATCATTACGAAGATCCGGGAGGACTCCCTGGAAAGCACTCTGGCCGCGCTACGACGCGATCGAGCGATTCAGGCTGTTCGGGGGATCCAGAAGGATTCCCAGCGCCAAGGAAAGAACCTGTCTTTGAAACAGATCAACGCGGTCATCGCTGATGTCCGCCGGAGACGGAAGCAGCATTGAGGATCGTCCTCGACACCAACGTGATGGTGTCCGGGCTCTGGTCCCCCTTTGGTCCGCCGGGAGAAATCGTGAGCCTCGTTGCCGCTGGAGCCCTCCCTCTCAGCCTCGACCATCGGATCCTCGCCGAGTATCGTGAGGTCCTGTCGCGCCACGGGTTCGGATTTGATCCGGAAAAGGTCGAGCCCCTGCTGCTTCAGGTCGAAGCGATCGGCGAGTTCGTCATTGCGCCGCCGCTCCCGGAGCGCCTGCCCGACCCCGACGACGAAGCGTTCCTCGAGGTCGCCCTCGAAGTGGCCACCGACTTCCTCGTCACCGGGAACCTCCGGCACTTCCCCGCGCGTCTCCGGCAGGGCGTCGCCGTCGTCTCTCCCCGCGGTTTCCTCGAAGCCCTTCGCGGGCGGTGAGATCCGACTGACCGCGAGGAAGCGTTCGCTCTACAATCGCCGAGGTGAGAATGGGAGCGCGGGTCTCGTTGGCAGCGGCGACACTTTTTCTGTCGGGCCTCGCGAGAGCCAACGGGTTCTTCGACGATCTGCCCCGCCGCGGGTACATCCGCGACGACGTCTCGTACGATGTGGTCCGCCGGGGAGCCGGCGTGGATCGCACGCTGGTCGCGACGCTGCGCTACATGAAGCTCATCCTCGACCCCTCTCGCCGCGACCTGGCGGGCGACCTCTGGCCCGAGAGGGAGATGCTCCTCATTCAGCACGCGTCCGGCGAGAAGATCATCTTCGAGCGCATCAGCAAGCCGCTGGAGCCGAGGAATCCCGAGGACCCGCAGCCCCGGAGCCGCATCGGTCTCGACGGCTCGGCCGTCGAGATCTTCGTCCGCGGCTCGGGCCCGGCCACTCCCGACCGGAGCCGTCCGGGCGCATGCGGCGGCACCTTCGGCTTCCTGCATGCGGGATCACGGGAGCTTCCGGTGGCACCCGAGGATCTGGAAGTCCCCACGGTGCGGATGGGGATCGCGCAATTCCTGGACGCGGCCCTGAGTCCGTCGGATCGCGACCTCATCGAACGGTCCGTTCAGATCGTCCTTCGGGCCTCGCAATCGCGGTCGCTGCCCGCGGGAACGCTCGAGATCCTGAAGACGCTCTTCCCGGGAAAGACGTTCGCCCCATCGTCCGAAGGGCTGAGCTTCGAGGCTCCGCAGGGTAAGCCTCTCGACCCTGCCGACGGATCCTGGCGCTCCGCGACCGAGGCTCCGGAGATGCTCCCGGGAGCGCCGCTCTACTGACGTGACCGCGATGACCCTTCCGCTGCTTCTCCTGCTTCGTGTCCTGGCGGCGCCGGCGCCGGCTTTACCGGTTCCGCAGCCTGAGGTGCGCATGATCCGCGTTTTCGTGGAGGGGGGCGCCGCGAGCGGCTCCATCGTCCGGGCCACGCGGACTACTCCGTCGGGGACCACGGTCGTGACGGTGCTCGAAGGTCCCAAGAAAGGGCACCTGTTCGTCCGGCGTTCCCAGCCGGATTCCTCCACCGCGGTCTACGAAGTGCGGCTGAACTCGCGCTCGGCCTTCACGGTCACGCGGCGGGCGGGAGAGCCGCTCCTCGTCGACGCGGCCGGACTCTCGATGCGGCTCTTCGAGGCCGACCTGAATCGCCGGACCGTCCGCTGCTGGATCGGGCTTCTCGCCACACGGGTCGAGCCCGAGCTCCTCGCCGCCGCCGCCGACATCCGCACGCTGAAGGACTGGGCCGGCCAGGAGAAGCTGGACGAGAGCTTCCTCCCGATCTGGATCCTCGGACACGCCGAGGAGCCCGCCACGCTCACCCCGAAGGGCAAGCTCAGGACCGAGGAAGGGGTTTTCAAAGGCGACCCCTGGGACGGACTGGTCCGAATGGTTCTGGACGAGCTGGGAAAACCCTAGATTGCGGAAAGGGCCGAGCGCACCGAGCGTGCGCCGGAGTGAAGCTCTTTCGGCATACTCCGCCCTCATGACAACGCCCGCCTCCGCCCGCGACCTCCTCCGCCACGCGCTCGCGACGCTCGCCTACCGGGCGGGCAAGGCGCTGCGCGCCGCGCCCGCCGGCTTCGAGCATTTCTCGATCGCACCCGGGTCGCGAACACCCGGGCAGATCCTCGCGCACATGGGCGATCTCTTCGACTGGGCGCTCCATCTCGCGAAGGGCGTGCAGGTCTGGAACGACGCGACGCCGCTTCCGTGGGATCAGGAGGTCGCGCGGTTCTTCGCCGCGCTCGAGGCGTTCGACCGGCGTCTCGCGTCCGGCGCGCCGCTGCCCGAGGGCTTCACGGAGGACAAGCTCTTCCAGGGCCCCGTCGCCGACGCCTTCACGCACACCGGCCAGATCGCGATGCTGCGCCGCCTCGCGGGCTCTCCCGTGCGCGGCGAAAGCTACCTCCAGTCCGACATCGCGATCGGGCGCGTGGGACGGGATCAGTCCGCGCCGCGCCGCGAGTTCGACTGACGGGCGTCCGTTGCCGGGATCCGGAGGGCGACGGCGCTCAGTCGGCGTGCTTTTTCTCCGCGAGCGCGCGCACGGTCGCGCCCGGAAGGGTCCCGCTGATCGAGACCGTGTCCTTGTGGCGCGAGACCGTGAACTTGCGGAGCACGGAGACCGTGTCAGGCGACTTCTCCTGGGCGGCGAGGCGCCACGCCGCGAGGACACCGCGCAGCGCGTCTTCCATGAGGCCGGCCGTCTCGGCGTCGCTCACGAGCCCGGTCGCCGCGAGCTTCAGCGCATCCCCCTTCGCCGTGGCCTGAAGAGCCAGGAGCTGGACGGACTTCATGGAGGACACGATCGCCGTCGCGGCGTCGTCACCCGACACGTGAACCTTCGCGCGCCGCATCGCGAGGCGTGCGCTCGCGAAAGCGATCCCCGCCGGACCGCTGCCGTGGCCGGATCCGTCGGCATGGCGGTCGGGAATCAGGTAGTAGTCCCCCGCGGGTGTGGACTTCTTCGTCGCACCTCTCTCGGCGAGGGCGGCCGAGAGGCGCGCGGCGAGCGGGCTCGAGCGGAGGTCCGCGACGTGAATGACGCCCACCGACGCCGCGTCGAAGATGGACAGTGTCTGGCGCGCCGTGAGGTAACCGGGAAAGCGGTGGCCCTCGGGCAGGTAGCCCACGCGGCGGCGGCTCTCCGGATCGGCGAGACCGGCCTTCCGAGGAGAGCCGCGCTTCCCGCGGTCGCGTGCGTGAGGCCTAGCAGGATCTTCACGGTCGTCGTTTTGCCCGCGCCGTTCGGGCCGAGGAGGCCGAACAGCTCTCCCGGTTGAACGGCGAAGTCGATGCCCGAGAGCGCTTTCACCTCGCGGCCCCCCAGTCCCGCGCGGTAGTCCTTCCGGAGCCCCCGGACCTCGATGGCGGCGCTCATGCCAACATCCTCACCCTCACGTTACGTGAGGAAGCCCCGCAAGGTTCCCGACCAGGAGCGACATGGACCCGAAGTTCGTCGAAACAACTCTCTCAATTCGCATTCCCCTGCGCCTCCTCGCGGCCGAGGCGGCGGAGGGCCGGGGGTCCGCCGCCCCGATCCTGATCGGCATGCACGGCTACGGGCAGGACGCCGATTCGCTCCTCCCCGTTCTCCTCCGCGTCGCACCGCCGGGATCTCTCGTTCTCTCGCTGGAAGGGCCCGAATCGGCGTACCTCGAAGACACCGACACTTTCGGCGCGCGGCGCGGTTTCCACTGGGGCGTCTCGACGCGCCACGAGGACAATCGCGCCGTCCACCGCGCCTGCGTCGCCGAAGCGATCTCGTGGGCCGGCGCGCACGGCGGCGACCCGGAGCGCGTCCTTCTCTTCGGCTTCAGCCAGCCGTGCTCCTTCAACTACCGCCTCGCGCTCGCCCCGCCTCACGGCGTTCCCTTCCGCGCGATTGCGGGGATCTGCGGCGGCATTCCGGGCGAGTGGAAGTCGAACGACTCGGGCACCGGAGCCTCGCGCGAGACGGACGTCCTCCACGTCTCGACGCGCGAGGACGAGATATACTCCCTCGACAAGATCGCTCACTACCGCGAGCGTCTGGCGGCGCG
>OBLU010003472.1_pt1 | contig 14281 bp, 14 predicted proteins | sample 1518681 | NCBI WGS metagenome assembly OBLU01 (sample SAMEA3539304, study PRJEB22396) | soil metagenome | biome: tundra; feature: field; material: soil | place: USA | collected 2010-05 | depth 0.15 m
ACGACCGTCCATGGGGGATCTACTCCGGCTACTTTCGCGATCCCGACGGACACCTCTGGGAGGTACTCTGGAACCCACGGCTCGTCCGCCCGCAGGAGTAATCGCATCGTCAAGAAATCAACGACAAAGTTGAGGAGGTAGGTGCTGATGGCGAGATTCGTGACGATCGGATATGGAGACCGCGCAGGGTACGACCGGACTGACCCTCAGGTCCGCGACGCGGCCCATCAACACGACCAGCGCCTACAAGCGGAGGGAGCGTTGATGGGTATCGCCGGTGAGCCCGTGCAAGTGCGCAATCACGACGGGGCGGGCGTGCACACCAGCGAGGGGCCGTTTCTACGCTCCGACCTTCCAATCGCCGGGTTCGCGCTGATCGAGGCCTCCACTCTGCAAGAGGCGATCAGACTCGTCTCGGAGACCCCCTGTGCGGTCGCCCACGGTGTCGTCGAGGTGTGGCCACTGGACGCGGCGCCGTAGGGGTTGGTGCTCGACAGCCTAATCCGAGCCGTTTTGGGCTCGGCAAACACTCAGCGCATTGGGCGTACTGGTAGCTTTGCGTGATGGCGCCTCCATGCCCCGCGATAAGAGATGGTGCTTGCTATGGCAGATCTCGCGCGTCAATTTCGCCCGGCCCGCTGCCGCGGTCCTTGCCGAAGGCCTGCCTTATGGGGTGAGGGGGAGCTTTCGGACCCGGATCCGGCCGGGCTCGATGACCACGACGCTGCCGTCGGTGAGGTCATGCTCGATGGTGGGGAGATTGGCGAGTAGCGTCTCTGATTGCTGCTCTCCTCGTCGTTGCGGGTCGTGACGAAATAACACGACTGAGGGTGATCGCTCTTGGCGTAGCGCGAGGAGTGTCCCGAAGCCTGTGTCTGCTGAGACGATTACGCGTTGCTCTTGCTGTGCGCGGTCGAAGATCTCATCGTCGCTGGCTGCCTGTAGTCCGTAGTCGCGAATGTGCTTGGTGTCGTGTCCGGCGGCCTGGAGGCGCTCGGCGACTACGGGGGAGAGCGCGTTGTCGATCAGGAACTTCACCCGGCGGCGGCGAGCGGTAACTCGCGCTCACGGACGGCCTCTGCGGCGTAGCGCATCGCCTCGCGAATGTCCTCAGCCTCTAGGTCGGGGTAGGAGGCGAGGATCTCTGCATCGCTCATCCCGTCGGCGAGCATCCCCACCACTGTCGCGACCGGGATCCGCAGGCCGCGGATGCATGGAGCACCGTCCATCTGGTCTGCTCGCACCGTGATCCTCGCGAAGCTCATCGACTCCAGCTTACCGCGACCACGACGCCCACACGAAGCTGCCAAGCGTTCATCGCTCACGCAGGCTACGCCCGCCTTGCGATGGTTCTCTCGCCCGCCCTCCCACACCGTGCCCCAGGTCTGGCATCGATCGCGTTTGGGTTTGCAGACGCCGGCCTCGATGAGATCGTGTCGTTCACGAGCGCGGCCAACGTGCGGTCACGAGCCGTCATGCAACGGATCGGGATGAGGAACGACCCAGCTAATGACTTCGATCACCCGAAGCTGGACGAGACGGATCCCTTGCGTCCCCACGTCCTGTACCGGATATCAGCCGCAGATCTGGCTCGCTGACTCCATCGATATCAAAGAGAACCGCCTCGATCACGGCCCTTCGCTTCAAAGAGCCTCATCCGGGGCTTACGAGAACCAGCGGGATCGCCCGCGCCGTACCTGCCTGGTAGGCGTCGTAGCGCCCGTGGTTCTTCTCGTTCACGAGCCGCCACAGGCGGTCGTAGTCCTCGTCTCCGGACTCCAGGACGCGCGCGGTCCCAGCGAACACGTTACGAGCGACCTGGACCTCGACCTCTGGCTGATCACGCACGTTGAAGAGCCATCCCGGCGAGCGATCCGCGCCACCGTTGGAGGCGACCAGCACGTAGTCCGCGCCATCCATCGCGTAGACGAGCGCGTTGCAGCGCCGCTCCCCGCTACGCCGGCCGGTGCTACGCAGCAGCAGCGTGGGCACCCCGATCATCCCGTGCCCCACCCTGCCTCCACTGCGCTCGTAGAGCCGCTGGTGAATCTTCAGAAACCTGGCCTGGATCGCGGCGCTCGAGCTCACGATCGCAGTCTACCCACCGAAACATTTTTCCGATAGAGAAAGGACCCTTTGCGGATGTCTATGCGTGCTGTGGCGCCTGCGCCGCGACCGTCCCCTTCGCTGCCCAGCTCTGAAGAAATGCCTCTGTTGCGTCTACGTCGAGGGGGCGGGCGAACAGGAAGCCCTGTCCCTTGTCGCAATCCTCGTCTTGTAGGAGTGAGAGCTCCTGTTGGTCCTCGATACCCTCGGCGAAGGTCTCGATTGAGAGGGCCTTGCCGAGCTGCACGAGGGTGTGGATTAGCGTCTCGCCCTCCTGGTTGTGCTGCAGTTGTGAGACGAAGGAGCGGTCGATCTTCAGCGCGTCGACGGGGAACCGTTGCAGGTGAGCGAGCGATGAGTAGCCGGTCCCGAAGTCGTCGATCGCGATCCGCACCCCAAGCGCCTTGATCGCAGTCAGCCGGCGTGCGGTCTCCTCGGCGTTGCGCATCAGCGTCGTCTCGGTGATCTCGATCGTCAGCGCTCCAGGCTCCAGGCCGCTCTCCGAGAGCGCGCCTTCGATGTCGCCGATCAGCTGATCGGTGTCGAGCTGGCGCCCGGAGACGTTGACGGCCATCCCGATCTCATATCCAGCCGCTCGCCACGCGGCGCCCTGAGCGCAAGCCTCCTCGAGCACCCACTTGCCGACCTCGACGATCAGCCCCGTCTCCTCGAGCAGCGGGATGAAGTCATCAGGTTGCACGACGCCGCGTATCGGGTGCTTCCAGCGGATCAGCGCCTCGAGTCCGGTGGGGCTCAGGTCGCTGAGGTCGATCGTCGGTTGATAGGCGAGGAAGAACTCGTCCTTCTCCAGCGCTTCGCGCAGGTCCATCTCCAGTTCCATGCGGTGTTGCACGGCGTGCTGCATACCGTCCTCGAACACGACGTAGCGGTGCTTTCCGTCCCACTTCGCGCGATACATCGCGATGTCCGCCTCGCGCAGCAGCTCCTCCGCGGTGCTGTGGGCTCCCGCCGCGATCCCGATGCTCGCCGTCACGCTCACGCGGGTCTCTTTGTCCACGCCGAGTCCGAAAGGCCGCTCGAGCGCTTCGAGCAGGCGCTCGGCGATCAGCTCGGGCCCCACTTCCAGCGTCAGCGCTTCGGAGATCACGACGAACTCGTCACCACCGAGCCGGCCGAGCGCGTCGACGTCACGAATCACCCCATCCAGCCGCGCGGTGACCGCCCGCAACAGCTCATCGCCGGCGCTGTGGCCGAGCGTGTCGTTGATCGACTTGAAGTTGTCGAGATCGATGAACAGCGCCGCCACCGGCGTCTGGTTACGAGCTGAGCGCGCGAGCATCTGCTCGACGCGATCCAAGATCAGAGTGCGGTTCGGCAGCCCGGTCAACGGGTCGTGTGTCGCGAGGAACGAGAGCTCCTCCTCGCGCCGCGCTAGCTCCTCGTCGGTCTTGCGCCGCTCGGATTCAAAAGACCCGCACATCCGCACGAGGCTGAACTCGAGGCTGAGCTGCAGGATGCTCAACGCCTGAGTGAGCGCCTCTGCTGAGCAATCCAGCTCCGCGGCGCTCTCGTGCAGGACCGCCGCCATCACGTTGCGCCAAGCGAAACAGCGTCTGGTCACCTCCTCAAGCGTTGCCGCGCGCTGCGCCGCCAGCTCGGCGAAGATCTCCCACGTCTCCCGGCCGACCTCGACCGCGACCTCGACGCCCTCTCCCGCGATCCAGCGCGACACCGCCATCGTCGAGCTGACGCTGATCCGCTCAAAGCTGCCCTGGACCACGCCGTCCACTTGTTCGTAGCCTGGCCCGCCGGTCAGCGCGACCGTCTGCGCCAGCACATCCTCAGCACGCGCCTTGAGCGCCTCGCCCAGAACCGACAGACCCTCCACCGGCTCCTGCAGCGCGTCCGGCGGCACCGGCGGCGCGTGCTGCTCATCCTCCTCCGCGCCAGAGCGTTGAGCGCCAGAGCGTTGACGTGTCATCTCATCATCTCAACCATCAAGTCGGACAATCACCCGCATTCCACAAGTCCGGCTCTTTCGCAGTAAACACATAATGATCACAAGCTCCTCTACCCCGAGAAGTTCCCTGCGCACGATCTCCCCACCCCCCGGTCCGTCCCCGCAGAGTCCGGGAGCCTTCGCCCTGGGCGGACAGATCGCCGAGCAAATCGCCCGCGGCTCAAAGCGCAGGCACTGAGCTCGATCCCCCGCTCGCGCCGCAAACCCCCGCTCACGCTGCAACACCCCCTGCCCACCTTGACAGCCACCGTTTTACGATAAGACTTCCCCACCATGGCAAACGCACTCTGGACGGGCCGCATCAGCTTCGGGCTCGTGAATGTCCCTGTGAAGCTCCTCACCGCGGTGCAGGGGAAGAGCCTCAGCTTCAAGTAGCTGCGCAAGGGCGATGGCGCGCGCATCGAAATGAAGCGCGTATCCGCGACCGACGGCGAGGAGGTCCCGTTCGCGGAGATCGTCAAAGGCTATGAGATCGAGCCGGGGCGGTTCGTCGCCTTGGAGCCGGAGGAGCTCGCGACCCTCAGCGCCAAGAAGAGCCCGGCGATGGAGATCGAGGAGTTCGTGGAGCTCGCTGAAATCGACCCGATCTACTACGACCACGCCTACTACCTGGTGCCCGCCGACGAGGGCGCCGAGAAGTCCTATCAGCTGCTGCTCGAGGTGATGCGGGAATCCGGGAGGGTCGCGCTCGCACGGCTCGTGATGCGCTCCAAGGAGCATCTCGTCGCGATCCGCCCGATCGGCAACGTGCTCGGCGTGGCGACGATGAGCTTCGCCGATGAAATCGTCCCTGTCAAGCAACTGCCGGGGATCCCCGAGCACCAGCCGCAGGTCTCTGAGCGCGAACGCGTGCTCGCCAAGCAGCTCGTGGACCAGCTCGCGAGCGATTTCGACCTGGCGAAGTACCACGACACCTACCGTGATGCCGTGCGCGCTTTGATCGAGCAGAAGGCGAAGGGCCAGAAGATCACCGCCACCAAGCCCGCGGCGACCCCGCAAACCGCTGTCCCAGATTTGATGAGCGCACTACAGGCCAGCCTGGATGAGATCCGCAAGCGCGACGGCGGCAAGGCGGCGAGCAAACCAAAAGCGCGCGCCCGTACCTCCGCCAGCGCCCCCGCCGGCACCCCCGCCAAAAAAGCCGCCGCGCCCCGCGCGAAGCCGAAGACCCGCTCGCGCTAGCACCGAAGACGCGCTCGTAAGAGAAGACCCGCGGCGATCGATCCCGACGAGGAGCTCTAGGGCGTAGTGCTCTGACGCGCGGATGGCTGAGAGACTGCCTGCAACGAGGTTGCGTGTGCCTGCAACGAGGTTGCGTAGCTCTCGAGAAACGCCTCGGTGGCCTCCACGTCGAGCGGGCGGGCGTAGAGGAAGCCCTGCCCTGAGTCGCACTGCTCGCCCTGCAGGACCGATAGCTCTCGAGTCTGCTCGATGCCCTCGGCGAGTGTCTCGATCGAGAGGGCCTTGCCGAGCTGCACAAGGGTGTGCAGAAGAGTCTCGCCCTCCTGATTGTCGTGCAGGCCGGAGATGAATGAGCGGTCGATCTTCAGCGCGTCGACCGGGAACTTCTGGAGGTGTGCCAACGATGAATAGCCGGTCCCGAAGTCGTCGATCGCGATCCGAACACCAAGTCCCTTGATGGTGGTGAGTCGGCGTGCGGTTTCCTCGGCGTCGCGCATCAGGGTCGTCTCGGTGAGCTCCAGGGTGAGCGCGCTCGGCTCCAGGCCGCTGTGTGAGAGCGCGTCGCGCACATCGCTCACGAGCTCGTCGGTATCGAGCTGGCGTCCGGAAACGTTGACGGCCATACCGATTGGATACCCGGCCTCCCGCCACGCCGCGCCCTGCTGGCAGGCCTGCTCCAGCACCCACTTCCCGATCTGGGTGATCAGGCCGGTCTCCTCCAGCAGCGGGATGAAGTCATCGGGTTGAACGACCCCTCTCGTGGGGCTGTGCCAGCGGATCAGAGCCTCCATGCCGGTGGGGCTCATGTCTCGCAGATCGAACGTCGGCTGGTAGACGAGCAGGAACTCGTCGTTCTCGAGGGCGACGCGCAGATCCATCTCGAGCTCCATCCGGCGCTGGACGGTGTCCTGCATCCCGGCCTCGAATACGGCATGGCGGTTGCGTCCGTCCCACTTCGCGCGGTACATGGCGATGTCCGCGTCGCGCAGCAGATCCCCGGCCGAGAGCCGGTCGCCCGCCGCGATCCCGACGCTCGCCGTCACGGTCACGGTGGTTGCGTCATCTCCTTCTCCGAGCGTGAACGGCTGTTTGAGTGCTTCCAGCAGGCGCTCGGCGATCAGCTCAGGGCCCGCCGCGAGCGATAGCTCTTCGGCGATCACGACGAACTCGTCGCCCCCGAGGCGCCCGAGCGTGTCAGTGGCACGCACGGCTCCGTCCAGTCTCGCGGCGACCGCTTGCAGGAGCTCGTCGCCGGCAGCGTGGCCGAGCGTGTCGTTGATCGACTTGAAGTTGTCGAGATCTACGAACAGCGCGGCCACCGGTGTCTGGTGGCGGCGCGAGCGCACCAGCATCTGCTCGATCCGGTCCAGGATCAACGTGCGGTTGGGAAGTCCGGTCAGCGCGTCGTGGGTGGCCATGAACGCGAGCTCCTCTTGGCGACGCGTCAGCTCCTCGTGGGCAACCTGGCGCTCGGTCTCGAATGACTCACACATGCGCACGAGAGTTACGTTGAGGCTGCGCTGCAACATCGACAGCGCCCGCGTGAGCACCTCTGGGCAGAGGTCGAGCTGAGCAGCCGTTTCGCGCACGACGTCCTCCGCGGCGTCGCACCAGCGCAGGCAGCGCTTGGTGACCTCGTTCAGCGGCGCCGCGCGCTGCGCCGCGAGCTGACCGAAGATGTGCCAGGACTCCTGCCCGACCTCACGAGCGACCTCTGGACTCTCGCCCGCCATCCACCTGGCGACTGCCACGGTCGAGACGGTGCCCACCCGCGCGAAGCTCTCCTCCACCAGCTCGTTGAGTACGTGACCGGACTGCGTGGTGCGCAACACCATGCCCCTGACGACATCCTCAGTACGAGCCTTCAGCGCCTCGCCGAGACGACGAAGATCCTCCTCGAGGCCATCTACCGGTGGGCCGGGGTCTGAAAACGACATCACCTCAACCAATCGGCGCACCACGTCCACTACTTGAGGCGCGCGAGGCGCGTGAGGCGCGTGAGGCACCTGAAGTCGCCTGAGGCTCCTGTCTGACGGGCGCCGGGTAAGCTAGTGCGATGGGTGGCCGTGCGGTCGTGGCGAGCACTACTGGGGCGGGCTACGACTTGGCGGGTGATTTGGCGGGCGCGGAGAGCCCTGCTTCCGCGGCGACCCCCGCGGGCTCGGCCTGGGGGTGGCGACCGTCGCGCGCGGGTGTGATCGCGTTGCTCGTGGGACTGGCGGTGACGGCGGCCTTGGCGGTGACGTCCCTTGCCGTATACAACCGCAACGAGCGTCGGCTGCTGAACCTTCGCGTGCGCGAGTTGAGCCTCGTGCTGGCGGCTACGGCTCCCTCGATCCAGACGCCGCTGGCCTCGGCCGCCGAGCTGGCCGATGCGACGGGCGGCAACGCGCAGAAATTCCGGGCGTTCATGGCTCCGTATGTGGGCGCCGGCCGCCAGTTCTCCTCGGTCTCGCTGTGGCCGCTCCAAACCCCGCACCTCGCGCCCACCGCCGTGCTCGGCAGCGCTCCCGCCCTCGCGTCGATGCCGGAAAGGGCGAAGCAGTTCTTCACGCATTCCACGCGACCCGGTGTGTTGAACCTCACGAGCTTCCTCAGCTCCGCGCATCCCGCGCTCGGCTTTGACTTCAGCGCCCCCGGCCGCGCGCACGGGTTCGCGGTCTACGCCGAAAACCCGCTGCCCGCGAGCAGGCGCTCGAAACTGGAGAAGGACTCGGCCTTCTCAGATCTCAATTACGCGCTGTATCTGGGTCACTCCCGGCGCACCAGCGATGTCTTGGTGACGAGCGTGAAGAGCCTGCCGATCGAGGGGCGGCAGGCTTCGGACGTGGTGCCGTTCGGCGCGGGCGTGTTCACGGTGGTCGTGAGCCCGAACGGCTCCCTCGGCGGCTCGTTCTTCAAGCGCCTTCCGTGGATCATCGCCCTCGTCGGTGTCTTGGTGAGCTTGGCGGCTGCGCTGCTGACCGATCGTCTGGCGCGGCGCAGGCGCTACGCCGAGCAGCTCGTCGGCGTCCTCGACCGGGTGGCTGCCGAGAACCGCGAGATGTACACCGAGCAGCGCAGCATCGCCCAAACCCTCCAGCACGCGTTGTTGCCTGAGGCGTTGCCCGAGTTCAGCGGACTGCAGGCGGGCGCACGCTACGTGCCGGCCGCGTCGGGCATCGACGTCGGGGGCGACTGGTACGACATAGTCTCCGCCGGTGAGGGCCAGGTGCTGGCCATGATCGGGGATGTCTCAGGCCATGGGCTCCGGGCCGCGACGACGATGGCGTCGCTACGCCACGCCGCGCTCGCGTACGCGGCGCAGGACCCCAGTCCGTCCTCGGTGCTCGCCAAGCTCTCGGACTTCGTCAACAGCGGGACCCACGACTACTTCGCGACGATGCTCTGCGCGCTGATCGACGTGCGCGCCCATCGATTGACGCTGGCCAGCGCCGGTCACATGCCGCCGCTCCTGATCGATGGCGTCGAGGGACGGTTCGTCGAGTTCGAGGCCAACGTGCCGATCGGGGTCGGGCGCAACTCGCCCTACCAGGACGTAACCGTCTCTGTGCAGCCGAACACGACGCTGATCGCGTTTACCGACGGTCTGGTAGAGCGTCGTGGAGAGGTCATTGACGTCGGCTTGGCGCGCTTGCGAGACGCCGCCACCAAAGAGCAGCTTCCGCTCGAGGGCTTGCTGGCAAAGCTCGCCCACGACCTCACATCCGAGGACCACCACGACGATACGGCGATCTTGGGCATCCGATGGCAGAGCTAGAGGGCGAGCCCCCCGCGACCGTTGAGATCGACACGCGAGTCGACCCCGCGGGCGCCCAGCTCGTGATCCTCTCGGGCGAGCTCGACAGCTCAAACGCCGCGTCGCTGGAGGCGACTGTGGCGGCGATCACAGCGCAGCATCCCCAGCGGTTGATCTTCGATCTCACCAGCCTGCGATTCATGGACAGCGCCGGCATCGCGGTGCTGATCGGCGCCGCGGCGAAGGTAGACAGCATCTCGCTGCGCAACCCCTCGCCAATCATCCGGCGCGTCCTAGAGGCCACGGGCCTCTCCAGCGTGCTCACGATCGAATCGTCGTGACCAGCGCACGCCGATTTCGCTGTCAACCGGAGTCCGTGACTGCCGCCCGCCATTTTGTCAGGGAGGTTCTGGGCGACCGGCCGCGCGAGGTCGTGGAAGCCGCCGAGCTGATGACCTCGGAGCTTGCCACCAACTGCGTGCGACACGCACACAGCGACTTCGAGCTTGCTATCCACGACTCGCGACGCGAAATCCGCGTCGAGGTGAGCGACGACGGACAGGGCCAACCCATGCTGCGCTCCCCGGGGCGCCACGAGCAATCGGGACGAGGCCTCCGCATCGTGGAAGAGCTCTCAGACGCCTGGGGCACCATCCCTCAGACAAACGGCAAGCGCGTCTGGTTCACGCTGCCACAGGGGACCCGTCGATGACGAGCGGGACCAGCGGGCTCGCGGTCATGTTTCGATCGTGACGAGCGTGCCGATCGGCGTGTACGGGTAGATCTCCGCGGAGGCCGCGAGCGGCAGCTCGACGCAGCCAAGGCTCTGCGGGCTGCCGAACGAGGCGCGGTCGAAGTTGTGCAGCGCGTCGCCGCCGTTGAAGTAGCTGACCCATTTGATCCCGGGATCTGAGTAGTGCGAGCCGTCGGGGTTGGTGCCGGTCATCGTCGTTTCGGGTAGGTGCTCGAACACGGGGAATGTTCCGAGCTCTGTTTCCGCTCCGGAGATCCCCGTGTTCGCCGGCGAGCTGAGCACGGTGCTGCCGTTGTGCCACAGCGTCATCGTCTCCGGTGCTTCCCGGTGGACGTAGACGTAGCTGTAGCCGCTGCTCAGCTTCTTGCCGGCGATTGCGGCGCCCAACAGCGCATGCCACACGGTCGGCCCCGGGAGTCCGTCGACGGTCAGTTCGTGTTCGTTCTCGAGCTTCATCACCGCGCCCTTCGTGATCGTGTTCGTCTGAGCAGGGGTCCACATCGCCTCGAGTTGGTGCGGTGTGTTCCGATAACGCCAGCTGAAGGCGCCGCTCGGCGGTTCCACCGCCGCCTGTGCCTCCGCGCTGGGAGTGCGTGCCACCGCGGCGCCCGAGGGGTTCCAGTCGACCGGCAGGTAGCCCGCTTGGGCCAGTAGCTGTTGCAGGCGCAGGATCGAGCCGGGCGGCACCGTCCATTCGATCTGATTGGTGCTGCGCAGCCCGCTTCCCGTGCCCGCGGTGACCGCCACTGTGTGCGGGAGTTGGATGTGCAGCTGAGAGCCCAACGCCGATCCCAGTCCCGAGGGGGTGAACAGAAGGGTGTGGCTGTCGGGCTCGCGCCAGTGCCCCGGCGTGCTGGGCGAGAGCGTCGGGCGACTCGAGCCGAGCACCTCGCTGACGGGCTTGGAGAACGTCAGATGAATTGGGGTGGCGGGCGAGATCCGTGTACCGGCGGCTGGAAGGCTGACCATCACTGGGGTCCGCGACGGCGGGAACCAGCTCACCTGCGTCGCGGGGCCGACTTTCTCCCATGTGCGGGCCGCGGCGGCGATCTCGGTGGTGCCTGTCGCCGGCTGCCCTCCGAGCGACACCGAGCTCTCCGCGACGCTCAGTGAGTGGCGCGTGAGGCTGCGTGTGCTTCCGTAGGCGACCGCCCTGACCGGCTGATCGAAGCTGACCCTCACCGCGGAGCCCGATGAGACCGTCATCCAACGCTCCCTCACCTGCGCCACTGGCGCGCGCAACGTCTCCTCCTCCTTGCGTTCCTTGCCCAGCGCCCAGCCGAGCCATCCCGGCCGGCGAACCGTCACATCCACCGACACCTGCTCGCCCGGAGTCAGTTGCGTAAGCGGCGTCAACCGCCCGCCGTCAATCGCGAGCGCCAGCCGCCGGCCGTCGGGCCCAAATGCCTCCACGCGCTCGATGCTCCCACCCAACGGCTGCACAGTCACCCGCGCAAGCGCCGTCGAGTCGTGCGCCAGCGTCACGCCTGACAAGAGCAGCGCTGCCACCGCCAGCAACACGACGATCGCGATTATCGTCACTCCCATGCCAAGCAGGACACGCTTCATTCATGGATCGTAGGACTTGCTGAGGGGTCGTGAGTTGCGAGGTGGAGAGGTGGAGAGGTGGAGAGGTGGAGAGGGAAAGGATCGTGTTTGCCCCCTGGCCGTGTTTGCCCCCTGGCCGTGTTTGCCCCCTGGCCGTGTTTGCCCCCTGGCGGGAGTGGGTATGAAGCCCTCAGCGCAAGGCTCCGCGGAAGCTCATCGCGGCCTTGTGAAAGGGCCAAGCACCCTTCCTCGGGCGATCCCCGGCGGCGGGCTGTGGGGCGTCCTTCGCTGGTTGCGGCGCGCTCGAACACCCCCACCGAGCGCGCCGCATCCACATCCACGCGCCGCATCCACATCCACATTCACGCCACGTCCGCATCCACGCCACGTCCGCATCCACGCCACGTCCGCATCCACGCGGCGTCGGACATTTTTGCCGCAAGATGCGGAGTGCGGCGGCGAGACCCTCTTGCGCTCGCCGACGTAGCTGCCTATGTTGCTCTCGACGCGGAACCGAGCCGCAAAGAGCGAGGCCGCCGAGGTGTGAGGCCCTGCCACCCAAACCGACAGACCTTCGGGTCGGGCAACCGACCTTCGGGTCGACTGGGGCGGGTTCCTCGAGCGGCCCGGAACCGCGTCGTTTTCGTTCTGCGGCCAACCGCTAGCATTCGGATCCGGTCCGCATGTCAGAGAACAGAATCACAATCGAGTTGTCCAAGGCCCAGATCGACCGGGTGATTCGCGAGGCCACCGAGGACGACGGCCTGCTGGGGTTGCTGGGGTTGCTGGGCGGGCGGAGGGAGCTCGATGCTCAGTCGTCCCCCGAGCAGTTGGACGACCAGAGGCTGTCGCGCTCGCTGTTGCTGGGCCTGATGATCCTCACGTCCTTCCGCACAAACGAGGTAGATCGGTCAGTGACGGATGTGGCCCGTCAGCTCGACCTGAGCGTAAGCACGGCACACCGCTACATATCGACGCTGGTGCACGTCGGATTGCTGGCGCGCGACCCGAGGTCGCGTCGATACCGGCTCGCGCGAAGGGGCTGAGAGCCCCGACGGGTCGCGAGACACGAGTAGGCCCGACCAAGAGAACCGTCCCAAGCGCGGCGTAGGTTTCGATACCTGCCAACTATCGAGGAACGGAGAGCACCCATGTCGAGCTTTTCTATCAACCGCACCGTACTGGTAGGACGTCTCACGAAGGACCCCGAGCTGCATGAGCTGCCTGCGGGCTCCAGCGTGTGCAACCTGCGGATCGCGTGTAACTCATCCCACCGCGACGCCGAGGGCGACTTTCAGGATAAGCCCAACTTCTTCGACGTGAGCGTCTACGGTGCTCAGGCGGAGCACGTCGATCGCAGTATCCACAAGGGTGACCGTGTCGCGATCGATGGCCGATTGGACTGGCGCGAGTGGGAAACCTCCGACGAGCAGAAGCGCCAAGCGGTGAGCATCGTTGCTGACACGGTCATGTTCTTGGACAGTCCTGGCGAGCGAGCTGGCCTGCAGCGCGGCGATGAGGCCCCCGCCGGGGCGATCGATCAGGACACGGCCCCCGCTGGGACGATCGATCTCGGGACCCATCTGCGACCGGCCAGGGAGCTGATCGGCGTTGGCGCTGACGCCGAGGGGGACGAGCTCATCTTCTAGTCGGAGAAGTCGCGCGCTGACGCATGCCTACTGCACGGTGTCGCGCTTATGAAATAGCTGTCGGGTGCCGATGTCTCGAGTTGCTATGTCAGTTCAACGCTCGAGCTCGGATTTGGATGAGATGCGTGTCCCGCTGCCGCCGTTCCCTTCGGCGGATGAGCCTGGGGAGGACCTTCATCGTCTCGGCGAGGCGGTGAAGGCGCGAGTCGCCGATGTGCTCGAGCAGACTGTCGCGCGAACCTCGACGTCGGGCGAAGTCGTCGACGCCGTGGTTCAGGGGAGCTTTGAGCGGATTTGCAACAGCTCGACGATCGCGGTGGCTCGTTGGATCTCGGGGGAGGGCATGGAAGTGGCGATCGAGGCTGGCCGGGAAACGTGGGAGATCTTCGCCGAGCTCGCCGCTCACCGCGCGGCGTCGCTGAACGAGGTGACGCGACGCTGTTACTGGTGGCGCAATGTCATGGCCGAGGTACTCAAAGACTGTGGCAAGCAGCTGGACGTCTCGCCGGACACGCTGTCACAGGCGCTGAACATCTTGCAGCTGAGCCTCGAGTTCAGTGTTCTGCGGATGTGTGAGAGCTACGAGGCTGAGCGGCGGCTGACCGATGAAGAGCTCGCGCGGCGCGAGGAGGAGCTTTCGTTCCTGGCGACACACGACTGTTTGACGGGTCTGCCGAATCGGACGTTGATCCTGGACCGTGTCGAGCAGATGCTCGCGCGCTCGCGTCGCAGCCAGACCCCGGTGGCGGCGCTGTTCGTCGATCTCGACAACTTCAAGTCGATCAACGACACGCTCGGCCACGGCGTCGGCGATGAGCTCCTGCGAGCGGTCGCCGCGAGGCTCGACGGCGTCGTGCGGGCCACCGATGCGTTGGGGCGCCTCGGCGGGGACGAGTTCGTCGTGATCTCCGAGGAGCTCTCGCTGGCGGCGGGGCCCGAGCTGATTGCCGAGCGCCTGCTCGAGGCGCTCAAGCAACCGTTCAAGCTCGGAGCCGACAAAGAGACGCGGGTCACGGTGACGGCGAGCGTCGGGATCGCGGCGGGAGAGCACACCTCGGCGGAGGATCTCCTGCGCGACGCTGACATCGCGATGTACCGGGCGAAGTGGGACGGCAAGAACCGCCACGTCGTGTTCGAGGCGGGGATGCAGGGCACGGTGCAGAGCCGCATGGAGCTCGAGATGGATCTCCGCGAAGCACTCGAGAAGGAGGAGTTCTTTCTGGCGTATCAACCAACGATCAGCCTGAGCGACATGAGTCCCAACGGTGTCGAGGCACTGATCCGCTGGGAGCACCCGACGCGCGGCGTCGTTCAGCCCGACG